>Ga0070730_10001837_pt1 | contig 19887 bp, 16 predicted proteins | sample Coa_R1_3_FD_66447 | JGI IMG/M metagenome (GOLD analysis project Ga0070730, IMG submission 66447) | Surface soil microbial communities from Centralia Pennsylvania, which are recovering from an underground coalmine fire - Coalmine... | ecosystem: Environmental > Terrestrial > Soil > Unclassified ... | reverse complement strand
CCTGCGCCGCGCGTAGCGGCGAGTTTATCTCGCCATCCCTCTTCTCCCCCGCACCTGTAGCACAAGAAGGAGAGTCCCCTAAGTAGGACCGCCACTGGGGCTGTCCGCCATTCTCCGCCGCAACACCCAAATCGAAGTCCACGCAACCTCACGGCCTACACTCAGCGCCCGTTCCCCTGCGGCCTGACATAATTCGCAATATTCTCCGGCACCCCCACTTTCCTCTTGCTTCGCGGATCGTCCACCGGCGCCTGCGCCATCCACTTCAGCGGCAGCACGCCCGTCCACCCGGACGCCTCGTAATCCTGGTCGTCATCTACCGCAAATCCCGTGCGCACCTTGGCCGAGGCCTCCACCAGCGGCACCGCCAGCACCATCGTCGCCTTCAGCTCATTTTCGCTCGGCGGCCGCACCTGCGCCCATCGTCCCCGAATCACATACTCCACAAAATTCCGCATCGCCGCCAATTTCGCCGCCGGCTCCTCGATCACCTCGGCCTTGCCCATCACCACCACCGACCGGTAATTCACCGAATGCCCCACCGCCGTGGGCGCAAACACAATCCCGTCCAGCAGCGTCACGTTCAGGCAAAACGGCACCCCGCTGGCCAGCGTCTTCATCAACCGGCTCGCCGGCGATCCGTGCAAGAATAATTTGTCGCCTACCCGCACATAATTCGTCGGAACCACAAACGGTGTCCCATCCGCCACAAATCCCACCGCGCACACAAACGCCTCATCCAGAATCCGGTAAACGGTTTCCCGGTCATAACGCCCCCGGTCCGCCTTCCGCCGCACCTTGGTCCGTTTTGTAGCAATAAAGTCGCTCATCCCCGCAGCCTAGCCCCCAACCCGCGCACCTGCAAGCACCAATCTGGCCGCCCCTTTGCGGCATTTTTCCTTGATTGTCCGTAGCCATTATATCTAGTTAGTTACTATTACGCCTGCTCTGCAGGATGTGGCGCTTTTTTGTTTTCCCGCGTGCGTTTGGGCTTCCCGAGTCTTTCCACCACCCCGTAGTTCATGCCGGATCAATAGGCGCACGCCCGATACGTAAGTGGAGATCGTCTCACGCAGGATTCCTTTCAATTAGACATGGTTGCGCAGATATGAGAGTATGCCGGAAACATTGGATCTGTCGCAGCAGAGATCGCTCACGACAATCTCGGTAGCAGAACTGCCAGCCGAGGCGGTTCTCACCTCCGCACGGCTCCTGTCTCGCGCGTTTGCCGCCGATCCAATCCTTACATACTTCCTCTCGGGTCCGCGTCGTCGCCAGATCGCGTACCCAGCGTTCTTTCGGGGACTAATCCTTGAGCACCTTGAGCGCCGGCATGTATATGGAGCGTGGGATGGAGAGCGCTTGGTGGGCATCGCTGTGTGGGCGCCACCACACGGAGCGTCCCCTTCTTTCGCCATGCGATGGCGTGCGAGGTTAGATCACTTCGTCGTTCGGCTTTTCTTTCCCTACCGCGCCGCCAAACTCTACCGCGGGTTTGCAGCGACGGCTTCGCTCCATCCACACGAGCCCCACTGGTACCTTTTCTTCGTTGGCGTTGATCCGGACTATCAGGGAAAAGGTGTCGGGCAGCAGTTGTTGGCGCCCGTCCTTCAAACTGCCGACCGAGATCGTGCCCTTTGCTATCTAGAAACGCCGTTTCCGGCGACGCACGAATTTTATCGGCGGCTCGGCTTTGAGCTCCGTCCTGCGACGCACCCGTTTGAGGGGGCTCCACCGCTGTGGAGCATGATCCGGCGGCCTGAGAACGTGGCTGCGATAAGCGTGGCAGTTGCGGATACTCCACAAAATCCCGCATCGCCGCCAATTTCGACGCCGGCTCAACCTCGTCGCCCGTGACTGCACTTGCGACACACGACGGAAGTGACCCTGGCCTCGCTTCGAGCGCCATCGGTCTCCGCGAAGTGCTGTTTCAGTCTGTCACGGCAATGGCGCCAGCCGGCGCCTTGGCTGTCTCGGTGGTCGTTGGTGCTACGTTTGCCGGCGGCGCTCTCACCTTGGCGGTGATCTTCGCATTCATTCCATGCCTGACCGTCGCGATCTCGATCGGTCAACTGGCGAAACATCTTCCGTCGGCCGGCAGCATCTACACCTATCCCGCGCGGGCCCTTCATCCCACTGTCGGGTTCCTGGTCGGATGGGGCTACGCGCTCGCCGCGGCAACCTGGGGGCCAGCAGTTGCCCTCATGACCAGCGTGCAGATTGCCGGTGTGATGACGCCGGGCCGGGGAAAGGCATACCAGGTGGTCTGGATAGCAACGTTCATCGCTGCCGCCTTCGTCGTTCTGCTGCTCGGCTACTATGGCGTTCAAGTGAGTGCCAGGGTCGGCACTATCCTTGGTGCCATCGAAATCTGTATTTTTCTGTTCCTCGCCGCCTGTCTGATTGCGGTCGCCGGCCCAAAAAACACCCGGGTGCCGTTCGGCCTCGGTCTCGCTACGGTGAAGGGGTACGAAGGGATCATCGGCGTATTTGCCGCTGCGGTGTACACCGTTCAAGCCTTCGTCGGCTTCGAGGCTGCGGCGCCCCTGGCCGAAGAGGCGCGCGACCCGAAACGCACTATTGCACGTGCGACACTATCCGCATGCGTGGTAATCGGCGCGTTCTATGTCATTACCACTTACGCCGCCACCATCGCGTTCGGCCCGGGACACTTTCAAGAGTTCGCTGCCTCGATGGAACGTGGCAGTCCGTGGTATGCGCTCGCGCGTTCGGTCTGGGGCGCGGGATGGCTTCTTGTCTTCTTGGCGGTCTTGAACTCGAATTTTGCCGGCCAAAATGCGTTTTCCAACGCGGCGACTCGGACCTGGTACGCGATGGCTCGCATCCGTTTGCTTCCGACCGCGCTTTCTCAGACCCATCCACGATGGCGGTCACCACACATCGCGGTGCTGGTCCAGTTTGCCTACACCCTCGCGCTCGGCGCGGCCTTCGGCGGATTCTTCGGACCGGTGAACGGCTTCATCTTGCTGGCCACGCTTTGCACCGCAATCCCGATCGGCGTCTACATGCTAATCAACGTGTCTTGTGTCGTGTACTACCTGCGAGATCGGCCAGCCGAGTTCCGCTGGCTCATTCACGCTGTGCTGCCCGTGCTCGGAGCGGCGTTCCTGACGCCGGTCTTACTCACCGCCCTTGGCCTTGGGGGATCAGTGCTGAAGTTCGTGACTCCGCTGCCATATCCCATCAGGTTGTGCGGCCCGATCCTTGGGGGTTGGTATATCGTCGGTCTTTTATACCTAATCTATTTGTTGGCCCGTCACCCCGAGCGGCTTGAAGAGACAACACGGATCTTTTTGGATGAGTCGTAGCTGTTGCGCAGAAAGCTTCCCGCCGCGAAACTTGCCACTCTGGCTTTAGGCTGTCGCGCGAGCACGTCATCGCTGCGCCATGTGGACCGTACTACCCTCTACTCTTAAGAGTGCGCTAGGCCTCGCGGCATGAGCCTGCGAGGCAGACTTCGGACCTCCACGAAACTTTCGCGCTTTAGGGAATGGAACTCTCCGTGAACTCTGCGCTCTCTGTAGTGAAATCTTGCTTGGGTCTCTCCGGCGCGGCTTAGCCGCCCGCGCACTGCGGGCGCGGTTTTGTCATCGGCGCGGGCGGCGGACACGTGATACAGGAAGTCGGCGCACACCGTGCAAAGGAGCGGAGTGATGCCGGCGCTAATCCATTTGGGAATGATCATCCTTTTTCCCTTCTGATCTTTACCATTGGCCGCCCTAAACGACGGCGCCCCCATCGCAAGGTACTAGGCGCGCCGCACGGGATAGACGAATTGACGCGTGAAAGGAATCGTGTAGGCTGGTGCGGTCGCTCCGGCGCAGCCATGGCAAAGTCACAAGCAATTATCACCCGCGAGACACTCCGCTTTTTTCGCGATCTTTCCCGCAACAATCGCACCGAGTGGATGCAGGCCCATCGCGAACGCTACCAGGAATGTGTGGTGCAGCCGTTGCGCCAGTTGTGCGAGGAGCTGGCTCCCGCGATTCTTCGCTTGAATCCGGAATTTGAAACCAGCGGGCGCACCGGAGCGAATTTATCGCGGATCAATCGCGATATCCGCTTTGCCAGGGACAAAACGCCATACCGTGCGCAGATGTACCTGAAATTCAGCGCGCCATTTCGAGGCGAAGGCGAAACCGGCCAACTGTATGTAGGCATTGCCCCAAAGACGGTTACTGCCGGCTTTCGCATCTATTCCGGATCGAAGCGCAAGGATTCCGCGCTGGCGCAGGCCGCCGACCTGCACATGCAAGCGAATCCGCGGTGGCTGGCGCAGCAGAAGAGACGCTTGAGTCGCCGATACGAAAGTTATTGGTATTCCGTGGAAAAAGGGGATTGGACCAAGCATACAGGCTGGCCAGCCGCAGCGGATTGGCCAAAACTAAAAGGCTGGATCGTGCGACAAGAGCTGGGCGCTGCGGCCGCGACTCGAAAATCGTTTTGCAGCGAGCTTGGTAAAGTTTTCCGTGACTTGTATCCGCTGCTGCGGTTTACGTCGCTGAGAGATTGAAGAGACGGAGATTTCGACTCACGGCGGAAATTGGAGGATACCGCCCGAATGGTAAAACTGACAAATCAAGTCAAAAGCTAACGCAGGGACGCTGAGAACGCGAGGAGCGCAGAACAGAACAGAAGAACGGGATGAAAGAGAGAATCGGCCTAATGGCGCTCGTTGCGTGCTGCTTGCTTCCGCTCTCACCGGCGCAGGAAAAGGTTGGAACAAGAGAATTCCCATCCCCAGCGGCTCGAAGAGATATTACGCGGCATACTCGTCGACGTTCCCATCGCTAAACGAGCCAAGACACGACGAACTCGAGCGGGTGATCGCGGCCTTGGAAAAACCACGGCCATAAGGAAACTCCAGCCCTCACCGGGCGGCCCAGAGGCGGAGGCCGATTAGGCCCCAGGAGGCGAAGAACAGGGTTACGGTGCAGCAGGCCAGGGAAACCAGCAGGGAGTGAATGCGCACGCCGGGGTTAATCTCAGATTTGGGGACGCGCAGGGCGAGCAACAGGCCGAGCAGCGAAAGCAGGGCAAACAGGATGGTGGCCAGGTAGATTGCGACGGTGAGGGCGTTGGCAGTGCCAATAGCGTTGCCGTGCAGGGCGCTAAAGCAAAAAGGAATTGCGGCAAGAAACAGAACAGTCAGCAGAGGCACGATGCGCACTGCCAAATGGCGCACGCCTTTCATTTTTCCGATGAGTTTGCGGAACAGCCAAATCACCGCGAAGAGCACAGAACTAAGCATCAATACGCAACAGAGCGCCAGCAGAAGGAGCCGAGTGTAAGGCCACACGGGGCTCGTTCTTACCGCATAGGAAACGCCTCCCTCCCCACCCGCGGTGAACGCCATCTGCCCGGATTCATCGGTGAAGAACACGGTGGAGCCTTCGGGTTCTTTTTCCGCGCGAAAAATACTTTGGCCGGCTGGGAGCAGCGGTTGCGCCTTGCCGAACATGGATGAACGGGTGAGTTGGCCGCCTATGACACGAATGCGAACCTCGCCGGTCAAGTCATCGAGAAAGGCGGCCATCTGCGAGCGCGGCGCACGCGGCGCGTAAAATCCAGAGAAAGATTGGAGCTCGGCGGGGGCCAGCGCACTCACCGGCTTGTAGGGCTTCGGATAGTCCCGCGAAAGGAACTCAATGGCGAGGCGATTGATATTTTCCAAGGCTTCGCCGGAGCCGGCGCTATTCAGCAGCACGACGTAGCCCCAGTTTTGTTCTGGCATGTATCGATACGAGGAAATAAAGCCGTCGATCCCGCCGTCGTGGCCGTGGGTCACGACGCCGCCGGTAACTTCCGTATAGTTTGCGAGAGCGTATCCGAGACGCAAACCGTGCTGCGCCGCCGAAGTCGTTTTCGGAGTTTCCATGCGTATGATGGATTCCGGCGCAAGCAACCGCGTTTGCCCGGCCATGCCGCGGCGTAGCAGGAATTGCACCAGCTTGGCCAGTTCACCCGGCGAAGCTTTTAGATCTCCGGCCGGGCGCAAATAAATATATGGATAGCCGACGGGAATCGCACTTTTGCCGTCGTACCCGGAAGCGAGGAGCGCCTTGTTCGCGTCGGTGAAGCGATAGTCGGAGTTGGTCATGCCCAGCGGCTGCAAAAACGTTTCGTGAATATACTTGTCGTAGGGCTGGCCTGCGATTTTCTCGACCAGGTAGCCGGCAACGCCATAACCTGGATTGGAGTAGGACATGCGAGTGTCCGGCGGCCAGCGCGCAGTTTGCGGCTCCTGGAATCGCTGGAAAACTTGCAGCAGCGGGTAATCGTAGGGATCGCGCGCGTTATAGACTTCTGAGGCTTCCATGTCGTCGAAGCCAGCCGTGTGCTCGAGCAGATTGACGATCCGCACGGGGTGGGTGGATTCCCAGGCGTTCTTCATAGGAAATTCCGGAGCGACATCGTGCAGGCGCGCTTCCAAATTGATCCTGCCTTCCTGCTGCATCTTGAGCAGTGCGAGCACCACGAAGCTCTTGCTGATGGAGCCGGCGCGAAATTCGGTGTCGCAGGTGACCGGACGCTTGGAAGCCACATCGGCATCGCCGATTCCACCGCACCAGAGAAGTTCGCCGCGGGAAACGAGCGCAACGCCCGCGCCTGGGACATGATGCTTCTCGAGTTCGGTCTTAATGGTTCGCTGCAATTCGTCCAAAGTCTTGGGAGACGCGGGCGGGTCCTTCGTTTGCGCGCGCAGCGCCGGGGCTGCCGAGAATAGGAACAGAAAAGCGGTTGCACCACTTGGGAGAGTCCGACGCATCTAGCCACCTTAAAAAGACACGAGTTTTTACAGTACGAGTGACGGCGATTTTAGCTATAAATTCTGAACAAACCAATGGTTCTCGGAAATCTCTCAAAGCCTGGGCGGCGGAGCGTTGTCCACGCAGCGAAAATAGGCGGCCCGATGCCGAAAAAACCTACATTGCAATTGACGCTACCGCATCGCTCACATACGATTCGGCGCTGGCACGATTGGGGGGAGAGCGCGGCTTTAGCGCGCCTGGAAGACCGTGAAAAGATTTGTGACCATGCTGGTTTGGCTGGCGGTGGCGGCGCTGGGCGCGGGGGCGCTGGGCAAGATTGCGTTGGAGCGCGGAGAGTCGCTGAACGCGATCTGGTTTGTGATAGCGGCCGCTTGTTGTTACCTGGTGGCCTACCGACTGTACTCGGCGTTTCTGGCGGCGCGGATTCTGGCGCTGGACAATACGCGGGCGACTCCCGCGGAGCGGCACGACGATGGCCGCGACTTTGTGCCCACCAGCAAATGGGTTTTGTTCGGGCACCACTTCGCGGCGATTGCGGGGCCGGGGCCGCTGGTAGGGCCGACGCTGGCGGCGCAATTCGGATATTTGCCGGGGACACTGTGGCTGATCGCCGGCGCGGCGTTCGCGGGGTGCGTGCAGGATTTCATTATTTTGTTTTGCTCGATCCGGCGGGATGGCAAATCCATCGGGCAAATGGCGCGGGAGGAAGTGAGCAAGCGCAGCGGATTGATCGCGCAGCTGGCGGTGCTGGCGATTCTGGTGATTTTGCTGGGGGTGGTGGCGTTGGTGGTAGTGAACGCGCTGAAGGCGTCGCCGTGGGCTACGTTCACTCTGGCCATGACCATTCCGATCGCGCTGCTGGTCGGTGTGTATCTGCGATTTGTGCGGCCGGGACGAGTGCTGGAAGGTTCGCTGCTGGGCGTGGCGCTGATTTTGTTTGTGGTCGTCGCCGGACAGTGGGTGGCAAATTCACTTTCCTGGGCGCGGGTGTTCACGCTGGGCGGCGTGCCCCTGGCGTTTGCGCTGATTGCTTATGCATTCGCCGCGTCGGCGCTGCCGGTATGGTTGCTGCTGGCGCCGCGCGATTATTTGAGCGCGTTCATCAAAGCCGGAGCGATCTTCGCGTTGGCGGCGGGAATATTGCTGGTACGCCCGCACGTGCTGATGCCGCCGCTAACGCGCTTTATCGATGGAAGCGGCCCGGTGTTTGCCGGGAAGATATTTCCGTTTTGCTTCATCACCATCGCTTGCGGAGCGATCAGCGGATTTCATTCGCTGATTTCGTCGGGGACCACGCCGAAGATGATCCTGCGTGAGAGCCAGGCGAGGTTCATCGGCTACGGAGCGATGCTACTGGAGTCGTTCGTCGGCGTAATGGCCATGGTGGCGGCGTGCGCGATGACGCCGGGAGTCTATTTTGCGATCAACAGCCCTCCCAGCATTGTCGGCGCAACGCCGGATGGGGCGGCGGCGACCATCAGCGGCTGGGGTTTTCCGCTGACCGCGCAAACCATGGCCGGTTTGGCGCATGCGGTGGGCGAGCAGACACTGTGGAATCGCGCGGGGGGAGCGCCGTCGCTGGCGGTGGGCATGGCGCAGATTTTTTCGAACACCATCGGGGGCGATCGGCTGCTGAGCATCTGGTATCACTTCGCGATCATGTTCGAGGCGTTGTTTATTCTGACGGTACTGGATGCGGGCACGCGGGTGGGCCGCTTCATGGTGCAGGAATTGGGCGGCCGGGTGTGGAAGCCGTTCGCGCGGACGGGCTGGATGCCGGGAATTCTGGGGTCCAGCGCGATTATCGTGGGCATGTGGGGCTACTTTTTGTACCAGGGAGTGGTGGACCCGCTCGGAGGAATCAACTCACTGTGGCCACTGTTCGGGATATCGAACCAGTTGCTGGCGGCGGTGGCGCTAGTGGTGGCCACCACCATTTTGCTGAAAATGGGAAGAATACGATGGATCTGGGTGACGCTGCTGCCGATGGCGTGGCTGGTGATTATCACCATGACGGCCAGCTATCAGAAGATTTTTGACGCGAACCCGCGCATTGGATTCCTGTCGTACGCGAATGCGCTGGTGGCGCAAATCGCGTCGGGAAAGATTCCGGCAGGCAAGCTGGCAGATACACAGCGGCTGATTTTCAATCAACGGCTGGACGCGGCGGTGACCGCGGTGCTGGCGCTGATGGTGATCGCGCTGATCATGGAGGCGCTGGTGCAATGGTACGGCATCCTGAGCAGCCGGCGCGCGCCGGTGCTGCATGAAACGCCCTACGTACCGACCCAATGGGCGGAGGGTTACTCCGGCGTGGCACAGGGAGACGACTGATGCGCGTAACCGCCAACAACATACGGCGTTTTGGGCGGCGCTTCTGGCGCGGCGTGCGCGAATGGTGCGGTGATGCGGCGTATGAACGGTACCTGCGCTCGCACGCTGCGCGACGTTGCGACTCGCGTGCGCTGACGGCGGAAGAATTTTACGTGGAACAACTGGCCCGACGGTATTCCCGGCCGAACCGCTGCTGCTGAGTTGAATCTTGCTTTTGCCTTGCCTGGCGGCATAGAATGCGCGCAATTTCCTGTCAGCTCTTCCACTGACGGAGGATTTATGGCCATTAATCCAGACAAACTGAACGAATTTCTTGGGAAGGCTATCGTGGATTTCGGCGCGACATTTAATGCCGCACTGATTCGCATAGGCGATCGCCTGGGGTTGTACAAGGCGCTGGCCGCGAGTGGGCCGCAAACTCCGGAGGAATTGGCGAAGAAAACCGGAACGGCGGAGCGCTACGTGCGGGAATGGCTGTCGGCCCAGGCTGCGGGCGGCTATGTCACTTACGATCCGGCGAGCCGGAAGTTTCATTTGAGTGAAGAGCAAGCCTTTGCGATGGCGGATGAGAGCAGCCCGGCATTCTTGCCCGGCGCTTTTCAATTGGCGCTGGCGTCGGTGAAGTCCGAAGACCAGATCGCGGAGTGCTTCAAAACGGGGAAGGGCATGGGATGGCATGAGCACCATCCGGAGCTTTTTGTGGGCACCGAACGATTTTTCCGGCCGGGCTATGCGGCGAATTTGGTATCGGCGTGGATTCCTTCGCTGGAAGGCGTTGACGCGAAGTTGAAGAAAGGCGGGCGGGTGGCCGATATCGGATGCGGGTTAGGAGCTTCAACAATTTTAATGGCCAAGTCTTATCCTAACTCCGAATTTGTGGGCTTCGACTATCACGACAAGTCGATTGAGACGGCGAAGCAGCGAGCGAAAGACGCAGGGCTCGGAAACCGCATCCGGTTTGAAATAGCCAAGGCCAAGGATTATCCGGGGAAGGGCTACGACTTTGTGACGTTCTTCGACTGCCTGCACGATATGGGGGATCCCGCGGGTGCTTCGGCGCACGTGCGCGGTTCACTCAACGATGATGGCACGTGGATGATCGTGGAGCCGACAGCCGGCGACAAACTGGAAGACAATCTGCATCCGATCGGTCGCGCTTTTTACGGAGCGTCGACGCTGCTGTGCACACCGGCGTCCTTGTCGCAGGAAGTGGGATTGGCGCTGGGAGCGCAGGCGGGAGAGAAGCGGTTACGCGAAGTGGTGACCAGCGGCGGATTCACGCGCTTCCGGCGCGCGACGCAAACACCATTTAATTTGATCTTCGAGGCTCGCCCGTAAGGCTTAGACCTCTTCGTCTTCTTCGTTTTTGCGCAGCACGACCGTCTTGTGGGTGATGCGCACGCGATGCGCCCGAATGCCGGATACAATTTCGCGGCGCGTTTCCAGCGGCAAGGATTCCGGAGCAAATACGCCCGGCAGGTCGCGCGGAAAAAACTTGATGAACAGCGCGGCGACGTGCGCGGTGGCGTAAGCGACCGGCGTGGTGTACAGGCCCTGCTGGCGGATCTGGTATAGCGTGGGGAAGAGGCATTCGGAGCGCATCAAGAGGTGCTGATCTTCTTTTTTCCCGCGCTTTACGCCACGAACCAGCACGACCGCTGCAAACCTGGCGTTTTGCAACTCGCCACGGCGGATTAACTTAGCGATTTTGCGCGGCGATAAAGTTTGGGGGAAGCGCTGACGGACGATGCCCCGCGATTTCGAGAGTTTGCCTTGCTTGTACCAGCGGCGCAGACGGTCGAACTCGTTGCCGCCAATTTTGACGTCCATGTTCCGCATGGGAATGAAGTAGGGCAGTGTGCCGACCTCGTCTTGCGCGGCCAAAACGACGTTGGCGGCGCCGATTGGGTCCGGGAAACGGAATTTTTCCAGGTCGGCGAAGCGCTTGGCCATCTGGAATCTTTTGTTGCGATAGACGCGAGGGCTGGAAATGGCTTCGTCGAAGGTGCCCTCCGGGGACCATTGCGAGATGGGATCTTCGCTCTCGCTGCTTTCATAGAGGCGGATGTGCACGGAATCGACCTCGTCCAGCATTTGCGCGGCACGCTTGACCAGCAGGTTGGTCAAACCGGGGGCCGCGCCAGTGTTAATCATAGCGGTCCGGTTTTTCTCCTCAAAGCGGCGCGCGTAGGCCAGTTGCTCGGCCCTAAAAGGGTTGCGTGTCAGGTGCGAGCTGAGGTCCAGATAATGAGCGCGCAAGCGGAGGGCCGCGCGCATGACGATCTGGTTGAAGACCGATGCGGAGGCGTTGATGAGGAGTTGCGATCCGCGAGCGGCACGGACGATTCCCGAGAGATTGCGAGCATTGACTTCCACGACGGGAATAGAGCTTTTCTTACCCAGGAAGCGACCTGCGCGCACAAGGTCGCGGTCACCGCACCGGACCGTATGCCCTTGCCGCACCAATAATTGCGCCAGGAGAGAGCCGGTGGCACCGGCCCCGAGAACGAAGATCCGCATGGTGTGGCGAAAACTCTACCACAGCGCAGTGCCGAGCCCGTGACCGTCCAAGAATTGATGTGTTGAAATTGCAGCCCCCGGCTCAAAGGCGTACACTGGCGGTGAAGACTCCGACCCTTGGTGCCTGACGGGGAGAAAACCGGTGGCAGCAGGGGCGATGTCCCGGTGATGAGCCGGGAATGAGGGTTTGGCTGGAAACGGCCGAGCCTCCCCGCTTGGAAAGGAGCCGAATGACGAAAACACGTCTTTTTCGTCTACGCCTGATTCCAAGCCTGCGGATTCAGGCTTTTTGTTTTTGCGGAGATTGCTGGAAACGCTGCGATGACCCTTCAAGACAAATTCGGACGGCAAATTACCGACCTGCGCGTATCGGTTACCGACCGCTGCAACTTCCGCTGCGTGTATTGCCGTTCGGCCGACCCGGAAAATTACCGCGATCACGACGAGATTCTGTCCTGGCCGGAGTTGGATCGCCTGGCGCGGGTTTTCGTAAGCCTGGGTATCCGGAAGATTCGTATTACCGGCGGCGAGCCGTTGGTTCGCGAAGGAGTGGAAGAATACATCGCGCGGCTGCATGCGCAGGGCGTGGAAGACTTGTCGATGACCACCAACGGACACCTGCTGGCGGAACGATGTGACCGGTTGGTGAAAGCAGGTTTGCGGCGGATCAACATCAGCCTGGATTCTCTGGATCGCGGACGGTTCGAGAAAATCACGCGGACCAAGTCGTTTGACACGGTGATGAACAGCATTGATGGAGCACAGAAATCGCCACTGGCGCCAGCCAAGATCAACGCGGTGCTGGTGCGGGGCATTAATGACGATGAAGTGGAAGCCTTTGCCGGTTTCGCGCGGGAACGCGGCGTGATCATGCGATTTATCGAATTCATGCCGCTGGATGCGGACCGCCACTGGAATCGGGGGTTGGTGGTGCCGGCGGCGGAAATCCACCGGCGCATTCACGCGCGCTGGCCGCTGGTGCAGATTCCCCACGAACGCAGCGAAACGGCCAGAAAATACCGCTTCGCGGACGGAGCGCCGGGAGAAATCGGCCTGATCGCGCCGGTGACGCAGCCGTTCTGCGGGCACTGCTCGCGCATCCGCCTGACGGCGGACGGGAAATTGCGAACCTGCCTATTCAGCAAGGAAGATCACGACCTTCGCGCCTTACTACGAGACGGCGCTTCCGACGAAGACCTGGCTACGTATGTGCGCTCGGTGGTAGTGGAGAAAGAAGAAGGACACCGCATCAATGCACCGGATTTTGTGCCGCCCTCGCGGACCATGGTGTTCATTGGCGGCTAGCGGACAATAGCACCTAAAGGCCTCCTGTTTTCATCTAACCGGCAGTAGTCCGCGATACAACCGAACCGGTGAAGCCCTACGCCACCGCTCTGCGGCTAAACGGGGCTGCTGCCGCGCACTCCCTGCGCAGGGGGATCAGCGCATGATAAGCTTCTTGTGGGACCGTAGGGCGCACGACATAGCGCTTCGCTGAATAGCCAATACTGACGGACGATGGCCATGGCGGACGAAGACGACGAGCAAAACCAGGACGAAACACCAGAGCCGGCGCCGAGGCTATTCACGCTGACGGAGGCCGAACGCGTGCGCCAGGAGCTTGAGCCGTTCCTGGTGGAAGCGATGAATTGCCGGAAGAAACTAGCGGGCCTGGAAACGGACCTTACCGCAGTTTCCGCCAGAATTACCATGATGGGCGGCGTGATTGTACCGTATGAGAAGCTGGCCACGCTCCGGGTGGAGCATCATCAACTGGCCGAGACGCTTAAGACATCATTGAATCGAATCCTTGAAACGGGTTGTCTCATCAAAGATCTTGAGGTTGGCCTGCTCGACTTCCCGGCGCTGATCGACAATGAGGAAGTGTATCTGTGCTGGCGGCTGGGCGAAGATCGTATTCGCTTTTATCACCGGCAAAACGAAGGATTTGCCGGCCGGAAGCCGCTGGATCCCCGTGATCTGGGTCCGGGCGACGTCGTTCAGTAGATCGGCGGACGGTTCGAGGTTTAACCAGATTTCCCAGCAATACCCGGCGCGGCGTCGCAGCCGGCTATTCTTGCAAAGTCATAAACCGTCGTAAATCCTGTCGCACCACGGGGAGTTCGCTTGGCGTCACCATCTGAGAATCGACTCAAAGATTCTGTAAGCCCGTATCTCCGCTCCGCTGCCCACCAACCCATTGATTGGTATGAATGGGGCGAGGCGGCGTTCGCGCGGGCAAAACGCGAAAACAAACCGGTGCTGCTCGATATTGGAGCGGTATGGTGCCACTGGTGTCATGTTATTGACCGCGAAAGTTACGAAAGCGCGGAGATCGCCAAGATCATTAACGAACATTTCGTGGCCGTAAAGGTCGACCGTGACGAGCGTCCGGATGTGGACGCGCGCTATCAGTCCGCCGTCAGCGCCCTGTCCGGCCAAGGCGGGTGGCCACTCACCGGATTTCTGCTTCCGGATGGCAAGCCCTTTTATGGCGGCACGTATTTCCCGCCCGACGATCAAGGGGGCCGCCCGGGTTTCCGGCGGGTACTGCTGGCCGTGGCCGATTCTTATCGCCACAAGCGGGCTGACCTCGAGCGCGCGGCAAACTCGCTGGCGGACGCCGTAGCGCAAGCGGAAATATTCCATGGCGCAAAGGCCAAGTTCGACCTGGGCGTGGTGGATGCACAGGTGCAAGCGATCACCAAGTTATTTGACATTCGCAATGGTGGCTTCGGGCAATCCCCGAAATTTCCGCACTCTTCGGCAATCGAGCTTCTTTGGGAGCGCTACCAGGAGACCAAGGAAAAGCATCTTCTGGCCATGGCCGAAACCACCTTGGAGAAGATGGCCCGGGGCGGTGTTTATGACCAATTGGCGGGCGGCTTTCACCGCTACTCGGTGGATGAACGATGGCTGGTGCCGCACTTCGAAAAGATGAGCTACGACAATTCCGAACTGCTCAAGAATTACCTGCACGGTTGGCAGGTGACACAAAACTTGTTCTTGCGTGAAACCGCGGAGGGCATTATCGGCTGGGTGAATGAGCTACTTTCCGACCAGCACAGCGGAGGCTTTTACGCCAGCCAGGATGCGGACTATTGTCTTTCCGACGACGGCGATTACTTCACCTGGACACTCGAAGAGCTTCGGGAAATGCTGCCCCCCGCGGAGGCGCGAATTATCGAGCTTTACTACGACATTGAACCGCGCGGGGAGATGCATCATAACCCCGCCAAGAACGTTCTGTGGGTGGCACGCGACCCGGGCGCTATCGCCAAAGCGCTGGGCGGAGACGAAACCACGGTCCGACTGACCATCGCGCGCGCCAAAGACAAGATGCTGGCCGGCCGGCTCTGCCGCATAACTCCGTACATCGACACGACCATGTACATCGCGTGGAACGCGATGTTCATTTCCGCGTACCTGGAAGCCGCGCGGGTTTTGGGCCGGTCCATCGGAGACAATTGCCGCGACTTCGCGTTGAAAACAATCGATCGCATGCTGCAGGAAGCGTGGACGGAGGAAAAGGGGTTTGCGCATCGCATCGGCGGACCGCGACTGGAGGGTTCGCTGGACGATCAAGTGTTCGGCGTCATTGCACTACTGGACGCTTACGAAATGACACTGAAGGCGCGCTATTTCCGCGCCGCTCAGCGCACGCTGGATTACATTTTGGAGTATTACGCGGATGCGGAGGGTGGCGGATTCTTTGATCGCGCATCCAATGCAGCTCCACTCGGGGGGTTAGACGTACGCCGCAAACCGTTCCAGGATTCGCCGACTCCGGGCGCCAATTCCGTCGCGATCATCGCACTGGCCCGTATTCACGCGTTCACCGGGGACGAGCGCTATCGCATTTTTGCGCAGCAGACGCTGGAAGCCTTCGCGGGAATCGCTCCGCAGTACGGGCTATTTGCCGCAACCTACGGGCTGGCGGCACTGCTGTTTGCGCATCATCCGATGCAGGTAGTGATTACCGGCCGGGCGGATGATCCCGCGGCATTGTCGCTGGAAGTAGCCGCGAACCGGGTGTACCGGCTTGGCAAATCGGTGCTGCGCTACGCTACGGCGGGAAACGATGGCGCCGCGCTGGAGAACCTTCCCGAGGCATTGCGGGACACCTTACCGCACCTGCAAGCCGACAAAGCTATGGCTGTGGTGTGCATCGGGGAATCGTGCCTGCCTCCGACCAGCGACGCTCCGCAATTGACCGCGCTGCTGGAAAATAGCGCCAGCGGAGCCGTGGGCCGCTGACGGCTCGACAAGATTCGCGCTAGTTACTTCTTGGGCCGCGATTCCGGGGGCACCAATCCGGCCACGCGGTAATAAACGACCAGTTGTCCATAGTGTTCGCCGGAATGTTCGGTCAAGCCATAGGCCAGATCGGAGACTTGCAATTGCTGCTTGCTTCCCGGGTCAGTGATCCATTCGCTCATGCCCTTGTCACCTTTGGACTTGATGACGGCGGCGCCATCCTCGACGCACTTCTTGACGAAAGCCACGATCTCGGTCTTGGTCTTCAACCCGTCGCGCTTGGGGTCATCGGGGTAACGCGGCTTTTGACCTTGCGCCGGGTCGGTGAAGTAATACATGGAGCCAGCCGCGTGGAGTAACTGTTCGGCGAAGCTGCGCTGCGCCGCGGTCGGCTTGAAATCGTACTTGTCTTCGGGAAAGTCTTCGGCCATGGCCACCAGTTTGCGGCCGATTTCGTTCCACTGCGAAAGAACCACTTGGGAAGTGCTGGGCGCTGCGCTTGCGTTTGGCGCGAACGCTGCCAACGTAGCTAGTGTCGCTAACAGGGCCAGAATCGCACCCGCCATTACTTTTTTCATCTTTCTCTCCTTGAGTTCGCCGCTCCGGCCTTGCCGCTAACGGCGGCATCCGTCCCGAGGCATTCACACGGACTATGCAGTTCGACGCATCACTGGTCCAGACGGCTTTTGCCACGAAAACGTTTCCGGCTTTTGGCGGACCGGGATGTTACTCACGAATGGTGTTTAGGGGCAAACAAACGACCGGAAACGGCCACCGATGAGGCAAAGCGGAGTTATATGAACCTTGGTTGCTGAACTGGGCGCAGCATGCTGCGCCCCTACGCCAGGGATTCTAGGCTACGCTCACTTCATGGCTCAGGTAAACATCCTGGATGGTGTTCAGGAGTTGGACGCCTTCTTTCATGGGGCGCTGGAAGGCTTTGCGGCCGGAGATCAGGCCGGTGCCGCCGGCACGCTTGTTGATGACGGCGGTAGCGACGGCTTCCTCAAAATCGTTGGCTCCGGAGGCGCCACCACTATTGATGAGGCCGGCGCGGCCCATGAAGCAGTTGGCCACTTGGTAGCGGCAGAGGTCGATGGGATGGTCGCTGGCAAGGTCAGTGTAAATACGTTTGTCGAATTTGCCGTAACTGGAATCGCCGATGTTGAGGGCCTGATAGCCGCCATTATTCTCTGCCATTTTTTGCTTGATGATGTCGGCTTGAATGGTGACGCCGAGGTGATTGGCCTGACCGGTGAGATCGGCAGAAACATGGTAATCCTTATCCTTCTTGAAGGCGCTGTTGCGAAGATAGCACCACAGGACGGTGGCCATGCCCAGTTCGTGAGCTTCCGAAAAGGCGCGGCTGACTTCCACAATTTGGCGGTCGGCCTGGTCGGAGCCGAAGTAAATGGTAGCGCCGATGGCGGCCGCGCCCATATCCCAGGCTTCCTTCACGGTGCCGAAGGAGATTTGGTCAAACTTGTTGGGGAAGGTGAGCAGCTCATTGTGATTGATCTTCACGATGAAGGGAATCTTGTGCGCGTATTTGCGAGCGACGGAGCCAAGAACGCCGAAAGTGGAAGCGACGGCATTGCAGCCGCCTTCGACAGCCAGCTTGACGATATTTTCGCCGTCGAAATAGTCGGGGTTTTTCGCGAAGCTGGCGCCGGCGGAGTGCTCAATGCCCTGGTCGACGGGTAGGATGCTCATATAGCCGGTGCCGCTAAGGCGGCCGTGACGGAACAGCCGTTGCAAGCTGGCCAGCACGCGAACGTTGCGGTCCGAGACGGTCCAGATGCGGTCGATGAAGTCTGGCCCGGGAAGGTGCAGGCGTTCCTTGGAAATCTTGGGCGATTTAAAGCCCAGCAGGGATTCGGCTTTTGCGCCGAGGTAGGTTTCGATCGTTCCGCCCGTTGCCGTTGTGGTTGCCATTGCGTTTCTCCTCAATTATTCGCGAATTCCGATGGAAAGCATGCCGCCGGCCACGCTGTCCACCAGCCAAAGCAATTGGCCATTGGACGGCTGGATCCTTTGCGCCGGCAACTGATCCGGTTCGTGGGGTCCTTCCAGAACGCCCTTGAGCGCCAGAGCTTTGTCCGCTCCGGTAATCATAAACATGATGCGCGCGGCGTTGTTGATGGCCGGGGCGGTCAGCGTGATACGTTCAGTGTAGAGCTTGCCCACCCAGGTACGCACTACCATGCGCTTGGTCTCGTGCAACGCCTTAGCTCCGGGAAACAGGGAAGCGGTGTGGCCTTCGCTGCCCATTCCGAGAAGCACCAGGTCGAAGCGCGGAAACCGGACCTTGCCTATTTTAAAGGATGCGCGCAAGGCTTGTTCATATTCTTGCGCGGCGCATTCGGTGTCCTTGTACTCACCCTTGATGCGAAAGACCTGCTCGGGCTTTAGCGGGACTCTCGAGAGCATAGCTTCGGCGGCCATACGGAAATTGCTGTCCGGATGATCGGGGCTGACGCTACGCTCGTCACCGAAGTACACCAGCATTTTATCCCATGGCAGCTGAGCGCGCAGCGCCGCGTCGTTGGCCAGATGAGAGTACAGCGCCTTAGGAGTGGAGCCGCCGGAGAGCGCGACGGTGAAGGAGCCTTTTTCGGCGACGGCGGAAGTGGCGGCTCGCAGGAGTTCCTGCGCGGCGCGTTTGGCGATTGCGTCGAGAGTGGCGAGGATGCGGACGTCGGGTGGCACAATCGCTCCGATACGCTTAATCGCTTGCTAGCTGACGCTTTGCGGCGGCGACTTTGTCCGCCTCATCTTCGCAGCCGCGGTCCCGGTCGATTTCTTCTTCGCCGATGGGCCGCCAGGCACGGCCGTCGCGCTCCAGAAGTTCTTCGGCATCCACGGGTCCCCAGGTGCCTGCCGGATAATTGGGGAAGCCGCGGGCCGGAAGTGCGTGCCAGACGTCGATGATCGGCTGGATTACGTTCCAGCCGGCTTCCACCATGTCGGCACGCTGAAAGAGAGTGGGATCGCCCGCCATGCAATCCCGGAGCAGGCGCTCATACCCGGTGCTGTGCTCGGCGCCGAAGTAGGTGCAGTAATCGAAATCCATGTTGACCAGGCCGAGCTTCATGATGGCGCCAGGAACTTTTGCGCCGAAGCTGAGGGAGATGCCCTCGTTCGGCTGGATGTGGATAACCAAACGATTGGTCTCCAGATTTTTTACCGCCGTGTTGCGAAACAGAACAAACGGAGTGCGGCGAAACTGGATAACGATTTCGGTGGCGCGCCGCTTGAGGCGCTTTCCGGTGCGGAGATAAAAGGGAACACCAGCCCAGCGCCAGTTGTCGATCTGTAGCTTCAGGGCGACGAATGTTTCGGTGTTGGATTCCGGCGCGACGTCCGGTTCGCTGCGATAGCCATCCACCGGAGCGCCATCGATGACGCCCGTGCCGTATTGGCCGCGAACCATGCAGGTGAGCACTTCTTCCGGGCTGAGCGGCTGGATGGCGTGCAGGACTTCGGCTTGTTTGTTGCGGACTTCGTCGGCATCGAAGGAGATAGGTGGTTCCATGGCGGTCATGGTGAGTAACTGGAAAAGATGATTGGGCACCATGTCGCGGAGAGCGCCAGCGGTTTCGTAAAAGCTGCCGCGATGCTCGACGCCGACGGTTTCCGCGGCGGTGATTTGCACGTGGTCGACGTAGTTGCGGTTCCACAGCGGCTCGATAATGTTGTTGGAAAAACGAAAGACCAAAACGTTTTGAACGGTTTCCTTGCCGAGGTAGTGATCGATGCGGTAGATCTGATTCTCGGAGAGGACCTGCTTCAGCTCATCGTTAAGTTGGCGCGCTGATTGCAGATCATGACCGAAGGGCTTTTCGACGATCACGCGGGCCCAGCGGCCATTCTCCTGCTTGGTGAGACCGGCCTGGCCGAGCTGCTTGACGATGGGAGAAAAGAATCTGGGGGCCACGGCCAGATAAAAAAAGCGGTTCCCGCCGGTGTTGTGTTGCTTGTC
>Ga0070730_10001836_pt1 | contig 19890 bp, 23 predicted proteins | sample Coa_R1_3_FD_66447 | JGI IMG/M metagenome (GOLD analysis project Ga0070730, IMG submission 66447) | Surface soil microbial communities from Centralia Pennsylvania, which are recovering from an underground coalmine fire - Coalmine... | ecosystem: Environmental > Terrestrial > Soil > Unclassified ... | reverse complement strand
ACGATAACCACACCGACATAGGTAAAGATATACCCATTCTGCTGGGCTGTCCAGCCGAAGATATGCTGCGAAAAGAGTGGGAAGACCGTCTCCATGCCCGTAAAGGCCAGCGTGAAGAGCAGATTGATCACCACCAGGCGCGCAATGGCCGGATGGCGCAGCGTCTGCCGCCAGCCGGTCAGCAGATTCAGCGCGCCACGACGGGCGGCTGCGGGCGCAGCTTCAGTCATACCATCTTCCCTTGAAGGGTGGGGCTGTAGCGCCGCGCGCCCCTGCTGGCCGGAGTGGGGCAATCGCTGGCGCGTCTCCGGCAGGAGGGCCAGGACCAGCAGCGCGTTTGCCAGCGCGACGCCCAGCGCCGCCCAGAAGGGCACAGTGAGGCCCAGCGGGGCCAGCGCGCCACCCAGCGCCGGGCCGACGACAAAGCCCAGCCCGATGGCCGCGCCGATCAGGCCCATGCCACGCGCCCGCCCCTCCGGCGGCGTGACATCGGCGACCACCGCCTGCGCCGAGCCAATATTCGACGCGCCCATCCCGCCAACGAAGCGCGCCACCAGCAGCATTGCCAGCGAGCCGGAGAGCGCCGTCAGCGCGAAGCCCAGCGCCTCGATCAGCAGCGAGGCCAGAATGATGGGCCGCCGCCCGTAGCGGTCCGAGAGCGCCCCCAGCAGGGGCGTAAAGAGAAACTGCGCCAGGGCATAGACGGTGAGGATCAGCCCCACGCCTACCGGGCCAGCGCCCAGCCGCTCCGCCCAGAAGGGCAGCAGCGGAATGACCAGCCCAAAGCCAGCGAAATCAATAAAAACGGTCAGCGCCATCAAAAAGAGGGGCGACCGCGCGGCGCGTCGCATACCGTCTGCTCCTTCACCTTGACACCCAACAGGGAATCTGATATAGTCAGATATGACTAATCATGTTTAGATTATAGCGGCTCCAGGGAAGGTAGTCAAGGTTGATTAACCAGAAATGAGTATAGAGGGATGAAAGGAGCAGAGTCCGATGGATGAGCAAGAATTGCTGCTCCTGGGGCTGCTCACGGTACAGAGTCAGCACGGCTATCAACTGAACGAGTTTATTGAGCGCAACCTGAGCCATCTGACGGAGATGAAGAAGCCAACGGCCTATGCCATCCTGGAGCGGCTGAGCAAGGCGGGCTACGTGCAGGTCCACACTGAGCAGGAGGGCAAGCGCCCGCCGCGCAAGGTCTACAGCCTCACCATAGCGGGCGAACTGCTCTTTCAAGCCCTGCTGCGGGAGAATCTGGCCCGGCGCGAGCGTATGAACTTTCCAGGGGATGTCGGGCTGATGTTCCTGGACGCCCTGCCGCGCGCAGAGGTCATCGACCTGCTCACCCAACGCTTCCAGCGCCTGAATGACCTGATCAGCGCCCACGAGCAAGCCCCCCGCCACGCGCATGGCATCGGCGTGGACCTGACGCTGGAGCATGTGCTGATTCACCTGCGCGCCGACCGGGAGTGGCTCGCCTCCGTCCTGGCGCGGCTCTAGAACGCCGGTCAGGAAGCGCGGGTGGGCTGGCGGATACATCCGCCAGCCACTTGCGTGTTAGCCACCTCAGTATTGGGCCAGGGCGGCGTCTTCGGCGGCGTAGTCGAAGCGCGCCGGGTCGATCTGTTTCGGTGGGTTGGCGCGCTCCCAGGCGATGGCGCGCCGCAGCGCTTCATCCAGCGCCACCGGCTCAGCATAGCCCAACTCTTGCCGAATGCGGCGGCTGTCCGTCAGCAGATGCTGGTAGGGCTTGACCCTGGCGAGGGGCTGCGCGGGCAGGCGCTCGCGTGGCGCGAGGACGATGGCGCCGGGCCAGCCAACGGCCCGCGCCAGCTTGCGCGCCCATTCCTCCCAGGTCGGCGACTCAACCTCGCCAACGTTATAGACCCGCCCGGCGGCGCGATCATCCACGACGGCCAGCGCGATGGCCTCGGCGACATTCTCGACATAGCCACGTGTCCAGCGCCAGGGCGCGATCTGCTCATCCATCAGGATGGCCGGGCGCTGGTCGTCCATGCGCTTCAGCCAGTCGTAGAAGCGATGCTGATCATCGCGCGGGCCATAGACCATCGGCAGGCGCAAGATCGTGCCGGGCAGATGCGAGTCATTCATATACACCCGCTCGACCGGAATCTTATCATAATCATCCATCCAGCGATCCGGGTCGTCCTGGCCTCTGGGTTTCTCGCCGCGATAGGGATAGATCCGTTCGCGCAGCGGCGCGTCCTCGGTCAGCGGAACGGGATCCGGCGGGCCAGGCTCGATGCCGATGATGCGCCCATAAGCGCGATAGACATCCTGGCTGCTGATGGCGACCGTCCGCCGCGCCAGACCCCCGAAGAGGCCGACAACCGCGCGGGCGTCCTGCTCCTCCATCGGCCACATATCCAGCACGACCTCTGGCGCAAAGCGATTGAACGTGTCGGCAAACTCCGGCAGATGGCGCCGGTCGCCCTGGATGTGCTGGACCTCTGCGGACAGATCAGCGGCTGTCTGGCCGCGATGAAAGAGCGCGATCTCGTGGCCGCGCTCGACAAGGCGCGTGACCACCGCCGGACCGATAAAGCCCGTTCCGCCAATCACCAGAATGCGCATGGGTAAACACTCCTTCTATTCAGGAAGAAACTGCACGCTCCTTATGAAACTTGAACCAATTACACACGTTCTGATCTGGGAGCCTTCATGCCCACCCCCTGTCCGAGTTGTCCGAGTTGTCCGAGTTGTCCGAGTAGGGAAACTGGAGAAAGTCCCTTTGGACCACTTTGACCACTTTGACCACTTTGACCGCCTCCGGGGGCAGCGGGGTGGTCTCCTCCGTATCAGCGTATTCTGAGAGAAAGCATACCTGACTGACAACAGTATGAAAAGGCAAAAAGGATGCTCCCGGCATAGGTCATCGAGCGAGATATGCCAGGAGCATAGATCAGATGGGCTTTGGAGCGCCGCCAGGCAGGAGCGCCAGAGGAAACGCTTACGCGGCGATCCGCTCCCTAATGATTTTTGCTTTTTTCCCTGGGACACAGCCCGCCGCCGCAGGCGCGGCCTTCAGCCGCCAGCCTCGTCGCCCGCGTGGCCTCGCTTAAAAATCAAACGTCATAAGAAGAGCCAGCGCCAGGCAAGGGCGACGAGATAGGCGGCGACGATGCCGGTCAGGTCCATGAGCAGGTCGCGGCCATCGTAGATCGTGGGCAATTCTTGCCGGGCGAGCGCCTGGATGGCTTCCTGCCCAACGGCCACCAGCAGCAGCAGCCCGAAGTAGAGCGCCGGGCGCGAGCGCAGCGCCGGAACGGAGAGCAGAACGAGCAGGCTGAGGAGGAAGAACAGCGCCGCGTGGCCGATCTCGTGCGAGAGCGCGGTGGCAAAGACGGCATCGAAGACCTGCGCGTAGGCGGGCCAGACAGCGGGGAGCCAATCAAAGGGGAACAGGACGACAGCGAGGCCCAGCAGCAGCGGCCAGAGGCGCACGCGAATGCCTCTGGCGACTTCTATGCTGTTGGAGAAGGCCACTGCTCGGCGCAGGGCACGCGGTAGGCTGCTCATCAGTTCCCCCAGTAGGAGATCAATCACGCTTGCCAGTCCCATGAGCATAGCAGATTTGCGGCCAGCGCGCCGCCACCCGCGTGCTTGACAGGTGAACCGCCGGTTTTTTCCTGTTGGCGACGCCAGCTTTGCGCTGGCGATCACGCTGCTCGTGCCCAACCCTCCTATGGTAAGATAGGGAGACGATCAGAGCGGCGCTGTTCCGCTCGCTTTTCTGAGGAGGAGCATCTCTCTTGCACGTTCGCGGCATTGGCTACGCGCTGGCTGCGTCGGCCATGTTTGGCCTGGGGGCTGTGCTGGCGAAACTGCTCACCGGCGAGATCGATATAACCATCATTTCCTTGCTGGCGCTCGTCGTGGGCGGGCTGCTGCTTGGCGGCGCGCTGGCGCTGAGCGGGGCGCCGCTGGTCCGCGTGCTGCGCGGGTTGTCGCCAGCGGAGTGGTTCCAGCTTTTCCTGCTGGCCTGTCCTGGCACGGCGCTGCCGCTGCTGGTGATTGTTGCCGGATTTACGCGCACCAGCGCGCTGGAGGGCGGGCTGCTGCTGCAACTGAATGGGCTGGCGGCGCTGTTCTTCGCGGTCCTCCTGCTGGGCGAGCGCCTGCGGCTGGCCCAGGGGCTGGGCATCGCGCTGCTGCTGCTGGGCGGGGCGCTGGTGGTGGTGAGCGGGGCGCGGGGCGGCGCGGGCGGCGGCAGCAGCCTGGGCGATCTGCTGATCCTGGCGGGCGCGGCGGGCCTGGGCTTCGGCTTCATTCCGGCCAAACGCCTGGGGGCGCGCATCGACCCGCTGCGGCTGAGCGCGCTGCGGCTGCTGGTGGGGGCGGTGACGCTTGCGCCCATTCTGGCCGTCTGGCTGCTCGTCAGCGCGCACGCGCCCCTCTGGCAGCCCTCGCTAACGAGCCTGTGGGCGCTGCCTGTCTATATTGTGACCAACTTTGCTCTGGGCTATCTGGCCCAGCAAGCCGGGCTGCGCATGCTCAAGGCGTGGGAAGTGGCGGCGATTGGGCAAACCGCGCCGATCTTCTCGACGATCTTTGCTGTGCTATTGCTGCGCGATTCCCTGACCCTCCTGCAAGGCGCGGGCGGACTGCTGGCGGCGCTGGGCGGGCTGGTTGTCTCGCTGAGCGCGCAAGCCACCCCACCAGCCGCGCTGCCCGACGACGTGCTGGCGCGCCGCCAGGATAGACCGGCTGGCGGCTGATGATTGTTGCTTTTTTCCCTGGGACACCTGTTCGTCCTAGCCCGCGCCTGGAGGAGCCAGAGGCTCCGCGAGAGCCTCGCCTGCGCGGGCTAGGACGGAGACCCAACGTATGGGTTAAAGGTCATCACCCCCGTTCCGGCGGCCCACCGATGCGCCGCCAGGGTCAGCGGCGCTACAAGCGGGCGGGCGATGCTCCGCCAGAAAGTCGGCAGAGCCGACAGAGTGGCCGCAGGACCACGTAGCGGCGATTAATGAAAATAGGACTTTCGCTTGAAACACTGCGAGCATGGGTATAATAGGATAAGGGTATGATGCCACGACAGCAATACATCGAATACCTGATCAGCACGCCTCTTTCACTGTGATCTCAGCGAAAATCCGCAGAGAAAGAAGTTGAGCCATGTCCCTTTTCGATCCTGCCAATCTCCGATCTTATAGCGGGTCAAGCGATGTGTCGCGGATGATGCAATTTGCGGGCGAATGTAACCTCTTAACCGATTGGTGTTGTAGCCTGCATCCCGGCGATGTCGGCCACTTTCTGAGCAATGGAATGGCTGGGCGCGATCCGGCCCCCTATTGCTTCGTCTACGAATCGAACGGGAATCTTGAGGCGCTTCTCCTGTTTTCTGCCATTCGTTCCAGTTCATGGGGGCTCCTTGTTCACCCGCACCGACGCGACGCGGTAGTGGAAGCGAGGCTGGTTGCGTGGGCCGAACAGCACCTTCGACATCTTCTGACCGTGATCGGCAGCGCCAAAGAGTGGATAACCAGCGAGGTGATGGATTGTGATACGCTGCGCCGAGACCTGTTAGCCTCACGCGGGTATGTCGCCGAACCCGAATCCGAGCGCGTTGTGACAACGCGCTCGCTCCAGGAGGACATACCAGGGTCAGTGCTGCCCGACGGCTTCAGCATACGGGCGGTTGCGGGCGAACACGAAGCTGATGCGGTTCAAGCCGTCCACGGTAGCGCGTTCGGGCGAGCGTGGCAACCCGGCGAATATCTTCAGGTGATGCGTTCGTCCAGCTTTCATAGTGAGCGCGAATTGGTGGTTGTTGCTCCTGATGGTCGCTTTGCCGCGTTTCTCGTGTACTGGATCGATCCGATCAGCAAAAGCGGCCTGTTTGAGCCGGTCGGTTGCCACCCCGATTTTCAGCGACGGGGGTTGACCAAGGCGCTGATGTATGAGGGTTTGCGGTGCATGGCCGCGCAGGGCATGACGATGGCTCTTGTCGTGCACGAAGCTCCAGATGACAATCCGGCCTCAACGGCGTTATATCGTTCGGTCGGGTTCACCCCCAAATACGGCAGCAACGAATATCGCCAGAAACGCTAAATACTCCTGATGAGTCACGCTGGGACAGGTCAGCCCACACAGCACATACAGAAGGACTTTTGCTTGAGGCTGGAAGGTACAAGCGAGTGGCGCGACCTCTTGGCAACTGAGCGCCCTCCCAGAGAAGTCAAGCGAAAGTCCTAGAAAATTGACAATTTCATTGCGTCTTCGTCTGAGCCTGCGCAGGCAGGCTTCGCGGCGCAGCCTCCAGGCGCGGATGTATCCGCCAGCCTCTTCGCTGGAGCCGCAGGAGGGATGGCATGGACTACACATCACTGGAACTCGATGGGGCGAAGATCGCCTATCACGAAGGCGGCGCGCCGGATGGGCAGGCGCTGCTGCTGCTGCATGGCTACCCAACGAGCGGGCGGCTCTGGGAGCATGTCTGGCAGGCGGCAGCGGATCAGGGGCTGCGCGTGATCGCGCCGGACCTGCCAGGCTTCGGCCAGAGCGATCTCTGGCGCCGCCCCGCCGATTGGGCCAGCTACGTGGCCTTCCTGGATCGCTTTGTCGCCGCGCTGGGGCTGGCGCGCTTCCACCTGGGCGTGCATGATTGGGGCGGACCCATCGGCCTGCTCTGGGCGTGCGCGCATCCCAAGGCGATTGCCAGCCTGTTCATTACGGATACCGCGTTCTTCGCCGATTTCACCTGGGAGTTTGGCGAGGCCATGCGCGCGCCTGGCCGGGGCGAGCATCTGGTGGAGCGCCTGCAAGATTGGGAGACGTTTGCGAAGGGTCAGCAGCGCATCTGCCCGAACGCCAGCGAGGAGACGCTGCGCAACTGGCACGGCGCGTTCAGTTCGCTGGATCGCTGCCACGCGCATCTAGAACTCTATCGCTCGCCGAATCTCTTCGCGGGGACCGAGGGCAAGCTGGCCGCGCTGGGCGTGCCCACGACGGTGGTCTGGGGCGGCGCCGATCCGTTTCTGCCGCCGATCTGGGCGGCGCGCTTCCAGCAAGACATCCCGCACGCAGAGGTCTCCATCATCGAGGGCGCGGGGCATTTTGTGCAGCAAGACGCGCCGCAAGAGGCGCGCCGTCGGCTGGGGGAGCATCTGGCGCGAAGCGGGACGGGCCAGGAGCATGAAGGCAGCGAATCCTAAAGAGAGCGCCGCTTTGCTGGAAGCAAAATTAGAGCCGCTGAATCAGCGGGTCGTTGCTTCCTTTTTAGCCAGGCTAGCTGCTCCTACTCTTTCTGCCGATTGCCAATTTGACAGACTCATCTTCTGATGGTATCCTCTCCAAGGATTCAATTTTATCATTGATTAACCTAGATACATCAAGAGTAGGCGATAATTATGGCAAATCAGCAAACAATAGCGCAGTGTGATTCGGCAAGGCAATTTTATTTTCTTGGGTGGCAATTTCACGAAGCCTACACCTATACCAAAGAGAAGTACCCAAACATGCCTGACCTTGCTGATGTGAAGTTATTCTTGCTCTGTCGCGCCTTAGAGGAGCATATGAAGGGCTGGCTTGTTCTTAAAGGATTAACAGAGAAGAAATTGAAGGATAGAAACTACGGCCATCAGCTCAGCACTATAGCCTTGAAAGTCTATGAGCTATATGGAGACGCTGAGTTCTCGCATAAGTTCTTGCCTCTAATTTCTTACTTGAATGATGCCTACTCACAGAAAGACTTTGAGTATCCGGTGGTTCAAGGGCAGATCAGCTCTTTGCGAGACCTGGAAGCCCTTGAGAAGCTAGTAGTGCATTGCCAAAAGCGCCTTGACCCGATGATTGAGCAGGCGAGACGGCAACTATAAAGCAGGGCCATGCACGTTGCGGCCAAGGCACATGACATGGGAGTTCGTAATGGGTGAGATTCTTGGGATAGTCCTCACCGTACTGTTTGGCGGTGGGGGATTGGTCAGCGTGATAATCTTCATTGGGAACAATCGCTCGGGTGATTATCGAGCGCGTGAAGAGACCCAGAGCCGTCATGCGGCAGAGCGGCGAGAGGTCTGTGCCTCGCTACTCACCAGTACGCGCAATCTAAGAAATACGCTTGATGACTTGCGGCCTATCCATGACTCCCTGGGGACACGCTTCTTCTTCTCACCTTTCACTATATTTAGTGCGAAGCGCAGTATACGCGCCATAATCAATACCATCATCTTAAGCCGCAGCAGGCTCATCCTAGACTCTGATACCAAGGGTGTTCAGCAGGCGATTTACGAGTTTATGGAAGCTTGGGAAGCATTCGCTTCTGCCCTGGAGAAGCCCATAAGTACCTTTTTTAAGAAGGCCGACCCCAGGGAGCTAACGAAGTTAGAAGCAACCATGAACACCAAGCTGGATGCTCTAGAGACAGCAGCACGTCAATTTGTCAATGCCACCCCGAAGGGGATGCCGTCGAAGGTGAAACGTCTTATCAGCGCTCCGCCCGCCTGGATACAACGGATCACTGCTAAGCTGCGCTCTCCAAGTATGCAGAAGTGATTGTCATCCCCCTCGTTCCGGCAGCCCGCCGATGCGCCGCCCACCGTAAGCTGCCGGTGGCAGGCAGGGTCGGCGGCGCTGCACGCGAATGCCGGCAGCGCCCGCCCGCGTGCTAGCGGGCGATTGGCTATCAGCGGCGGCGGCCCTGGCCCGTCAAGGCATGGATGATCAGGAGCAAGAGGCAGGCGCCAAGGAAGGCGATGATCACGGTCCCCAGCGGGATGTCGAGGATGCTCCCAAGGCCGAGGCTGAGGTGAACGAGGCTGGCGATAAAGCCGCCTACGAGGGCGCCAAACAGGCCAACGATAATATCTCCAACAATCCCCAGGCCACGACCACGCACCACTTTACTGGCGAGAAAACCAGCAATGAGGCCAATCACCAGCCAGATCAGGATACTCTTGAGACCAAGCGTTACACCGCCTATAGTAATTGCTGCAAGTGCCATACGACTGACTCCTCTGTTTTTATTTTTGTTGGCGAGCCGCCACCTCTCTTATACCACATCCGCGCCCGCTTGAACAGAGGCGCCCTGGCGCCGACTGATGATTGTTGCTTTTTTCGCTGGGACACCTGTTCGTCCTAGCCCGCGCAGGCGTTGCTCTCGCGGCGCAGCCTCCAGGCGCGGATGTATCCGCCAGCTTCGTCCCAGCCCGCGCAGGCAGGCTTCGCGTCCCGCAGGGACTCCAGGCGCGGATGTATCCGCCAGCCTCCGGGCCGAGAGGCGCCTGGCCCCGCTAATTCGTCAAAAGTTATAGATGGTTGCCAGATGGTACGTGCCCAGAGCTAAGGAAAGCTCGCCCCCGTGAAGAATCTCGTGTTCGAGGACATGCCAGATCATCCACTGCCGCGCGCGTGGGGGGAACAGGCGCTGCTCCTCTTCGCTCAAGGAGGGTGGGCTAGGGAACTGGCGCCCAAGATCAGCAGGGGTCCAGTGGGCCAGGGCATCCTCAATCATCTGCCAGGTGGCCTCCAGCCCGGCCACCAGTTCGGCAGCCGAGCGCGCAGGCTGCTCATCTTCGTCCCAGTGCGCGATGGGCGCAAGATCGGGGTTTCCTTCGCCCATCCACAACTGGAACCACCAGACCCGGTTGCCAGCGATATGCTGCGCCACCCTCCCGATGGACCAGTGATGGGGCGCTGTTGGCAACGCCAGTTGTTCGGGCGAAAGCGGCGCGAGGACTCTGACCAGGCCGCGCTGAAAGACATCCCAGCCCTGGTAGAAAACGGTGAGTGGAAGCGCCTGTTCGGTCATATCTGCATGCTCCTTGCTGTGTATGCTGGCTGCCACCTGGGACACACGACTCGGCGCCACGAGTGGCAGCGTGATCAGTAGAGGATGGGAGGATGGCTAGAACGCCGGTCAAGCAGTCCTCAGCCGGGGGGCTGGCGGCTGAAGGCCGCGCCTGGAGGCTGCGCCACGAAGCCCACCTACGTGGGCTAGGACGAAAACAGGACTTCTTGACCGATGCTCTAGAAGTCAGGCTTTGCGCTCAGGCTGGTAGGTAAGCGCCACGACGCCTGAACTGAACGGCCTGGCCTCGACCAGTTTCAGCGCCTGCTTACCAATGCCGTCTGCAAAGAGACGCTTGCCGCTGCCCAGCGCCACCGGATAGACCAGGAGATGATACGCATCGATGAGGTCGCGCTGCATCAGCGTCTGGACCAGCGCGCCGCTGCCGTAGATCAAGATGTCCTGGCCGGGCTGCTGCTTCAGTTGGGAGACGGCTTCGGCGACATTCCCCTGAATGCGATGGGAATTGTTCCACTCCAGCGCTTCCAGGGTTGTTGAAGCCACGTACTTGGGCAGGCTGTTCATCCGGTCAGCGAAACCCGCGTCATCCTTCATAGACGGCCAGGCTTTGGCAAAGCCCTGATAAGTCACGCGCCCCAGCAGCAGCGCGTCGCTGGCAAAGAGTCCATCGAGTTGAAACTTGCCGATTTCTGCATCCCAATAGGGGCTGGTCCAACCGCCGTGTTGGAACTGTTCAGCGCCGCCTGGGTCTTCCATGACGCCATCCAGGGTCACATACTCGGTAACGACTACTTTTCGCATAATCTGCCCTCCTGTGGAATGCGCGAACGTTCCTTGACCTCTACTTTCCTCTCGTCTCTCAAAGAAGTCTTTTTCTGGCCCTTCTTTCTGGAAATGCCTGCCCAGCCGACAGGGCGATGGAAAAGTCGCTCTCGGCACGAAGCCTGGCGTCTAAAGCGCGCGGCGAGAGGCTGCGCCGCGAAGCTTGCCTGCGCAGGCGCGGTTTGCGTCCGTTCGTCCTAGCCCACGCGGGCGTTGCTCTGCTGGCGCGGCCTTCAGCCGCCAGCCCGTCCTTTGAGATTGCCCTGAACAGCCGATGACCGAGATTGACAGGCTGAGCCAGAATGCCTATGATAGTTGAGATTGAGCAGCCCGCCCGCCTGGGGCTGGCGCGTGATTTTATGGCAAGGAAGGTGGCATGCAGCGATGGCCGGGAACGTGCTGTATTATGGCGATAACCTCTACTGGCTGCGCCGGATGAAGGATGAGACGGTGGACCTGATCTATCTGGACCCGCCGTTCAACTCCAACCGCAACTACAACGTGCTGTTCAAGGACGAGCGCGGCACGGAGAGCGAGGCGCAGATCATCGCCTTCGAGGATACCTGGCACTGGAACCAGGCCACCGAAGCCGCCTATGCCGAACTCGTGCAGGACGCGCCCAGCAACGTGGTCCACATGATCGCGGCGATGCGCCAGTTCATCGGCGCGAACCAGATGATGGCCTATCTGGTGATGATGACCGTTCGCCTGGTCGAACTGCGCCGCGTCCTCAAACCCACCGGCAGCCTCTACCTGCACTGCGACCCCACCGCCAGCCATTACCTGAAGATACTCATGGACACGATCTTTGACCCGCGCAATTTTCGCAATGAGATTGTTTGGAAGCGGCGAAGAGGTAGCAGCAGTCAAGTCCATATTGGGAACAAATTTGGCGCATGTACCGATACCATCCTATTCTATGTGAAATCCGAGGAGGCAGTCTTTCAACCTCAATACAACATGAATGCGCCAGGCTACCAGGAGTACATAGAAAACCACTTCACACATATTGATGAAAATGGGCGGCGCTTCCAAATTGATAATCTGGCTAACCCAGCACCACGTCCAAACCTCATGTATGAATACAAGGGTTATAAGCCACCAGCAAACGGATGGGCAATCTCAAGAGAGAAAATGACCCAATGGGACCAGGAAGGGCGATTGTGGTTCCCGCCAAGCAAAGAAGGCCGAATACGGAGGAAGCGATTCCTCGATGAACTCAAGGGCGACCCCGTTCAGTCACTCTGGGATGACATTGAACCTCTTTCTTCACAATCTGGTGAGCGCCTTGGCTACCCCACGCAGAAGCCGCTGGCCCTGCTGGAGCGCATCATCAGCGCGAGCAGCAATCCGGGCGATGTCGTGCTGGACCCGTTCTGCGGCTGCGGCACGGCGATCACCGCCGCGCAGAAGCTGGGGCGGCAGTGGATCGGCATCGACATCACCCACCTGAGCATCGCGCTGATGAAGTATCGGCTGGAAGCGATGTTTCCGGGCATTCAGTATAAGGTCGATGGCGAACCCAAGGATATGGGCGCGGCGCGCAAGCTGGCGCAGGACGACCGCTATCAGTTTCAGTATTGGGCCTGCTCGCTGGTGCGCGCCAAGCCGCTGGGCGGGCAGGTGGGCAGCCGCAGCGGCAAGAAGGGATCGGACCGGGGCGTGGATGGCCTGATCGACTTCGAGGACGACGCCAGCGGCGCGCTCAAGAAGATCGTCGTGCAGGTCAAGTCGGGCCACGTCCAGTCGCACGATATTCGCGATCTGGTGGGCACGATCCAGCGCGAGCAGGCGGAGATGGGCGTCTTCCTGACGCTGGAGGAGCCGACCCGCGAGATGCGCACCGAGGCAGCGACGGCGGGCTTCTATACCTCGCATTGGGGCAGGCACCCGCGCATCCAGATATACACCATCGAGGAACTGCTGCGCGAGGAGAAGCGCGTCGATATGCCGCCGCAGGCGCAGGTGAGCCGCACCTTCAAGCGCGCCGAGCGGGCGCAGGCGACCAGCGCCATCGGCCAGCTCAGCCTGACCGACAGCCTGACGGCCAGCGCGAGCGTGGCCGCGCCACCGCTGACCGAGGCTGAGGATGAGGCGCTCGACGACGAACTGGACGACGAAGAGGCGGAATAAAGGTGGGGGCTGGCGGGTAATGAAGACGTGGCTGGCGGCTGAAGGCCGCGCCTGGAGGCTGCGCCACCAAGTCCGCCTGCGCGGACTCCCCGCCCCAGAACGGGCGTTCGTCCCAGCCTGCGCAGGCAGGCTTCGCGTCCCCTTGGGGACTCCAGGCGCGGGTTGACCCGCCAGCCCGTCTTCGTCCCAGCCTGCGCAGGCAGGCTTCGCGTCCCGCAGGGACTCCAGGCGCGGGTTGACCCGCCAGCCCGTCCTGGGGTGGGAGCGCCGAGCGCGTGGTATGATGCTGTACAGAAACGGGCGCCAACACGCTGCCCGGTGGGCAGACCGCAATGGAGGGACAGACAATGGCAACCGCCGTATACATCACGACTACTGTTTTGCCGGGGGGCAAGATTGAGGTCAGCGCGCCGGAACTTCCCCCAGGCAAGCGCGCCAGCGTCTTCGTGGTCATCGAAGATGAAGAGCCAACCGAAAAGCGCCCGGTGCGCGACGTTCTCGACGACCTCCCCAGACACCGCCTGTTCAAGACTGCTGAAGAGGTAGATGCGTACATTCGGGAGGAGCGCGATTCGTGGGAGCGATAGCCCTGCCAGAATCTGGCGCCGTTTACCTGGATGCCAATAGCATCATCTATACTATTGAAGGCGTCGAGCCTTATCTCACAGCGCTCGATCCGCTTTGGGATGCCGTACAGGCAAGGGCGTTGACTATTGCTACCAGTGATCTGACACTCCTGGAAGTTCTGGTTGGCCCCATCAAAAAGGGCGATAAGAGCCTTGAAAGAGACTTCCGCGCTTTGCTGCAAGGTTCGCAAGGTGTCCGGTTGATTCCCATCTCCCATGCTATTTTGGAACGCGCCGCCGCTCTCAGGGCAACGATGAACATCAAAACACCTGACGCCATCCACGCGGCAACATCGCTGGCAGTCGGCTGCGCGGTCTTCGTGACAAACGATCTCGCTTTCAAGAAAGTTCCTGGCTTATCCGTTGCCGTCCTGAGTGACGTGATCGCCTCCCCATAAGCGATCCCGAAGAGCGCGCCGGGGGCTGGCGGTGCGCAGATACCCCGGTAAAAAGTCAACCTTCATCATTCGCCGACGCCCTGCCAAAGAGACGCAAAAATGCTTGACAAATGCAGCAAGGGTCTGCTATACTTGCTGCATACCCGTTGGTTGACCTCTATTTGCTCTGGGAGGGTATCGAGCAACCGTTTGTAGAAACAAGTGAAGAACGGCTGGCACAGCCGGTGAACATCTCACCGGCCCTGCCATGACCCCACATTCGGCTCAACCAGATATGGGGCTGGGAGATATTGTACCATCGAGACCCCCAGCGACCATATCTGCGACCCCTCCGGCCTCTTCAGGCCAGGGTTCCCCGATGTGGTCGTTCCATTTTCTCTGTCGCCAACGACAAGAAAGGGGAGTCTCTGATGGTTTCGTCTGCTGCCACGCCCTGGTATGCAGTCCCGGCGCGTCGTTTTCCGGCCACCGTCTGGCTGGAGCAGCGTTTTTCCTTCCGCGTCTCGATCCCGCCCCCCACCCCTGCCGGCGAGACGTCGGCGGTACAAGGGGCGCGGCGGCCCTTCCCGGCCAGCGCCTGGCTGGAGCAGCGGCGCCAGCGCGCTGGCCGCGCTGCTCCTCTGGCGCCGCCGTTCAGCCTTCCTCGCGCTGCTGCTCCAGGTCAGGCTCACGGAGCGGCAGCGCCAGCGGCGCGGCGTATTCCAGCGGCTCGGAATAGTCGGGGATCAGCCCCTGGTAGTCGGAGATCAGGGGCGAGGAGATGATGAAATCGGCTGACGCCCGATTGCAGGCGACGGGAATATTCCAGACGACGGCGATGCGCAAGAGCGCCCGGACATCGGGGTCGTGCGGCTGCGACTGAAGGGGATCCCAGAAGAAGATCAACACGTCGATTTCTTGCTGGGCGATCTTCGCGCCAATTTGCTGGTCGCCGCCGAGCGGCCCACTCTGAAGCTTGTGGACGGGCGTTCCGAGCGCTTGCTCAATCAGGCGTCCTGTTGCGCCGGTGGCATAGAGTTCGTGCTGAATCAAGAGTGGCCGGTTATACTTCGCCCACTCTAAGAGGTCTTGCTTCTTATTATCATGCGCGACAAGCGCGATACGTTTTTGCTGGCTCATAGCCATTCCTTTCTGTGCTGCGCGCTTCTTGCTGCGCGCAGGGTGGGCTGGCTGCCCCGCCTCCCGTCATCATGCTTTCCACGTTGCCCTGATCGTCGGCGCTGGAATGAAAGAAGCCTCTCACCCAGGCAGGCCATAGAAGGCGCCGGGATAAGAGGCTGCATTGCCGATCTGCTACGCCGCCAGGCGGGGGAGCAACCAGCGCTCCCTCCAGAAGAACACGCGGCGTATTCTCTTTTTTATGGTCTCACCTGTATTACCATAGCACAGAACGGTGGAGATGACAAGCCGGGGGGCTGGCGGGTAATGAAGTTTGATTTTTAAGACGTGGCTGGAGTCCCCAAGGGGACACGAGAGCAACGCCTGCGCGGGCTGAGACGAAAAAAAACGATTGCTTGAGCGATGCGCTAGCGCAAGGTGAAGGCAAAGAGCGCGCCAAGGACGGCGACGCCAACGGTGAGCCAGGTGATATAGTCGCCGATGTGGCCGCTCTGCCAGGCGCGCAGCCAGGAGCAGCCTGATCCGGCCAGGTATTTGCCCAGGCGCTGGAGCCAGGCGGGAGAGCGCGCCGGGAAGAGAACCAGCAGGGCGTAGATGACCGCGCCAGCCGTTGCGCCGATGCCCGAAAGAAGCATAGAGAGCGTGATGTCTGCCGGTGCGAGCGGCAGGGGCGCAGCGGGGTGGGTCACGCCGGGCAAGACGGCGGCAAGATAAGCCGCCTGGTTTTCAAAGCGAGCGGCGGCGACCAGCAGCGCCGGTCCGAGCTGGGGGATCACGCCCAGCGCCAGCCCGGCCAGGAGCAGGACGAGCGCGGGGGCAAACATGACCAGCGGTGTCCTGGGGCTGGGGCCGCCAGACTCGGATTCACTTTGATCGCCCTCGTGGGCGGCGGAGGGGTCTTCCTGCTGCCTGCCCCAGCCCAGAAAGATGTTTCCGGCGGCGCGCAGGACGGCCCCGCCGGTGCTGATCGAGGCGATGATCAGGACGCTGATGACCCAGGCGTAGCCGCTTTTGCTGGCGGCGTCCTCCATCAGTCCCTTGCCCAGAAACGTGCCAAACGGGGGCAGCGAGGCCAGGCCGAGGGCGCCCAGGACGAAGAGGATGCCGGTATAGGGCAGAGCGCGCCCGCGCCCGCGCAGATGAGGTATATCGACGGTCTCGAAGCGATGCAAGAGAATGCCAGAGCAGAGGAAGAGCGACCCTTTGACCAGCGCGTGCCCCAGGATATAGATGGCGCTTCCGGCGAGGCCCAGCGGGGTGAGCAGGGCCGCGCCGATGAGGAACATGCCGGCGTGGGAGATGGTCGAGAAGGCCAGCAGGCGCTTGAGGTGCTGCTGGAGCAGGCACATGACGCCACCGAGCAGGGCCGTGACAACGCCGACGGCGACCAGCACGGCGCGGATGGCCTGGTCGTGCGCGCCCAGCGTGCCCGCGAAGACGGTCCAGTAGATGCGGAAGACGGCGTAGAGGCCAAGCTCGACCATGACGCCGGAGAACAGCACGCAGACCGGCGTGGGGGCGACGGCGTGCGCGTCGGCCAGCCAGAAGTGAAAGGGCACGATGGCCGCCTTGACCAGAAAGCCGCAGGTAATCAAGACGAAGGCGGTAATGACCAGGCCATCGGGGGGTCGGCCCGCCAGGGTATGGCCGATCTGCGCGAGGTTGAGGGCGCCGGTGCGGCCATAGAGCAGGCCAATGCCGCTGAGGATCAGGAAGGCGCCCACGCTGTTGCTGACGGCAAAGTTCAACGCGCCCTGAATCGGGCCGCTCTCCTCGACCTTGTAGCCGGTGAGGGCAAAGGCCGCGACGCCCATCAACTCAAAGAGGACGAAGAGGTTGAAGAGGTCGCCGGTGAGGCAAAAGCCGACCATTGCCGCCAGGAAGACCAGCATGAGGATATGAAAGAGGGCTTTGACCTCCTGGAAGTAGCGCCAGGAGAAGACGAAGGAGGCCGTGACCAGCCCGGCCACGAGCGTTGCCAGGCCAGCGCCCAGCGGGTCGATCACGAAGAGAATGCCCAGGACGATGCCGCGCTGGGGCTGCCAGCCGCCGAATGCGTAGATCACTGGCGCGGCGCGCGCTTGCGCGAGCAGCAGCGCGCAGAGGACCGTCACGCTGGCGGCAATGGCCGTCGAGAACAGGTCAACGCCGCGCCGTCCGATGAAGGATTGGGCGATGGTCAGCGCCGCCGCTGCCAGCAGAGGAACGACAAAGGCAAGAGGAGCCAGCGCCATAGGTTTAGCCCTGCATCGAGCGCAGTTGCTCCGGGTCGAGCGTGCCGAAGCGTTTTTGCGCCTGCACCGCCAGAGCCAGCAAGAGCGCGGTCACGGTGGCCTCAACGACCACATCAGTCAGCGTCAGCGCCTGCACCACCGGATCGACGGCGGGCGTGCCGAGCGGGATATTAACGAAGACCGGCGGTACTGCGCCCGCGCGATAGCCAACTGCCAGGAGCAGGACATAGGTCGATGACTGAACCACCGAAAGGCAGATCACCAGATGGATCAGATTGCGGCTGGTGATGATGCCGTAGAGTCCGACCACAAATAACCAGGCGGCAATGATGTAGGGGAAAAAGCTCATGCTTGCTCCTGATCCTTTCTCGCGTCCGCTTGGGCGCGCACCTGAAGAGCCTGCCTGAGAAACTCTGAGAGGATGACGAGGAAGCCGCCAGCGACTTCGATCCCGACGGAGAGGTTGATCAGCGGGATGGTGCCAGCCGAGTAGAGGAGGCCGACCGGGCCGAGCGGGATAATGTCCTGAAGGAAGGCCGCCCCGGCGATCAGGCCGGCCAGGCCGATGACGACAAAGCCGCCAGCGCCGATGGCCTCGGCCACGTCGGCGCCCTCCTCTGGGCTGACGGCGCGCAGCGTTTTGTACCCGCCCGCCAGATAGATCAGCACGAGGCCGCTGGCAAGAATCGCGCCCCCCTGGAAGCCGCCGCCTGGCGTCAGGTGGCCGTGCGCCACGATGTCCCAGCCCAGGACGATGGTGGGGGCAATGAGCGCGAAGCAGAAGGCGCGCACGGCGTCGCTGGTCTCTGCCCGGCGAATAGCGCGCTCGTCCTCTGGTGGTTCCACGTCTATCTCGGCGCGCTCGGTGCGCAGGAGGGCGGCCACGCCTGCGACGGAGACAAAGAGGATAAACTCTTCGCCAATGGTGTCCACGCCGCGATAGTCGAAGTTGACGGCGGCGACCACATCGGTGACGTGGCGCTGTGGCACGGCCACCCGGTTGAGGATGTCGCCATATGGCCCCTGGTAGTTGCCGAAGGACGGCAGACCAGCCAGACCCCAGAGGAAGAGCGCGGCAAAGCCAGCCGCTGCGACCAGAAAGACGAGGCGACGGGCGGGCACACTCATGGCTCTTGCTCCTCCGCGTGCTGGCGCACGATCTCATGGCCGCGCACTTTTGCCAGAGCCAGCAGGATCATCAGTGGGAGGATGACCGCGCCGATCACGAGCGCGGAGAGGGCCACATCGGGAGCCTGGAAGGTGAAGAAGAGCAGGGCCAGCAGCAAGCCGTAGACGCTGACGACGACCGCCTGGCGCAGCGGGTCGCGGGTCAGGACAACGCCCAGGCCGCCCAGGGCCACCAGCGCCAGCAGCCCGGCTTGCACGAACTCCAGCATGCTTACACCTCCTCGATGTGTTCGTCTGGCTGCGGCTCCCAGCGCCCAAGCTGGCGCACGCGAGCGGTGCGGGCGGTAGCGTGGGTGATGATCGGGCCGGAGACAACCAGAGTAGCGGTGAGCAAGATCATCTGGATGCCAGCCATCGACACGGCTTCTACCAGCAGCACAGCGGCGGCAATGGCAATCGGCCCCAGGAGCGACGCCAGCCCGGCGTAGTGCAGCCGGTCGTAGACCGTGTTCATCACCAGCACCCCCAGGCAGGCCAGCAGTTCGAGGACGACGCCGATGGCGAGCAGCGCGATAGCCGCGATCTCTTGCCAGGTCATACCCAGCGCTCCAAAAAGCGGAGGAAGACCAGGCTTCCGGCAGGCGTCAGCACCGCCAGTACAAGGGCAAGCTCGAAGAAGGTGGTGTTCTGAAACCCTTCGGCCAGCAGCGCGAATTCCAGCGTTGCCAGCACGCCGGCCAGGTTCAGGGCAACGACGGTATTGATCAGCGTGGCGCGCCAGAGGACGACGCCACAGGCCAGAAACCCTGGCAGCAAGGCCAGAGCAGCGAAAAGCCAGGGGTTCACCTCTCCCTCCGTTTCATGCTGATTCGGCCCCGACGACGGAGCGGCGCGCCTGATCCGGGGGATCGGGCACAAGCTGGTGGACGAGCGCGACGCCCCGCTCGCGGTCAAAGCCGATCACGTAGGTATTGGGGGCAATGGCGGTGGCAGCGGTGGCGAAGGCGCGCCGGGCTGCCGATTCGGGATCATCGCCGCCAGTCGGGAAGCGGACGACGCGGAACGCGCTCTGCGGGCGCTCCTGCCGCGCGAGCCGCCGCCAGAGGACAGCCAGCAGCAGGGCAGAATCGCGCAGCGCGCCGCTGGGGATGCGCCGCAGCCAGAGCAGCCAGCGCAGGCGCGGGCGGAAGCGGGCGCCAGGCTGGAGGTGTACCGCCAGGACGAAGAGGGACGCGATCACGGCGGCGGCCAGCCCGGCCAACACCTCCGGGTAGGCGGGCGAATCGACGATCATCATCCACCAACCCAGCATGAGGATGACCCAGACCAGCACGAAGATGATGGAGGTGAGAACACGTTCTCGCCGTTGGCGGCGCGCGTCCTGATCTGTCGCGGACATGGCTACCTTCGCTCAGCAAGCAGTCTCCAGAAACAGCCTTCTGGCAGATACTGGCAAAGTCTATGCCATCCCGCCAGGAGCGTACTCGGCATGGGGCAGAGGTGAGGCTGGAGCGTCGGCATCCCTGCCGACAGGGGTGGGGCCACGAGTGGCATCAGTGCGACGGAACAGAATAAAACTTGATGCTCGTCACGGTAGCCTGGTTCGTCGAGGCCAGCGTCAGCTTGAGCGCGGCGCCCGGCAGGGGAACCTG
>Ga0070730_10001835_pt1 | contig 19898 bp, 15 predicted proteins | sample Coa_R1_3_FD_66447 | JGI IMG/M metagenome (GOLD analysis project Ga0070730, IMG submission 66447) | Surface soil microbial communities from Centralia Pennsylvania, which are recovering from an underground coalmine fire - Coalmine... | ecosystem: Environmental > Terrestrial > Soil > Unclassified ... | reverse complement strand
GGACATAACAAAGGGGCAGGGCCGGAAGCGTGCTGCCCACCCCCATTCGTTCTCACGGTTGTAAACGCCGCCCACCGAATAGCTCCCGCTCAAGCCGACGGATGCTTGAGAACGTCTGCCAGTGCACGCATTCGCATGGAATCGGCAGGGGTCTTGGCCGCTGCGGCGCTTTTTTCCAACGATGGAGCCAGACGGTTCAATTTCTCCATGCTCTTTTTGCTCAAATGCGATGCGTCCGCGGTCCGAATCGCCTTCTGCAATTTCGCGATTTGGCTGGCAGAAAGGGCTTGCGAGCGCGACAGCTGGTCCACGTAGGCTTTCGCCACGACCAACTTTGCCGGCCACTCGAGCTTTTGCTGGTTCTGTACGTTGAGTTCAGACACCTGGACGGTCTTGGCCGCGTCAATTTCGTTCTGTGTCAGAAGCTTGGTCGGCGTGAGCTGAAACACGTCCAAGCCGCGCGAAATTTCAGAACCGTAGATGTAGCCGTTGTACCAATAGGCTGACCAATCGCCTCCCAGCACCAACACTTTCGGATCAATCGGGCCGCGATCAAAGTAGGCAATCTCGAAAGGATTCGCCGAATCGGTGAAGTCCATGACGGAGATCCCACCCTGGTACCATGCCTGCACTTCGATATCGCGGCCCGGTACCGGAATCAGGGAACCATTGTGCGCTACGCAGTTTTCACTGTCGCCTTGTGCGGCGGGCAACTTATAGTAGTTCGCGAAAGTCAGTTTCTCGTCATGCAGGCGGAAGATGGCATCCGCGCCCCACTTGTTCGGGTCGTTGGGACGGCAGCGCGCACCGAGGCCACCACCCCACTCGTCGGTAAACACGACTTTGCTGCCATCGTTCGAGAACGATGCTGAGTGCCAATACGAGTAGTTGGGATCGTTCACAGCATCGACGCGTTTGGGATGCACTGGGTCCTTAATATCAAGCAGAATGCCATTGCCGGAACACGCGCCTGCCGCCAGTCCGATTGCTGAATACACAGTGATGTCGTGGCATTGGTCGGTGTCCGCCGGCTTCTCCATGCCCTTCTTGCCATGAGTGCCGCCGTTATTCAAGCCGTTGATCATGCCCTTTGGATCGATAAATAAGCGCGGGCTCGATACGATCTTCGCGTCCTGCGGCGCGTTCACCGGAACCTGGATGACATCGATGCGAAACAGCGCCGTATTGGGATCTTTGTCCGGCTTTTCGCCGGAACATCCGGCCAGTTCTTCGGGCTGACGCACGAAAGAGGTTCCTGACACGTAGATGTAGACATTGTCCTTGTCATTGGGATCGATCACCAAGGTGTGGGTATGGGAGCCGCGGCACGTTTGAACGGCAGCGACCTGCTTTGGGTTCCTGATATCGGAGATGTCAAAGATTCTTACGCCGCGGAAACGATCTTTTTGCGCAACCGGGATGGGGCGTTTCTTCTCGGTTTGTTTGTCCTTATCATCTGCGGCCTTGCCAGCAGACGAGTCGTTTTCTTTATTTTTATCTTTGTCTTTTTCGGGGTCTGGTTTCTTATCGTCCTTATTTTTCTCCTCATTTGGCGGCGTGGGGTCCGGTGGGAATCCTTGGGTGCCGCAATCCAGGCGTCCGTTCGGCATCTCGACGGACATGAAGAGCAGATTCTTGTACACCGAAACATCGCCCTGTCCGCCCGGGCAGACCATGGACGTGAGCAATTTCGTCTTCGCCGGCTCGGAGATATCGAAAATATTGACGCCGTAGAAATTCCCCTGGAAAAGGTGGTTCCCTTGAAAGGCAAGGTCGGAGTTGGCAAAGGCGAGCTGCGCAATGACCAATTGGAGCGGCTTGGGTATCTTGGCCAGCCTGGCTTCGGGCATGCCCAACTGTCCCAGAGTCTTCTTCACCTGCGGATCGTCGGCATCAGCGGTTCCAAGTTGAAACGCGTCGGGCTTCTTGAAGAGTTGGAGGTGCTCGATACCCATGGAGGCTTCTCCCGCGTCGTAGAGTCCGGGAGCGAGCTTGGCGCGGGGATCATTTACGTCGGACCCCTTCATCCCAGGGGGCAGAGTTGGCGCGGGCTCCGGGGCAAAGGGATTTTCTTCTTCATCCTCGTCTTTCTTGTCCGCTTCCTTGATGGACGGCGATTTCTCAGGATTCTGCGCCTGATTCTGTTGGGGAGCAGCGGCTGGAGCGGCGGGCTGCGCCGCTTGAGCATGCGTTCGGGAAATTCCGAAACTGAAAAGAAGCACAGCTCCCATCGCCCACAGGATAAGACTGGACAGTCGGTTCATCATTTCTCCTTTTGTACCTTTTCTAACATGTTCTCCATAATGCGGATCTCCGCCCGTTGCGCATTGTCCGCATCGGTTGCGAAGTTGAACAACTCCGCATCCTGCCCAGCGCCTGCAGTGTCGAACAGATCTTTTACCATGGTCAACGCGCCATTGTGATGCTGGATCATCCCCACCAAAAATAAGTGGTCGAATTCTGCGCCCTTCGCCCTGCGGAGCGCTTCCATCTGCTGCGGTGTGAGCATTCCGGGCATCAACGCCATGGTCATCGAAGGCATGGTGTCATGTGTGTCGTGGGAATCGGCGAGATGCGGCATATCCATGCCCGGCATGTCCGGCATCGTCTTTGAAATGGCTTCGCCCCTGGCTGCCAGCCAGCGCTTCATGAACTTGATTTCGTCCGACTGCGAGCTGCTGATTCGTGCCCCTAGCGAGCGTAGATCTTTGTTTTGCGTACGCGCCGAAATCATCGCGGTCATCTCCACCGCTTGCGCGTGATGCATGATCATGCCCTGCATGAACTGGATGTCTGCCACAGACCGTGGAGGCAGGATGGCTCGAGTCGATGGCGGCAGGATTTTGCTGGGCGCACCCGGTGCGCCGGGCTGCACCACGACTGGCGGCGCATCACTCTGCAGAGCGCTAACGGCCAAGGAGAAGAAAACTGCGGGAACGATTGTGGCGAGCAATGTCCGCCGTACAACTCCGCGCGAAAAGCCGAGGTAGTCCTTGCATAGGAAGCGAACCTGCCTCCGGTGGGGCCTGACGGTGGCGATTTTCATGACGGAGCGGAATCCTTCTCACAACAAGGGGTTTTCGAAGAGCAGCCCCGACGGTACGAAGCGGACGGCGCTAGTCGTTGGAACGTGGGATAGAGTACGCCATCGGAAGGAATTTGGCACCCCGTTGTTGGAAAATCCTCACAAGGCTCGAAATCCCCGCAAACTTGTGTTGCCTGCGGGTGTTCCCCGATTGACGGCGAGGAGCGTTTCATACTAATCTGCGCTTACACCGGAAAGGAGGTGGTCTGATGACAAGTTCAGAAGGCAGTAGTAGAAGTACCCAAAGACCAGGTGAGGTGGCTGAGACTTAGAGCAGGTCGCTCTAAGCGGGGCTTTGGACGCGGAATTTGAAGAACTGCGCTGAAGCTACAGCCCGCACACTACCGGTGATTAAGGATTGATTCCGCCTGACGCAGGTCGGTCAGGAACCCGGAGTTGCCGAAGAGGCCACGTAGAGTGACCACCTCTTGGTCAATCCCAAACAGTCCACCGGGCGGCCCACAGGCGCGAGCTTGTGGGCCGTTCTGCTTCTCGGAAACTTCTCTCGCCGCGGATTTGCGCGGATTTGCGCGGATACATCTTGGAGTATGATTCCCGGTCATGACACGAATTGATCCTGAACAGGAGCGGCAGCGACTGGCTGCTGTTTATGCCGCTCAATCGGATGGGGAACTTGAGCAGGTTGCCGCGCAAGTAGCGGACCTCACTGAGATCGCACGCGAGGCTTTGAGGGTAGAGCTTGCGAAACGCGGCCTTTATGTCGGAGAGTTACAAGATTCTGCAGACTCACCGACTTCCGAGTTCCGAGATCTGGTGGTGATTCGAAGCTATTGGAACCTGCTGGACGCTGAGTTAGCGCGGGGCGTACTCCAATCGGCGGGTGTAGAGGCTTTTCTTTTCGACGACAACATGGTGCGGATGGATTGGTTCAACGCCAATGCACTCGGTGGGATCAAGCTGCGTGTGGATGCCGTTAACGTCGAAGAAGCGAGTCGCATCTTGGAGGAACAGGCGCCCGAGGCGGAAAATCCTGCTGAGAACGATTCAGTCTCCTAGCGTTGCGAATCCCTTGTGAATCACTTCCTGAGTATCTTCCGCCAGCTTCAGGGCTGGCAGTTCTTCGCGCGTAAACCAGCGGACTTCGGCGGCGTCGCTGGCGGCGCGGAGTTCGCCTCCAACCGGACGGCAGAGGAAATCAACTAACAGATAGTGATATTGCACTCGTTGCTCATCGTTGCGCAGAATTCTGTCGTACACGCCGAGCAGGTCAGCGGGTTCGACGATGAGTCCGGTTTCTTCGCGAGCCTCGCGCACAGCGGCCTGGCGCACCAACTCACCTACTTCGAGGACGCCGCCGGGGATCGACCAGTGGCCCTGAATCGGGGGGTGAGCACGCTTCACCAAAACGACGCGGTCGTCCTTGATGATGATCGCGCCTACGCCGACCAGGGGAAGTTCGGGGAATTCGCGTTGCATTGGTGCTCGCATTTTAACGAATCTGGAGTGATGGGGACACGCGGCAGCCGCCGAGCTTCGCTCGGCGGACGGGCGAGAGCGCCCGTCCCCACACGGTCCTCCTTCGTGGTTAAATGAGCTTCTATGGCGCTTGAGGAATATAAGCGGAAACGGCGGTTTGAAGAGACGCCGGAGCCACCGCCGAAAGTTGAAAAGAAGAAAGGCAATCGCTTCGTGGTGCAGAAGCATGAGGCGACACGCTTGCACTACGACTTCCGGCTGGAGATGGAAGGCGTGTTGAAATCGTGGGCGGTGCCGAAGGGTCCGTCGCTTGATCCGGCGGACAAACGGCTGGCGATGCAGGTGGAGGATCATCCAGTCTCCTATTTCGATTTCGAAGGGAACATCCCTGAGGGAAATTACGGTGCGGGCAGTGTGATGGTCTGGGATGTGGGCACATGGCAGCCTCTCTCGCCGGTGGCAGTGAATGGCAAGTACCCGCCGGGTACGGAGGCGGATGCGATCGCCATGCTGGCCAAAGGTGATTTGAAGTTTCGGCTCAACGGCAAGCGGCTGAAGGGCGATTTTGCGCTGATCAAGATGAAGGGCAGGCGGCCGGGGAGCAAGGGCAACGAGTGGTTGATGATCAAGAAGCACGACGATCAGGTGGTCGAGGGATACGACGCAGGGGAGATCGACGAGTCGGTCCTGAGCAAGCGCAGCATGGATGAGATTGCGGGCGACGCGCGATCGAGGGAGTGGACCAGTAGCCGTCCGGCAGGGCGAGGAAAGTTGAAGGCCGCGTGGCTAGCGGACGCCATCGCGAGAGTTGAGAAGAAAAAAAAACTTCAAACGACGGGCAACGGGAAAAAAGGCAAACTGAAAACCGCAGAGGACGCGGAGGACGCAGCGGTAAGTGATAAGAAGAACCTTCCTAGCGCCAGTGGTCCAGCTCGCACCCTTCGCGCTTCTCCTAAGCCGGCTCGCTCTCAAAAACATTCAGAGTTAAAACAGGCCGACAGTGAAGAGTGCTTCGGCAGTCCGGAAAAGCGGTCCATGCCGAGCGCGATTCATCCCATGCTGGCGGAATCGATTGCAGAGCCATTTGACAATGCCGACTGGCTGTTTGAGATCAAGTGGGACGGGTATCGTGCTGTGGCCTTCCTCGAGAATGGCAAGGCGAAGCTGGTGTCGCGAAATCAGAATGATCTGACGCCTCGCTATCCAGAATTGCGAGACATGGGCGGCTTCATCAAAGGCAAGCAGGCGATCCTGGATGGAGAGGTCGTGGCGCTGGATGAAGAGGGAAAGGCTTCGTTCAGCCTGATGCAGCAGCGGACCGGATTTCGCCCCGGCGGAAAGCGGGCGGCGGCGAATGCCGATGTTCCGGTCCTTTATTACGCGTTCGACCTGCTTTACCTGGATGGAGAAGACTGGCGGCGAGTGCCCCTTGAGCAACGCAAGAAGAAGCTTGAGTCGGTGGTGATGTCGGGCGGGCCGGTGCGGTATTCCGATCACTATCCCGAGCACGGAAAGGCGCTGTTCGACATGGCACGGCAGAAGAAGCTGGAAGGGATTCTTGCCAAGAAAAGGGCGAGTTGCTACGAGGAGCGCCGCAGCCGGGAATGGCTGAAGATCAAAATTCGACATGGGATCGAGTGCGTGATTGGCGGCTTTACCCAACCGGAGGGTAGCCGCGCGCATTTTGGATCGATCGTGCTGGGGTTGTACGACAAGCAGAAACGGCTCGTTCACGTAGGGCAGGCCGGAAGCGGGTTCAACCAGAAGTCGCTGGGTGAGATGTGGAAGATCCTGAAGAAGATCGAGAGCAAGGAGAACCCGTTCTACGGAGAAGTCGAAGCCTTGCGGAAGGTCCAGTGGGTGAAGCCCGAACTGGTTGCAGAGATCGAATATGCGGAGTGGACCGGCGGAACGAACGCGGGAAGCGGGCCTAAACTGCGCGCGCCCGTATTTCTTGGGTTGCGGGACGATAAGAATCCGAAAGAATGCGTGCTGGAGGAATTGGTCAGTTCGTGATTTGGAAGGCGGATCGAATTCATCTGGTGCGGGGGCAAGATGCCCCCGCGACAGCCGGCGGGACGCCGGCGCTACGTTGGCGCTACTTTTCGATTCCGTTCCTGTCGAGCACCTGCTTGGCGTAGTAGTTCTCAACCTTCGCGCTGTCGCGCAACACCTCATAGTAAGCGGCCTTGAGCAGTTGTTCGCGGCGATCGTGGAGTTGCGAGCGGATCGCTTGCTGCACGCGGGGATCCGCCAACTCGCGCTGGCCAGCCGGCTCTTTGGCAACCAACTTGACGATGCGGAAGCCCAAAGCCTGCCTGGTCTGGGGATTTACAACGCTGATGATCGGGCTATATTGGCCGGGCTTAAGCTTTGTCACGGCATCGCGGGTCGCCGGATCGGTCCCTTTCAAACCTGACTCGGGCACGGTTCCAAGATCGCCACCGTTGCCGGAAGTTTCCGGGTCCTCGGAATACTTCATGGCGAGGGTAGCGAAGTCATCGCCGCTGTCGAGGCGATTGGCGATCATCTGGATTTTCTTGCGGGCATCGGCTTCGTTCTGCGCTTTGTCGTTCTGGTTGTGGGCCTGCGGATTGGGCGCGGGAGTGACCATAATCTGGGCGAGATGGTACTGCGGCTCGATAAGGTTGAACTCGCCTTTGTGGGCATTGTAGTAGTCGGTGATGTCCTGATCGGTCACATTAATCTTGGATCCGACTTCCTTGTTGATCACTTTTTCAACCGTGATGGAACGGCGGATGTCACGCTTGAAGTCGGCGAGCGTGATCTTCTTCTCTTGCAGACGCTTGTCGAATTCTTCCTGGGTGAAGGGGGATTTGATCTCGTTGAATTTCCGGTCCACTTCCTCGTCGGTGGCCAGCAAACCAAGTTTTTCGGCGCGGCGCATGAGGATCTCGTCGTCGATCATCTGGTGCAGGATGTTCAGACGGAGGGCGGTCGCTTGCTCGCCAACCGGGGCCTGCTGCGCGGATGCCACGTTGTTTTCGTAGTACTTGTCGACGTCGGAGCGGAAAATCTTGCGGCCATCCACGGTGGCCATGACGTCACCCGTGGTTTGCGAGTTGCAACCAGCAAGCCCGGCCAGAAGGGCGCCTGCCAGAAGGCCAGTGGCGGCTAAAGCGAACGATGCGCGCGTTTTCAAAGACGTTCTCCCGTTCATCACGGCAAAGACCAATGTAAATCAGATCGAGACGACTCTCCCGCTCGAGTGCTTCTATTTACTTGGATGCAGGCGTTGGAGCCGAAGGAACGTGAACTGGGACAGGCTCGCCAGCATCTTTCAATGCTGAGTCGAGCGCGGCACGGACCTCGCTAATGGGAACCGCGCCGTCAATTTTCTGGCCATTGATGAACAGAGTCGGCGTCGCGTTCACTCCGAGTCCATCGGCTTCTTTCATCGATGCCCTTACGGCGTCTTCGTTTTGCGCTTTCAGGCACGACTGCAACTTCACGACATCGACACCGTGTTTCTGTCCTTGCAGCATGGCCATTTTGTCGATCGCATCGAGCCGCGCAGGAGGAGTCTGCGCCGAGTCCACCTCGCGCTTGTTGGCGTGAATATAATCCGCGAAATCCCAGAAAGCGTCGCTGTTCTGCGTTGCCAGACAACCGGCGTCCACTGCGGCGTGAACCGCCCAGGGGTGAATCTCGGTCAAGGGATAGTCTTTGTAGATGAATGTCACGCGGTCGCCGTATTCCTTTAGAAGTTCAGGAAACAGGGTCTGGTGCATGCGTGAACAGAAGGGACATTCGAAGTCGTCATAGTTCACCACCACAACCTTGGCGGATTTTGCGCCGCGAGTGGGGCGGCCACTGACGTCGATCTTGCTCATGAGATCGGCAAACGCATCTTTGGTCAAGTCGAACCTGGTCAAGCGCAACATGGTGTTGCGATCTTTGGAGAGCAGGAATTTGTATTCCTTCTGCCTGCCCTCTCCTCCATCGATATTGACGGCGACGGTGTCGTACCCGGGCAAGTCGCTGGCCGGGGTGATGGCGCCAACGTTCACCTTTACCTCGGCCGGAAGTGTATAGAACGCGCGCACCTGGTGCTCGATCTTGCGAGCCAGGTCGGGAGCCGCGGATTGGGCCACGCAGCCGAGGCAAACCAGCAGCAAAATGAACAGGGAACGCCGGATTAAGATCACTAAAAACCGCCTTAACATTGAATGGCTATCGCTTGATTATCTCACAGCGGCACAGGCGAAACGGCCGGTCCGACTGCGCTAACCGGTGTTGCGAAGTTGCTCGACAGGGAGTAAAGCATTCATCGAGCCAGAGCGGAAACCTTCCAGATCGAGGGTTACGAACTTGAAGCCGAGTTGCTTGAAGATTTGGGTGAACTGGACCACCATGGCGGGATTCAGGGCACGCTGCATTTCTTCGCTGGCGATTTCGATGCGGACAATGTCGCCGTGATGGCGCACGCGGAATTGACGAAAACCCAGAGCGCGGATGGCGTCTTCTCCCCGCTCCACGACTTCGAGAGCTTCTCGCGTGACCGGACGCCCGTATTCGATGCGAGAAGAGAGGCAGGCGGACGCGGGCTTATCCCAGATGCGGAGGCCAGCCTGACGGGCCAATTCGCGGATCTCTTGCTTGGTGAGGCCGGCACTCAGCAGTGGAGCGGCAACATGATGCTGCCGGGCAGCCTGCTGGCCGGGCCTGAAGTCGCCCTGATCGTCAAGGTTAACGCCGTAAGCAATGGTGTCAAAGCCGCGTGCAGTCCGCATCTCCTCCATCACAGCGAATAACTCATCCTTGCATTGAAAACAGCGCTGTCCATCATTGCGGGCATACTCGGGACGTTCGAGTTCAGAGGTGCAAATGACCTCTAGTGGAATTCCGTGCTCGGCCGCAAAGGCCAGGGCATCGGCCAAATGAGTGCGCGCCAAGCTGGGAGAATCGGCGATTACCGCAAGCATGCGGGGCCCAAGAGCTTGATAGGCAGCCCAGGCCAAATAAGCCGAATCGACTCCTCCGGAGTAGGCGATCAGAACGCGGCCCAGAGTTTGCAAATCCCGGCGAAGTTGCCCCGCCTTCTCCGCGATGCTGGGTTGCTGGAACGGCATGATTTCTATGGTACAGCCTCTGCGGGTACCGCGGAACGTTAGTACAGACGTTCTTGACGCCTCAAGTTGCCGAACGACCCTATATTCGCCAGGCTGAACGTGAAGCGGAAAAGATTCTCGTTGCGCACGTTGGCAATGGCATAACGACGGTATTCCAGGGTCACGCCGCAGCAATCCCAATTATAAGTAGTTTGCCCAGTGGCGAATTGCAGTTGCCGGATCTCGGTGTCGAACCCGAAGCTGGCAGCAGCGCTGAAGCCGCGCCGTGTGAGCCCACCGTAGCCCAGTGCCACGCGGAACTGTTGAAACTTGCAGGTAATCTCGGAGGTATGCTCCACCTGACCGCAGGTACCCTCGCTTTGGGATGGAGGGACTGTGCCAGTCTGCGGAATCTGCAGAAACGCATGTCCTCCGCCGAAGGTGAAGGGCCCTAAACTGTAGTTGACCAACAGAGTGCTGGCATTTACCCGGTGCAACTGGAAGTCGTAATCGAGATCCCACTCGGTATCGGTGCGGGTGGCGGTGGCGACCCTCAGGCGCGAAATCAAGGGCGACAGATGCCTGGACTGAGTAATGAAGGCAATTCCGGACATATCCGCCGTGGTGGTAAACACGTTGCGCTGCCCTGTCACCAGCGCACCACCAAACGTTGGATCGAGAAAGTATTTTTGCAAGACCTCCAAAGTCACGAGTTCCCGCACATCGGGAACCGGATCACACGACTGAGATCTGAGGCCACCGGGACGCTCCCAGGGAACCGTCTGTTCCGGCGCCGCAGCACCGACGGCGAGCCCGGTCATGGGAGTTTCGCATTCCGCAATCGACGAAGGAGGGCGCTTGGCATAGAGGCGCGTTACGAATCCGTATTCCACTTCGTGGGTGTCGCTTAAAATATCGCGTTCATCGAAGTGCAAGATTTGAGCGAAGTCGTTCACCCCGCTTACATAGCGATAAGTCATCCGCGGTTCGATGACGTGCTTCCACTTTCTTCCGAGAAAATCCCGAGCGAAGATCTTTTCCAGAACCGGCGGCCGAAGTTCCACGGAACCCTCGAACGCCTGGCGATTGATCGGATTGCGAATGATCGAGCCATTCACAAAACGGTCGCTATAGTAGGTCTCGTGCAAAGTGAATGCCGGGCGCATGGACCAGCCTCGGAACTGCACCGGCATTGAAATTTCCGGGTTGACGTCGAAGCGGCCAAGGAGTGTTCCGCTATGGAAGCCGGGTTCGCCGCGGGAAAGGCCGGCGACCGACGCGTCAAAGGACCAAAAAAACGGGGAGTGGCGGATCGAGCGATCGACGCTGGAGGCGTCGACGCTGGGCGTGTGGAGAATACGGATCGAGTCGAAAGTCGGCGGATTCGAGAGAGTGCCACTGGCGGTGGTCGTTTGAAAGAAGTTCTGATAGCGCTCTACCATTCCACCAAAGGAAAATCCGTTGTAGGTCTTCGACATCAAAAGTTGAGATTTGACCTCCGAGTTCACTGCCTGGGTGAAGACGTCGTTAAAGGCCAGTCGGAACAGGAAGGAACTGAGGTAGTCCACGTTGGAAACAGCGCGGAAGCCGAAGAGATTTCCTTCTGCGGCTAATCGAGCCTCTTCGCCGCCCTCATGGAGCGGGGGTGTACCGATTCCCCGATCGATCACTCCAAAATAAGTGAGATCGACATAGGAAGTGTCGCTAGGACGCGCGCGAAACTCGCCGCGCTGGGACCATCCCCGCTTGGAAAAGTAGTCGGCCCCGACAGTCGCGTCCATACTGCGGTCCATCGCCCAATAGAACGAGTCGCCTACGGTGTAACCCTTGGTGGACGAATTCCCCGCTGTAGGGATCAGGAATCCAGAATGCCGGGCCTCTCGCGCTACCGGGTGAGTCGCATAAGGGAAATAAAAAACCGGGAATCCGTGAAGCAAGAAGTCGCTGTGATAGATGCTGGCGTTGCCACCCACATCGACCACAACCTTTCGCGCCTGGAACTTCCAATTGGGATGCGGAAGTTCGCAAGTCGTGATGCTGCCGTCGTGAACGACGTAGTGATCGGAACTGGTCTTCTCGACAACCTTACCGGTGAAGGCAAATGGAGCGGTCGAGGTCAGAATCGCCCGGCCTGCGGTGAAACGGATGCCGGTCGTTGCAGTGACGTCGTAGAAGCGGCCCGTCTCGGTTGTCAGGTTGTAGCTTCCGTGACTGGCTTTGAGGTGATCGTCATTCGGGCCACCGTCGAGAGTGAAGTGTCCGGAAGCTGTCGCTTCCCCGGTGTTGGAGTCGTACGTCAGTTCATCTGCGCGGAGGACGAAGGTGCGATAGTGGATTTCCACCTGGCCGCGGAGCTTGTACACATCGCCATCTTTTTCCTGTTCCAGGGCACAAATGGTGGTCGAATCCGCACTCTGTTGGGATGCCTGAGTGGAGCAGGCGGTGCTGTTCGTGGCCGACCTCTGAACTGTCTCCTGCGCTGCAGGAAAATCAGCCCTGTGGAAAAGCAACTGGCTGGTTACTAGCGCCGGGGCGGGAAGCTGATGACAAAGGAGCAGTGCCGTGATAAGGAATCTAGTGCGGAGAGTCATCGCAAAAAGATCAGAACACCGCAGTGCATCGAAGGCGCACCAGTCCTTTCAGACCTCGTATGGCGGTACCGTGAAAGTAGCATGGCGCTGGGTCCGAGGCAAAGTGGCGATAAGGGCTAGGATTGTTCAAGGTTGCTTTCCGGTTGCACGCCCGAAGTTCTGCAGCCCGATTGGTTTGGATTGTCTTTCATGAATTGTCCGAGGTGTGGCGAGGTTTGCCGTTGTTTCATGGAGAATGCCGAAGACGTGAGCTCGGATGCCGGCGCCACTGATGGATCCGAACCGGCCGCTGCGCCAACTGATTCAGATAATGCCTGGCGCGATGAACTTTCCGCACGGCTTAACCGGTATCGCACAAGGCGCAAAGCTCCTCCTCCACGATATCCATCCTTGAGATTGCCCTTTGGAGCCGTGGACTCCGTCAATCGAGCTTCTTCGGTAACGCAGTCCGCCAGCGATTGCGGTTTCGAATCCGTCGCCAATCGCGCTCTTGCTCTGGATTCATCGGTGATTCCAGATATGCCGGGTCAAGGTGAGGAATCTGCTGAGGTCGAAACCCACCCGGTCGCTGTGCCGCAGGCACGAGCGGGAGCGAAGATCATCGAATTTCCAGGATTTTCCTGGGGACCGCCGTCGCCCCCGCCCGACCAACTGGCGGAGCCAGTTTTTGATCGTCCGCGAATCCTTGAGGTTCCAGAAGTTGCGCCCCCGCCCCCGGCACTTGGAGGTATCACGATCGAACCGGTGCAGCAAGAACGGATGGAGAAACGCCTCGGTATCGATATTCCGTTGCAAAGTGCCCCCCTGGGATTGAGGATTGCAGCGTCGGTGGTCGATGGACTGGTGATCGGAGCGGCGGCGATCTTGTTTGGATTTATCTTCTGGAAGGTTGCAGCGGTTCGCCCCACGCGGATCCAGACGATGGGGCTCGCAGCCGGAGTTCCGGCGCTTTTCTGGGCTGCATACCAGTATCTGTTGATTGTTTATGCGGCGAATACTCCAGGGCTGAGCTTGACCGGCCTGAAGCTGGCTCGCTTCGACGGAACCGCCACCAGTCGCTCACTCCGTCGGTGGAGAGTTCTGGCTGCGTGGCTGTCGGCCGTCTCTTTAGGCATGGGATATCTTTGGCTCTTTCTCGATGAGGATGTGCTCTGTTGGCACGACCGGATTACGCACACTTATCTGGCGCCCAGAACGGCGACGAGGGATCAACGGCGCTAGACCGCGCTTCCCCCAATATCGGGCTTTGCCTTCTTCACCCGGAATGTCCGCTCTGATACGCTACGTTCGCTATGCGAACCTACCTGGTATTGCCTCTTCTAATCGCGTCTGCCGTTTATCTCGCCGCTCAGAATCCGAAATCCGTTGCCGACCGGGTGGCGGGTCAGAATGCGCTTTTTGACGAGCAATACGAGACCGACCTTCGCAACTTCCCGGAGCGAGCGACCGCGTTTGGCGATTACCGCTATAACGATCGGCTCAATGACTATTCCCTTGAAGCTGTTTCGCGGCGGCATCAGGCCGATGAAGCTTTTCTTGGCCGACTGCAGGCGATCTCGACGGATGGATTCTCAGAGCAGGACCAGGTTTCGCACGACCTGATGATTCGCGTCCTAAAGCAGCGCGCGGCCGACTACGAGCTCAAAGAATACGAGATGCCGATTAACCAGCAGAACGGCATCCATACCAGCCTCGCCGACCTGCCGCTGGCGGTGCCTTTCGATTCGGTCAAGCACTATGAAGACTATGTTTCCCGCCTGCATCAGATTCCACGGGCGTTGGAGCAGGTCACGGAAGTTCTGCGCGCAGGCGCGAAAGACAAGCTGATGCCCGTGCGGTTCCTCGCGGAGAAGATTCCGGGGCAATGCGAGGGCATCCTTTCGTCCAATCCATTCCTCAAGCCGACGACGAAGTATCCGGACAGCGTTTCGGCGGAAGACCGGCAGAGGCTGACTCGCGAGATAACTGATGCCATCAACACCGACGTCTTCCCTGCCTACAAGAAGTTCGCGGAGTTCATTCGGACGGAATATGCGCCGAAAGGACGCACGGTTCTCTCTGTCACCTCGCTTGCCGACGGTCAAAGGCGATACGAAAACGACATCTATGCCCGGACCACGACGCGCATGAGTCCGGAAGCGATCCACCAGTTAGGGCTGAAGGAGATTGATCGGATCGAGGCCGAGATGACATCGATCGCGAAAAAAGAGGGGTTCGCCGATCGGGAGTCTTTTCAGGCCTCGTTGAAGACGAATCCCAAGTACATCCCCAAATCGGCCGAGCAAATCCTGGATGATTTCCGGCATTACATTGCGCAAATGGAGCCGAAGCTTCCCCAACTGTTTACGCTGCTGCCCAAGAGCCCAGTGACGGTCGAGGCGATACCGGATTTCCAGGCGAGTGCAGCCACGCACTACGTGACCGGCACACCGGATGGAAAACGGCCGGGCCGGGTCGTGGTCGCCACCTCGAACTTCGCGCAACGCTCGCTGGTCGACGACGAGGCCGTTGCCTATCATGAAGGCATTCCCGGACATCACATGCAGTTGTCGGTGCAACAGCAGCTTCAGGGACTACCGAAGTTCCGGCTGCACGGGCTGTTCTTCAGCGCCTATGGCGAAGGCTGGGCTCTCTATGCCGAACAACTCGGCAAAGAAGTGGGGTTTTATCAAGATCCCGTTTCCGACTACGGGCGTCTGTCATCCGAACTGTTCCGGGCGGTGCGTCTGGTGGTTGACACCGGGATCCATGCCAAAGGATGGAGCCGGGATCAGGTGGTCGAATTCATGCGCAAGTCAGGCGCAGTGGATGAGCCCACGATCCAGAGCGAGACGGACCGCTATATTTCGTGGCCGGCCCAGGCGCTCAGTTACAAGCTGGGTCAGCTCAAGATCCGCGAGCTTCGCGACCGCGCGCAGCGGGACCTTGGGCCTAAATTTGATATTCGCAAGTTTCACGATGAGGTCCTCGATGGCGGGACTCTCCCGCTGGATATGCTGGAGACCCGGGTCAACAAGTGGATCGCGGAGCAAAAAGCACGGTAGCGATGTCTTCGCCCCCACGAAAGACAGGCGCAATTTGCGAAGGGTGTGATGTGCTATCTTCAATGGGTTTGTCTCATAATAGATAGCTCCTAGGAAGCATGGCTACGTCTGTCGAGGGATCTAAGCCGGCGGTAAAAGTCTTCGTCGCCACCACGGTGATGTTGGCTTTTATTTCGTTCTGGCGAGCGGCCGCGATTGTGCTGGCCGACCTGGCTTCGTCGGCGTACTACGTCGGCGGTGACGTGGAAAATGTGCTGGGGAAAAGCGCGCCCTGGTTCGTGCTGGCGGTGATGCTGTTCAGTTACGCGGTGTGCGCGCTCTATATCGAGTCGAGCAGCATGTTTGTGCGCGGTGGCGTCTACCGCGTGGTGAAAGAGGCCATGGGCGGGACCCTGGCCAAGTTCTCTGTCTCTGCCTTGTTATTCGATTATGTTCTGACCGGCCCCATCAGTGCAGTGTCGGCAGGCCTCTATCTGGCGGGATTCATCAAGGAAATCGGTGAGTACAGCCATTATCGATTTCATTTCAATGACAATTACTTCGCAGCGGGCTTTGCGGTCCTGATCGTTCTGTATTTCTGGTGGAAGAACACCGAGGGACTGCACGAGTCGAGCGGCAAGGCGCTGCAGATCATGATTATCACGTCAGTGATGGTCGTGATTCTGATCTCGTGGTGCGTGATTACGTTGCTGCACCATCCTGCGCCGCTGCCGCCCGGTCCTACACAGGCACCGTTTCCCCAAACAAAAGAAACGCTGGGCTGGCTTACCGGCACGATGTTTTCCAAGTTGACGGTCGTGCTGCTGTTCATCGGCTTTGGGCACTCGGTACTGGCGATGAGCGGCATGGAGACCCTGGCTCAGGTGAATCGCGAAATCGAGCACCCGAAGCTGAAGAATCTCAAAAAAGCGGGGGGCGTGATTTTTCTTTACAGCCTGTTTTTTACCGGACTGATCTCGTTTTTTGCCAGCATGCTGATCCCCGACGACGTGAGACCGCACTATTTTGCCAACCTGATTGGCGGCATCACGATTTATTTGTGGGGACCGACGCCGCTGAAGCTGCTCTTCCATGGGCTTGTCGTGCTGGTGGGCGTGCTGATCCTGGCAGGAGCGCAAAACACCTCCATCATCGGCGCGAATGGTGTACTGAACCGCGTGGCCGAAGACGGCGTGCTGACGGGGTGGTTCCAGAAGCCGCATACCCGGTTTGGAACCAGCTACCGCATTATCAATCTAATCGTGGTCTTGCAGTTGCTGACTGTGATTGGCAGCAAAGGAAACGTCTACACGTTGGCCGCGTTGTACGCCTTTGGCGTGATCTGGAGCTTTACGATGAAGGCGCTTTCCGTGGTGGTGCTGCGTTTTACTGAACCCGGCAACCGCGAGTGGAAGGTGCCCCTCAATTTTCACATTGGGAAGACAGAGATCCCCGTGGGTTTAGTGCTGATCTCCGCGGTCCTGTTTACTACCGCAATCGTCAACCTGTTCACAAAATATGAGGCGACCATTGCGGGGGTTATTTTTAGCGCTGTATTTTTCACCATCTTCACGTTGTCGGAGCGTCACGTAGCCAGAGAGCGTCATGGCAAGCCCGAGCAACTGGACCAGTTCCGTGTTTATGGAAACCAGGAATTAGGCAGCGGAGCCATGGGCGTGCGGTCCGGAAACATCCTGGTTGCGGTGCGCGATCCGAGGAATCTTTACTACCTGCGGCACATCCTCGGACATACGAACACGATGAAACAAGACGTGGTGGTAATGAGCGCCCGGCTTTACCACCGCGAACACACGTTCAGCGGCAGCACGGTATTTGATGCCACGCAGGTATTCGATCACTACGAGCAGGAGCTTTTCACAGCAGCGGTAGCGGTGGCCGAGAAAGAAGGAAAGCCGATTTCCCTGCTGGTCGTTCCGGCGACGGACGTTTTTGAAGCCATCATGGTGACGGCGCAGCGTCTCAACTCCGCACGGGTGGTATGTGGACTTTCAAACAAGCTCAGCGCCGACGAACAAGCCAAACTGACTGGCGACGCATGGGAACGTCTGCCTGAACCCAAGCCTCGCCTGACATTGGAAGTATGTGCGCCGGATGGCGCGGTGCGTGAATATGCGCTGGGCCCGCACACGCCACGCATGCGGCCGCAGGATGTGGAATTGATGCACAAGTTGTGGCTCGACATCACGAGGGACCCGAAATTCGCGGGAGCACACCATTACCACATTGTGGCTCTGGCACTTGAGGAACTGCGGCGTGAACTGACCACGGAACAGCGCGCCCAACTTCTGCAGAAATTGCACGATGAAATGAACCATCCCACCCAGCAGTAATATCCAACGAACTGAGGAGTTTCCTATGGCACGCATCCCAGGAGCCCGCGCCGCGCAAGGCGGACCGTTCCGGCGACTGCTGGTCGGGCTGGTTTATTTTCTAACGAGGCGCAGACTCGGCCGCTTGATCATGCCGGTGCAGGTAACCGCGCATCATTTCAAGATCTTCTGGGGATATGTTCAGATGGAGCAGGCTCAGGCAAGCGCCAAACTTGTCGAACCTAAGCTGAAAGGGTTGGCAGAATTGCGCGTCGCGACGCTGGTGGGGTGTCCGTTTTGAATCGATATCGGCTCTGCCGTGGGCAGGGCAAGCGGAATCACCGCCGAGCAGATCGCCAATCTGGACAACTACCGCAGCGATTTCAATTTCTCCGCGCTGGAGAGACTTGTGCTTGAGTATGCCGACGCGATGACGCGAGTGCCGGTGGAGGTATCCGATGCGCTCTTTTCCCGGCTGCGCGAAAGATTTTCTGAGGCACAACTGGTTGAACTCACGTCGGCAATCGCGTGGGAGAATTACCGCGCTCGCTACGATCATGCGTTTGGAATCGAAGGAGAGAACTTTACCGAAGGCGCGGTTTGCGCATTGCCGGTCCGGGCGGCCGAATAATCAGGTGGGTTGAACACGTTGCAGCAAGAGAAAGCCCCGGCGCAGGGGGCCGGGGCTGATTCTCACGGCAGGTTCTCTTAACTGTGCATTTCGTGTCCGCAGCAGTTATGAGCAGTCTTCTCCTTCTTATCCTTATCAGCCGAGCAGCATCCTTTGTCGCAGGACTTGCCGCAGCAAGCAGCATCCGCCGATGCAGTCTTATCCTTTCCGCATCCTTCTTTGCAGCAGGACGCTGCACTGTTCTCGTCCTTCATACACGACTTGGCGTCTTTGCCGCAGCAGGACATCTTGTGTTTGTCACCGCAGCATGAGGCAGTGTCTTTTCCGTCAGCGCCTTTGTGACGCGGACAGCTCATGCCATCCTTTGAGGTGGACGAAGCCATGTGATCACAGCATTTGGCTTTTTCCGCCGGTGCGGCGCCAGTCTGCGGAGAAGCGGGTGGGTTTTGAGTTGCAGTTTGGGCCCAGGACGCAACCGTGAGGGCCAGGATCAGCGCAAAAATCTTGTGCTTCATTTTCAATTCTCCATAGAAAATCTGAACACTGTTTCAGCCTCAGGCAGCCGCCCAGGAAGGAGTGCTGCCTAGTTCTGGCAAAAGCGCGTCTGGCGCGCGCGAGAACTCAGATACGAAGCACAGTGGTCTTCAGGCGATACCGTTCAAAGATGTGACCGACCCATGGTGTCAGTACCATGGAAGGGCTTCGCCCCTGATGCTGCGCGGATGCGACGGTTATGGCGCTACGATCGGTGGTGGTCCGCCGGTTCGCTGCGGGCAGGGAGGGAAGATTTTGCGGCGCGCGCTTTGCACAGCAAGGATGCTGACCGCCGCATGGCATCGTTGCCGGATCCATGGTCAGAAGAACGATGGAGATCATTCGCGGGTGGAGGTCGGGACAGCAAGAGTGCTCGGTCTTGTCCGAAGAGTGACTCGCAGTTGCCGGCATTGCTGCCGCTTGCCCCGCGGTCAGCAATGGCAGCGGTACGGCATAGCCGCCGAGCGAGGCCAGGACGATCACCGCAATGAGCCTGTTCCGCATGGGACTCTGATCTAGAGACGAGGATCACATAATGGGGTTAGCGAGTCTGTGATTGGCATCACATCGCACGGTTCGAGGCAGGCTATTTCAAGAGACTGTTCAGCGATGCTTCCAACGCATTGAAGCGGAAGGAGTATCCGCTATTGAGCAGTTGGCCCGGTTGAACGCGTTGGCTACCCAGCAAAACCGTCTCTCCCATTTCGCCGAAGATCAACTTCACTGCGGTGGACGGCATAGGAAAGATTGTGGGCCGCGATAGCACGCTGCCCAGGGTCTTGGTGAATTCGGCATTCGTCACGGGGTTGGGCGCAACCATGTTGACTGGGCCACGCAACTCGCTGTTCAAGATGTGAAGGATGGCGCCGACCATGTCTTGAATGTCAATCCAGCTCATCCACTGCTTGCCGTTGCCGACGCGGCCACCGACTCCGAGTTTGAAGGGCAGCAGCATTTTGCCCAACGCTCCACCCTTCTGAGTTAGCACGATTCCGGTGCGCATCTGCACGGTGCGGATTCCAGCATCGACGGCAGGCCGTGTAGCCGACTCCCATTCGCGGCACACATCGGAAAGAAACCCGCTTCCAGGTGCGCTGCTCTCATCAAGGACTTCCTGGCCGCGGTCGCCGTAGTATCCGATTGCCGAACTGCAGAGGAATACCTGCGGCTTGCCATTCGCTTGGGCCAAAGCCTG
>Ga0070730_10001834_pt1 | contig 19901 bp, 18 predicted proteins | sample Coa_R1_3_FD_66447 | JGI IMG/M metagenome (GOLD analysis project Ga0070730, IMG submission 66447) | Surface soil microbial communities from Centralia Pennsylvania, which are recovering from an underground coalmine fire - Coalmine... | ecosystem: Environmental > Terrestrial > Soil > Unclassified ... | reverse complement strand
GGCCAGTTCTTCACGGGTGGCTCATCGTCATTGGGGCCGATCACGGTTCCGGGTGGCGGCATCGCCATTGTCGTCGGTGTTATCTGGACTATCTTGTGGTCCATCTACTATCTAGCCTATGCGCGCAGAAAATTCAGCCACGGCGAGGCCTGGCGAAGTGTGGAACAGGCCATGGTGGCGGAGCCTGCGGCAGCCGTATCCGAACCACTTCCGGATGTGCCCTAGAGCGTGCGGCGCAGCTGAGCTGAGGGACGTCCCGACCGAGGAGTAAAGCGCGCATGGATACAGCGATGATCGCCGGGCTGGACGCACGTCACCTCGCGTCAGTCATGAAGGTGAGATTCTTCCCACTCGTGATCGCGAGTGCTGACGGGTGCCGCATCACCGACACCGACGGTGTCACCCGGCTGGATTTCACGGCGGGCTGGGCTGTAGCCAACCTGGGCTACAGCAATCCGCGGGTCCGGGCCGCAGTCACCGAGCAGTTCAGCCGCACCTCGTTCGGCACCCTGACGGCGATGATGAACGAGCAGAGCGTCCGGCTCGCCGAGCGTCTGGCCGGACTGGTGCCCGGCGACTTCGAAAAGAAGGTCTGGTACGGGCTGCATGGCTCGGATGCCAATGACTGCCTGGCGAAACTGGTCCCGCTGGCGACGGGACGGCGGCGCATGATCTCTTTCATCGGGGGCTACCACGGGCAGACCGCAGGGTCTGCCGCGCTGAGCGGGCACACGGCCCAGGCCAAGGCGGGCGGCGGGGCCAACGTGGTGAAGATCCCCTACCCCGATCCCTACCGCCCTGTGCTCGGATCTGGCAGCGACAGCGCGGATGCCGTCCTGAGCTACCTCGAAAACTACATTTTGCGAACCATTTGCCCGCCAGAGGATACGGCAGGCATCATCGTGGAGCCCGTGCAAAGCGACGGAGGGGACATCGTCCCAGAGCCGCACTTCCTCAAAGGCCTGGAAGCGATCTGCCGCCGCCACGGGATCATGCTGCTTATCGACGAAGTAAAGATCGGTTTCGGCCGCTCGGGTAAAATGTTCGCCTTCGAGTATTCCGGGATTGAGCCAGACGCCGTCTCACTTGGAAAGTCAATGGGTGGCGGGATGCCGATCAGCGCGGTCGTGGGGCGCCGCGAATTGCTGGATGTCGCCCCGGCGATCAACATGTACACCATGGCCGGCAACCCGGTCGCCTGCGCCGCCGCGCTGGCCAGCCTGGATGAGATCGAGGAGCGAGGACTGGCCGGGCAGGCGGGCCGGACTGGCGCTTACCTGCTCGCCCGGCTAGGTGAACTGAAGGGCCGGCACCCGCTGATCGGGGACGTCCGCGGGCTGGGAATGATGCTGGGCCTGGAGACCGTGCGTGATCGTGCGACCAAGGAGCCAGCCGACCGCGAGATGGCCAAAATCGTCTACCGGGCGTTCGAGCTGGGGCTCGTGGTGTTCTACGGCGGCATCTACTCAAACGTTATGGAGATCACGCCACCATTGATCATGACTGAGGCGGAGGTGGACGAAGGAATTGCGATCCTGGATCAGGCGATTGGCGAGGTAGAGGCCGGTGAGGTAGGCGACGAGGTACTTGGTGAATACGCAGGCTGGTAGCGGGCCCACGGCAGGCGGGACGCAGGGAGCTGGCCCAGCCGACGCTGGCCCGCTGCTGCTCGATAGCGAGGTGCGGGCCGAGCGCTCACGGCAGGCGGAGACCGTCGCCGAGAAACTCCGGGCGGACGGCGTGAGCGTCGTCGCGCTGTGCTGGGTGGACAACACCGGTGTGACCCGGGTCAAGTGCGTCCCAGTCGGGCAGCTGGCGCGGGCAGCAGGCTGGGGTGTCGGCATGTCGCCCGTGTTCGACGTTTTCCTGGTCAACGATGCCATCACCACGAGTCAGCACCTCGGCGGTCCCGGTGGCGACCTTCGCCTCATCCCGGACCTGCGCCGGATAGCGCTGCTGGCTGGGCAGCCTGGCTGGGCATGGGCACCTGCCGACCGGTACACACAGGACGGCCGGGTGCATGTTGCGTGCCAGCGTTCCTTCGCGCGCCGGATGGCCGCCGCGGCTCAGGCCCGCGGCCTTGGGTTCTGCATGAGCTTCGAGGTCGAATGGGCGGTCGGCACTGAAGGCAACGGTAAGTTCGTCCCTGCCTGCATCGGCCCCGCCTACGGCATGACCCGCGTCATTGAGCTCTCGGACTACAGCCGCGAGCTGATAGATGCCCTCGAAAACGAGGGCGTGGTGGTGGAGCAGTTCCACCCTGAGTACGCGGACGGCCAGCTCGAAGTGTCGGTTGCCCCGGCCGACCCGGTCGGGGCAGCCGACGTCAACGTGCTCGTCCGCCAGACCATCCGGGCCGTCTCCGCCCGGTTCGGATTCCAGGCATCCTTCGCCCCGTCGGTAGTGGCTGGGGGCGTCGGCAACGGCGCGCACATCCACCTGAGCATGTGGCGGGACGGGCGCAATCTCTTCGCGGGCGGGGCAGGGCGTCACGGCCTCACCGAGGACGGTGAGTCGTTCGCGGCCGGGGTGCTCGACGCGCTGCCCGCGCTGGCCGGCATTGGCATGCCCAGCGTCGCCAGCTACCTGCGGCTGGTCCCGTCGCACTGGGCTGGCGCCTTCCAATGCTGGGGACTGGAGAATCGGGAGGCCGCACTGCGGCTGGTGACGGGTTCGGACGGGGAGCAAGGCGCCCGCGCTAACATCGAGGTCAAGTGCTTCGACGCGGCGGCCAATCCTTATCTCGTTGCGGGATCCCTGATCGCGGCGGGACTGGCTGGAATGGATGCTGGCTCCCGGTTGCCGCCGGAAACCTGCGGTGACCCTGCCCTCCAGCCGGAGGAACAGCTGGCCGGGCGAGGCGCGCACCGCCTGCCGCAGACCCTGGAAGAGGCCATCAGCCATATGGAGAAGAGCGCTGTCCTGCGTTCCGCCCTGGGCGATACGCTGTTCGAGGCAATCCTGGCTGTCAGGCGTGGTGAGGCTGCGCTGTTCGCCGGCTCGGGCGCTGACGAGGTCACCGCGCAGACCCGCTGGCGGTGGTGACATGGACTCGGGTGACCAAGAGGCCACGGTGGCCGTGCGCCTGCGGGCGCAGCTTGCCGGGCTGACACCAGCGGAACGGAAGGTGGCACGCAGCCTGCTGGCCGATTACCCGATCAGCGGGCTTGAGCCGGTCGCCAGGCTCGCAGCCGCTTCGGGAGTGAGCGCCCCGACTGTGCTGCGGCTTGTCGCCAAGCTATCTTTCGACAGTTACGCGGACTTCCAGCAGTCGCTGAAGGCCGAGGTGTCGGCCCGGATGTCGTCTCCCCTGGAGATGCATGCCGACCGTCCAAGGAAAGGGTCAGGGGGCGTGCTGCACCGGGCGGAGGAGGTGCTCTGCGGGGGCATCCGGACGAGTTTCGCCCGGCTGCAGCCAGCGGAATTCGCGCACGCAGTGCAACTGCTGGCCGATCCCAGACATGGAGTGATGCTGATCGGCGGGCGGTTTAGTTCGCTGCTCGCCGAGTACCTCGCCGCGCACCTGCACATCTTGCGCCCGGGCGTGCGCCTGGCCCCTGCGGCTGGTAATGACCGCATCAGCTCCATCCTGGATGTGGGACGCCGTGACGTGCTTGTCGCGTTTGACTACCGCCGGTATCAGCGCGACACGGTGCGCCTGGCTGGTGCGGCCAGGGATCAGGGGGCGACCGTGATCGCGTTCACTGACCCGTACCTGTCGCCCCTGTCGGCCTACGCCGACGTCATCTTCACCTCCAGCGTTCAGGCTCCGTCCCCGTTCGATGCCCTCACGCCAGCGATGGCCCTGGTCGAGGCTTTGATCGCGGCGCTCGTGGACCGGCTCGGAGATGCTCCGCGTGAACGCATGACCAGATATGACGCGCTGCACGGAGGTACCGTCGATGGCGCAAGCCCCGGCGCAGGCGATTTCCATTGACTGATCAGCAGATAGCGCTTATCGACCATCACTGTCACGGCGTGGTCAGCGCAGACCTCGACCGCTCCGGCATAGAGGCGCTGCTCACCGAGGCTCCAGGGCCGCCCGCCCCCGGCACGTCCATGTTCGACAGCCAACTGGGCTTCGCAGTGCGCCGCTGGTGTGCGCCACTGCTCGACCTTGAACCTTCCACCCCAGCGGACAGCTATGTGCAGCGACGCGCCGAACTCGGATCCGCTGAGGTCAACCGCCGGCTTCTGCGAGCCGCCGGAGTGACCGCATGGCTGGTGGACACCGGGTACCAGCCAGACCAGATCCTTACGCCAGAGCAGCTCGCCCATGTCAGCGGCAGCCCCGCCCACGAGATTGTGCGGCTGGAAGCGGTCGCTGAGCGGGTTGCCCGGTCAGGCGGAACCGCGGCAGGCTTCGCAGCCGCGTTCGCGGAAACGCTCAGCAAGGCGGTGGCGGGTGCGGCTGGCCTCAAGTCCATCGCCGCCTACCGCTTCGGCCTCGACTTCGACCCCATAAGGCCAGGCGAGCATGACGTACGCGTCGCGGCCGGCCGCTGGCTTGAGGCGATTGACACTGGCGGAGCCGTCCGCCTGTCTGATCCGGTCCTGCTCCGGCACGTCATCTGGGCAGGGGTGGACACGGGACTGCCGCTCCAGTTCCACACCGGATTCGGAGACCCAGACGTGCGGCTGCACCGGGCCGATCCATCGCTGCTTCACGACTTCCTGGCCGCCACCCAGCCATCGGGCACGGCCATTCTTCTGCTGCACTGCTATCCCTACCATCGGCAGGCGGGCTACCTCGCCAACGTGTTCCCGCACGTGTACATGGATGTCGGAGAAGCACTCAACCACGTGGGCGCACGCTCCTCCACGGTGCTCGCGGAGGCCCTGGAACTCGTGCCGTTCCACAAACTGCTCTACTCCTCCGATGCCTTCGGCCTGCCTGAGCTCCACTATCTGGGAGCCTCCGGGTTCCGCCGTGACCTCACCCGAATCGCGGACGGCTTCGTCGCGGATGGAGCGTGGTCGGCCTCAGATGCTGAGCGAGTCGCTATCCTGATCGGATCTGCCAACGCCCGCCGCGTCTACCGGCTCGATGAACGCTGAAGCGTGCGCACCGGCAGCGGAAGCGGTGAGCACCCAGAGTCTGGCCGCGCAGTTGCGTTCCGCGCTGGCCCGCGAGCTTGACAGCGCGGTCCAGCTTCGCCGCGAACTCCACTCCCAGCCAGAGTTGTCCGGCGCCGAGAAGCACACCGCAGCGCTGGTGGCGGACGCGCTCGGGGCACCTGACGCGCCAGCCGTCGCCGGCACTGGGCGCCTCGTGCGCATCGGACCGCAAGAAGGACCCTGCATCGCCGTCCGTGCCGAGCTTGACGCCCTGCCGATCACAGAAGAAAGCGGTGCGCCGTGGGCATCCCGGAACAGGGCGATGCATGCGTGCGGACACGATGTGCACCTTGCCGCGCTTGCGGCGCTCGGCCGTGCGGCCCGGAGGGTCTCCCTTCCCGTTGCGCTACTCGCGGTGCTCCAGCCCCGTGAGGAAACCTTGCCGTCCGGAGCCAGAGACGTCGTAGCCGATGAGGTTTTCCGGGCGCATCAGGCCCGTGCCGTAGTCGGCGTCCATCTTCAGCACCAGCTTCCAGCTAGGACAGTAGCGGCCTCGGTAGGCACAGTGAATGCCGCATCCGACGAATTCGAGATTCGTGTGGAGGGCTCTGGCGGGCACGCCGGGTACCCGCACCTCGCCACCGACCCAGTGCCGGCGCTGTGCCAGACAGTGCTTGCGCTACAGCAGATCGTCAGCAGGAAGACCGACCCCACGCACGCCGTTGTCGTATCTGTCGGCATGCTCGAGGCAGGCAACGCCGCGAACGTCATCGCTGGCACCGCGACTGCTCGGGGCTCGCTGCGTGTACTTGACGAAGCAGACCGCCCCCGACTGCACAAATCCGTCCACGAAATCGTGGCATACACCTGTCGTGCCTATGGCTGCCGAGGCACGGTGACGATCGTGGAAGGCGAGCCAGCGCTGGTGAACGACGCGGCGCTCACGACGGCGAGCTGGCCCTGGCTGCAGCAAGCTGGCTTCGCCGTGGACAAGGGCTTCCGGTCGTGCGGCGCGGACGATTTCGCCTTCTTCGCACGGAGCGTGCCTACGCTCATGCTCTTCATCGGCGCCGAGGGCGGGGCTACACTTCACCACCCGAAGTTCCTGCCGGGTGACGACAGCGTCCGGCAGGTAGCCGAAGCCATGCTGGCCGGCTACCTGGCTGCCCTGAGCCGGTTCTAGCCCCGTTCTCCGCTTGTCCCGGCAAATGATCTCCACGCCCGGGTGGGCATCAGCCAGGCCCTCCGCGGGCGCTGGGCTGGCCCGGGTGCGTCCTGGTCATACCGCCGCCGAGCCTAGGTGAAGGTCAGACTCTGCGACAGGGCGGCCTACGGCCGGACCGCGCAAGCATCACGGCCGAACGCTATCCACGACCAGCCGCGCAGGCACACTCAATTCTGCGGAATCGCCCGTGGGTCAGCGGCGTCGCCCTCTTCGAGGCCGCTCATGACCCCCCTGCCCTGGCGGGCTCAGCCGCCGACTCGGCATCGAGGTGGATCAGGCCCACGTCGACCACCCGTTGCGAGTGGCGCAGGTAAAGGTAGCCCAGGTAAACGGCGCCGAGGACCATCCAGATCGCCACGGCAGGGCCCATGTAGGAATACGGCGAGGTCAGCGGTGCGATGAAGCTGAGGCCCGGGGCCTTGATGCCTACCCCAGCGAGCCAGGCGGGAATGAAGGCCGCGATGCCGGCGACCGGGACCAGCAGGTGCGAGACCAGGTTGAAGCCGTGAGCGCGGCGGGCGAAGTAGCCGATGCAGGCCACGTTCACGACCAGGTAGATGCCGACGAGCAGGATGACAAGCGCGGTGCCGATCATGCCGAACGCTATCCCGGGGGTGTAGCGGAAGCCGAGCCCGAGCATCACCGCGAGGCTGATGACGCTGCCCGTGGCGACAGCGACCACCGGCGACCGGTGCCGCTCGCTCACCCGGGCGAGCTGCGGCGGGAACGCGCGGATCCGGCCCATGGCGAACGAGGTGCGGCTGGCCACATTCACGCCTGCGTTGGAGTTGGCCAGGGTCGAGTTAATGATCGCGAAGAAGACCAGGACCCAGAACAGGCCGTACAGCGCCCGGGCCACGCCCTCCCAGGACGCGCTCCCCGTGCCGGTGGTGAACTTCGAGAAGCCCGCCGGCCCGAACCCCACGTCGATCGCGTAAGTGGTGAACACGTACAGGGCACCGATGAACAAAGTGGACAGCAGTACCGCGAGTTGCACAGTGCGCCGCGGGTTGCGCGCCTCCTCGGCAAGCGGTGCTGCGCTCTCGAACCCCAGGAACGCCAGGGTGGTGAAGACCGAGCCCGCGATGACGCCGGACAGGCCGTGGTACTGGCCGGCGGGGGTGTACTTCGTGGTGAATACGGACAGGGTATTGTGCCCGCCCGCGTGAATCACCAGGAGCACCCCCATGATGGCGAACACGGCGATCTCGAAGATGCCCAAGATCGTGCCCATCCGGGCAGAAGCGCGGATGCCGAAGTAGCCGACCGCGAATACGATCAGCATCCCGAGGATGGACCACGGCCACCACAGGCTGGCCGGCCAGCCGAACTCGGTATTGAGCGTGGCAGCCGTCGTGAATCCGAGCTGCAGCAGCACCAACGGCGCGATCAGCCAGCCGACCATGACATAGGCCCAGGCCACCAGGAACCCGGCGGCCGGATGGATTCCTCGGGCGGCGTACGTCGCGAGGGATCCCGCGGCGGGTATCTCCTTGGCGAGCTGACTGATCGTCCAGGCCGTGAACAAGGACGCGACGAGGGCGAACACAACCGCCAGCGGAAGGGCACCGCCGGCGAAAGCGACTCCTGCCGGGATCGACGCGGCGATGGCCGCACCCGGCGCCATGTCTGTGATGCTCTGGAACAAGACCTCGCGCAGCCCGATCGCGTCCCGCCTAAGTCCGCGCCCGGCCGCGGCTACGCTGGCACCGTTACCGGCCACCGCCACCTCCGAAACTAGAGGGCAGAGAGGTTGCGCTGATCATGTCACGGACATGCCACCTGGCAACAGACTGATTATGTGCTCCGCCTACGCTCGCCGGCGGCAGGTGCAAGCTGAAGGTCCGTCCGTCCGGCCGACCGCAGCCGGCCGGGTCCGTCTCACCTATGCGCAACGCCGATTCGCGCGGCCGGGGAGCACGTCAGTGTCTCTATGCGACCGGGCGGGCAGGTGAAACGATCGTCCCGTGACGCAGCCGGGCGCGATCCAGGTCACTGATCAGCTGGAGCGCCGGATCCGCAAGCCGATCGACGGGCTGCGCTGCATCATGTCCTGCATTTGGATATTCGTGCTGGCAGTCGCCGCCGTTGCGGCGGCCGCGACCACGACGGGGGTGGAGACCGACATCGTGGGCGCGAGTCGGCGGCTGCCGCACGCCCTGCTCGTCGTTGCCCCCCCGATTGCGCTGTTCGCGTTGCTGATCCTGCCCGTGGCACTCGCTGTCTCCCAGCTCGTCAGGCGTCAGGTTCGCCATCTCACCGAGGCGGTGGCGACCGGCCTGCTGGCCTGTGCCGCGGCCGAGGTCGCCAACCTCCTGCTCTCGCGCCCCGCCGCCGCCCGGCTCTACGACGCGATCATCATGTCGCGCCCCGGTGTCAGCCACGTCAACGCCCTCGACCCCTACCTGGCTGGCCTCGTCGCCTACGCCACCATGATCGGGTTGGCCGGACGGCCGGCCTGGAGGAATGCGCTGGGGCTGGCGATCGGCGGGTATGCGATCGTGCAGCTGGCGGCGTTGCACACCACCGTTCTCTCCATCCTGATCACGTTGCTGGCCGGCCGCGCGATCGGCCTCGCCGTCCGGTATGGCGCGGGCTCGACATCGCAGCGTCCCCCAGCACGGGACATCGCTGCGGCACTGTCCGCCGGGGACCTGGCAGTGACCGCGATCCGCCGGGTGCGCCAGGCCGGCCCCGGGGTGGCCGGATCCCGTCACTACGCGGTGACGACGCAGGACGGCAGCCAGCTCGACGTGGTCGTGTTTGACAGGGACCAGCAGGCGGCCGGCGCGTTCTACAGGCTGTACCGCTGGGTCCGAGTGCAGGGACAGGTGTCACGCAACGCCCCGCTGTCGGTCGACCACACGGTCGAGCGCAGGGCTCTTCTCTCCTACGCGACCGAAGACGCGGGGGTGCCCACGCCGCGGCTGCGCACCCTGGTGCGGGTCGGGCCCGAAGCCGCCGTGCTGGCCTACGATCACTGCGAAGGGACCGCGCTGGCGCAGCGGAATCCCGGGTACACCGATGCCGAGCTCGGGTGCATCTGGGACACGGTGACCCGGCTGCACGCGCACCACGTCACCCACCGCGGGCTGACCGCCGACCGCATCGTGTTCACGGCCGACCACCGGGTCATGCTGCTCGACCCCGGCGACGGCGACGTGGCCGCGAGCGACCTGCAGATACACCTGGACCTGGCCCAGCTCATCGCCGAGCTCGCGTTGTTCGTGGGGCCGGAGAAGTCCGCGGGCCTGGCGGTTGAGAAGGTCGGCGGGAGCGAGCTGGTGGCCGTGCTGCCGCTGCTGCAGCCGGTCGCGCTCGCCCGTTCCACCAGGAAGGCGCTGCGCCGCCGGCGCGATGTCCTGCCGGCCGTCCGTAAAATCCTGCTGGCGGCCGTGCCCGGCGGTGAAGTCACGCCGGTACAGCTGGAGCGCATCCGGCCACGCACCCTGGTGACGCTGGTCGCGAGCGTCGCCGCCATCTACCTGCTGGCCGGCGAACTCGCCCGGGCCAGTCCCGGGAGCGTGCTGCGATCGGCGGACTGGCGCTGGGGGGCCGCGGCGCTGGCACTGTCGGGGGTGACCTATGTGGGCGCGGCGCTGTCGCTTTCCGGGTTCGTCGCCGAGCGGCTGAACTTTCGCCGCACTCTCCTCGTCCAGCTGGCCGGCTCCTTCGTCACGCTGGTGACGCCTGCCGCCGTCGGAGGTGCCGCGCTGAACGTCCGGTACCTGCAGCGCAGGAAGATCCCGGCGCCGGTCGCGGTGGCCAGCGTCGGCGTGTCCCAGGTCGTGGCCTTCGTCCTGCACATCCTGCTGCTTGTCGTGTTCGCCGCGATCGCGGGAACCGGGACCACAAGTCCGATTACGCCACCGACGTGGGCTTACTTCGTGCTGGCCGGGCTCGTAGTGCTGGCAGGCGTGGTACTCGCCGTCCCCGCCGGGCGGCGACTGGTGCGAGCGCGCTTGTCGCCGACCTTCGGCCAGGTGCTGCCGCGGCTGCTCGAGGTCGCACAGCATCCGCGTAAGCTCGCTGAGGGCATTGGCGGTGCGCTGCTGCTGAGCCTCGCGTATATCTTGTGCCTGGCCGCGTGCGTCGCGGCGTTCGGCAGGTCGGTGCCCTTCGCGAAGATCGGCTTTGTGTACCTGACCGGGAGCGCGATCGGCTCGATCATTCCCACCCCGGGCGGGCTGGGCGCAGTGGAGGCCGCGCTGACCGCCGGCCTCACCGCCGCGGGCGTGCCAGGCGCCGTCGCGGTCAGCGCGGTGCTGCTGTTCCGGCTGCTGACCTTCTGGCTTCCGGTGCCCTTCGGCTGGGCCGCACTGAATTTCCTGGAGCACCAACAGGACCTGTGACCTGGAGCGCCAGCGCGACAGAATGTCCTGATGATCTGGACGGCCAATACCGGGCGTCGTGCCGTGGAGAGCGCTGCGGAGGGCAAGTCCCATGGGCCAGGTGACCGCCGCCGGGTTGATGGCCATATGCGGCGTCGCAGACGTCGCTGCGGTTGATGCGCCTGCTCACCTATACGCGGAGCGCATATCAGCCGCTTGTGGGTGTTCAGACCGAACAGTCCCGGGTCACCTGTTCAGTCCTGGATTGCTGCCGCTGACGTGAGGCCTGCGACGAGGTTCGCGGCGGCGTCCTGGAATCGGGGGATGTCGCCGTAGGGCCGGGTGATGAGCATTGCCCCTTCCAGGCAGCTGATGATCATGCGGGCGGTGGCGCGGGCGGACCCGGTGAAGTGCAGTGTGCCCTCGCCGCGGCCCTGCTCCAGAGCCTGGTGCAGCCATGTCTCGTTCTGGTCGAAGAAGCTGACCACGGAGGCTCGCATCGGGCCGGGCAGCGTCGGGTACTCGGCTGCCAGCATCCCGCACAGGCACATCCGCTGGTTGCGGAGCACCTCGGCGTACAGCTCGGTGTAGCCCCGCAGCTTGGCGGGTGCTGAGGAGCTATCAGCGTCGATCGCTGCCAGCGCCGCGCTGAAGCGCGCCGCGTAGCGGCTGATGAGCGCCTCGCCCAGGTCGGCCTTGCCGGCGAAGTGATAGTGCAGCGCCGCTTTGGTGATCCCCAGCTCGGCGGCGATGTCGGCATAGCTGAACCCGTTGAATCCGCGTACCTGCGCCAGCCGCTCGGCCACGTCCAGGATCCGCGTTGCGGTGCCGGCGTCACCGCGCCCGCGTGCGGCCGCCATCGGCACGTGCCTCCCATGGCCTTGCCTACTGATCTATCAGCAGGCAAAGATCTGACCTACCAGTAAGTCAGGCTACCTCATCCGGCGCCGGAAGCGGAGGCAATGATGGACAAGACCGAGCACCGCAGCTTCGGCGCACCCGACGAGACCCGCGAGTTCCCCAACGGCCGTGCCGAGATCCTCGCTGTCGGCGGCGGTGAGGTCGGGCCGCTGGTGTTCGAACCGGGGTGGCGCTGGTCTGAGGACGTGAAGCCGATCGCCGGCACCGACGGCTGCCAGGCGCCGCACTTCCAGTACCACGTCAGCGGCCGGCCGGCGATCCGGATGGACGACGGCACGGAGTTCATCGCCGGCCCGGGTGACGTCACCGCCCTTCCGAGCGGCCACGACGCCTGGGTCGTCGGCGAGGAGCCCGTGGTGACCGTCGACTGGTTCGGCGCAGGCAGCTACGCGCGGCGGGCCTAGGAACTGCCCTACTGGCGGTCGCGGTGAAGAGGGGGCGTTGCTGGGCGTCATGTTTGGGGCGGTCCCGCCCACGGTCGACGATCTGCTCGCGAGCGCGCGGTCTGGCCTGTGCCGGCTCGGCCCCCCGCTGGCATTCCGCGCGGCCCGGGACGGCGCGATTCTCATCGACACGCGGCCGGAGTGGCAGCGCCACGCGGATGGTGAGATTCCCGGCGCTATCGTTGTCGAACGCAACCACCTGGAGTGGCGCTGCGATCCGGCTTGCCCGAGCCGGCTTGCCGAGGCGGTTGATCACGAAGTGGCCTGGATCGTCTGCTGCGACGAGGGGTATTCGTCCTCCCTGGCTGCCGCGTCGTTGCAAGCGCTGGGGCTGCGCCGGGCCACCGACCTGATCGGCGGCTTCCGGGCCTGGCGCGCCGCCGGGCTGCCGGTCATCCCCCCCGGCCAGCCAAGCAGGCCGCGGCTGCCGCGGCCAGACGATGAGTTCTTTGAAGGGGGGCGCTGTCATGGCTGACATCGCTGGACTGCACGCTCAGGCGCTGGATGCCACCGGCCGTGTCGTGGCGGGGATCCCGGCCGGCCGCTGGCACGCCAGCACCTCGTGTGCTGGCTGGGACGTGCGCGCGCTGGTCAAACACATCGTCTCGGGCAATCTCTGGGCCGCCGAACCGGCCGCCGGGCAGACGATCGCGGGCGTCAGTGACCGCCTGGACGGCGATGTGCCCGGCCCGGATCCGGTCGGCTCGTACCAGGCGCCTGCGGCCGCCGGGTGAGCATGGTGGCCAGCGCCAGGACCGTCGCCGGGCTCCTCGGCAGCGCGTCGTCGCGGGAGAGCATCCGGCCCAGTGACGCGCGGGCGGGGGCAGCTTACGAGCGCGTGACCGTGGACGGGCAGGCCTACTTCGTCAAGCGGCTCAGCCCGGCCTCGGACTGGATCATGCGCCTGACCGGGGATCACGTGCACCGCCCCTACCTGGTCTGGCAGGCCGGAATCATGAACCGCGCGCCAGGCTGCATCGATCACACCGTGGTCGCGATGGACGTGGACGGCGAAGCAGACCAGGCCGTGCTCACCGTGGTGATGCGCGACGTCGGTGGCTGCCTCGTGCCGCCGGGCGACACGGTCGTTCCGCCCGGCCAGCACGCAAACTTCATGGCGCACATGGCCGCCCTGGCCGCCGCGTTCTGGGGCTGGGACGACGACATCGGCCTGACCACGATGGCGCAGCGGCTTCGGTTCTTCGCGCCGGACAACATCGCCGGCGAACTCGCGGCGGCCGAGGTGCCCGGGCCGATCGCCGCGGCAGCGGCAGGCTGGCGTGCCCTGCCCGGCCGGTCGCCGGCGCTGTCGGAGATCACACGGCTGGTCCACGACGAGCCCGAGGTGATCACCGGGCCGCTGGCGCGGACTCCGCGCACGTTCCTGCACGGCGACTGGAAGATGGGCAACCTGGGCGCCCACTCAGACGGGCGCACCATCTTGCTCGACTGGGCTTACCCGGGCTCCGGGCCGGCCTGCTGGGATCTGTGCTGGTACCTGGCGCTCAACCGGGCCCGGCTCCCCGAACCGAAGGAGGCAGTGATCAGCCGGTTCCGGGCTGCGCTGGAGGGACGCGGGATCGACACCGGCCGCTGGTGGCAGGAGCAGCTTGACCTGTGCATGATCGGCATCATGGCCACGTTCGGGTGGGAGAAGGCACTCGGCGACCCCGGTGAGCTTGCCTGGTGGCAGGACAGGGTCGCTGAGGCAGCGGCCCGCCGTGGCATCGCTGCCGGCCAGCCGGGCGGATGACAGCCGACCACTACGCCGCCAGCTCGCCGGGGCCGCCTCCATTGTGCTCAGCCTGGTGCTGCTCGGCCTGGGTTACCACACCGCCGGCGAGCTTCAGGCCTGCCCGGGTATCGTGATCATGCACTGCGGACAGTGTCGAGGAGCCGTACCAGCAGCGCAGGCGTTGCGCTCGGCCCGTTGATCTCGAGCCAGAGGACGCGGGATCCGGTGTTCAGGACGCCAATCAGGGCGGGGTTCGCCAGATGGCACGCACACAGCGGGGGGATGAACAGCCATCCGGCCACGCTCCGGCCGGGCAGGCGCTGCGCTTGGACGGAGGCTCCGAAGAAGGCCGCCTGGTGCTGGCGGATGAATGCCGCGTAGTGCTGTGCACCAACGGCATCCCGGAAGATCAGGGCACGGCTGATCACCAGCGTCAGGTGGTGTGACTCGCCCTGAAAGGTCCGTTGGCGGCCGCCGAGGTAACCCCACGACGCGATCTTCCCCGCGAGCCCCCGAACGGGGGCATCCTTGGCAAGGTCGGCTGTGGTAAGCCGCGTGGTGACCGAGGGTATCCCCGGCACCGCCGAGGTCGCGAGCACCGGCAGCGTGGCGTCGGAGATCACCGGGCCGCGCTGGTTGCCTGGCTGACCACAGCCGGATGCGAGCAGGGCCACAAGCACGGCAAAACGCGCGAAACGTCTCATGTCGCTGGAACGGGCTGCACTTCTGCTGGGGCAGAGTCAACAGGCAGCACCCGGATCGCGGAGGCCGGGAGATAGCAGGTGACAGGCTCTCCGGGTGCCCAGCTCGCCGGCGCGTCGTCAGCAGTGCTTGGGACGAGTACGGTCAACGAGTTGCCGGTGGCCAGTTGCGTGATGACCCGCACCCCGTTTCCTAGGTAGATGGAGCGGGTCACCATAGCCGGGATGCGGTTGGCGCCGGTGACGCCCGCTTGATCGATCCGCACGCGCTCAGGCCGGATGACGACCCTGACCGTGCCGCGAGCGCTCAGGTCGCCGCCACGGGCCTCCACCACGAGGCCCGAGCCGAGGTCAAGTGCTACCCCGCCGCTGGCAGAGCCGGTGGCCCGCGCGTCCATAAGGTTGGAGACACCGAGGAAGTCAGCAACGAAGGCCGTGGCCGGTTCCTCGTACATCTCACGCGGCGTCGCCGCCTGCTCGACGTGACCATGATTCATGACGGCGATCCGGTCGCTCATCGTGATCGCCTCCTCCTGATCATGCGTGACATAGAGGAAGGTGATCCCCACCTGCTCCTGCAGGGCTTTTAGCTCCACCTGGAGCTGCCGGCGGAGTTTCGCATCAAGCGAGCCCAGCGGCTCGTCGAGCAGCAGCACGGCGGGCTTGAGAACGAGCGCGCGGGCCAGCGCGACCCGCTGCTGCTGGCCGCCGGAAAGCTGTGCCGGCTTGCGAGAGGCCAGTGCCGAAAGCTGGACCTGCTCCAGAACCTCGCCCACCCGCTGCTTGATCTCCGCCCGCCCGGCTCGGGCACGGCGAAGCCCGTAGGCGACGTTGTCGAAGACCTTCATGTGCGGAAACAGCGCGTAGCTCTGGAACACGGTGTTCACATTGCGCTTGTTCGGCGGGATGCCGATCATGTCGGCGCCATCCAGCAGCACCTGGCCAGATGTTGGCAGCTCGAAGCCGGCGATCATCCGCAACGTCGTGGTCTTCCCGCACCCGGAGGGGCCCAGCAGCGAGAAGAACTCGCCCTGCGGAATCGTCAGGTCTACCGCGTCGACCGCGGTGACCGAGCCGAACAACTTGGTCAGCGCTACGAGCTGGATCTCGCCGCCCACCCCGCCTCCTCAGATCTGAAGTGTCGGCACGTCCTGCCCCGCGGGCAGTTCGGCTTCCTCGGCGGGGATGCCCCGCAGCCGCCCCTCCGCCCATCTCCGGCCGCCCTCGGCGATCGCGATCACCACAAGCGAGCCCACGATGATGAGTGAACCGATGGCGATGAGCTCGGGCAGCAGGCCCGGCGCCCGGGAACCGGTGTACAGGAAGACAGGAAATGTCGGCTGTCCGGGCGGTGCGAGGAACGAGGCGATGGCGAACTCGTCGAAGCTGGTGATGAAGCAGATCAGGAAGCTCGACACCAGCGAGGGCAGCAGGAGGGGCAGGGTCACCAGGTTAAACGCCGTCAGCTCGTTGGATCCCAGGTCGCAGGCGGCCTCGATCATCGCGGGGTCCAGGGACCGGAGGCGAGGAAGGATCACCAGGACTGCGAAGGGCAACGCGATCACGACGTGCCCCAGGAAGACCGCCCACAGCGAGATCTGGAGGCCAAGCTGGTTGAGCAGGACGAGCAGGCCCACCGCCAGGGAGATATAGGGCACCACCAGGGGAAGAAGCAGGATCGCGACGATGAGGGCGCGGAGCCTCAGCCGGCGGGCAGACAGCCCGATCGAGGCCATGATCCCCAGCGCTGTCGCGAACAGCCCGGTGGCCGCGCCGATCCCGATGCTCCGCAGCAATGCGCCGGTCAGCTCGGTATCCGAAAAGGCCTGATGGAACCAGTGCGTGGTCCACGCGGTGATCGGCAGGGTCGGCGTCATGCTCTGGTTGAACGCGAAGACCACCAGCACGGCCAGCGGCGCGAACAGGAACAGGACGAAGGCCCAGAAGTAGGCCGTCAGCGCCACCCGTCCCAAGCGCAGCCTCATCACGGTCACCGCCCGCTGCGGCGGGAGCGCAGATCGGAGTTCAGGAAGCGGCCGAACACGAGCATCAGGACCAGGACGACAACGATCAGCGCGATCGCCAGAACGGCACCGTAGTTCCAGTTGGGCGAATCACCGAAGAAGGACTGGATCTCGTTGCCGAACAACTGGTTGTTCGGGCCGCCGACGTAGAGCGGCGCGATGAACTCGCCAGTCGTCGGGATCAGCACGAACACAAACGCTGCGATCACGCCGGGCAGGCTCAGCGGGAACGTCACGGTCCAGAACGTCGTGAAACGGCTGGCGCCGAGGTCGGTCGCCGCCTCCGTGAGCTGGTGATCCATGTTCTCCAGCACCGCGAAGATCGGGAGGGAGACGAACGGGATCCAGGCGTAGAAGAGCACGAGAAAGATGGAGAAGTTCGAGTAAAGCAGCCAGCTGACCCCGTTGCCATGCGGGCGCAGGTGCAGGTCCCATAGGGCCTGGTTCACGATCCCGTTATTATTCAAAACGATGTCGCTCCAGGCCACGATACGCAACAGATAGCTGGTAAAGAATGGCGCTATAAGAACGAGCAGCAGCGTATAGCGGAACCTGCGAGCGATGAACGCCAGATAATAGGCAAGCGGGTATGCGGCGACCGTGACGGCGACCGAAACCAGCAGGGTGATCTTCATTGAGTAGAAGAACCGCTCGCGGAACGGGTTGCCGGGGCCGGTCAGAAAGTCTTTCCAGTTCGCGCTGGAAAAGGCTGTCGGGGTTCCCGGGATGTTGGTACGGAGGTTCACGCTGTAGAGCATGAGTACCGCGATCGGGCCTACCAGGACCAGCAGCACGATGCCGAGTGGCGGGAGCACCAGGGTGCCGCGTCCGATCCGGAGCCGCACCGCCCCCACCCGGGGCCGGCGCCGGGCAAGGTCTGCTGCGGGCACTCCGGGCGCTCCTTCGGACAGATTCGACGTCAGGCCGCCTGGACCTCCTGCCAGGCCAGTTCCAGCGCCGATCGGTTCGGCGACCAGCTCTGGAGATGGTTCGGGGCCGTCGTGACAGCTTTCGGGTTGGAGAGGTCCAGCGCCCGGACCAGAGTCTTGTCTTTGATGTCCGCCGCCGTCACGGTCGAGTTTGAGTTGCCGTAGTAGAACAGGTTCGTCATCTGTGCAGCGGCAACACGGTTGATGTAGGACTCCACGTACGCGTGCGCGTGGTAGTAATTCTTGGTATTCGCGCCGAGCATGAACCCGCAGATCCAGCTCAGCCGCCCCTGGCTCGGTTGCAGGAAGGCGCATTTCAGGCCCGCCTTGGTCATCGAAACCAGTGAATCCTGCCAGCAGTAGGTGACCCAGACCTCGCCCGACTTGAAGTTCGGCTGCTCCTGCGAGTACTCACTGCCCCAGTAGAGCTTGTTGAGCGGCTTTTGCTCGATGAGGGCTTGCTTGGCGCTTTGCAACTGTGAAGATGTCAGGACGTCCATGTTCGGATAGCCAAGCTTCAGCGCGGCGATCTCGAAATTGGTAGATGCCCCGTTCCACAGCGAGATCTTGCCGGCGTACTTGCGGTTCCACGCTAGCTCCCACCCGGCGGCATCCGCCGCAGAGACCTTGTCGGTGCGGTACAGGAGGCTGCCGTAGCCCCAGTCCCACGGGATGTGGTACTGCTTCCCGCGATATTGGGTCGCGCGCACCAGGTAGGGATTGAGCTGCTTGAAACTCGGCAGGAGGCTCGTGTCCCAGGGCTGCACCAGGCCCCGGTTGACGTAATCCGGGATGTTCTCGTGGCAGGGGTGGATGATGTCGAACGGGCCACCGCTGGTGGCCTTCGCCAGTGCCTCATCGTCGTTCACGATGTACGTATAGGTGATCCCGCTCGTCCCGTACTTCTTGGTGTACTCCGACCCTGCCAGCAGTCCGTACGTCTGAGCCTTGGTGCCGGCGGCCTCGTAGCCTGGCCACTCCAGGATCGACAGCGTTCCCGGCTCGGCGCTGATCGGGGGGCGCTTGGACGCGCTGGGCGACGCGGTGGAGGATGAGGATGAGCCGCAGGCACTCAGGACGCCCAACCCGAGCGAACCGGTCGCGGCCACAAGGAACTGTCGCCGATCTATGCCAACCACGCCCACCGGAACCTCCAAGGGGACGAGCGCGTCGCTGAATCCCATCCTTGTATCCCTGCGCTTGTCAGCATGTCAACCCCTGATCATCGAAGGTTTGTCCAGATTCGGCGCGCTGGCGGTCGCCGGGGGCTGATCGAGCCGCGGCGTGGCCGTCGGAGGGTAAGCCGGCCGGCATCGTGGCGGTGTGCCGGCCCCCCGCGAGCCCGTTTCGATCGCGACACGGGTTGCCGCCGCGCCGTAATGCACTCTGCACGGGAGGCCGAGGCGGTCCGACCAGCTGATCGGCGGCGCCCGCCTGGCCCGGCCGGGCCTGATCGGCCCGCACCAGGCCTACCTGCGCCAGCGCTGGGACGAAGGAATCCACAGCACCAACCGGCTGCACGAGGAACTACGCGAACGCGGCTACCGGGGGAGCCTGCGCACCGTGCGCCGGCTCACCGCCCCGCTGCGCCACGACACCGCCATCCCCGCACCACCACCCGCGCCCGCGGCCAGAAAAGTAGCCCGCTGGATCCTCACCCCGTGGGCCAAGCTCACCCAGGATGACCGGGCCGCGCTCGCCCAGATCACCGCCCGCTGCGAGGAACTCACCACCACCCGCGACCTGGTCCGCGAGTTCGCCGACATGTTCTGCAACCAGCGCGGCGAGCACCTGCCAGCCTGGGCTGACCAAGCTGAGAACAGCCCCATCAGCGAGCTGCGCGGCTTCAGCAAGGGACTCCGCAAGGACTGGGCTGCTGTTACAGCCGGGCTCACCACGCCCTACAACTCCGGCGCCGTCGAAGGCCACGTCAACCGGATCAAGATGATCAAACGACAGATGTACGGCCGGGCGAAACCCGACCTGCTCCGCAAGCGTGTCCTGCTCGCCGACTGACCCTCGGGGTCGCCGCGCCCCCAGTCTGCAGTCCTGCCGAGTATGTGTTTCCAGTCGATGGTTAGTTCCTTGTGGCTGCGCCGCCCAGAAAGGCCAGTCCTGTCACCCTGTCGCCGCTACTCCTCGCAATGGTTATCAACTGTGTTGGGGGCTTGGGTCTGCCGATGTTGGGAGCTTTTTCTGAGGTCAACATGGGGCCTGCACATCGGTGAGCCCCCTGCCGTGCAGGGGGCTCACCGATGTCGTCGCACGCACCGCCGGCTAGTACTTCGTGGCGGAGACCTGCCGTGCCCAGAGGTGCGCGGCGGAGGCCTGCGGCGCGGCCCATTTTGTTCCTGCTGGTGAGGTCATCAGTACGGCAGCCGCTGCGAACACCGCGGCCGTTGCGGTGACAGCCCGCTTGACCGACCGCGCCAGGCTCACGGGGCGGTGGCCGAACCGGGGCAGGCCGGGCCGGCGAGGAGTGCTGTTGCGGGCGGCGCGGGCCAGGCGGTAGACGTCGGCTTGGGCGATCAGGT
>Ga0070730_10001833_pt1 | contig 19906 bp, 10 predicted proteins | sample Coa_R1_3_FD_66447 | JGI IMG/M metagenome (GOLD analysis project Ga0070730, IMG submission 66447) | Surface soil microbial communities from Centralia Pennsylvania, which are recovering from an underground coalmine fire - Coalmine... | ecosystem: Environmental > Terrestrial > Soil > Unclassified ... | reverse complement strand
AGCGTCCAATGCGGTCGCCGCGCCGACTTGCCCGTGTCGCTGTATACCGCGCGCTGCGCCGCCAGCACGATTGTCGGATACGCCCCGCCCGTGCCTTCGCGCTCCAGCATGAGATCGGTCATCTCGCGGGTCTTGAGCTCCAGCGCGCGAATCGCGTACACCCAGCCGCGGTCGGCGCGGTAGACGAAGTTGTAGCGCGAGGACGTGGAGCGGATGGCTTTCTCACCGAGCATCTCGAGCCGCTTCGACGTCGTGACCGGCGCGATCTCGCCGAGCAGCAGCCCGGCGACAAACGCGATCGCGCCGGCGAGAAAGAGCGGCAGCACCAGGCGATGGAAGGAAATACCGGAGGCCTTCGCCGCCGTGAGCTCGGAGTGGCGGCCCAGCGAGCCGACCGTGAACACCGTCGCAAACAGGACGGCGACCGGCAGTACCAGGAACATCTTCTCGGGCAAATCGAAGATGTATGACAGCGCGACGACGGCGGGCTTGATGCCGCGGCCCATGTAGGTGTCGAGCTTGTCGGTGATATCGATGACGATGACCAGGATCGGAAAGCCGAGCAGCGTCACCAGAAATACACGCAGCCACTCCCGCAGCAGATACAGGTCGAGTGTATTGCCCAGCGGGAGCCGGGAAACGGAGAGCGGAATGCGTAATCGCATCATCGGCTCCCGGCTCCGATAAGTCGCGGGATCCAACCGAACAGCGTCGTCCGGACTTCCTGCCAGTCTCCTCCGTGCGCCGTGCTGCCGGCGTGGCGCGAGGACCAAAGCAGCGGAAACGCCACGATGGTGAAGATCACATTCGGCATCCACATCGACACGAACGGCGACACGATCAGGCGATTGCCCAGCTCTTCGCCGCCGATCAGACCGACGTAATACACCGAGAACACCGCGAGGCTCGAGCCGATCACGAGGCCGACGCCGCCCCGCGGGAAGCGGATTGCCAGCGGGACGCCGAGCAGCGCGAATACGAGGCAGGCCACGGAAATCGCGAGCTTCTTCTGGATCTCGACCTCGTAGATCGCCCCGCGCTGGCGCGCGGCGCGCAGCCGCTGCGCGTACGCCGACGGCGTCGTGACCAGCTGCGCATCGTAACCGATGTTCGCGGCCGGCCGCGGCGTCTGATCGTCCGAACTGGCTGTGCGCGCGGCCTCCGCCGAGTGCGGCGCGACGAGCCGCGCGACGAGGCCGAGCGCCTTGCAGTAGGTGCTGGGCGCGGGAGCGCCGGTATCGGGCGCGGGCGTCGTCACCGGCGCCAGCTTGCTCAGGCGGCGCAGCTCCCCGGTCACGGCGTTGACCGCCTCGATATGCGCGCGCTCTTCGTCACGGCGCGCGCGCGCCACGACGTCCTGCATTTCGCAGACGCCCATCTCCCGGTCCGAGCGGTACTCGTCGTTCTGCGTCTGCTCGAACGTGTTGGTGACGCCCGCGACTTTGATGCGATTGAACGTGTAGAACGTGCGATTGAATTGCTCGGGCACGGCGCGCTTGATCTCGTGGATCTCGCCGTTGCGCAGCGTCAGATACAGATCGGTGCCGTTCGGCGTGTATGCCATGCGGCCCGATTCCGCCGTGATGATGCGGCGGCGGTCCGGATCCTGGAGATCGTAGATTTGCACGTCCGTCAGCGTGTTTGCGGCCGCGTCGATCCGGGCGGCGCGCAGGAAGAACTGGCCCGGCACGACCTCGTTGATCACCTGTTCCTTCAGCTGGAAGGTCGGCTTCTTGCGCTGGATATCGACGAGGAGCGTGCGCAGCTCGTGATTGGAGCGCGGCAGGATTTGGTCGTTCCAGGCGAACGCGATCAGCGTCATCACCGTGGCCCCGCCCAGGACCGGCACCATGATCCGGCCGATGCTGACGCCGCCCGCCTTCATCGCGGTGACTTCGTTGTCGGCCGCGAGATGGCTGAACGTGTACAGCACGGCGACCAGCACCGCCATCGGCAGCGTCATCGCGACGATGAACGGGATGGACAGCGCGAATACTTCGATGATGATGCCCCACGGCAATCCCTTGCCGACGAAATTGCCGAACTGTTTCGCGATCTGATTGACGAGCATCGCGAACGTCAGCGCCGCGAGCGCGTATCCGAGCGGAGGAAGATGTTGCCGCAGGATGTAACGGCTGAGGATGCGCACGATTGGTCGCGCCATTATATTCGGAACCCCAAGTCTCTACAAGGGATGCGGCGTCTCGCGCAGCTGGTTGGACTCGCCCTCACGGTCGTCGTACCCCAGGCACATGCGCAGGCTCCCACGTTCGGGCTGCCGCCACTTGCCATGCCGCGCAATGCGGCGCTGGAACCGGGCGGCCGGCTCGGCGCGCGTGTGCCGCCGGCGATCATCGCGCGCATCTGGGCCGAGTCGGTGCTCGCCCACCGTCGTTCGTTGTTCGCGCCCGTGCCGCCCTCCGCCGCCCCCGCGCCGCCCGCAGTAGCCGCCGTCCCGTCGCCGACACCGTCTCCTGCTACGCCCTATGCCGATATAGGGATGAACCTGAATCTCAGGCTGGAGCTGAAGGCCGATCAGTTTCGCAACCTGCGCTGCACGTCGCAGGAGCAGCAGGTGACGTTCTCGGGATGCAGCGCCGGATTTCCCACCATCACGCCGAATCCGCAATACGCGATCCGGACCGCGGGCGTCGTGGGGCAGCGGCTGCACGTCGACGTCGACTTCGACAGCCAGCGCGAGTTCGACGCCAACAACAATCTCCACGTCTGGTACCAGGGGTTGGAGGACGAGGTTTTGCAGCGCGTCGAAGCGGGCAATGTCACGTTCCAGGCGCCGCCCTCGCGTTTCATCACCGCCGCGATTCCGGCGAACAACTTCGGCGTGCAGGCGATCGCGCAGCTCGGGCCGCTGGAATTCCGCGGCATCGTGGCGCAGCAGAAGGGCAACATCGTCAAGGACCGGTTCTACACGATCGGCGACGTGACGAGCCAGCCGCTCGACCGCGACGCGCGCGACCTGGACTACGAGTCCGGTCGATTCTTCTTCGTCATCGATCCCGCCGCGCTGCCCGGCTATCCCGCGATCGACATTCTGCAGCTCGACCAGGTGCTGCGCCCCGATTCGCTCACCGTAGGCGCGCTGCGCGTCTATCGCCGGCGCGCGATCGCACCGACCGAGATCGGCAACCAGAACGTAGGTGGCGTGCGCGCCGTCGCGTGCGGCTCCGGCTTCCGCGCCATCGATTGCGCCGTGCAGCGCGAAGGACCGTTTGATTGGGAAATCCTGCAGGAAGGCCGTGACTACTACGTCGATCCGACCGGAACGTGGTTCGCGCTGACGAACCGGCTGGACCAAAGCGATTACCTCGCCGTCTCCTACATCACGGCGAGCCGCATCGATTCGATCGGCACGTTCCCGATCGGCGCCCGCATCGACACGGCGAAGGTCGATACGCTGCGGCTCGTATACGATCCCAAACCCTCAGTCACTGCCTCGTCGCCCTCGTTTCGCTTCGAGATCCGCAACGCCTATCGCGTCGGCGGCCGCGAAGTCGATCGCAACAGCGTGGCGCTCACGTTGAGCGTCAACCAGCGCGAGCGTGGCCTCACGGGCGACACCTATCTCCAGCGCCTCGGCGTGGCTCTGGCCAACGACCCGACCCAGTTCGACCAGTACAACCGGCTGTTTCCGCGGCTGCGTGACCCGAATCAAGGCGATCCGGTGCGCGACATGTTCATCATCTTCCCGCACCTCGCGCCCTTCGCCGACTCGACCAAACTCACCGCCGCCGAGCGCAACGACTCGTTGTACCGGACGCCGCGGGCATATCTGGCGATTCAGGGACCGCCGTCGGTGTTCACGCTGCGGTTGCATGCGCTCGCCACCGAGTCGCCGGATCGTTCCACCCTGTCGCTGAACAGCTTCCAGATCCGCGACGGCAGCGAAAAGCTCTACCTCGGCAACCGGCTGCTCACGCGCGAGATCGACTACACGATCGATTACACGACGGGGCAAGTGCAGTTCAAGAACCCCGATGCGCTGTTCCAGGGCGCGGGCACAACCCAGATCCGCGCGCAGTTCGAGGAGCGGGCGGCGTTCGACATCGCGCCCACGACGACGTACGGTTTGTCGGCCCGCTACGATCTCGGAGACCTGGGGCAGGTGAACCTGCTGGGCATTTTCCAGCGCGAGCAGAGCACCTTCACGCGTCCCCCTCTCGGTTTCGAGCCTTCATCCGGCTTCATCGGCGGCATTTCGACGCAGCTGCGCTTTCAGCCGGCATGGCTGACCAGGCTCGTCAGCGGTTTGCCCGGTGCCCATGCCGATGTGCCGTCCGTGTTGACGGTGAACGGCGAGCTGGCCATGTCCAAGCCATCGCCGAACCGAGTCGGGCAGGCCTATATCGAGGAGTTCGAGGGCACATCCGGCTCGTCAATCAATCTCGCCGACAACGCCTGGCACTGGGGCAGCATCCCGACATCGGTCCGCGGCGTCGAGTCGCTCGGTTTCACCGGAACGTTCGATCCGAATCAGGCCGCATTTCTCACGTGGCAGAGCCTGCCATATACGATCAGCGGGAATCAATCGGCGCCGATTCAGTTTCTGCCGCAGCAGATCGATCCGACGCTGAAGTTTTCGGGACAGACGCAGGCCGCGGAGCCGGTGTTGTGGCTGACGCTGCAGCCCGATTCGATCCTGGGCCTGGCGAATCAACAGGGCGTCCCGAACTGGGTGCGGCCGCCCCAGAACGCGCCGCGCTGGCGCTCGATCACGCAGGCGCTGTCGCCCACCGGCGTCGATCTGTCGCGCGTCGAGTTTCTCGAGTTCTGGGTCTGGGAGGATGCGAACCGCACCGCGCGCGCCAACCGCGCGACGGTGCTGTTCGACTTCGGCGGTGTGTTCGAGGACGCGATCGCGTTCGTTCCCGATTCGTTCACGGTGAGCCCGGCGGGCGACACGACCTACACCGGCGTGCGTCGCACCGGCGTGGGCCGGCTCGATTCGGAGCGCGATCCGCGCACGCAGACATGGAGCGCGACACTGAACGACGAGGGCATTCTGTCCGATCGCGTCACCGACGGGATCGTGGACGCGACGCGCGGTGTCGTCGTCGACACATTGCCGCTCTGCTCGGCCCAGCGGAACGGACAATTCATCCCGTTCGCGCTCGGCGATATTCGCTCCCGCTGCGGCCGGCACAATGGCGCGGTGGATACGGAAGATCAGGACGGTGACTTCGCGCTCGATTCGGTGATCGGCGTGCGCACGGCGGAGAGCTTTGTGCGCTATGTCTTTGCGATCGGCGATCCGGGGGGGCGCTACTACGTGCGCGACGGCGGCATGGTGAACGGCGCGGGCTGGCGCTTGTATCGCATCCCGTTCCGCACCGACACGCTCCAGATCGGCAATCCCAGCCTCCGCCAAATCCAGTCGTTGCGCATCACTGTCGTCGCCCCCGCGCCGACCGGCGCCGAGCAGGAATTGCCGTTCGCGCTGTCCCGCGTGAGGCTCGTCGGCAGCACCTGGGTGAAGCGCGCCGACACCCCCATCCTCGGCATCGGCGGCGAGCGCGGGACGGGAGTGGGAGAGGTCGTCGCGTCTGTCGTCAGCACCGAAAACCAGGACCTCGGCTACACGCCGCCGCCCGGCGTGGTCGACGAAGCGAGCCAACGCAACGCCGGCTTCCAGCTCACCGCCACCGAGATCAACGAGCACTCCATGCGGATCCTGGCGAGCGGGCTGGGCTTGGGCGACCGCGGCGAAGCCTATCTCCGCTTCACGACGGAGGGCGACAAGAATTTCCTGAAGTACCGCACGCTGCGCGTGTGGGCGCGCGGCCGTGGCGCGGGCTGGGAGGATGGCGACCTCGAGTTCTTCATCAAGGCGGGGAAAGACCAGGACAACTTCTACATGTATCACACGCCGGCCAAGACGACGACGTGGACGCCTGAAGTGGTCGTCCAACTCGAGCGCTGGCTCGCACTACGCGCGGAGATCGAGCAGGCCTGGCTGCGAGGAGACCGCCCGCACGTCTATTCGAGCTGCCCTGACTCCAGTCTCCTGATTTCCGACTCCTCGTACGTGATGTGCGACGGCCCCTACATCGCGCACATCCGCGACCCCGGCAACTCGCCGCCCAATCTGGCCCGCGTGCAAGAGATCGCGGCGGGCATCTGGCGCGTGCAGACCGCGGCGATCGTGGATCAGGCGGAGGTCTGGGTGGACGACATTCGTCTGGGCGACGTGGTCGATGAGACCGGTGCGGCCGGCGCGCTCGACATCGCCGTCACCGCGGGCGACGTCGTCGATCTGTCGCTCAGCGTGTCGCGGCGTGACGGCCAATTCCGTCAGCTGACCGAGAGTCCATCGTACTCCACCGACAACTCCGCGAACGTCAGCGGGACAGTGCGTCTGGATCGATTCATGCCGGACCGCTGGGGGCTGTCCATTCCGGTGACGTTCCAGCGATCACTCGCCGGCAGCGAGCCGTTCTACCTGAGCGGCACCGACGTGCGCGGCGATGCGCTCCAGGGACTGCGCGCGCCGCACAACGGCGTCTCGAGTTATTCGTTCTCGGCGCGGCGCGTGCAACATGCGAGCAACGGCGTTGCGCATTGGCTGCTGGATCCGCTCTCACTCACGGGGTCGTACGCGAGCGGCGATGCGCGCACGTCGCTGTCGAGCGCGAACTCCTCGAGCTACGCGTTCAACCTCGATTACACATCCGCGCCGAACGCGATGCTCGTCAACGTCGCGGGGATGGTATTGCGGCTCAACCCGTCGCGCATCCACTTCCGCTCCGGTCTCGTCGGCAACGATGCCCAGCGGCTCACGTACTTGCTGCCGGTCGCCGCAGTCGGCGACACCGCGCCGCCCGCGATCTCGCGCACACGGTTGTGGCAGAACGCCGCCGGCGTCCAGCTCACGCCGTTGAGCGGGGTCCAGGTCGGCGTGGACGCCGTCTCGACGCGTGACCTGCGCGACTACGGCGATTCGACCACCATCGGACGGTTGATTCGCCAGCAGCGCACCTCGCTGTTCGGCAACGACATTGGGCTCGAGACGCAGCGGCTGATCACGACGTCGATCTCGCTCACGCCACGGGTGCGCGGCAACTGGATTCGGCCCCGCGCGACCGTCGGGTCACAATTCATGTTTACGCGAGATCCGAATGCGCCTGCGCCGGCGCGCACGATCGGCGACACCGCGGGAGAGTTCCGTGTCCCGGCGGCATTCAGCAACGTGCGTCGCCTCGAGACCGGCGCGCAGCTCGACGTGCACCGCATCGGACAGGCGCTCTTCGGCGATTCGTCGGGCATTGCCGGATGGCTCGGCCGTATCACGGCGCTCGACGTCACGTACGGCGTGCAGCAGGGATCGATCTTCAGCCGAGCTACCGCGACGCCGGATGCGACGTATCAGCTCGCGCTGGGCGGCTTCGACGGATTTCGTCAGTCGGGTGGCATTCTCGCGACGTCCGCGCTACAGACGACGACACTGACGACCGGCGGCACTGCGATCCTCCCGCTCGGTTTTCGCGCGAACGCCGGCTATCGGCTCACCCGCGGCATCGTCTGGACGCTGCGCGCCGGCGAGCAGGTGCCGATCCGCACCCGCACCGCCGATTGGCCGAACGGTACGATCAGCTGGTCGGTAAGCCCGTCGCGCGAGTTCATCGGACGGGTGCTCTCGAACATCAACGCGCGACTGGGCTATCGGCGATCGGAGTCCGTCAACGAGCAGCCGACATTCGACCTGCCCGGGCTCGGCAATATGGGCGTGAACAGCACAGTCGAAAAGGCGCTGACGCCATCGGCGACGTTGACCTGGGTCGGCGGCGTGTTTACGAGCTTCGATCTGTCGCGAACCTCGTCCGACCGGATGAGCGCCGGCAACCTGTTTCGAAGCACGCGCAACGCGCAAAACGCGACGGTGACCTTCTCCTTCCGGCCCCCGCATACGGGGACGGCGCGCTGGCGGCCCAACATCCGCACGACCGCGGGGTATGCGGTCGCGGACAATACGACGTGCCTGCAACGCGCGGGGGAGGACACTTGCGTGCCCTATGTGGACAGCCGGCAGTCGCAGGCCCAGCTTACCATGGACACCGATATTCCCAACAACATGAGCGCGGGACTTCAGATGGCATACGTCTTAAACGAAGAGCGACAAAGCAACCGCAAGATCGCGCAGTTCGTGATCACCGCCTTCGTTCAACTCTCCACGAGCGTAGGACAAATTCGATGAAGACGTGCGTCGTGCGTGGGGCGTCGTGCGTAGGCCTGCTTCTTGCGCTCGGCTGTCAGGCGCGGGCTGGCGGAGGCAAGTCCAATCCGGTCGAGTTCAATGGCGCAACCGCGCTCACCTACGTCCAGAAGCAGATGTCGTTTGGTCCCCGGATACCCAACAAACCCGGGCATCAACAGGAGGCCGACTGGCTCCTGTCTGAGTTGAAGGCGCGGGCGGACACGGTGATCGTGCAGCAGATCGATCATCGCCTGCGCACCGGCGAGGTCCTGCATCTACGCAACTTCTTCGCGCGCTTCCGCCCGCAGGCCACCGACCGGGTGCTGTTCCTGGCGCATTGGGACACGCGGCCGATGGCCGACAAGAGCGCGAACCTCGGACAGCAGCGGCTGCCGGTCCCCGGCGCCAACGATGGCGCCTCCGGTGTCGCCGTGCTCCTCGGCGTGGCTGACGCCCTCAAGTCCAAGCCGCCGACGATTGGTGTCGATCTCCTGTTCGTCGACGGCGAAGACTACGGCGACTTCGCGGACACGAACGACGTCCTGATCGGGTCGCGGTGGTTTGCCGCGCATCAGCCGCCCGGCTACCAGCCGCTCTATGCCGTTCTCTTCGACATGGTCGGGGACAAGGACCTGCAGATCTATGAAGAAGGCCAATCGATGGCGTTTGCGCCCGAAGTCGTGCAGCACGTCTGGAACGTGGCGGCCGATCGTGGGCATCAGCGATACTTCATCCCCAACGTACGGCACACCCTGACCGACGATCACGTCTCCCTCCAAAAGGTCGGTATTCACGCGATCGACGTCGTGGACTTCGACTATCCGTACTGGCACACCACCGAGGATACGCTGGACAAAGTGAGCGCCGAGAGTCTGCAGATTGTTGGTGATGTCGCCGTTTCTTTGGTACGGCAATAGCGTTTAGCCGGAGCATGTTGGTGGCATGGATGACAAACGAGCCGCCCTCATGCTCGCCTGCCTGGCCTTAGCCGGCGCGGCCGTACGCTATTTCCTCGCTCCATCGCCTGACGCTCCACCGGGTGACGTCCAACTCCAGTCCAGCTCGGCATCGCATCCGAACGCTTTGCGAGAAACGGCGAGAAAGGCGGCGCAGTTGTCGCGCCCGCTCCTGCCTGGAGAGCACGTCGATCTCGATGTCGCGGACGTGAGCGAAATCACGCGGTTGCCACGCGTCGGCCCGGCGCTCGCGCAGCGCATCGTTGCGTGGCGCACCGAGCACGGTCCATTTGGCAGCCTCGACCGCCTCGACAGCGTATCCGGCGTCGGACCGACGCTACTCAAAGCGATACAACCGTTTGTCTCGTTTTCGGGCGTTTCGGCCGCAAAACCTTGACCCGGGTAACCCCAAATCCCATTTTAGCTGCTTCAAATTCAACGAGTTGCATACGGCAAGCGTTGCCATTACCCAGGACAAGCTGGGCGAGATCCTTGTCCGCGAAGGCCTGATCACCCAGGAACAGCTCAGGAAGGCGCTGCTGGAGCAGAAAAACACCGGCATGCGCCTGGGCTATACCCTGGTAAAACTGGGCTTTATAGAGGAAACCGAGGTCAGCAAGATGCTGGCCCGGCAATACCGGATGCCCGCCGTCGACCTCTCGCGGTTCGAGGTCGACCCCAAGATCCTGAAGCTCCTCCCCCCCGACATCGCCACCAAGCACACCGTCCTTCCCCTGAAACGCGAGGGGAGAACGTTGACTGTCGCCATCGCGGATCCGAACAATGTGACCGCGATCGAAGACATCAAGTTCATCACGCGTTGCGACGTCTTCCCCGTCATCGCGGGGGAGTACACGCTCCGCAACGCGATCGACCGCTACTACCAGCAATCCGACGCGCAGCTGCAGAGCCTGCTGAAGAGCGTCGAGGCCGAAGGCGAAGATCTCGAGGTCGTAGAAGACCAGGAAGACGAGGACGTCAAGAAAGAGGACCTCGCCGACGACGCCCCGGTGGTCAAGCTCATCAACGGCCTCCTGACCGATGCCGTCAAGCGTGGCGCCTCGGACATCCACATCGAGCCGTTCGAGCATGAGATGCGCGTCCGCTACCGCGTCGACGGCGCGTTGCAGGAAGTGATGAAGCCGCCGGTGAAGATGCGCGCCGCGCTCACGTCGCGCGTCAAAATCATGGCGCAGCTCAACATCGCCGAGCGGCGCGTGCCGCAGGACGGCCGCATCAAGCTCAAGATGGGCCAGCGCGTCATCGACTTCCGCGTCTCGACACTGCCGGTGCTGTTCGGCGAAAAGATCGTGCTGCGAATTCTCGACAAGGGCAACCTGACGCTCGACCTCAAGACGTTCGGATTTGAACCCCAGGCCGAGCAGGACCTGTTGAAAGCGATCGAGAATCCGTACGGCATGGTACTGGTGACGGGGCCCACCGGCTCCGGCAAGACCACGACGCTATACTCGGCGCTTTCCCGGATCAATCAGATCGACGTCAACATCATGACCGCCGAGGACCCCGTCGAATACAACCTGCTCGGCATCAACCAGGTGCTGGTGCGTAATGAGGTGGGAATGACGTTCGCGGCGGCGCTGAAAGCGTTTCTGCGCCAGGACCCGAACATCATCATGGTCGGCGAGATCCGCGACCTCGAAACCGGCTCGATCGCGATCAAGGCCGCGCTCACGGGCCACCTCGTGCTTTCGACGCTGCACACGAACGACGCGCCGTCGACCATCACCCGCATGGTCGACATGGGGATCGAGCCGTTCAACGTCGCCAGCGCCGTCAATCTGATCGTCGCGCAGCGGCTCGTCCGCCGCATCTGTAAGGAGTGCAAGCAGCAGCACGAGTACACGCCCGAGGAGATGCACGCCTTTGGCATCGATAAGAAAGAAGGCCCATTCTCCAAGGGTGCCGGCTGCGACACCTGCGCAGGAACGGGGTACCGCGGCCGCCAGGGCCTCTACGAAGTGATGTCGCTGACGAGCCCGTTGCGACGCGAGATCCTGAAGGGCGCGTCCACGGAGGAGCTCCGCGGTCTCGCCGTCAAAGAGGGAATGCTGACGCTGCGGATGGACGGCATGATGAAGGTGAAGAAGGGCATCACCACGCTCGAAGAAGTCGTCAAAGAAACCGCTGCCGGATAAGGAGAGCGAGCATGCCAGTCAATCTTCGGGCGCTGCTGGAGGAGATGATCGAGAAGGACGCGTCCGACCTCCATCTGGTCGCCGGCGAGCGGCCGAAGCTGCGCGTCGACGGCGATATCGTGAGCGCCTCCAGCGAAGAGGTCCTGACACCCAAGGACACGCTGTCGCTCGCGTACTCGGTCCTCACCGAGAACCAGAAGAAGCGCTTCGAGACCGAAAACGAGCTCGACTTCTCGTTCGGCATCCAGAACCTGGCCCGCTTCCGCGGCAACGTGTTCAAGCAACGCGGCTGCGTCTCGGTCGTCATCCGGCAAATTCCTTTCAGCGTCAAGACGTTCCAGGAGCTTGGCTTGCCACAGGTGGTGGCCCAACTCGCCGACAAGCCGCGCGGGCTCGTGCTGGTCACGGGCCCGACCGGGTCCGGCAAGAGCACGACGCTGGCGGCGATGATCGACAAGATCAATAAGGAGTTGAAAGGCCACATCATCACGGTGGAGGATCCGATCGAGTTCATCCACCGCCATCAGTCGTGCATCGTCAATCAGCGCGAGGTCGGCACCGACACGAACTCGTTCCAGGCCGCGCTCAAGTACGCGCTGCGGCAGGACCCCGACGTCGTGCTGGTCGGCGAAATGCGCGATCTCGAAACGATTTCGGCGGCACTGACGATCGCGGAAACCGGTCACCTGGCGTTCGCGACGCTGCACACCAACTCCGCCGCGGAGTCGATCAACCGCATCATCGACGTGTTCCCGTCGCACCAGCAATCGCAGGTGCGGGCCCAGCTCGCCTTCGTGCTCGAGGGCGTGGTTACCCAGACGCTGCTCCAGCGCGCCAAGGGCCGCGGCCGCGTGATGGCCGCGGAGATCATGATCTGCACGCCCGCCATCCGCGCGCTGATCCGCGACGACAAGGTTCACCAGATCGAGTCGTCGATGCAGGCTGGGAAGAAATACGGGATGCAGACGTTGAACGACGCCCTGTACCAGCTGTACATGAGCAGGGAAGTGACGAAGGACGAATGCTTGCGGGTGACGTCCAAGCCGAACGATTTCCTGCGATCCATCGGGGAAGCGCCGCCGGACGACAAAGATGGCGCACCAGCTCCGGCGTCGGCGCAAGCAGGTGGTCCACCTAAAGTCGCCGTCCGGAGGTAGCCATGCCGGTCTTTGAGTACACTGCGCGCACCATGAAGGGCGATCTCGTCACCGACAAGATCGACCTCAAGACGCGTGACGACGTCATCGCCCATCTGCGGAAGAACCGCATGGTGGTCGTGCAGGTGCGGGAAGCAAAAGCCAAGGGTGGCAGCCTCCTGGCCTCGTTCCGGGCGGGCGTGAAAACACGCGACGTGGTCATCTTCACCCGCCAATTCGCGACGATGATCAACTCGGGGCTGCCGCTGGTGCAGGCGCTCGACATCCTGGCGCAGCAGACGGAGAACAAGGTCCTGTCTGACATCACGCGCCAGGTCGTCTATGACGTGGAGAGCGGCCACACGCTGGCCGACGCGCTGCGTAAGCACCCCAAGGCGTTCCCGGACCTGTACGTCAACATGGTGGCCGCGGGCGAGGCCGGCGGTATTCTCGACACGATCCTGCTCCGCCTGGCGCAGTTCCTGGAAAAGAACGACGCCATCGTGCGCAAGGTGAAGGGCGCGATGATTTACCCGGCGGTCATCTTCAGCGTCGCCGCCATCGCCGTCGCCGTGCTGCTCATCTTCGTCATCCCGACCTTCCAGAACATGTTCGCGTCGGTGAACCTCGCGCTGCCGCTGCCGACCCGCATCGTGATCGGCGCCAGCAACGTCCTCAAGAATTTCTGGTGGGCGATTATCGGCGTCGCCGGATTCGGCGTGTTCTCGATCCACCGCTACTACAAGACTCAGCCGGGCAAGCTCCAGATCGACAAGATTTTGCTCAGCTTGCCCGTCCTGGGCGACCTGCTGCGCAAGTCCGCCGTCTCACGGTTTACGCGGACCCTCGGCACGCTGATCTCGTCGGGCGTCTCGATTCTCGATGGACTGGAGATCACGGCACGCACCGCGGGCAACATGGTGATCCATAACGCCGTCATGGAATCGCGCGCGTCGATCGCGGGCGGTGACACGATCGCGGCGCCGCTGCAGAAATCGAAGGTGTTCCCGCCGATGGTGATCTCGATGATCGCGGTCGGCGAGCAGACCGGTGGTCTCGACGAAATGTTGACCAAGATCGCCGACTTCTACGACGACGAGGTCGACGCGGCCGTCAGCGCGCTCCTGTCGCTGCTCGAGCCGATCATGATCGTCGTGCTGGGCGTCATCGTCGGCGGCATGGTGGTTGCCATGTACCTACCCATCTTCGACATGGTGAACGCGGTCCAATAGACGGTTGGACGGGTGGAATGTTGGAAGGAACGGCTCCCGTAGGGGGGCCGTTTTCTTTGCCCACCGTCCAACCTTCCCACCTTCCAACTTTCCGCTACCTTCTTAGGCGTTCAAATCCCGCCGTCGTTCCAGTAACTCGAGGTCTCATTCATGTCCGTTCGTCTATTCGCCTATGCCACCCTGCTCACGCTCAGTGCCGGGGCACTCTCCGCTCAGCGTCCGACTGGGGTGATCGGCGCCTATGTCCCGCCGCGCGACTGGCCCCAGGAGCCGCGTCGCTTCGATCTGCTCCATCAGGCGATCCACGTCCGTTTCGATGTCCCGCAGCGCGAGCTGTTCGGTGAAGTGACGTCGCGCGTGGCCATCACGCAGGGACCGACCGACACCGTCCGATTCGACGCCGAGCATCTCACGATCGACGCGGCGCGCGACGCGCGCGGTCAGGCGCTGCGCATGGTGGCCGACAGCACGCACGTAACCGTGCGTCTCGCGCGCCGGGCCGCAGTCGGCGACACCGTCGAGTTTACGCTGCGCTATCACGGCTTCCCCGAACGGGGTCTCTACATCGTGCCGAGGCGCAACGTCGTGTGGAGTCAGGGCGAAGCGACCGAAACGCGGGCCTGGGTACCCACCTACGACGCACCGAACGACAAGACCACCTGGGAGTTTTTCGTTACCGCCGACTCGGGCCTCAAGGTGCTGTCCAACGGTCGGCTCGCCGGGGTTACGCCAGTCAAAGGAACGACGCAAAGCGTCTGGCACTGGGTGCAGGAGAAGCCCGCCAGTACGTACCTCTATTCGGTCGTGGTGGGACCATTCACGATCCTGCACGACCAGTGGCGCGGGATCCCGGTCGAGTACTACACCTACGCCGATACCGTCAACTCGGCGTGGCGGGCCTTCGGCGAAACGCCGGCCATGATCGAGCTGTATTCCGAGGTTCTCGGCGTGCCGTTCGCCTGGGACAAGTACGACCAGTCCATCATTCCCGACTTCACCTACGGAGGCATGGAGAACGTCTCCGCCACGACGCAGACCGATCAAGCGCTGCAGGACGCCGGCGACGCCTCCGACTTCGCGGGCCGCGGTCTCGACGCCCACGAGCTGGCGCATCAGTGGTTCGGCGACCTGACGACCACGGCCAACTGGGCCAACATCTGGCTCAACGAAGGCATCACGACGTACATGGAATCGGTACAGGAGGAGAAAACCCGCGGCTGGGACGCTGCGGAGCGAAACTGGTACGGCGAGCAGCAGCAGGCGATGGATGCGGACCGCAACGAGCTGCGCCCGCTTGTTTGGGGACAGTACCAGGGCACCGACCCGATTGTCTTGTTCTTCTCCGGCCACGTCTACCCGAAAGGCGCGCAGCTCGCGCACCAACTTCGCCGCCTGCTCGGCGACTCTGTGTTCTGGGCGGGCATGCACCGGTTCCTGGTCGACAATGCGTACAAGCCCGTGACGACCGCCGACTACGCCGTCGCGATGGAGAAGACCTGCAACTGTGACCTGGATTGGTTCTTCGACCAGTGGGCGTATGGCATTGGGTATCCGCAGGTGCGCTTCACCCGGCACTGGGCGGAAAACCTGAAAACGCTGCACGTCATCGTTACGCAGACGCAGCCCATCGATTCGCAGCGTCCCGTCTTTCAATTCCCCGCCACGATCCGCGTGATCACGCGCGACTCTGTCGTGCGGCAGCAGATCATGGTGCGGCACCAGACCGACACCTTCGCCATCGCGCTTCCGTCGGCGCCCCTGTCTTTCCGGTTCGATGAGGGCGGCTGGTTGCTCGGAACCGTGACCGGCGATCTGACCGAAGCCGAGCTCTCGCAAATGGCCGAGCACGATCTGGACATCCGCGGCCGGCAGTGGGCACTGGAGCAGCTTGCGACCCGTGGCGATTCGATCGCGTCCGCGACCCGGCGGCTGGTGGCGTTGAACGAGCACTCGGCGTGGCTGCGCGAAGATGCGTTGCGCGGGATGGCTCGCGATTCCTCATCTGCGTCGCGGACGGTGCTGCAGTCGGCGCTGCGCGATCCGGCAGCGGACGTGCGGGTGTGGGCGCTCATCAGTATTGCGACGCTCGATTCCGCCGCCGGTGGCGCGGCGGCAGCGACGATGTACACCGCTGATCCGGCCAATACGGTACGCGCCGGCGCCATGCAGATTCTCGCCCGCCTGCGCGGAGCGGGGGTGGTGCCGCTCCTCGTCGAGGCGGCCAGTCCGGGCCACGCCCGCTCGTTGCGCGGCACTGCCGTGAACGCGCTTGGACGAATTCGTGACCCGCGTGGCGCGGACGCACTGGAACGCATGACCGCGCCCGTCGAAGACCGGGGCCTCCGAACCGCCGCGTTGCACGCCCTGCTCATGTCGGGCGATAGCGCGCGGGCGACCAGCGTCGCGCTCAAATACCTCGGCGACTACGACCCGCTCTTTGCCGTCGCCGCCGTCCAGGTGCTGGCGCGGGCGGGCGGAGCACCGGGGCGGGCCAAGCTCACGACCGCCCTCGCGACGGAGAAGCGCGTAACTGTGCGGCGAGCAATTCAGGGGGTTCTAGGCGGGCGGTAAGGTTTGTCCTTGCATTTTGCCACACCGCTCCCAATAATGCCCCCCCATGCGCTGGCTGGGGATCAAATCGTCGGTCATTCCGACCGCCCGAGAGCTGCTGCGTCTCGTCTACGTGGGTCGGATGTGTCTGGCGGTAGCCATCTATGTGACGGCGGCGCTGAAGGTTCGCGTCGCCGCCCCATTGGACATCCTGGTGACGTCGCTGCTGCTGCTGACAGCGACAGTCGTGACCGTCGCGTCGTACTGGTACACGCACTACCTCCGTAGGGCCCCGGGCCCAACCTTCCTCTACCTCCAGGCGCTGTTCGACGTACTCCTGATCACCGCCGTTGTACACATGACAGGCGGCGCCGAAAGCGACCTGGCGAGCCTGTACGTCATCCTGGTCGCCGTGACGGCGCTGCTGATGCCGCCCGCGAACGCCGGGCTAGTCACGCTCTTCGCCGGGCTCGTCTACTTCGCCGATGTCTTCTGGGGCCATACCTCGGTCGTTTCGGCCGGCGTCTGGATTCAGCTCACGGTCTTCGTACTCGTTGCCGTCGTGATGGCGTACGTGGCCAGCCGCGTCACCGTGATGGGCGCGGAGCGCGAAGCGCTGGCTGCCGAGGTGCGACAGGTCCAGCTCGAGGCCGACGACGTGCTCCGGAACATCCGCACCGGCGTCATCACCGTCGACTCTGATGGCCGGCTCCTCTACGCGAACCCGGCGTCGGAAGACATCCTCGGATTCAAAGCGCGGGAGTGGCTGGGCAGATCGGTGATGCCGGAATTTGCCCGCCTCGCTCCCGAATTCTGGGCGGCGGTAACGTCGACCGCCCGGCGGGGTGTGCGCCTCATGCGGGTCGAAGCGACGGTCCACCGCTCCGATCGCAGCTTCCCCATCGGCGTCACCACCACGACGCTCGACGGGCCCATTGGAAGCCGTCCCCGCGTTTCGGCCATCTTCACCGACATCTCGGACTCGAAACGGTTGGAGGAGCTGCATCTCCGCGCCGAGCGTCTCGAAGCGGTCGCCGAGCTGTCGTCGAGTCTGGCGCACGAGATCAAGAACCCCCTGGCATCGATCCGTAGCTCGGTCGAGCAGCTCGGCCGCTCGTCGCGCGCTAACTCCGACGAGAAATTCCTGGCCAACCTGATTGTGCGCGAAAGCGATCGGCTGTCCCGGCTGTTGTCCGAGTTCCTCGATTTTTCCCGCGTCCGCGTGACCGAGTGCCGGCCGATGGACCTGCACCACGTTGCCGAGGCCGCGATCCGGCTCGTCCGTCAGCACCCCGATTGTGGCAGCAGCGTGAAGATCACGCTGGAGGGCGGATCCACGCCGATGGAAGGCGACGAGGATCTTTTGCACCGCGTCGTTTCGAACCTCGTGCTGAACGCGGTACAAGCAGCCGGCCCCAAGGCCGCGGTGAAAGTGCGCACGGGTCGCGCCGCCGCGAACGAGCTGCCGGTGGCGGCGGGAATCGATAATCCCGTGGCGCTGCGCGTGAGCGACAACGGACCCGGCATTCCCGACGATCTCCAGAGCCGCCTGTTCGAGCCGTTCGCCACCGGTCGCGTCGGCGGCACGGGTCTTGGCCTGGCGATCGTGCAGCGCGCGGTCGAAGCGCATCGTGGCCTAGTCCTGGTGGATACCAAAGCCGGGGGTGGCACGACCTTCACGGTTTACTTTCCGGCCGCGCGCCGCAAAGAGGAGGCCGCCTGATGGCTGCGACCGCTCCGTCTATTCTCGTCATCGACGATGAACAAGGAATCCTCGAAACTCTTCGCATCCTGCTGAAGAACGAGGGCTTCGACGTCACGACCGCTCAGGGCGGCAAGGCGGGTCTGGAGCAGCTGAAGAGCTCGGCACCCGACATCGTGTTGACCGATCTCAAGATGCCCGGAGTCACCGGTATCGAAATTCTTTCGGCAGTGCGCGGGCAGGATCCTGAGACACCGGTCATTCTCATGACGGCACAGGCATCGCTGCAGACCGCGATTCAGGCCGTGAACGAAGGCGCTTTCTACTATATACAAAAGCCGTTTTCCAACGACGACATGGTCGCGATCTGTCGTCGCGCCGCCGAGCATCGGCGGCTCCGCGCGGAGAACAAGCAGCTCAAGCAGGAGATCCGGCGCCGCGAGCAGTCCGGCAAAGTGAAGCCGCTGGGGAAGTCGCGGCTGTTCAGTGAGGTGTTGCGACTCGCCGAGCAGGTCGCACCCACCGAAAGCACCGTGCTGATCCAGGGTGAGTCGGGCACCGGTAAGGAAGTGATCGCTCGCTACCTCCACGAGCTGTCGGCACGCGCCGAAGGACCGTTCCTATCGCTCAACTGCGGCGCGTTGCCCGAAAGCCTGCTCGAATCCGAGCTCTTCGGCCACGTCAAAGGATCATTCACCGGCGCGGTACGCGATAAGCAAGGCCTGTTTGCCGCCGCGCGCGGCGGGACGTTCTTCCTCGACGAGATCGGCGAGATGTCGCCCGCGACGCAGGTCAAGCTGCTCCGCGTGCTGCAGGAGCGCGAAGCGATTCCGGTCGGTGGCACGGAAGCGATTCCCGTGGATGTCCGCGTGGTTGCCGCGACCAATCGTGACCTCGAGGAGGAGATCAAGCGCGGGCGTTTCCGCACCGACCTCTATTACCGGCTGAACGTCATCAACATCCACCTGCCGCCCTTGCGCGATCGGCGCGAAGACATTCCGATCTTCGTCAAAGAATTCCTGGTCCATATCGCGGCCGAGCGCGGTGAGACGCCCAAGACGCTTTCGGCGGAGGCCGAAGACGTCATCATGGCGTACGACTGGCCGGGGAACGTGCGCGAGCTCGAGAACGCGCTCGAGCGCGCCGTCACATTGTCGAAGGCTGACGTCATCCCGCGCTCCGCTATCCCCGATAGGATCAGCGAGCGGAAGGCCGAGCCGCTCGTGGCCGACCGGCCGCACACGAACCCGCGGTTGGAAGTGATCGAGCAGGCATACATCACGTGGGTTTTGCAGAGTGAGGGGGGAAACAAGACCCGCGCCGCCGAGGTGCTCGGGATCGATCCATCGACGCTGTACCGCAAGCTGAGTCGGTACGACGGCAGCGAGAAAAAGACTGATTCCGACCCCTCCTCCTCACAGCCGCCCCGAGCCGAGTGACCCGGTTGGCGCGGAAACGCTGGAGCAGCTCTCCGGCGCGACCCGCTACAACCGCTGGATGTTCGATCGCCTGCGCCCGTGGGTCGGCGGCGCAGTGCTCGAAATCGGGTCCGGCATCGGGAATCTTTCGACGTTCCTGCTGGACGCGAAACGCCTGGTGCTCACCGATACGCGGGAGGAGTACCTGAACCGGCTGCGCCAGCGGTTTGCGCAATGCGCCAACGTATCGGTCGAGCGACTGTATCTCCCCAACGAGCACGCCGCGCTCGCGGGGCAGCGCTTCGACACGATCATCTGCCTCAACGTCCTCGAGCACGTGGACGACGACATCGGCTCACTGGTCGCGATCCGCGGCATGCTTGCCGCGGACGGCCGGCTCGTCCTGCTGGTGCCCGCGCTGCCGGCGCTCTACGGCACGATGGACCGCGCCCTCGGGCATCATCGGCGCTACACCAGGCGCGGTCTCGGCGACGTGTTCCGGCAGACCGGATTCCGGCTGGCGCATATCGAATACTTCAACCTGGCC
>Ga0070730_10001832_pt1 | contig 19914 bp, 23 predicted proteins | sample Coa_R1_3_FD_66447 | JGI IMG/M metagenome (GOLD analysis project Ga0070730, IMG submission 66447) | Surface soil microbial communities from Centralia Pennsylvania, which are recovering from an underground coalmine fire - Coalmine... | ecosystem: Environmental > Terrestrial > Soil > Unclassified ... | reverse complement strand
TGGTCAGATCGCCATATAGCCGCCGTCCACGTTGTAGGCCGCGCCGCTGACATACGATGCCCTATCCGAACACAGCCAGACGACCATTTCGGCGATTTCCTCCGGCTTGCCCATGCGGTTGAACGGCACCTTGGCCATGATCTCGGCACCGCGACGGCGCATCGTGTCCGCCGTCATGTTCGTTTCGATATAGCCGGGGCAGACCGCATTCACGCGCACCTTGTCGTCCGCATATTCCAGCGCCGCCGTCTTGGTCAGGCCCACCACGCCATGTTTTGCGGCGACATAGGCCGACGAGGTAGGCAGCCCGATCAACCCGGCGATGGAGGCTGTATTGACGATTGCACCGCCACCCTGGGCGACCATCTGCGGCAGCTCGTACTTCATGCACAGCCAGACGCCTTTCAGGTTGACGCCGATCATCCGGTCGAAGGACTCCTCGGACCAATCGGCGGTCTTCTTGCCGGCCGCATCGACCTGGAACCCGGCGATGCCCGCGTTGTTGAAGGCGCAATCCAGACGGCCATAGCTGGTGACGACGGATCTCACCATCGCTTCGACCGTGGCCGAGTTGGTGACATCTCCGGTCAGCGTCATGGCCTGGCCGCCGGCAGCGTTGATCAGCGCGACCGTCTCACGCGCCGTCTGCTCCGACGCATCGGCGACGGCGACGCGTGCCCCTTCACGCGCGAAGGCCAGTGAGGTGGCGCGGCCGATGCCGCCGCCTCCGCCTGTTATCAGCGCTGATTTGCCTTCCAGTAGACCGGCCATTGTTCCCTCCTTGGCTGCATTTCTTCCAATTACCCGGCGGAAAGGCTAACATAACAAGCTGCACAATGGACCAGCGGGCAATGCGCGAGGAGATACTGGCCTACAAGCGCGAGCGAATTCTCGAGGAAGCGGTCAAGCTGTTCTATGAGCGCGGCTTCACCGGTACCACTCTCGATGACATCGCCGCTGAATTGGGGGTCACGAAGCCGTTCATCTATACGCATTTCCGCAGCAAGACGGAGCTGCTGGCGGCGTTGTGCAAGCCGACGATCGAGTTGTCGCTGGATGCGGTCGCGCGGGGCGCGAAAAGCTCTGGCACGCCTACCGAGCGGCTGCGGCGTGCGATGGTAGAGTTCACCCAGGTGGTGCTGTCACGGCAGGCCAATATCGCGATCTACTTCCGCGAGGAGAAGAACCTGGAACCGGCGGCGCTGGCCGAGATCAATGCACTGCGGAAGAAGTTCGATCGGGTGTTGTCGAATTTGCTTAGTGAGGGCGTTGCCGCCGGCGAGTTCGAACTGAAGGACGTCAGCCTGGCTGCGCTGGCGATCGGCGGGATGATCTCGTGGGCTTATACGTGGCACCGTCCCGAAGGGCGCCTACCGCTCTCCGAGATGTGCGAGCAGATGGCCGACCTGGCGCTGCAGATGGTGGGCGTGCGCACCAAGGTCGCTGCATAGCGGAAAACGGAATTGGAAGCGCAAAGCACGCAAAAGACGCTTGTGCCCTAGCCGCGCCCTTTGCCGCGCAGCCATCATGCTTTGCGTGTCTTGCGGTTTAAATTTCTTCCTTCTAGCCGCCCCACAGGGCACGCTTCAGCGCTGCTGCCATCATATCCAGCGCCATGTTCCCCGCCCGGATGATGCGACCCTGGCCGACAAAGCCATGCAACTGATCGGAGAAGTGCAGGTGGATCACCCGCACGCCTTCCCGCTCCAGTCGCTCGGCATACGCCACGCCTTCATCACATAACGGATCATAGCTCGCGGTCAGCACAAGCGCCGGTGCGACGCCAGAAAGATCCGCTGCCCGTAGCGGCGAAGCGCGCCAATCCGCTCTATCTTTCGGTCCTGGCAAGTAGTGGTCGATGAACCAGTCCATCGTCCGTGATGTGAGCGGCACGCCCTCGGTGACGCGCCTGTACGACTCATGGGTCATCCCAAGGTCAGTCACCGGGTAGACCAGCAATTGAAACGCCACCGCGGGCAGGTCGCCGTCGCGCGCCATCAGCGCCATGACTGCCGCCAGGTTGCCGCCCGCCGAATCTCCGCCCACCGCCACGCGCTTGCGATCGATCCCCAGTGCATCGGCCTGCGCCACCACCCAGCCAGTCGCCGCTGCGCAATCATCCACCGCCGCAGGGAACTTGTATTCCGGCGCCATCCGGTAATCGACCGACACCACCCGACACTTCGCCGCATTGGCATAGTGCCGGCACGCGACATCGTGCGAGTCGAGATCGCCCAGCAGCCAGCCGCCGCCATGGTAGTAGACCAGCACCGGCAGCACCTCGTTCGCTGCCGTGCCCATCGGGCGATATGCCCGCAGCGGAATAGCGCCGTGCGGTCCGGGGCACGACAGGTCGCGCACCTCGGCCACTTCCTGCGGATCGGGCTGCGTCACCGTGCGCCCGGCGCGAAACTGCTGGCGCGCCTCGTCGGGCGAGAGCGTCTCCATCGGCGCGCGGCCCGCGGCACGCATCATCGCCAGCAGCGTTTCGGCATCCGGATCGAGTGACATGCGCACGCTCCTCAGTTCATCCAGCCCAGAATGGTGGCCGCAACCTCGGCGGGTTTGTCGAGTTCGGCAAGATGCCCCGCTCCTGCGATCACCTTCGTCTCCGACTTGCCGCTGATGCTCTTGGCGATCTTCGCCGCGTAGCTACGCGGCATGATCGAGTCCTTCTCGCCCCAGACCAGCAATGTTGGTGCCTGGATCAGCTTCAGGCGCTTCTCCAGCTTGGTATTTCCCAGAGGCCAGAAGATCCGCGCCGCCGCTTCGTTCGCGCGCGTCTGTTCGATCGGCCATTCGATCGAATTCGCCCCTTCGGGCACCGCCTTCAGCGCCTTCCAGATCTCCGGATCAGCGCACATCAGTCCGGGCACTGCATCGCCCCGTTGTGCCCAAGGATCGGTGGGCGGCTCCGCATCGTCGAACAGGCCGAACGGCGCGATCAGCGCCAGCCGCCGCACGCTTGCTGGCCACAGCGCTGCCATCTCAGCTGCCATCGACGCGCCCACCGAACTGCCTGCCAGGTCGGCGCCGTCCAGCCCGGCCTTTGCCAGCAGTTCATGGGTCGCCAGCAGCCAGTCGAGATGCGTGTCCAGCGTCGCATGTGCGCGATCGCCGCCGGGAAAGCCGGGCAGCGACGGCACGATCACCGTGCGGTTCTTGGCCAGCTCATCGAGGAACGGCACCCAGCGCGGCAGCCCACCGAAGCCGGCAAGGAAGCCGAGCTTCGGCCCGCTCCCCTTGCGCCAGACGCGCATGGCAAAACCATTGACGTCGACGGTCAACGTCTCATGTTCGCTCACGGTTCGCTCCTGTCTATTCGGCGGCGAGTTTCGGCATAAAGGCCGGGATGTCGGCGCGCTGAGCCTGCTCCATCGGCTGCGGCCACCAGCGATCCTCCCAGCCGGCGAAGTGGTCCTTCAGCTTCGGCAACACCTGTTCCGCGAACAGCTTGGTGTTGTACCGCGTCAGGTCCTTGCTCATGTTGCCGAACTGCAGCAGCAGCATCAGGTGGCCGACGTTCAGGTTGGTCGCGACTTCGCGCAACTGCTCGGCGACTTCATCAGGCGAGCCGACGATGACATAACCGTTGTCCACGATCGCATCCATCTCGCGCGCGACCGAGGCGAAACGCTCGCCTGTGGATTTGCCGCGCACGTTGGAGTCAGCGGCCTTCTTCACCTGGCTTTCGATGCCGGCGCGCTGGCTGCCTTCGCTGGTATAGCCCGGCGGCACCGCCCACCGCGGATCGACATGCAGGCAGCGGCCGTAGAAATATTCCGCAGCTTCAGCATAGAGATCGAAGGCGTGCTGGCGGCTTTCGCCGACGCCGACGAATTGCAGGAAGCCGGCGCGGTACGGATTGCGGTCCTTTCCCAGCCTCGCCATTTCGTTCCAGAAGCCTTCCATCGTGGCCTGGCCCGCCTTGTACCCGTAGTAGCTGAGGTAGCAGTAAACGTAGTCCATCTCCGCGCACCACTGCCACGTCTCCACCGAGCCGCCGCCCGGTATCCACACCGGTGGATGCGGGCGTTGCACGGGACGGGGCCAGATGTTCACGTAGCGCTGCTGATTGAACCGGCCGTTGAACGCGAACGTGTCCTGTTCCTGCCAGGCCCGCATGACCAGGTCGTGCGCTTCCAGGTAGCGCTGGCGCAGCATCGAAGGGTTTTGACCGTAGGCGTAGCAGGTGTCCATCGGTGTGCCGACGGGAAATCCCGCGATCAACCGCCCACCTGAAATCACGTCGATCATCGCGAATTCTTCGGCAACGCGCGTCGGCGGATTGTAGAGGGCGAGCGAGTTGCCCATCACGCAGATCGCCGTGTCGGTCGTGCGGCGCGCGAGTGAGGAGGCGATCAGGTTCGGCGAAGGCATCAGGCCATAGCCGTTCGAGTGATGCTCGTTCACGCAGATCGCATCGAAGCCGCACTGTGCCGCATACTCGAGCTCATCCATGAAATCGTTGTACATGAGGTGCGCGCGCTTCGGGTCGAACAACGAGGAGTGGATGTCCACCCACACCGACGGATTCTTGTCCCGGAAATCGTCCGGCAGTTCCGTGTATGGCATCAGGTGGAACCACATCAGCTTCATGCTCGTTCTCCGCTTGTTCTACCGACCAGTATCCGTTCTATCTTGTCGGTAAGTCAACCGTCGGTCAGTGGCACGAACGCGACTTGCAGCACTTCCCGCTGGGTGATTCCACCTGTCTTATCCTTTGTGATCAGGATGAGTTTCTGGTCGCCGCCATGGGGACCAACGGGAATGATCATGCGTCCGCCAGGGGCAAGCTGATGCAGGAGGGCGGAGGGGATGCGCTCGGCCGCCGCGGTGACGATGATGGCATCGAACGGTGCTTCCTCCGGCCAGCCCAGGGCCCCGTTGCCTACGCGCAGTATGACGTTGGTGCAGCCTTCCGATATCAGCACCTGACCTGCGAGCTGCGACAGTTCGGCAATGGTCTCGATCGAGTACACTGCCGGCGCAAGTTCGGCCAGAACCGCCGCCTGGTAGCCGGAGCCGGTGCCAATCTCCAGCACCTTGTCTGTCGGCTGGAGGTCCAGGAGCTCGGTCATCAGCGCCACAATATATGGCTGCGATATCGTCTGCCCGCAGCCGATCGGCAGGGGTCGGTTCTGATAGGCTGCCCACTCAGACTCGGGTGGCACGAAGGCACTGCGGCGCACCCTGCCAAGGGCTGTGGCCACCTGCGGCGACAACGCGGCGCGCCCGCTCCACTGCGCGGTGGCGCGCATTTCGGTTGCGATTTCGTCCAGCATAGCGGCGCGCTCATCCATGGGGGGCGATTTTGCCGTTCGCGGTGCCGACAGTATAGCGTGCGCAGCTACACGAACCGAGGGATGCTTCATGGATTCGACACCGGCCGGGACTGACCCGATTGCCCGCGCCCGCAAACTGACCCCGGTCTTGGCCGCAGCCGCGCCACGCATCGATGCGGCGCGCGAACTGCCGCCAGACGTACTGGATGCGATGCATGCGGCGGGAATGTTCCGCCTGCTGGTCCCGCGCGCGCTGGGCGGGGCCGAGCTGGATCCGGCCACGTATATACAATGCGTGGAGGCGATCGCCGCCGGCGATGCGTCGGTGGCGTGGTGCATGAACCAAGGCTCCGGCTGTTCGATGTCCGCCGGCTATCTGCAACCCGATGTTGCGCGCGAGATGTTCGGCGGTGAGCGGGACGTGCTGGCCTGGGGCATGGGACCCGGCGCCAAGGCGATCCGCACCGACGGGGGCTGGCGTATCACCGGCAACTGGGCGTTCGCCAGCGGCAGCCGCCACGCAACGTGGCTCGGCGCGCATTGCCCGTGCTTCGAGGCCGATGGCACGTCGCAGCGCTATCCTGACGGGCGCGCGCGCGAACGCACCATGCTGTTCCGGCGGGAACTCGCGACAATCAAGGACATCTGGCAGGTGGTGGGTCTGCGCGGTACGGGCAGCGATTCCTATGCGGTGACCGATCTCTTCGTCGATGACGCGCATACGCTGACGCGCGACAGCCCGGAGGAGCGTCGTGAACCGGGCCTGATCTACAAGTTTGCCGCGATGCAGATCTATGCGTCGGGCTTTGCCGCTGTTGCGCTCGGCACCGCGCGTGCGGCGCTGGATTCCTTCATCGAGCTGGCACGTGGCAAGACCCCGGCGCAGACGCAGGCTGCGTTGCGCGACAGCCCGGTGATCCAGTCAGCCATCGGCATCGCCGACGCGAAGCTGAACGCCGCCCATACCTGGCTGCTGACAGTGCTTCGGAATGCGCAGGACGCGACGCTCTTGGCTGGCGAAGTGCCGACGGAGCACCGCGTGAAGATCCGGCAGGCATCGACGTTCGCGATCCATCAGGCGAAGGAGGTGGTGGACACTGCCTATCACGAGGCTGGCTCGACCGCGATTTTCAACAGCAATCCGTTCGAGCGCCGCTTCCGCGACGTGAATGCCGTCACCCAGCAGGTGCAGGGCCGCCGCGCACATTTCGAAACGATCGGCCAGCATATACTGGGGGCTAACCCAAGCCTGCGATGGCTGTGAAGTAAACCTCGGACAGTGTCATTGCGAGAAGCGTAGCGATGAAGCAATCCCGAACGAGATTGCTTCGTCGCTACGCTTCTCGCAATGACAGGCGATCCGTCAGCGGCCACGCTCGCCCGGCCGCAATGTCCGCCAGCCACGCCCGCACGCCCGCCGCATCGCCAAATACCTCTGGAACGCGGATTCCTGCACCGCCCATTGCCACGGCGGCATCGATCCCATCCTCATCGGTCACGTCGTCACCCAGAAACACCGGCAACTTTCCGGCAAACGGTGCGCGATCCATCAGCGCGGCAACGGCCGTGCCCTTGTGCACGCCGCGCGGCCGCACTTCCCAGATCATGCTGCCCTGAAGCAACTCGAACGCCGCTTCGCCGGCAAGCAGCGCTGCCAGCCCCTCGCGCAACGCTTCCCCAATCTTTGGCGCCGCGCGGTAATGCAGCGAGAACCCTCGCGCCTTCGGCTCGAACAGCGCACCAGGATGCGCCGCCACCAGCCGTTTCGCGCCTTCAATCATCATCGCCGGAGGTTCCGGCAGCGCCGGCCGTTCCAGCACCGCGCCCGGCGCATGTCGCACGGCGCCACCATGCTCACCAGCCACCGCAAACACCGCATCGCCGAGCAGCCGATCGATTGTCTCTACCGGGCGTCCGGTCACGACCGCCACCGCATCACCGAGCAGGCGCCGCAGCGTCCGCAGGACACCCGGCAACTCATCCGGCACCACCACGCCATCAGGGGTCGGCGCGATATCCAACAATGTCCCGTCCAGGTCGAGCAGCAGCGCCGCCCGCCCGATTGGCGGCAGAGAACCCACTAAGCCTGGCACCCTACGACGCGTACGTCGTACATCGGGCTCTCCAGCATCGAAAGCGCCGGATTATCGGCCATCATCCATCCCTGAAATCCGGGTGAATCGGGGTGGTTGTCGGTGATCTTCAGGTAGGCTGCCGCATCCCGCGGCTGGTCAGGCGGGTGGATGGAGCACGCCGCCACCTGGATGGTCAGCGACTCATATTGAGCCTGCTGTCCGACCTTCAGCGTCATCACCGTGTTCTGCGCATTCACCTTGTCCAGCACCTGCACCTGAGCCGCCCCCTGCGATACCCATGTCAGTTGCATTGGCTGTGGCCCGGAAGGGGTCGCCGTCGTCGCTCCCGGTTGCGCGGGTTGCTGCGCCGCTGGCGGCTGGGTCTGCTCCGCTGGCAGCGGCATCGCCGCTACATTCGGCACCGTCTGCGGAGCGGTCCCCGCCGGAGGCAGCAACGGTGTGGCGGTGATCGGTGACATGCCCTGCGCCAGCGCCGCAGCGGGCAGCCCGAGCGCCATCATCAGAAGGAAACTCCTCCCCATCATCGCGCCCTCTTCGGCGACTCCAGTCCGTCGACCATGCCCGTCAGGATACGCCGCATTGCCTGCTCATCGACACCCATCAGCACTGCGTCCTCGAACGCGTCCTGCATCGCCTGTGCCAGTTCGGCGTGATTCTCCGCCAGCATGCGCAGCTTCTCGCGGCACGATACCGGCGCCCCGTCGATCTGCGGCCAGACGGTGGGGGGAGGGGGGATCATGGCTTCGTGGTGCCCGCCGCCGGCGTCTGGCCTGATGCGGGCGCTGCCTGCCCAGGCTTCGGGGCATTCGTCATGCTGAAGATGAACTTGCCCAAAAGTTCCTCGATGCTGACCGATCCCTGAGTGATGGTGATCCGCTGCCCCGGCTGCAACATCGCGTCATCAGCGCCAGCCTGAACGGAGATGTATTTCCCGCCCAGCAAACTCTCGCTGGTGATGATCGCGGCGCTGTCCTTCGGCAGCCTGATGTCATTCCGCACCGAGAAATCCACCACTGCCTCGAACGACTTCGGATCGATCTGCTCGGACGTCACTGTGCCGATTTTCACTCCCGCCAGCCGCACGTCCGACCCCACGCCCAACCCGTCGATATGATCGAATCTTGCCGACAGATCATAGCCGGAGCCGGTGGTGCGGCCCGAATGCGCCAGCGCATATCCGAGAAACCCCGCTGCCACGATCAGCACGATGGCCCCGACCAGGACCTCGACGACGCTATGCCGTCGCATGGGATCAGCCGCCCGGCGTCCAGGCTTCGTAGTCGCCTGTGGCGCGCGCCCGGTTGCCCCCCTGGTAATCGTGCCCAGGCGGCCGATAGCTGGCCGGCGTGCCGGTCACGTTGGGCAGATGCGGCTTTTCCCAAGGGCGGCGCGCGCGCTCTACAAGTGGAGCGTCTGTCGTGTAGTGGAGCCACGCATGCCACTCCGCCGGCACAAGCGAGGCCTCCGGTGCGCCCGCGTAGGCCACCCAGCGACGAACCCGGTAGCCAGGCCGCGCGCTACGCTCTTGATAATAGATGTTGCCCAGGGAGTCGGCGCCAACGCGCCTGCCCTTGAGCCAGGTGAACAGCCTGGTGCCTAGGTTCATGCCGCTCGGTATACGGAGCTCTGCCGGTCCGGTCCACCGGCGCACTTCATCCACAGGATTTTGTGGCTAATTTGCATTGTGACCGCAAAATGCGCTTTCCGAGTCGCGGCCTGGCGCTTAGCATGGCGGCCATGAAATATCCCCGGACCTGGCAGGGTGTGCGTATGCGGCGTGTGATGGCGCATCCGGATCCGGATGCGCCGCAACGTCAGGTCACGCTGCCTGCCGCCTGGGACGATCGCGCCGCCTCCGCACTCGCCGAACTGGCGCCCGGGGGGGCGCCCGTAATGCTGGCCGGCGCAGCCGAGGCCTGGATTGCCCCCATTGCCGAGCGTGCCCTGCGCGCCGGCCTGGAAACGCCGCTCGCCGAGCGCCTGCACCGCATGCTGCTGTTACGCCATGGCGCGCCATCACTGTCGGTATGGCGCGGCAACGCCGGCGCTGAGCCCGGTTTCGTGCTCGATCTCGCGTCCTTCCACGACGCCGCGATCGGTTTCGACGCCCCCGCGTTTGCAGAAGCAGTCGAGACAGCGGTCACTGCCCTGACCCTGTTCGCCCCCGCCGCCACCCGTATCTCTGTGGGCATGGCCGATCTCGCCGGCCTGCTGGCGCTGCTGGGCATCGAGTACGGCTCTGATGATTCGCTTGCGACAACCCGCGCGGTTGCCGCCATCCTTCGCGGCCGGGCCGAAGCTGCATCAGGCGCCATGGCCCGTCTGTTCGGCTCCGTCGCCCCTGCCGCGCTCGATTGGCCTGCCCCGCCGGCGGAAACCCCGGTGCCGGGCCTCGCCGAAGCTGCCCGCGCTGCCCGCCTCGCCGCCGCCGGGTTCGATGGCCTGCGGCACACCGCACTTACTGCCGTCGCCGCTCCCGCAGCGGCGGATGCACTGCTCGGCGTCGAGACCGGCGGCATTGCCCCTGCCTTCTCGCCGCTGGACGAGACCGGCGCGCTCAACCGCACCGCACGCGCCTGGCTCGCCGCGCGCCATATCACGCCCGAGGCCGCACTGGCCCGGTTGCTCGCCGGCAACGATCCGCTGCCCGCCGCCAGTGTCACCGGCGCGATTGCGATGCACGATGCCGTATCGCCGTTTGTCCATACCATGCCGGCGCGCCCGGAACCGCTGCGCCAGCCGATGCACACAGTGCGCCGCCGCGAGCTTCCCACTCGCCGTGCCGGCTACACGCAAAAGGCGGCGGTGGGCGGCCACCGCCTCTATTTACGCACCGGCGAGTACGACGACGGCTCGCTCGGCGAGGTGTTCATCGCCCTGCACAAGGAAGGCGCCGCTTTTCGCGGTCTGATGGACAATTTTGCCGTCGCCATCAGCCTCGGCCTGCAGCACGGCGTGCCGCTGGAAGCATTTGTCGAGGCCTTCACCTTTACCCGCTTCGGTCCAGCAGGCGCGGTCGAAGGAGATCCCGCCGTCGCGCACGCGACCTCGCTGCTCGACTACACGTTCCGTCACCTCGCCGCGAACTATCTCGGCCGCCGCGACATCCCCGAAGCGGAAATCGAGGAGGCGGACACAGTCGGCAACGGCAGCCGCGACCATGCGCCTTTGCTCCCGCTCGATCTGCCCGCAGAATCACCGCGCGCGCGACGGCGCGGCTTCAAGGTCGTCTCGCGCTGAAGTAGACTTTGCGCTGTCCACCGCGCCCCTGCCGTCGGCGCGCAACCAGAAGGAGCGTGCGCGATGCCCAGTCGGGTCGAACTGAAACTGGCCGAACTCGGCATCACCCTGCCCAGCCCAATGCCGCCGATCGCCAACTACGTTCCCTATGTCGTCACCGGGGATCTCGTGGTGGTATCGGGCCAGGTGCCTGCCGTGGACGGGAAGATAGCGATCACCGGCAAGGTCAGTTACGGCGTCTCGCTCGAACAGGGCCGTGAGGCCGCGCGGCTTTGCTTCATCAATTTGCTGGTGCATCTGAAGGCGGCCTGCGGTGGCGACCTTGACCGGGTGAAGCGCGTAGTGCGCCTGGGTGGCTTCGTCGCCTCGCCGCCCGAGTTCAGGGACCACGCGCAGGTCATGAACGGCGCCTCCGATCTCGCGGTGGCGGTATTCGGCGATGCCGGCCGCCACGCCCGTACCACCATCGGAGTTCCCGCACTGCCGGCGGACGCGGCGGTGGAAGTGGAGGGGATGTTCGAAATCAGTTAGACTGCATCAATGCCCGACGGCGCCGCCACGCTCACACTGACACTGCACCAGAAGATCGCCGACGTCCCCGCCGCCGACTGGGATGCGTGCGCCGGTCCGGGCAACCCTTTCGTCAGCCACGCCTTTCTGAGCGCGATGGAGGATAGCGGTTCCGCCAGCGCCCGCACCGGCTGGCTGCCACAGCACGCGGTGCTGCGCGGCGAGGCGGGACAGGTGGTCGCCGTCGCCCCGATGTACGCCAAAAGCCACAGCTACGGCGAATATGTGTTCGATCACGGCTGGGCGCACGCGCTGGAACGTGCCGGCGGCGATTACTATCCGAAGCTTCAGGTGGCGGCGCCGTTCAGTCCGGTGCCCGGGCCGCGGCTGCTGCGCCGGCCCGACTCCGGCATCCCAGTGGCCGCCCTGGCTTCGGCGCTGGAACAGGCCTGCGCATCGCTCGGCGTTTCCTCGGTGCACATCACCTTCTGTGCGGAAGACGAATGGCAGCAGCTTGGCGATGCCGGCTGGCTGCAGCGCGTCGGCATGCAGTTCCACTGGGAGAATGCCGGCTACGCAACGTTCGACGATTTCCTCGGGTCGCTGTCATCCCGCAAGCGCAAGGTGCTGCGACGCGAGCGCCGTGATGCGAATGCGGCCGGCCTGACATTCCATGCTCTGAGCGGTGCCGACATCAAGGAAGCGCACTGGGACGCATTCTATCGCTTCTACCGTTCGACGGTCGATCGCAAATGGGGCTCCGCATATCTGTCGCGGCAGTTCTTCTCGCTGCTCGGCGAGCGCCTCGGTGACCGCGTCGTGCTGATGCTGGCGGACAATGCCGGCAAGCCGGTGGCGGGCGCTCTGAACCTCGCAGGTGACGAGGCGCTGTATGGCCGCAACTGGGGCTGCCGCGGCGACTGGCCGTTCCTGCATTTCGAACTGTGCTACTACCGCGCCATAGACTGGGCGATTGAGCACAAACTGCCTCGCGTGGAGGCCGGCGCGCAGGGGCGGCACAAGATCCAGCGCGGCTATCTGCCGAAGCCGACATATTCCGCGCATTGGATCGCGCACACCGGTTTGCGTCGGGCAATTGCCAACTTCCTCGAGGATGAGCGCCTTGGCATCCATGCCGAGATGGCGCATCTGGCGGAGCAGTCGCCGTTTCGGAAGGAAGATGAGACGGACTGAAAGACCCAGTGTCATTGCGAGCGAAGCGAAGCAATCTCGCCAAAATTGCGTTGCCCGTCGCACAAGCCCGCCAAAAATGAGCGTTCATCCCTCCCGATGCTTTCCGCCCATGTCGTAGCGATCGTCCTGCTGGCTGCAACGCTGCACGCCGGATGGAACGTCCTGGTCCGCTCCGGCCGCGATCGTCGCCAGGAAACCGCGCTGCTGCTCATCGGCGGCACATTCTGGGCGGTCGTGCTGCTGCCGTTCCTGCCCGGTCTGCCGCTGGCAAGCTGGCCCTATCTTCTGATCTCCTCTGTGCTCAACGGCGTATTCTTCATCTTGATCGCCGAGGCCTATTCGCGCGGCGGCATCGCGCTGGCCTATCCGGTGATGCGCGGCGTGGCTCCTATGCTGACACTGGTTGCCGCCTGGCTTGTGCTTCACGAGGTATTGCCCACCGCCGGCTGGTTCGGTGTTGCCGCTATCTGTGGCGGCGTCGTGCTGCTGGCGCGCGGTCGCGGTGACCCCGAGGAAGGGAGGGCGGTCCGCTTTGCCCTCGCCAACGCCGTAGTGATATCCGCCTATACGCTGAACGATGCGATCGGTGTGCGCATCGCGCAGGAACCACTGTCGTACACGCTGTGGATGTTCCCGCTGTCGGCCGTGCCGACATGGCTGTGGCTGCGCCACCGCACTTCATTGCACTGGCCGGCGCCGCGAGAGGCGCTGCGCGGGATCGGCGGCGCCGGCGCCAGCATCGGTGCCTATGCGCTGGTGCTGTGGGCGATCACGCAGGCTCCTGTCGCCCCGGTGGCCGCCTTGCGTGAGTCCAGCATTCTCATCGGCGTGGTCCTGGCGCGCGTGCTGCTGGGCGAGCAGCCCGGCCGCCGCGGTTGGGGCGGCGCGGTTGCGATCGCGGTGGGAGCGGCGATACTGCGGCTGGCGCCGGGATAGGGCGCACTATCCGAACCTACGCGGCGATAAACGCCACTCCGTCCTCCTCGAACACCGCACAGGTCAGCCGCCCGCCACACCCGGCCCCAGTGTCGATCCCGATCCGGTTCTCCTTCATCACCGGTGTTGGCGCCGCCGAGTGCCCGTGCACCACGACCGCGCCGAAATCCTGCTCGCTGGCCAGGAAGCTCTGCCGGATCCCCAGCAGATCGTCTTCCGCCTGCTTTTCCAGAGCCACGCCCGGCCGTACCCCTGCGTGCACGAAAAGATACCCGCCTGCCCGATACGCCGGCTCCAATCCCTGCATGAACGCGACATGCGCCTCTGGTACGAACCTCACCCAATCAGTCCGACGCACCTCGACCCCAATCCCCCAGCTTCGTAGCGCTGCCTCACCGCCGGTATGCAGCCAGTCCGTCGCGGCCGCCCCATCGCCCGACAGCGCGTCGAGCGCCGTCCGCTCATGATCCCCCATCAGGTTCACCGTCCGCAGCCCCGCCACCGGCGGGCCCGACGCCAGCAGCTCGATCACTCCCGCACTATCAGGCCCGAAGTCGATATAGTCCCCAAGATGCACGAGCACCGCCGATACCGGCTGGTTTCGCTTGAAATCATCTGCCACCGCCGCATGCAGAGCCTGCAACTCGTCCAGACATCCGTGTATATCGCCAATCGCATACACCCGATGCCCGCGCACCAGCCGCGCCGGCGCCAGCACGAATCGCAACGACGCCGCATCATGCGCGACACGCGGCGGACTCCAGGTCGGCACGGCGGTCGCATCCAGGTCGGCACGAAGTCGAGGCCGCGAAGCGCGGCGAACGGGGCGTCGCATACCGCGCACTATGCCGTGCGCCGTTGTGCCCCGGCAATGCGGCAGGGTAGGCTCCGATCCTGACGAGTAAGCACCGGAGGAAACCTTTGGCGAAGATCACCTTCCCCGTCGAGGCTGGGCACATCATGCTGTTTGCCCGCGCTGTCGGCGACTACAACCCCGTCTACCACGATGCCGAAGCCGCAAAGAAAAGCGAAGTCGGCGGCATCATCGCGCCACCGACATTTCCCCAGGCGATGGCGCAGTTCGATCCCGACTATCCGCTGCGCTGGCGCCCAGGGCAGCCCTGGTTCGGCTCTGGGAAGACCCCCAGTGGTGTGACCGAGCGAGCCTCCGGCGGCGGCGGCCTGCACGCCGAGCAGCACTTCGAATATCATCGCCCGCTGCGCCCCGGCGACGTGCTGACGGTGGAGACCAAGCCCGGCAACACCTGGGAGCGGGAAAGCAAGCGCGCCGGCAAGCTGACCTTCCGCGAACGCATCGCGGAATATCGCGACCAGAAAGGCGAACTTGTCATCACCGCGCGCAGCGTCGGCGTGACGACAGAACGCCCCGTCGAGCGGAGCTGATCCCATGCCTCTGAAAGCCAGTAAACTGAAAGTCGGCGACACGCACAGCGAGCGCGTCGCCGAGAACCTCTCGCGCACCCAGATCGTCATGTATTGCGGCGCTTCGGGTGACTACAACCCGCTCCACGCCGACGAGGTCTATGTGACGCAGAAGGCAGGCTATCCCGGCGTGTTCGCGCACGGCATGCTGACAATGGGCCTGACCGGCAAGATGCTGACCAATTATGTAGGTGACGGCCGTCTGACCAAGTTCGGTGTGCGTTTCACCAATCAGGTGTGGCCGGGCGACGACCTGGATGCGAAGGCCACCATCGCTGCGCTGCGCGAGGAGAACGGCCAGCACTTCGTCGACCTTACTCTGTCCACCACCAACCAGGACGGCAAGGAGGTCGCCAGCGGTTCGGCGACTGCGCGGATCGATCCGTAATGACTGACCCGCGATCCGGTGGCGCGCTCCGCCAGCGCGTCACCACCGCGCTGGCGATGCCGCTGGATAGCGTGACGCGGGCGGCCGAGATGCGCCGCGTCGTGCTGACCAGCGGCGAGCGCGACGTCACCCGCCTGATCGCACAGCTCGACGCCGCCGCGAAAACCCTGGGCCACGACATCGAGCTTTCGCTCCGCCTCGAAGGCCAGCTCGATGCAGCAGGGCTGGAACTGCTGCGCGAGCAAGGGCGCAAACTGAAGCTCGGCTACATCGCGGACCCGTGCGCCGATCTCGCGCAAGCCTGCGCCGCCTTCGCGGAAGGGGCTCCTCCTCTGGCAATCTCTGCGCATCGCCATGAGCCGCAGGCGCTGGCGCTGGCCATGCGCGACGGCGGCGTGCAGGTCCTGTTGGTACGGCCGGACACGGCACGTATGTGGTCTGTTGCTGCCGATGTCACCGGCATCGAGCTTGCGGTCATCGGTGACACATCGCTCGCATCGGAACTGCGTGCCGCCACGCAACCGGTGATCGTGCAGTCTCCGACGCCCGATGCGACCTATCCACCTTCCAAAATAAACAAAATCGCCCGCATCACGCTCCACCGGGTGAAGGTGCCGATGCGGCAGCTCTACGTCAGCGCGCTGTATATGCGCCGTACCACCGAGCGCATCGTCATCGAGCTGGAAACCGCCGACGGCCAGCGCGGCTTCGGCGAGACCAACGGCACCGACGAAGTGCTCCACATCGTCCAGCGCATGGCGCAGAAACTGATTGGTCAGGACCCGCTCGATCGCCTGCGCCTGCGCCACCTGATCGCCGGTCCCACAGTCGGCTCCCGCAATGGGCTGGCGGAATGGGCCGCACTCGCCGGCCTCGACATGGCGCTGTTCGACTGGGCGGGCCGCCACCACAACATGCCCATCTGGCAGCTGCTCGGCGGGAGTGGCGCTCGCCGCGACTTCGAAGCTGTCGCTCACATTCCTGCGCTGCTGCTCGACGAACCGATCGATCGCGGCGAACTGCCTCGCCGCTTTGCCGATCCCGCGACCGTGCATCGGATCGTCGAGCACGCGTTGGATCTGCATCGTGACCCGGGCTTCACCGCATTCAAGATGAAATGCACCGGCACCAGCCCGGAGTGGGACGTGCGCATCCTCGCCGCGCTGCGCGAGGCGCTCGGGCCCGAGGTGAAACTGCGCTGGGACCCCAATGCCTCGTATCCGCCAGCGCAGGCAACGGTGCTGTGCCAGCAGCTCGAACCTCTGGACCTCGAATACTACGAGGATCCGATCCACGGCATCCCCGGCATGGCGCAACTGCGCCGGCGCATGAAGACGCCGCTCGCCACCAACATGTGTGTGGTGACATTCGATCACCTGGTGCACTTCCTGCACCAGCCCTGTGTCGATGTCGTGCTGGCCGACCTGGTGATGTGGGGCGGCATCCAGGGAATGGCGGAACTCGGTGCCGTCGCGCCGCTGTTCGGCTTCGACATGACCATCCACAGCGCGTTCGAATGCGGCCTCGGTATGGCCGCCAATCTTCAGGTCGCGGCAGCGCTCGAGCCGGTGCGCCGCGCCATCGATTTCGGCCTGGAGAACATGGTGAATGAGCTGATCGTGCCGCACATCCCGGTGCGTGATGGCCGCGTCGCGGTGCCCGATGGACCAGGTCTCGGCGTGCAGCCCAACTGGTCTGAAATCAATCAACTGAAAATGGATACAACTGTCGTCACGGGCTGAATTGTGCAGTGCACACCTACAAGTTGCACACGCACTTCCCGTGAGCGCATGCTCGCTTGCCTCGCAGCAGGGGAACAAAGCGATGACGACAGTTGCCGCAATCCTCAAGCACAAGGGCAATCAGGTCGCCTTTGTCGATCCCACCGTGACCATCGCGCGTGTGTCGGAGGTGCTGGTTGAGCACCGTATTGGCGCCGTTCTGGTGATGGATCGCGCCGATCAACTTCTCGGCATTGTGAGTGAGCGCGACATCGTTCGCTGCCTCGCTGCCAACGGTGTGCGCACGCTGGAAATGACTGCCGGCCAGCTGATGACTCGCGCGCTCAAGGTCGCAGCGCCTGAAACCACCGTGGGCGAAGCCATGACTATGATGACTGTCGGCCGATTCCGTCACATGCCGGTAATCGACCGCGACACACTGGTGGGCGTCGTCAGCATCGGCGACGTCGTGAAGGCGCGCATTATGGAGCAGGAAGACGAGGTGGACAGCCTGAAAGCGTACGTGTCCGGCTCGGTCTGACGGTTACGGCTGCTGGGGCGGAGGTGGCGCCGGCATTGGCTGCGGTGGCTGCTGATACCCATACTGGTCGCTCCACGGCGGCGGGCCGAGATCGACAGTCTCCGGCTTGGTCACCGCGCCTGTCGTCGCACCGGCGGCGCCGCCAATCAGTCCGCCTACCACAATGCCAACGGGTCCGCCGACAATGCCGATCGCCGCGCCGGTTGCAGCACCGGTCGCCGCGCCGCCTTGCGCGCGGTCAGGCTGCTCCGTGCCGCACGCGCCAAGCAGCAGAATGCTGGCAAACGCTCCGACTGTGATGACACTGCGCATTGCAACCGTTCCCCTTTGATCAGTTCGCATCGTAGGCGGGAAGCGCACAATTCATGGCATTATCGTGACGAAATACGCCAACTTCACCCCGCGTTCATTTTCATCAGACATGATCGCGATTCGATGCAAGGACACTGTCGATGCCGATCATCGATCGGCGGGAGATCGAATTCGATCGCGAGGCGCTCCGGCTCGTCTTGGAATGCTCGCCGAAGGCAGCTCAGGCATTCGGTCTGCCGTCGCGCCGGCCTGATCGCGTCCGCTGCAAGCCCGCCGAAGGTCTGGTCGAAGTCTCCTACGGCAAACTGACCGAAACGCGTGTGTTCATGCTGCGCGCCGAGGCCCTGGGCGCCATCCTGCTTGCCTATTGCAATCGTATCGGCATGCCGATGCCGCGCGCCGCCGATAAGGCCGTGCGCATCGAACGCGAGCATGCCGTCATGGTCTTCATCCTGCGCATGCCGCATGCGCCGCACCCAGACTCACCGGAAGGGCCGGTCAATCGTCTGCCCGATGCGGTACGGGTCTTCTCCTGGGTGGAAGGGAGCGGCTGACACCCTTGCCGCACATCATGACGGGCCGCACAGTGCCGCGGGCAGTGTGGGGGATACGGCATGACCAATCGGATCGAACTGCGGATTGCGGAACGGATCCCGTTCGCCGACAGCCACCCGTTCGGCGATGTCGGCGCTTACGAGCGACTGACCGGCCGTGCGCATTTCGCCGTCGATCCGCGTGCACCGGCGCAGGCGGATGTGGTGGATCTCGACAAGGCTCCGCGTGACGATGCCGGACTGGCCCATTTCGCTGCCGACTTCATGATCCTGAAGCCGGTCGAACTCGAACGCGGCAATCGCCGCGTCTTCTACGACTACGGGAACCGAGGCCACAAGCGAGCGCTCCAGTTCTACAACGATGCCCAGCACAGCAACGCGCCGATCACGCTTGCCCACGCCGGCAACGGCTTCTTCATGCGCCGGGGCTACGCGGTGGCATGGCTCGCCTGGGAAGGCGACATGCTCCCGGGCGATGGCCGGATGGTGCTCGACGTGCCGGTGGCCACCGACAACGGCAAGCCGATCACCGGACGTATCCGCGTCGAATATATCGTGGATCACCCAGGTACTACGTGCTTTCCGCTCAGCGGCCGTATCGCCGCGCACAGTTATGCCACCGTGTCGCTCGATACGCGCGACGCAGTGCTGACCCGCCGCCGCTATCCGTATGACACGCCGCTGGTCATCCCCTCCGACCAGTGGGCCTTCGCCAGCGTCGAATCCGGCAGCGGCGGCGAAACGCAGACGCCGGAGCGGGCCATCGTCCCCTCCGATCGGCACATCCATCTGCCTGCCGGCTTCCAGCCCGGCTGGATCTATGAACTCGTCTATACGGCGAAGGATCCGCTGGTGCATGGCCTGGGTCACGTCGCGGTGCGCGACTTCATCAGCTTCCTGAAATACGACCGTTCCGATGCCAACCCGCTGCGCGGCACGGAGAAAGCCTATGCCTGGGGCCGCTCGCAGACCGGTCGCTGCCTGCGCGACTTCGTCTATCGCGGGTTCAATGCCGACGCGCAGGGGCGCCGCGTATTCGACGGGGTGCTGCCGCACGTCGCCGGCGCCGGCCGCAAATGGCTGAACCATCGCTTCGCCAGCCCCATCGTTTCCGGCGGCCAGCAGTACGAGGACCATTTCAACATTGCCGACAGCTTCCCGTTTTCTTACGCTTGGTCCACCGATCATCTCACCGGCAAGCAGGACGCGATCCTGAAGCGCCCAGACACCGATCCGCTGGTTTTCCACACCCAGACTTCCACCGAATACTGGGTGCGCCGAGGCTCCCTGGTGCACACCGACACGCACGGCAACGACCTGAAGCAGCCGGACACGGTGCGTGTTTATTGCTGGTCAAGTTCGCAGCACTTCGCCGATCCGCACCCGAAAAAGCCGTCGCGCGGTATCGGCCAGAATTTCTCCAATATCGTATCTACGTCAATGTACTTCCGCGCCAATCTCGACGCGATGGACCGGTGGGCCACCAACGGCGCGCCGCCGCCCGCCAGCCGCATCCCGCTGCGCGCGGACAACACGCTGGTGCCCATTGAGGAATGGCGCCGCCAGTTCCCCTCCATCCCTGGCATCGCCACACCTGCCTCGCCAAACGTGCTGCCGCTGCTGGATTTCGGTCCCGACGTGGACCGCGGCATCCTGCGCGAGCCGCCGCATCCTGTTCCTGGCGGCAACACGCC
>Ga0070730_10001831_pt1 | contig 19920 bp, 17 predicted proteins | sample Coa_R1_3_FD_66447 | JGI IMG/M metagenome (GOLD analysis project Ga0070730, IMG submission 66447) | Surface soil microbial communities from Centralia Pennsylvania, which are recovering from an underground coalmine fire - Coalmine... | ecosystem: Environmental > Terrestrial > Soil > Unclassified ... | reverse complement strand
TAAATGCATCCGGGTATTAAAGCTGTTTACAAAATTTCCAGCTTCAAAGGATATCTTGAACATGTCCAACTTGCATTTGATTGTGGCTCCGCCCCCCACTCCGAATGGAGACCTTCATGTGGGGCACCTGTCAGGACCTTACCTGGCTGCAGACATCTATCGACGCTATTTGATACAAAATGGAAATAAGGCGATTTACACCGTAAGTACTGACGATCACCAGTCCTATGTCGATACAACTGCGAGACGCCTGGGAACCGAGTCTGCGGCTCTCATCCAACAAGCCCGCCGGGACATTCAGGAGTCACTCAATGCTTATAACATCGGTGTGGATTTTTTTGGCCAGCCCAATCCTGATTACAATGACTACGTCACTCGCTTTTTCACGACGCTGGCTTCCAAAGGGCACATCGCTGTAGCCGAGGTTCCGGTTTTATTCGACAGGCAAACCCAGAGCTATCCTGTAGAAGCATTTGTTTCTGGCCGATGTCCACATTGCCTGGAAGGTACCTGCGGTGGCATTTGTGAAGGGTGCGGACACCCGAATAGCTGCACGGACCTCGTCGGGCTGGATTGGCAACGGTATGAACTTCGAAAGGAGCAGCGTCTGGTTTTGGATTTGGAGAAATTTCACGCTCGCCTGGAGAAGTACCTGTCGTCTCTGGGAACGCACCGCCCTGCTCTGCAGCGTCTGATCAATAGTATATTGTCGCGCCAGCTGGCTCCGCTTGTGGTCTCCTACAAGACTCCGCGCGGAATTGCGACGGACCAATGGGGAATCAGCGGTCAGCATCTGAATGTCTGGGCAGAGATGTATCCGGGCCACATGTATTGGCTGACCAGTATCGCGGGTTCAGAAGTTGCAGATGCTCGCTACATCCAGTTTTTGGGATTTGACAACTCCTACTTCTATGTCGTTGTGCACGCAGCTCTGGCAATGGCGGCGCAGGACAGCGGGTTTTCGTGGCCGTTGCCGTCAGCTTTTATTACCAATCAGTTCTATTTTCTCAACACTGCCAAATTTTCCTCAAGCAAAGGCCATGCCGTATGGGCCCGTGATTTGGCGGCAGAATACAATCCTGATCTAACGCGCCTGTTCCTTGCGCTGCATGGTCCTGAATACCAGGAAGCAACATTCAATGAATCCGTTTTCCGAATGGCGGTACCAGAGCTGGCCGCAAGGATCAATCGCCTGGCCTCTGCCTACAATAAACGACGGACTGCCGGCGCACGTACTCAGGCAGCATTGCCTGTCGAGCTGACGGCAATGATGACCCAAAACATTTCACTGAACGAATATTCCAACGGTGAACTGGCCCGCCGCGCTCTTCACTGTCTTGAGTACCTGGAGTGTCTGTTGTCTTCAAACGGCGAAGCGCCCATGGCTTTAATTCCCAGCGCGGTTGCTTTGTGCCTGGGGCCGTTGTGTCCGGTTTATACGGATGAACTGATATCCCGTTTCAACATTGCAGATAATTCATGGGCCAATCCGGCCCAATGCAATACGAATTCAACTTTGCCAGAGATGCAGGAGCGATACGTCCATGCCCATGCCCATGCCCATGCCCATGCTTTATGATCTGGTCGGAATCGGTTTTGGCCCTTCCAACATAGCACTTGCGATAGCTCTGGAAGAAATAAAATTTCAGGGATCGCGCCTCTTTCTGGAGCGAAACAAGGGTTCTCGCTGGCAGGAGGGGATGCTTCTTGAAGGATCGGATATTCAGAATAATCCTTTGCGTGATCTGATTACTCCCGTCAATCCCCGGAGTCCATATACTTTTGTTAATTACCTGCATCAGACAGGAAGATTTTGGCATTTCCTGAATTTGGGGAGCCACTATCCACTCAGAAAAGACTTTTTTGAATATGTCGCCTGGGTGGCATCTCAACTACCCAATGTAAAGTATGACGTTGACATATGCGAGATAACAATTCAGAAGGAAGGTGGCGAAAGCTTCTGGCGGGTAACTGATACCCAGGGGAATACATATTGCGCGCGGCGACTGATCATGGGTACAGGCCGAAAACTGAATATTCCCAGCATTCCAGGCTTGAAGATGGCTGATCGTGTCGTCCATCTCACGAATTATTTACCTGCTGTCCGCCAGTTGCCACCGGGAGCCCAGGTCGCAGTGCTGGGGTCATCCCAAAGTGCAGTCGAAATTCTGCTGGATCTCGCCGGTCGCTCGCTGGGAAACATAATTTCGATTCATCGCAGCTTTTCTTATCGGCTAAAGGACACGAGTCCTTTCAGCGATGAGGTCTATTTCCCTGAGTTTACTGACTATTATCATGCACTCCCACCCCGGCAGAGGGCTTTGCTCGATAACCAGGTCAGGCAGACCAATTACTCCAGTGCTGATGGCGACGTTATTTCCAGCCTCTATCTGCGCATGTACGAAGATGAGCTCAATGGGGGAAAACGAATTTTCGTCTTCCGCAATCACGAAATAGAAAAAATGGAATGTGACCAGAAAGTCGTGATGGACCTGAAGGATATATATACCGGCTCTCAAGAGCGGGTATCAGCCGATTTGCTGGTCCTGGCAACAGGATTTCTGGATATAGGAAGAAACGGCAGGACAGGGTTGCCTCTTCTGCTTTCTAATTTCGCGGAGTATTTCGATTGGAGCGGCGAGTACTTACAGGTTGAACGCGACTATCGTGTACGCTACGCGCCGGGCCACGATTCGCTGCCCGACATCTACCTGAATGGCCTGTGTGAATCGTCGCATGGATTGGGCGATGCCGGCTCCTTCAGTTTGGTTTCCATTCGAGCCCGAGACATCTGCACCAGCATTGCTCAGAGAGGTGCTCCGGCGGCACTGCGAGCGAGCCATGCTCATGTTGTCTAAGAGAGAGAGTAGACCGCTCCAATGCTGTATGACTATTGTGTCATCGGAAATGGACTTATCGGGTCCTCGGTGGCGCTTGAACTAGCGCTAAAATCGAAAAAAGTTTGTGTTCTGGGCGCCGCTTATGGCGATGAAGGGAAGTACTATTCCAGTCATGAAGATGATTCCCGGATAGCTCGCTGCTGGCATACCGACCCTTACTGGGAAGGCCTGGCCAGGCGTAACTTGGAAAAAATTGAAGCACTTTCAAGAAGTACTGGAATCAATATTCTTCGCCGAACCCCGGTTTTCTATCGTTGCGATTCAGGATTTATTCCAGCAACCTGCTCTGCCAGACCAACAAATGCCGAACAGTCATGTAATTTTGCGATCAAGTTCAACTTCGAAGATATCTGCGGTGGGATCATTGAACCGAAATTGTATATAGCCGCACTCAATCAGGAAGCGCGAGCGCTGGGAACTGACATTTATCATGCTGTCGTACACGAGGTCTGCTGGAAAGAGGGAAGATCTGCGGTCCAAACAAGTGCGGGCACGTTCGAGTGCCGTCGCGTTGTGGATGCCCGCGGAATGCTTGCGCAAATCAATCGCTTCGATATTGAAGCTAAAGTGCTGGGCAAGGTCCTCTTCTACACCGAGGTGACAGCGCAGATGGACCATGAGGTTTTTTGTTTCCTGGATTGCGCATGCCAGACAGACACTTTTAGTGATGTTTATGGCATCTGGAACTACAGGCGCAACGGAGATGTGAGTATCTCGAAGTTTGGTTTCTCCGAGCGTTCTCCAGTCAAGCTGAAGGACACTCAGCAGATCAGCGCCTGGTTCCAAAGGGACTACAGTCGCTATCCCTATTCAGCAGCAGCAACATCGCTTCTGACCAGGCTATTTTGCGGGAATGCATACAAGCTGCATATCAAGCCCTGTGCGTTTGTGGTCACTCCGGACAAACGGCCTGCGTTCCTGATGAAAGCGGAGCACGCCGTGATTACCGGGTGCAATGGTATGGCTGCGAAATGCTGCCAGGCCATAGCAGAATCATTCGTGGACAAGTGGGAAGTCTGACGGAGAAGAGCATGAAAGAGACTGAATCAGCAACAATGGAAAATGTTTCCCTGGATGCCGGGCCCGGGAAATCAGGAGCAACTTCAGATCAGGCATTCTGTTGCTCACCACGCCGAGTGAGACCGCAGCCCGTTATCTCTGTGAACGGTCATCGTTTGAAGGCATATGAGATATATTTCTCGGAGAATGAGCATTCCATTCTGACCGGAAAACAGATAGTCGAATTGGTAAGGCAATGCCTGCCGACTTCATCCGACCCGCTGGACCACTGCATTGGATTTCTGATGGTTCATTTCGGACGCGACGGTGATTACTTGCTTGTAAGCCACTGGTACGGGGGCAACATGCTCAAACATGACCTTTTCGAAATTCGTTCCCATGAAGATGGATGGCGACTCATACCGCTTCGTTCCACCGGAATCGTCGCTTGTGTTTGGGAACTCCAGGTCATCAACTTTGAGCGGCAGGCATGGGTAAGTACAGCAATGGCCCAGGGTGGAACTGAGTCATCGTTTGTTCAGTATCTCAACACAACTCTGGATGGATGGATCTAAATGACCGCTGTGATAAGACAAATTGAACCGCGAGATCTCCCCGCACTGGTTGGGTTATGCAAAGAGCACGCTGTTTATGAGCGCAGTGAGTTCTTCGACAATGGGCAGCTAGAACGCCTTCCCGGCGCCTTCTTTGGTCTCCAGCCGAAATTACATGGATGGGTGGTGGAATCAGGCAATCAGCTTGTCGGATTCATGACCGTTACAGTCGACTTCGCAACCTGGACGGCTGACCATTTCCTGCATATGGATTGTTTGTATCTGAAAGAAGAGTTTCGACGTAAGGGATTAGGCCGCAAGCTGATCGCAGAACTCAAAAGGTTTGGACAAAACCGGAATATCTCACTGATTCAATGGCAGACTCCCACCCACAACATTGATGGCATCCGTTTCTACGAAGAGATGGGGGCCTATTCAAAAGATAAAAAACGCTATTTTCTCACGGTCGAAAGCTAACATGGATTCATTTCGTACCGGTTCGGCTACAGATTGCATCGCAGAGATCGGACGTCGTGCGCCGAATACCCCCCGGCGCGCTTCCCGGTGATGTTTCCGTGTGGCTCCGTTCGGACAGCGCAGGATCTTCAATATCCTTATTCGCCATGGGGGTGCCGGAATTTTACAGCGAACAAGGACGTTACACAGGAAACTCTCCGCGTTAACATTACTTTCATTGGAAACAGGAAATTGGCTTATGCAACAACCTGAGTGGCTCTTTACCTTTGAAAACAGCGGTCGCCGGGGCGAACGCAAGCCTTTATCGAGGCTATTCGAATATGGAGCTGCCAGGTTCGGTTCGCGACTCGCAATCGCCGATGGGCAGCTGAATTATTCCTTCAATGAACTGGAGATGGGTGCGCGACGAATCGCAGCTCTGCTTCATAAGTCAGGTGTTCAGAGTGGATCGCGAGTGGCGGTTCTGGCGACCAAGCGAGCCTGCATACCAATGTTTGCTGTCGCCATCTGGAAGCTCGGCGGCATCTATGTCCCACTGGATGCTCAGAATCCTGCAGCCAGGATAGAGCGGTTGTTGAATCAGTTGCAGCCAGCGGCAATTCTCGGGGAAGGCGCCGACCTGGCACGGGGACCCGAAGGGGTCCCTGCCATCAACAGCCAGCGCTTACTCGACTGCGCAAAGGATGAATCGGCCCCTGTTTGGAGCGATTGCGCGGCGCCGGATGAAAGCAAGCCTGCATATATTATCTTTACTTCGGGTTCCACTGGTGCTCCCAAAGGTGTCATGATCGGGCATGGCAGTCTTCTGGATTATTTTTACAATCATAACCAGATGCTGCGGTTTACATCGGACTCACATGTCCTTAGCTTTGCGCCATTTCACTTTGACGTATCCATCGAAGACACACTTCTGCCACTCTCGCTCGGTGCGTTTGTATATCAATACAAAGGCATGCCTATCGGGTTGCTTGTCCGTCGCGTGCTGAAGCAACACAGGATTACACATCTTATTGCTGTTTCAACCATCCTGACTGTGATCACAGAGGGTGAGAACCCGCTGAACAGCGATGTGTTCCCCGACCTCCGAATGATCATGACCGGCGCGGAACTGTGTGATCCCAAGGTCATCAACACCTGGAAGAAGAACTTTCCCGGAGCCAGGGTCATCAATGTTTACGGGCCCACCGAAGCCACCATTGTTTGTACTGGCTTTGTCATCGAGCAGTTTGAGGAAGACAGGAGTAAAGCCTACCCCATTGGCAAGCCCCTGGACAGCGTATTTCTCAAAATCATGACTGAAGAAGGTGAAACTACCACTGCAGGCGTGGATGGGGAGTTGTGGGTTGGCGGCTCACAGGTGATGATCGGTTACTTCAACGAACCCGAGGAAACAGCGAAGTCTATTGTTGCCTGTGATGGAGTGCGTTATTACAAAACCGGAGACATTTGCAGATTTGATCAGAATGGTGACGTTGAGTTCGTCGGACGGAGGGATGACGAAATCAAACTGTCCGGGAGGAGGATCAATCTTCGCGAGATCTCACAGCTCGCTCTGGCATATGGGAGCCGAGCGTTCGCCGGAGTTTTGAGCAGCAATGGCAAACGACAGCTTGCTTTGGTGCTGGTCAGCGATCATGGTGTCAGGGTGCTTGACGCGGTGCGCCAACATCTGTCCGAGCAATTGCCGGAGTACATGCGGCCGCAAGTGCTTGGTTACGTGGAGCAACCCGTTCTTACTTCGACAGGAAAGACGAACGAATTACAGTTGCTGTCGCTGCTCAATACTGCCTATCAAAGCCAACCTTTTGAGAAGTACATATTCAACGCTGACGGTATCTTTGCGCCGCATCAGATATAGGTCCCTGCAATGACTCAAATTGTCATAGAAGAAGTGTTGCCTATCCTCCAGTCGTTCGTAGCAACAATGCGTACGGACACGGCCCCATCGGCTGCGGACCGCCTGTCCGATATGGGAATCGACTCGCTTACAACCATTAATATCGTCGTTAGTGCTGCTGAAACGCTGGGTCTGAATCTGGAGAAGCTGGAAGAAATAACGGAAGCGCCATCCACGATCGGAGATTTAGTTTCCATTCTGAATAGCCTGAAGGAGAGCAACTGAATTGTGAGTGCAGGAATACTGGCTCCGGGATACCAAACTGTTATGGCAGCGCTGCGTCTCTTTAGACCCAAAGTGCCGAGCATGGCAGAAGTGGCACAGGTGCGCGCCAGAGTTTCCAGTTGGATCGAGCGTCAGCGCTTGCCATACTGCGGCAGAGCAATTCAGTACGAATCACTTGAATGGCGCATCTTTAAGAACAGCGAAAATCCCAGGAGTCACGTATTTTATGTGCATGGTGGAGGGCTGGTTTTCTATTCAGTCGAGGATTTCAGCTCCTTAATGGAACAGTTTGCCATGGACAGCGATTGCGAAGTTACGGCCTTCCACTATCCCAAGGCGCCAGAGCACGGTGCGTACGAGATATTAGAAGCGATTGCCGTCCAGGCTGGCCGACGGCTTGCAGAGATTCCAACTGGGCGTCCCGTCATTTTTGCCGGGGACAGTATTGGAGCCTATATCGCACTTTACCTGGTTCTCCGCCGATTCCCCCAGCGTTTTGACAGGCTCGTGCTGATTTATCCCGTTCTTGACCTTTCTATCCAACGACCGTCTTATACCATCTATGGTCGTGGATATTGCCTCAACGCAGAAATGATGACCTGGTTTCAATCATTTTGGCAGACAGGAAAAAAGGGAGCTGACGAACTGGCTCCGTTTTGCCTGCCGGCGGAGGATCGCAGGAATTTACCACCGGTCGTTGTGTTTAGCGCAGAAGCGGATGTATTGCGCGATGAGGCTTTCGACTGGTGCGAATATTTGCGGGACAATCATTTGTCTGTGGAGCATCATCATATGCCGGACCTGGCGCACGATTTCTGCCTCTATGCCGGCAAGATACCCGAAGCCCGAGCCGCCGTTGATTTGATCGCAAGCCAATTTCAACTCCAGAAATCTGCCCAGTAGAACGATCTTTCCATCAACGCAGTTCAGGAATCCCTTGTGCCCAAAAATTCCCAATACGATGTAATTATCGCAGGTGGATCCGTCGCGGGTTGTACTCTGGCGCTGTGCTATGCTCGGCACAATCTGCGTGTGGCCATTCTTGAACAGAAGCCTGTTCCCACTGATTACAAAACATTGTGCACTCACTTCGTACAGCCAGTGGCTCTGCCCGTTTTGCGGGAACTGGATCTGGACAGGGCATTGGAAGACGCGGGCGCAGTACGTACGAAGGCGGCATTTTGGACCCCCGCTGGCTGGATTGATCCACCTGAAGCCTATGGAAATGACGACTCGATGGCGTACGCCTACAACATCGAACGAAGTCGCCTGGACCCTTTCCTGCGCGAGCGCATAGAAGAGTCCGACCATCTCGATCTTCTTATGGGCCATCGCATCACGAAGTTGCAATCCCTGAACAGGGAGTGGGTGGTGGAAGCCACAACCGGCTCCGAACACTGGAAGGGCAGCGCGCGTCTTGTCGTCGCCGCTGATGGCAGGCATTCTCTGGTTGCACGTTTGCTGGAAAACGAGAGTCAATCCCACGAAAACCAACGAAGTGCTTTATTTGGGTATTTTGAAAATGTGCCAGCTCCCGCTCAGAATCGCTCGTTATTCATTCTGAGCGAACCGGAAAGAGGGTTTCTGTACCCGTTGTGCAATGGCCGGACCCTCCTGGCGTTGTACTTGCCCAGATCCAGTTCAGAAGAATGGCAACGTCAACGTAATACCTTCGAATCAGACGTCAAGACCTATTTTGAACGATTTCCCGGTGTTCCGGATCTCTCTTTGGCTCATCTTGTTTCCCCTGTCTTTGGTTATCCCGATTATCCCAATCTGGTTCGCAAAGCGGTTTCGCAGCGAGCAGCATTCATAGGGGACGCGGCCTTGTCACTTGATCCTCTGAGCGGCGTGGGTTGTGGGTTCGCGATTCTCTCAGCTCATCTTCTGGCGCAAGCTACGAGTTCCGCACTGCGAGAGGGAAGTGAGTTTGAGTCCGGCCTTCTCGCCTATGAAACAGAATTCAACAGACTTATTCTGCCTCATGCTGACGGCATTCGGGCAGATTCCCTGGTCGTCAAATCGGAAGCGACCAGTTTGCAAACATATCGCTGCATCGCATCCAACCCTGCCCTGCAGAAGCAGTTTGTTGATCTCACTGGACGCGTCATATTACCAGCGTCGTTTCAAAAAGCTTTTGCATCAGCCATGATCAAAGCACAGATCGCAGCACTTAAATCAAAAACAGACAATGCAAAAACAACAATAGCACCTGCAGGTCGGTGACAAGGTTTTGCGTGGAGGTTATTCATGAGGATTGCATTTGTAACTTTCGCAGTACTCAAACAGCCGTACGGCAACCCGGAAGTCCAGGAATTTGATGACCGTACACCAGACGTTTTTCTTGAGGCCGAAGGCAGCCCTGGCTTTATTGCCCGGGCAGTGGAGGTAAGCGGATCAGAGCTCAGCAATTTCGTGCGTGACTGGGGGAAATGGGGGAAGTTTGTCGTTCCTCGTTTCTATACGTGGGGGCGTGAGACACACACCGACCAGCGTGCTTCCACGCTCAGCATTTGGGAGGATTTGGGTTCGGTGCTCCGGTTCGTTTATGCAGGGTTGCATCTCGAGGCCCTCAAAAAACGCTCCGAATGGTTTCTTAAACCGCAATGGCCAACCTACGCGATATGGTGGATCCCGGACGATTACATCCCTACATGGCAGGAAGCCGCCGAGAAACTGGAGAAACTACACGATCAGGGGGCTTCTCCGGAAGTTTTCGATTTCAAAACCTGTTTCGACGCAAACGGAAATCGAGTTGATCCTTCTGCATACAAACTGAAGCATGAATCCCATGGCGCGCATTCAAAGGAAAGCGTCATGACTGCAACCAAACGAACATAAAACATCGAATTGGAGACAACAATGGCTCAAGTACTTACCACACCAGCCCTGGATCAGCCAAGCAGCACGGGTGTTTTCCAACAGTATGAATCCAATGTCCGCACCTATTGCCGTACTTTTCCGGTTGTCTTTGCCCGGGGAGAGGGATCTTACCTGTTTGATCGCGATGGAATGCGCTATCTGGACTTTCTAAGTGGCGCCGGTTCGATGAACTACGGGCACAACCATCCCGTGTTGAGGGAAGCGCTGCTCGATTACATCCACAAAGACGGGCTTGTGAATTCTCTTGACCTCCACACCACGGCAAAGGAAGAATTTTTGCTCGCCCTGAACGAGATTGTCCTCCAGCCAAGGCAACTTGAGTACCGCTGTCAGTTTTGTGGCCCTACAGGCACCAATGCCGTTGAAGCTGCTTTAAAGCTGGCCCGGAAGGTTACCAACCGCCGTGGGATCGTGGCTTTCTCCAATTCCTATCATGGAATGAGTGCAGGTTCGATGCGCATCTCTTCTTCCCAGGCAAAATATGGCCAGGAAGCCTATTTTGAACCCGGCCAGGTGGATTTCCTCCCATATGAAGGATTCACCGGATGTCAGGACGAAATCCAGTTCATTCGCGCACTCCTGACCAGGAAAAACAGTGGAATTCAACCACCGGCGGCGTTCATTCTGGAATTAGTGCAGTGCGAGGGCGGAATAAATATTCCGTCGGTCGAATGGGTGCGGCAGATTGCGGAACTGGCAAAGGAACTGAAGGCCATCCTGATTGTTGATGAAATCCAAACGGGCTGTGGCCGCACGGGGAAGTTCTTTTGTTTTGAGCACTACGGCATCGTCCCCCAGATCATAACGGTTTCCAAATCCATCAGCGCGTACGGTTTTCCAATGTCAATTCTGCTGATCGATCCAACGCTGGACCAGTGGGAAAGAGGGGAGCATACAGGCACCTTCCGTGGCTTTACCTATTCCTACGTAACAGGCACAAAGGCCCTTCGGCATTTTTGGACCAATTCTGATTTCATCTCATCGTTGTCCATGCTCTCAAGCCAGCTGAAGGAGTCTCTCGAATCGCTGAAGCAGGAATTCTCCGACCACGTTCTCGAAATACGGCAGCTTGGAATGCTTTCCGGAATCAAGCTCCCGAATTCCGCGCTGGTGGCCAGCACGCAGCGGAATTGCTTTGAACGAGGGCTCATTGTTGAATATGTGGGCCCCCATAGCGATACGTTTAAGCTGCTTCCACCCCTTACCATCAGCGCCGCAGAACTGCGCTCAGGGCTCTCCATTCTGCGTGAAGCGCTCGGAGATGCGGTGCGCGGAAACTAGGAGATCCTATGCTTGCTATCCAGGCAGGCGAGTTTGTCTGGTGTGGAGTGTTTTCCACTTGTCTTCGCCATGGAAATCCAGCCTTTGTCATTCGGTTGCAATCGTGGCCGGATGATTCTGAGCTGGGTTTCATCGCAGCATTTATGGGACACGTGGAAGTCGCCTTTGTCATTCTGGAGAATAACAATCTCCAGATACGATGGTTTGCAGGCGCGCATGAAGTTCCACTTTGCGGGCACGCCGCCCTCGCAGCTAATGCTGTTTTTCTTTCCCAAATGAGAAATGGGGAACTGCTCCCGGTACTGAACATCCCAGGAAGATTGTGGCTATCAAGACTCGCCGACGAACCGTACCTGCTGTTTCCAAGACTGCACATCACAGAGGTGCCCAGCAGCGATTTTTCGATTGGCCTCCCCAAAGCCCGGGTCTTCGATGCCGGACGGGATTACCTCGTTATCGTTGAAGACGAGGACATTCTAAAGAGATTTGATCCATTGCATGTCGGCCTTGAATTTCTGGACAAAATCGGAATTATTGTCTCCAGTCCTTCATCTTCGGCTACGGCGGCGTTCCGCTTTTTTGCTCCACGTGCAGGCATCCTTGAAGATCGCGCTTCTGGCTCCGTCATCCCTGCCCTGGCAGAATTTTGGGGGTCGGAGTCCGGGAACTACAGTTTCAACCAGGAATCCGGGCACAACATCAGAATTCGCGCCCAAAAGCTCGGAGACCGGGTTGGAGTAACGGGGGAAGTGCTGGAATTCGCCCGGGGAAGACTCGATTCCACCCTGGGCCATATCAAAGCACTGTATTGATCTTCACCGTGACAGCACTTCAATTCCTGGCCAAAAATATGAAGTAAATAACCTTTTGGAGATTTTTCTTTGACCTTTTCCCCTCAAATATCTGCCTAGCTGTCAAGGGCGTATCCATGTTCTGATTTTTGTCCAGTTTTTTGGGGCATGATGTAGGAGCGTGCGCTACGCCGAAACGTGCTGCCATGCACCGCGACGAGCCGCACTATCGCTTGCAACAGCAACCTTATTGCCCTGCGGCCTATTTCGCCCCCTGTCCTCAATTTGGCGCTGGCTACAGCTGCCGCCCACGTCAAGTAAGTGCAAATAAATGGTTTCGCAACGTGAATAACTGCCGCACAAATCTTCCAAAGTAGATCAGCAACAGATGGTGCCAACACAATTATTCAAGCCAACTCGGTGTCTGTTTTAGATCCGGACAGATACCAATGATTGGGTTACTGTGGAATTAGTCCCTGCTGTAAAGTGTTGAAGTACGACACAATGTTCCGGGAGAAGACGATGTTGATCTCATCGTTCGTGACAAATGGCGCGCCGGGATACTGGGCGGTCAGGAACGCGATTAGGGTTTCCGGATCGCCGATCGGGAAGGTATCCAGAAGACTCATCGCCTTGTAAACCTGGACGTCGGCAAAAGTTTCAGCATTGGTGTTGAGGCTACTGGAGTATTTCCTGAACCAGGACGTATCCCTTCACTTGCGCCAGGGCGGCACCCTTCTGCGGTGTGGCAAAGGTAAACCCGGCATATGTCCCTCCTCCGGTCGAAGGAAGAAACAGCCCACCCTCTGAGAAGGTCGGTTGGGAGGTCATGTTGGCGCTCATCCCAGAAACGAGGTAGTAGCGCCACTCATCGCCCGGCCGGCCAAACAGGTCGTAATCCCCAAGCAAGCCAAACTGAACCAAAGCCGGTCACTACCTGATGCAGTGTCAATTTATGGGTATCACACAGCCTCCACTCAGCCTAATCCCTGCTCCTGCATTGTCTTTCTCAGGCTCAAAGGCCGCATGTCGGTCCAGACCTCTTTGATGTACGCCAGGCACTCTTCTTTGGTGCCGCTCTTACCTGCATCTTTCCAGCCCAGGGCGTTCTCCTTATGAGCTGGCCAGATGGAGTACTGTTCTTCATGATTTAGCACTACCTTGTAAATTGTCTTGTCTTCATTCATTTCAGGCATTGCGGTTTTCTCCCGGTGATTTGTGATTGCCTGATTCTTACAGCACCTTCTGCAGCATCGCCAGCGTAAGCTGATTCAGGCGGACGGGATCCGTGATTTCCGATCCTTCGGCCAGCAATGCGAGTTCAAACAGAACCTCCATCGAGTCGGATACAGTCGAGTCTTCGGCATTTGCCTGGAAGCGTTCATAGAGGCGCGCCACCACCGGATGGTCCGAATTCAACTCCATGATGCGCCGCTGTTTGTGACCGCCACCTTTACCTTTCTGCAGGAGGCGTTCCAAATGCGGACTGTATTCATGCTCTTCCGTTACCAGACATGCCGGAGAGTCCACCAGTCGAGTCGAGAGACGCATCTGTTTCACGTGGGAATCGAGTTTCTTCTGGCAGGCTTCCAGAAATTTTGCGTACTCTTCTTCCTTCTTTTTGAGCTGTTCTTCCTGTTGTTTCTTTTCCTCTTCGGTCCCCATCTGTACTTTGCCTTTGGTTACCGATTTCAGCTTCTTGCCTTCAAAGTCTGAAACGGACTGTACCAGCAATTCATCCACCGGATCGCTCAGATAAAGCACTTCATAGCCCTTCTGCCTGTGCGCTTCCAGATGAGGAGAGTTTTCAATCACCCTGCGCGATTCACCCGTAAGGTAGAGGATCTCGCTTTGCTCGGGCTTCATTCTCTCCACGTAAGCTTTGAGCATGGTTAGTTCCGTGGGATGGCTGGACGATTCAAACAGCAGAAGTGGCAGGAGCTTTTCCCGGTTCTCGTAGTCCGAGCTGACTCCTTCTTTCAGCGCCTTTCCAAACTGGCCCCAGAACTTCAGATATTGCTCCGGCTCCTTTTCCTTCATTTCCAGCAGAGCGTCCAGCACTTTGCGCGTGAGCCACTTGCAAATCTGGTTGATGTGACGGTCCTGCTGCAGCCTTTGCCGGGAAATATTGAGTGGTAAATCGCTCGAATCAACTACCCCTTTGATGAAGCGCAGATACCCGGGCAGCAGGTCCTCGCACTTGTCCATCACCATCACCCGCCGGGCGTAGAGCCGGAGACCGGTTTCCGCGGCATGGTAGAAAAGATCGTGGGACGCCTGCGATGGAATAAACAGCAGCGCCTCATATTCAAACATTCCTTCGGCCCTGAGCGGCAGCACCTTTAGCGGCTCCATCCAGTCGCTGGAAAGATGTTTGTAGAAGTCGTTGTACTCACTTTCGCTGACTTCGGAACGGCTGCGCGTCCAAAGCGGCTTCATGGAGTTCAGTGCTTTGGTTTCGATCTTAATTTCTTTGGTATCGTCATCCGGAACACCCGGTTCCTGCGCCGGACCTTCATAGATAATGGGATAGGCGATGAAGTCCGAATATTTGTGCACGATCATCGAGAGCTTCCAGCGATCGGTGTAGTCTTCGGTCCCATGGTCCTCGTCCGGTGGTTTGAGATGAAGCGTTATCTCCGTTCCACACGCCAGCTTCTCTGCTTCTGCCAGGGTATAGGAGCCATCTCCCGTGGATTCCCAGCGGATGGCGAAGGGTTCCCCCGCACGGCGGGTAACGATACTTACCCTCTCGGCGACCATGAATGCGGAATAAAAACCCACGCCAAAGTGCCCGATCATGGTGGACAGCGCTTCCGCCGATTGTGCTTCTTTCATGCGCCGGCGCAGCTCCTCCGTCCCGGAACGGGCGATGGTGCCGATATTGTTGATGAGTTCCTGCCTGCTCATTCCGATACCGGTATCGCTGATAATCAGGGTGCGTGCCGCCCGGTCAGGCTTCAGCCGAATCTCATATTTGTGATCAGAAGGAACCAGTTCGGTGCTGGTCAGCGCCTCAAACCGCAGCTTGTCCAGGGCATCCGAGGCATTGGAAATCAGCTCGCGCAAAAAAACCTCTCTGTCGGTATAGAGAGAATGGATCATGAGGTTGAGAAGTTGCGTGGTCTCGGCCTGAAATTGAAAAGATTCCACGGTCGGCGCTGTTGGCATACGTATTCTCCCGAAAATTTGTCGCAAAAGAATCAGCTGTAACCTGAACAGGCCAGCTCGAATAAATTTTATTCTACCCCAACATAACTCGCATTCTGGTGCTTCTATCCACCGAGGCCATTCAGGCGCGCGGGATAGAAGCGAGCGCATAATCCTTCCACAAACTCATCAAACCGGGCGCTCTCCGGTAACTCGTTAAGGATGTTCAGGCGTTCCGCCAACACCGTGTGCGAGACCCGGATGGTCTTGCTGCTTTTCCCGTCTCTGCGCCTGCTCATCACCATGCGCGCGTTCTACAAACTATCTCTGTAGATCACACCACCTTTGGTCCATTCGCAGCTCGTTGCGGATCATTTTGAATCTGCGATGCGCATTAGGGGGTACTTCCACAACGTATTTGCCCGCGACAGAGCCTATAAGGCTAAGCCGGATTATAATTTGGTTGGTTTTTAAAGTAGTTTTGCAAAGCAGGAACCCAATTTTTTGGTAAACAGGGGGATTGAAACAAATATTACAAAGGACTATGGTAAAGGCTAATTCAGGAAACAGGGTTGCAGCCGTTTCAACGCAGAAAACTCTAATCCAGTAGAGGATCAAAATCTATGTGCGGTATTGTTGCGTTCTTCTCCCGTTGCCTTCCGGGTTCGGAGGCTGCATTGCAGCGGGCCACTCAGAGCCTCAACCATCGCGGACCGGATGGTCAGCGCTACTGGATGTCGTTGGATGGCAGAGTCGGTTTGGGGCATGCCCGTCTCAGCATCATCGATTTAACCACAGGGGACCAGCCGATTGCCAGTGAAGACGGCCTGACCCGCATCGTGGTCAATGGTGAATTTTATGGCTATGAAGCCATCCAAAGCGAACTTCAGCAATCAGGACACCGGCTGAGGACGCGCTCGGACAGTGAAATTGCTCTTCATCTCTACGAAGATCTCGGCCCCCAGTGCCTGCACAGGCTTCGGGGCGAGTTTGCGTTTGTGCTCTGGGATGAGGCCAATCGGACGGTATTCGCGGCTCGCGACCGCTTTGGTATCAAGCCCCTGTTCTACGCTTTCCATGAAGAAAGTCTTTATTTTGCGTCGGAAGTAAAGGCCCTGTTTGCCGCAGGTGTACCCGCCAGGTGGGACCCCGAATCCGTCTACCACTGTGTTGAATTCGGTGGACACCAGGTGCGCACTCTTTTTGATGGAGTATTTCAAGTGCCGCCCGGTCATTACATGATCGCCACAGACAAACACACTCAACTCAATCAATACTGGGATTTCAACTATCCCCAGGCCAATAGTGCCACATCTTCGTGCTCGGACGCCGACTACATGGCAGAATTCCGTTATGCGTTGGAAGAGGCGGTCCGCCTCAGGCTGCGCTCGGATGTCCCGGTGGGCTGCTATCTCAGCGGCGGAGTGGATTCATGCGCAGTTCTGGGTTTGGCGGCAAAACATCATCCCGGATCGATTCGCGCTTTCACTCTGACCTTTGATCGCGCTGAGTATGATGAGGGAGAAATCGCCAGAGAGATGGCGGCGAAAGCCGGAGCTGAGTTTTTTCCTGTTCCCATCCGTCAGGATGACCTGGCAGACCATTTTTCGGATGCCATCGCACAATCCGAAACACTCTGTTTCAATGCCCATGGAGTAGCCAAATATCTGCTTAGCCGGGCGGTGCGAGACGCTGGCTACAAGGTTGTTTTGACCGGCGAAGGTTCTGACGAAATCCTTGGGGGCTATCCACATTTCCGCCGCGACATGCTTCTTCACAACACGCAGGGCCAGGACATGACGGTGGTCGCCAGGATGCTTCAGGAACTCGACGATACGAACCGTGTCTCACGCGGACTTGGGTTGCCTGATGGAGAGGCCGGCTCCCTCGAACGTGTAAAAAAGCTTCTGGGTTTCATTCCATCCTGGATAGAAGCATTTTCTGCCCACGCCGGGAGAATGCGGGCGCTGTGGTCAGGCGGTTTTCTCGAGCAATTTGGCGACCACGGAGCGTTTCAGCCCTTACTGAACGAAATCGATATACGTGGGCAGCTGGCGGGAAGAGATCCGCTCCACCAGGCGCTCTATATGTGGTCGAAAACTGTCCTTCCAGGATATATCCTGACGATGCTCGGAGACCGTATGGAGATGGCGCACTCCATTGAAGGACGCGTGCCATTTCTCGATCATCATTTGGTCGAAGTGCTTCGCTCCCAGCCAGTGAACCAAAAAATCCGAGGTATGACGGAGAAATATGTGCTGCGTGAAGCAGCCAGGGATGTCATCACGGACACCGTCTATCGCAGGCAGAAACATCCGTTTGTAAGTCCGCCAGCCACGTTGAACCCGGACCAGAAACTCAATGCCTATATGCAAGACACGCTTCGTGGCAGCGCTCTGACATCCATTCCATTTCTGAACCGGCGTAAGGTCGTGGACCTTCTGGACAGCCTGCACGCCATGGATGATGGTGCACGCGTTGTCAACGACCAAATCCTGATGACAGCCGTGAGTATGTGCGTCCTTCAGGAACGATTTCAACTGGCTTGAGACGCGACAGCCAGCGAAGGTGAGGACTCAGACGATTTCCTGGCATAATCGGAGGCTCGAAAAAAACTTTTTCAAAGGCCGATGACGCTCGCGTGCTGCAGCCAGATACAGTCGAGTTCAGGTTTTCGGCGCGCGGAACTTTCTGGCTTGCTGCAGAGAGTTTTTGTTTTGTTTGCGAGCAGCCCTGCGGTTCCCGAGAATCTGGTAATCGGGTAACTTCGCAGATTTCCAGATCACTCAATCTGTTCTGAAGGTTGATTGCTGTTTTCACCATTTGGTCACCGATGTCTCGCATTCGAAGGTTGAGGAGATCCATTCATTCACGATTCGACCCATCTCAGGCTTTTGCAGCACGGTCATATGATCTCCAGGGGACTCCTTATTCACGGTTGAATGCGGGTAGCGCATTCGCCATTCCCCTTCAGGGAAATCTTCGAAACGCTCGGTAGCTGCGATATGTAGCGCCGGGCCGGAGAATCCCACAGCTTTCCAATCCTGCCGCTCTGTTTTCTCCTGGGAGTAGCTTTGCATACCGGCTAAGCCCGATTCGGCGTCGCCAGCGATCATTTGCGTGTACCACAACATCGCAGTGAAGCCAGCGTCGATATTGCCGCCCGGCAGCGATGTTCTTTTAATAGCAAGTTGGTTGTTCCGGCGTATGTCGTTGGACGATAGGGGGTGGGTTGGGACATCTACGACAACGAGTCCGAGAGGCGGACGCTGGATTTGTTCCAAACATCCCGCGAGCAGATGGGCCAATCGTCCTCCGAGGCAATGCCCCAGGAGCACGAAGGGCGCTTCACCTGTACAACTCACAACAAGTTTGGCGCGGGATGTAATGAATTCATCTCGCTCCATCAACAATTGTCCTTCGCGATAGCCGTAGTGGGGAATGCACCACACATCGCGCCGATTGTTGAACATAGAGTTAAAGTTCAAAAATGCCATAGGACCAAACGGTCCCGAGGGAACCAAGAAATGTGGGATACATACCAGCCGTACGGGAGCGGGCCCCTGGGCGAGTTGAACGGGCGATTCGTCCTGTATTTCGACTGACGCCTGTCGTCGCGCTATATCCGCCGCCAGACGAACTCGGATGGCGGCCCGGCAGATGTTCCATACCTCTTCGTCCGCTTTTAGCGCCTGAGCGTGCCGCAGAACTTGAATAAGAGGGCCGACTTCATCATCGGCCGACAATGGAAGCTCGGCTGCGAGTTCAGCAGGAGAATCGTTGAAATGGGTTGCCAGGAAGGCTGCAAGTTTTGCCGGCGTCTGATAGTCGAACAAGAGAGTCGCGGGTAAACGCAGACCGGTGGTGGAGGCGAGGCGGTTGCGGAGCTCGACGGCCATAAGGGAATCGAGACCGAGTTCCTGAAGAGGACGAGCGGGATCGAGAGCAGCTGTGGAGAAGAGGCCGAGGACGGGGGCAATTTCGGTGCGGACCAGATCGAGCAGAACACGTTCACGGTCCTGGCCGGGAAGAGCGAGAAGGCGCTGCTTAAGACCGGCGGCTTCGCTGTTGCCGGTGCTTGCTTTGGGGAGTCGTGTTCGCGTCAGGCCGCGGAGCAAAGGATGGACGTCCTGGGTCTGATTGCGCAGGCTGGCAAGATCCAGACGGGCCGGAATCAGGGTAGCGTCATCGCGAAGCAGAGCGGCATCGAAGAGCGCGAGCCCTTCGTCGGAGGAGAGGGCGCGTATGCCTGCCCGGGCCATGCGCTGCAAATCGGCTTTGCTCAGGTGAGCGGTCATGCCCGACCGCTGCTCCCAGTAACCCCAGTTTAAGGAGACGGCGGGAAGTCCGGAAGCCTTGCGATGATGGGCAAGGGCATCGAGGAAAGCGTTAGCGGCGGCGTAGTTGCCTTGACCGGGGCTGCCCAACACGCCGGAGACAGAGGAAAAGAGGACGAAGGCGGCTAAGTCGAGGCCCCTGGTGAGTTCATGCAAATGCCAGGCGGCATCGACCTTGGGGGCCAGGACGCGGGTGAGCCGTTCGGGTGTTAAGGTTGCGAGCATGCCGTCATCAAGAGTGCCCGCAGTGTGAATGACGGCGGTAAGGGGATGAAGAGCGGGAATCGAGTCGAGCAACTGCTGCAAGGCAGAACGGTCGGCGGCATCGCAGGCGGCAATCGTTACCTGGGCTCCGGCTTGCTCCAGTTCGCTGCGCAGGGCATCGGCGCCTGCGGCGTCCGGTCCCCGGCGGGAAATCAGCAGAAG
>Ga0070730_10001830_pt1 | contig 19922 bp, 13 predicted proteins | sample Coa_R1_3_FD_66447 | JGI IMG/M metagenome (GOLD analysis project Ga0070730, IMG submission 66447) | Surface soil microbial communities from Centralia Pennsylvania, which are recovering from an underground coalmine fire - Coalmine... | ecosystem: Environmental > Terrestrial > Soil > Unclassified ... | reverse complement strand
CGGACACTCGTACAGTCCCAGCACCGTGTCGGGCCGGGACGAGTCCGAGTGCATGGTGCGCAGCCGCATCGGCACCTTCGACTCGTGGCGCTCGCAGTTCGGAGCGTCTTCGTAGGTCATAGCGGAAGATTACGCACTGCGTCGTAACTAACCTAGTGCCCCCAGCACAATGTGTGGCCGTGTTTGCTTGTACTCGGCGCACACCGTTAATCTCTCCCCATGTCGGCCCGGAAAGCGCTGGACGAGCTCACCGAACCCAAACCGACCGTGCGTGAGGCGATGCGCTTCGGCGAATTCGCCGGCGCCACGCTGAAGGCGGGCGAGGCCGGCCTCGACCGGCCCATCGAGTGGGTTCGGATCATGGAGACCCCGGAGATCCAGCCGCGTCCGGGTGACCTGCTGCTCACGACCGGCTTCCCGATCAAGGACGATCGCGCGGCCCAAATCCGGCTGGTGAGCAGGATCGCCGAGTCCGGAGGCGCCGGCCTCGTGATCAAGCCGCACCCCTACCTGCGCAAGCTCGCGCCCGAGATGCTCACCGAGGCCGATCGCTTGAACGTGCCTCTATTCACGATCGGCGCGAGCGTACAGCTGGTGGACATCATGGCTCCACTGCTCGAGCGGATCATCAACGCCGAGCACTGGCGGCTGCGCCAGTCCTTCGAGATCCACCGCCGCTTCACCGAGCTCGTCCTCGACGGCAAGGGCGTGAACGAGATCTGCCGCACGCTGGCCGACCTGCTCGAGAGCGCGGTCGTGATCGAGGACGCGAGCTTCCACCTGCTCGCGCACGCCGGTGGCGGCGGCGACCCGCACCGCAAGGAGACGATCCAGCACCAGGGCACGCCCCAGCGCGTGCTCTTCGACCCCCAGATCCAGCGTATGCTCCGCGAGCTCGAGGCCAAACGCGGCCCCATCAAGGTCCCCGCCTACCCACACGTCGGCATGTCGCGCGAGCGCCTGATCGCGCCGATCCTGGCCGCGAACCAGGTGCTCGGCTACATCTCGGTGCTGGACAACCCGCCGCACCACGACGAGCTGGCCTTCCTTGCCCTCGAGCAGGCGGCGCTCGTGCTGGCGCTCTCGATCGCCAAGGAGCGCGAGCTCGCCGAGGTCGAGGGGCGCGTGCGCGGCGAGTTCCTGGGCGACCTGCTTTTCGGTACCTACGGCGACGAGGCGGCGGCGCAGCGGCGCGCGCGGCATCTCGGCTACCCGCTGCACGGCAGCCACATCGTGATGCTCACCGACATCGACGACTTTCGCGGCTTCAACCGCGCGCGCCAGATCTCCGAGGACGCGATCCAGGCGATCAAGCGGGAGTTCCTGCGCAGGGTGACCGCAGTCGTGCGCGCGACCTTTCCCCGCGCCCTGGTGCAGGGCCGGTCGGACAGCGTCGTCGCCCTGCTCCCGATCGGGGCCGAGCCCGGCGACTACCAGCCGCGCGTGCAGGCTCTCGGCATCCAGGTGCGCCAGTCGATCGCCGACTGGAAGCCGGGCTTCACGGTCTCGGTCGGGTTCAGCGCCCCGACCGAGGCGCCCACCGGCGTGGCCGCCGCGCAGCGCGAGGTCACCGCCGTGATGGACTCGCTGGCCCGGTTCAAGCGGTGGGGCGAGGTGGTCGCCGTGCCCGAGCTGGGCCTCACGGGGCTGCTTGCGGCGGTCGCCGACGAGCGGCTGGTCGACTACGCCCGCCGCCTGCTCGGACCGCTGGCCGAGCACGATCGCGCCCACAACGGCAGCCTGGTCGCCAGCCTGCGCGCCTACCTCGAGACGGGCGAACAGCAGCAGGCGGCCAAGCGGCTTCGAGTCCATCCGAACACGCTGCGCTATCGGTTGGACCGGATCCGCGAGATCAGCGGTGTGGACCTCGACGACTCCGAGACCCGGCTCAACCTCGCCGTCGCACTCAGAGTCCGAACCCTTTTGGGAATGTGACGACCACATAACGCGCGGGCGATTCATTTGTTGGCTGCGCACTAGCTCGAGCCGCCGGATCGGGGTACTCTGCAGCGCAAGTGCCCCCCACTCTTCGTTCCACGCGCCTTGCTTGGGCGGGGGACCTGCCCAAGGAGCGTGCCGCGTGCGGCATGGGCTTCGTCGCCACGCCGGAGCTCGGCCACGAGGCCGTGGCCCACGGGGTCGGCGCGCTCGCTCGATTGGCACATCGCGGCGGGCTCGACGCCGACGGCAAGAGCGGCGACGGAGCCGGCCTGCTCATCCAGGTCCCGCAACGCCTCCTCGGCGGCGACTTGGCGGTGGCGGTGGTGTTCGAGTGGGACGTGAGGGCTCGCGATGTGGTCGGCGCGGCGATGCGCCGGACGGGTCTCGAGCTCAGCGAATGGCGCCGCGTTCCCGTCGATCCGTCTAGCCTCGGTGAGCGGGCGCTCGACACGATGCCCGCGGTCTGGCATGGGCTGATCGCCCGGCCGGACCTCGACCCGCTCGAGCTGGAGCGGCGCCTCTACCTCGCCCGCCGGAGAGCGGAGAGGGAGGCCGAGCAGCTGGGCATTCGCATGTACGTGCCTTCGTGCTCCAGCCGCACGGTCGTCTACAAAGGACTGATGGCCGGCACTCGGCTGGCCGACTTCTACATCGACCTGCAGGACCCCGCCTGCGAAAGCCGGCTGGCGGTGTTTCACCAGCGCTACTCCACCAACACCATGCCGGACTGGCGGCTGGCGCAGCCGTTCCGCATGCTCGCGCACAACGGCGAGATCAACACCGTCGGCGCCAACCGCGCCTGGATGCGGGCGCGCGAGCCCGAGCTCGAACCGGAGCTTCGGTCGGCGATGTGGCCCGAGGGCTCGGACTCGGCGTCGCTCGACAACGCGCTCGAGCTGCTCGTGAGGCGCGGCTGGGAGGTTTCGGAAGCGCTGATGAGCCTGGTGCCCGACGCGTGGGAAGGCCGCGGCGACATCGCCGCGTCCGTGCGCGACTTCTATCGCTACCAGTCCACGAAGTTCGAACCGTGGGATGGTCCGGCGGCACTGGCGTTCAGCGACGGTCGCGTCGTCGGCGCCGCACTCGACCGCAACGGCCTGCGGCCGCTGCGCTGGCAGCGCACGCGCGACGGAATGGTCGTCGCTGCCTCCGAGGCCGGCGTGGTCCGAATGGACCCGTCCGACGTCGTGGAGCGCGGCCGCCTCGGGCCGGGCCAGCTCATCCTGGTCGACACTCGCGAGTGCACCCTGATGCGCGACGCGGACGCCAAGGAATGGGTCGGCGCCCGGCACGACTACGGCCTGCTGGCCGACCGCACCCTGGTGCCCGTCGAGCGCAGGCACATCGAGCTCGATCCGCCCGAGGACCCCGGCCGCCTCCAGCGCATCCACGGCTGGGGCGTCGAGGACGTGAAGATGGTCGTCGGCGCGATGGCCGAAACCGGCGCCGAGCCGGTGTACTCGATGGGCGACGACATCCCCATCGCCCCGCTGGGCAGGACGCCCCGCAGGCTGTACGGCTACCTGCGCCAGCGCTTTGCGCAGGTCACCAACCCGGCCATCGACCCGCTGCGCGAGAAGGCGGTCATGTCGCTGCGGACACTCGTCGGACCTCGGCGCCGCACGCTCGAGCCCGAGGGCGGCGCCGAGGCCGAGCTCAGCCGCCGGCATCACCCTGCCGTGCCGGCGGAAGCAGGTTTGCTGGAGCTCGAGTCGCCGGTGCTGGGCGCCGGCGAGCTGGCGCGCGTGCTCGAGGAGGCGACCGTGCTGGACGCGACGTGCGCGCCGGACCGGTCGCTGGCCGAAGAGCTGGCCCGGCTGCGGGAGGAGGCCGCCGCCGTCGATGGGACCGTCGCCCTCACCGACCGCCGCGCGGACCTCGACCCCTCGCGCATGCCGATTCCGATGGCGCTCGCCGTCGGCGCCGTGCACGAGCACCTGCTCAAGACCGGGCGGAGGATGGCGAACGACATCGTGGCCATTGCGGGCGACGCCGTCGACGTGCACGACCTCGCGTGCCTGATCACGATCGGCGCCAGCGCCGTGCATCCCTACCTCGCCATGGCGACCGCGGGACCGGAGGGAGAGGCCGCCTATCGCAAGGCGCTCGAGGCGGGCCTGTTGAAGGTGATGGCGAAGATGGGCATCTCCTGCGTCGCCAGCTACCGCGGCGGTCACGTGCTGGAAGCGCTCGGCCTCGGGGCCGAGGTGATCGAGGCGTGCTTCCCGAGCGTGCCCTCGCGGATCGGCGGCGCCGACCTCGCGGACCTCGACGCGATCGGGCGTGCGCGCATGGTCGAGGCGGCCGGCACGCTCACCGACCACGGGCGCGTCCGGTTCCGCAAGGCCGGCGAGCACCATGCGTACAACCCGCTGGCCGTCCGCGCGGCGAAGAAGGCCGCGGAGACCGGTGACCGTGAAGCCTTCGAGGAGTGGAAGCGGCTGTCGCGGATGGGCGGTCCCCAGTCGCTGCGAGAGCTGCTCGTCATTCGCTCGTCGAGCGCACCCACCCCCATCGATGAGGTCGAGCCGGCCTCGGAGATCGCACGGCGCTTCGTGAGCACGGCGATGTCGCTGGGCGCCCTCTCGCCGGAGGCGCATGAGGCGCTGGCCGTGGCGATGAACCGCATCGGCGCGCGCTCCAACTCGGGCGAGGGCGGCGAGGACCCGGACACCTACGACGTCCACGGCGAACGGCGCGACAACCGTGTCAAGCAGGTTGCCTCCGCCCGTTTCGGGGTCACCCCGCGCTACCTGAAGCGCGCCGACGAGCTCGAGATCAAGATCGCCCAGGGTTCGAAGCCGGGCGAAGGCGGGCAGCTGCCGGGCATGAAGGTGACGAGCCTCATCGCGCGCCTGAGGCATGCGCAGCCCGGCATGCAGCTGATCTCTCCGCCGCCTCACCACGACATCTATTCGATCGAGGACCTCGCCCAGCTCATCTACGACCTCAAGTCCGTCAACCCGCGGGCGCGCGTCGGCGTCAAGCTCGTGGCCGAGTCGGGCGTGGGCACCATCGCCGCCGGAGTCGTCAAAGCGCGCGCCGACTACGTGCTGGTGTCAGGCCACGACGGCGGCACCGGCGCATCGCCACTGTCCTCGATCAAGAACGCGGGCGTGCCGTGGGAGCTCGGCCTCGCCGAGACGCAGCAGGTCCTCGTGGCCAACCGGCTGCGAGAACGCGTGAGCCTGCGCACCGACGGCGGGCTTCGCAACGGGCGCGATATCGTGGTCGCCGCGATGCTCGGCGCCGAAGAGTTCGGCTTCGGCACGGGGCTGCTGGTCGCTCTGGGCTGTGACATGGCGCGGCAGTGCCACCTCAACACCTGCCCGACAGGGATCGCCACGCAGCGGGAGGACCTGCGGGCAAAGTTCGAAGGCCGGCCGGAACACGTTATCAACCACCTGTTCTTCATCGCGGAGGAGGTGCGCGAGCACCTCGCGAGCATCGGAGCGCGCACGCTCGACGAGATCGTCGGCCGCGTCGACCTGCTGCATGAGCTCGAGGGCTGCTCGCTCGATATGTCCGCGATCCTGCGCGCCACCGATCCGGCAGCTGTCAGGCGGCGGACGTGGGCTCGCAACGGCGATGTGCCCGAGGCGGCGCCCGCGAGTGGCCACATCGACAACTCGCGGCGCACGGTCGGGGCCGCCCTCGAACCGGGCGATTCGCGCGTCTACCAAGGCAGCGCGGGCCAGAGCTTCGGCGCATTTCTAGACGCCGGCGTCGAGCTGGAGCTGGAGGGCGAGGCGCAGGACTACGTCGGCAAGGGCATGGGCGGCGGCGTGATCGTGATCAGGCCGCCTCGCGGTGACGCCGCGGTCGATCCCGTGCTGGCCGGCAACACCATCGCTTACGGCGCCACCGGCGGCCGGCTCTTCATCGCGGGGCGCGCCGGCGAGCGGTTCTGCGTGCGCAACTCGGGCGCGGTGGCGGTCGTGGAGGGCGCCGGCGATCACTTCTGCGAGTACATGACCGGCGGCATCGCGGTGTCGCTCGGATCCGTGGGCTGGAACGCTGGCGCCGGCATGACGGGCGGGACCGCGTACCTGGTCGACTGGCGGCAGCTCAACGGCGACAGCGTCGTCGCCCGCGCGGTACCGCCGGAGGACGAGCGCGACCTGCGCGACCTGGTCGAGGAGCACCACCGGCGCACCGGATCGGCGCGCGCCGCGGCGATGCTCGCCGACTGGCCGGCCGCGCTCGCGGCGTTCCGGCAGGTGGTGCCCGTCGTGGCGGTCCGGGTCCCGGCCGTCGCGCCGGCGGTCGAGGCACCCGTGGCGGAGAACGCCCCTCCCCGCTAGCAGGGCGGCGGGATTCGCCTAACGAGCCGAAGGGCTGGTCCGCGCGGACTCGCGAATGCGGTCCAGCGCCCGCATGTTGGCCACCGAATCCTCAGGCGGAATCGCGACGTCTCGACCGTCCGCAAGGCTGTCGGCGAAGGATTCGACCATCAGCTGGTATGGGTTGTCGGCTTCATTCCGCGCACCGAACGGCCTTTCCAGCGTGAGATTGCCCTTGGACGTCACGGCCGTGAGCACCTGCTCCTCCGCGGATTCGAAGCTGCACCAGACCGACGCGGTGGCGCCGCCCGGAAAGTGCAGCACCGCACTGGCAGTCATGTCGACACCGGTGTTCGGGTCAAGGCGGGCCTCGGCGCTGACGTTGTCGGGCTCGCCGAGCAGCCAGCGGGCGACGTTGACCGTATAGCACCCGACGTCGAGCAGCGCGCCGCCGCCGAGCTCAGGGACGAGGCGATAGTCGCCCGGATGGTTCAGGTCGAATCCGAAGTTCGCCTGGATATGGCGAGGGGGGTCGGTTCGCAGCCGCTCGACGAAATCCCGGGTGCGCGGGTTGAACCGGTACATGAACGCCTCCATCAGGCGCAGGCCCGATGCCTCGGCGGCGCGCGCCATGTCCTCGGCCTCGACCGCGTTCATGGCCAGCGGCTTCTCGCAGAGGACGTGCTTGCCGGCAGCCAGCGCCCGCAGCGTCCACTCGCGGTGAACGCTGTTGACGAGCGGGATGTATACGGCGTCGACGTCGCGATCGGCGAGCACCGCCTCGTAATCGGATGCCACCTTCGGGATCGAGTGCGCGCCGGCCATGGCCCGGGCGCGGTCGGGGTCGCGGCTCGCGATCGCCACCAGCCGTCCGTTGCGAGAAGCGGCGATGGCCGGGACGACTGCGGTGCCGGCGATCGAGGCCGCGCCCAGGATCCCCCAGCCCGCTCGCGATTCCTTTATATGTCGACCTCGAGACGAGCGCCACCACCCGCGATCGAGCGTGTGGCCGCCTCCATCACCGCGACCGTGCGCCGCGCTTGCTCCGGCTGCACCGCCAGCGGCTCGTCCCAGGCGATGTGGTCGGCGAGGTTGCGGTAGAAGCCGTTGTCGTCGCGCGGGGCGAGGGCGAGGCGTTCTTCGTGCACGCCGCCCTGTGCCGGGCGTGAAACCGTCAGTCGCGCGGGCGAGTCCGCCGGCGCGAGGCCTTCCTGCAGCCGCCAGTCGCCGACCACGGCGCCGCGCGTGCCGAGCACGTACCACTTGGGCTTCAGCGCCGCCGCGATGTCCGACTGCATGAATGTCGCCTGTGCCCCGCTCGCGAACTGGAGGTCGACGCGAACCTGGTCGGCATTGGTCACGTCGTGCCACACGCGCTTGTGCCCGACGGCGCTCACGCTGGTGACGGGGCCATCAAACAGCCGCAGCACCCAGTCGAAATAGTGCGAGCCCCAGTCGTAGATGGTGCCGCCGGAGATCGGCTCGTGGCTGTGCCAGTAATCGCACGGGTGCGAGTAGCCGCCGATGAACGACTCCATGTAGAACGCCTCCCCGATGCGGCCGGAGCTCACCACGTCGCGCAGGGCGATGTAATCGGGATCCCAGCGCCGGCTCTGGTAAACGGTCAGCACCCGCTGGCACGCGGCGGCGGCGTCGATCATGCGGTCGACGTCGTCCAGCGTGATCGCGAACGGCTTCTCGCAGACGGCGTGCTTGCCCGCGTCGAGCGCGGCGACCACGGGATCTGCGTGCAGGCTGGGCGGCGTGCCGACGACCACCAGGCCGACTTCGGGATCGCCGAGCAGGCCGTCGAGGTTGGCGTGCGCGGCCACCCCGAGCTCCTTTTGCGCGAGGGCGCGCCGGTCGGCGGACACGTCGCATACGGCACGCAGGTCCAGGCCCGCGGTCGCGGAGATAGCGGCCGCGTGGATCTTCGCAATCGCGCCGTATCCCACCAGGCCGACGCCGACGGCGGGCGAGGGCGCAACGCCGGCCGCAAAGAGGGCGGCGCGGTGGACGAGCTTGTGGAAATCGGCGTTCTCGTACGCGGCCGGGCCGTGGCCCAGGCCGATGTGAACGAACCTTCCCTGTCCATGCCTGCGCTCGTAGGCCACGACCTGGTCGGTGAACTGCCAGCTGGCGCGCATCAGGACCGTGGCCTGCGCCGGCGGGCCCTCGGCCAGCAGGAGCTCGTCCTCGAGGCGGATCTCGGGCGCCAGCCTGTCCGTCAGCGGATGACCCGGGATGGTCCTCACCACCAGCTCGGTCAGCCGGCCCGGACCGCCCGGCCGCCATCCGGCCATCTCGGCGATCGGGTCCAGCTGCGACCAGGCGGCGAGCGTCCCGTGCAGAAGCACCAGGCCACCCCCGCCGCGCACGAAGGCTTCGAGCCTCGCCGCTTGATCGGGCGTTAGCGCCTCGTCGCCGGCCGCGATCAGCACGCTCGCCCGGCCGGGAACCGCTCCGGTGTCGGAGGTCGTCTCCAGGTCGAAATGATGCGTGAGCTCGAGCTCGCGGAGCAGCGGTCGCGTCATGTGCCGGTAGTCGTGCGCGCGGCCCGCGAGCAAGACCATGGCGGGAATCCGGGGCCGGCCCATCGTCAAGATCGTACGCGGGCGATGTCCCGCAAGGCCTTGCGCGTCAGGCCGGCCGTTCTTTCCCAGGTGAACTCGCGTGCCCGTTCGAGGCTCGCCTCGCGCAATCGCCGGCGGAGCCCTTCATCGCTCAACACCTGTCCCAGGCCGTGTGCGATCTCATCCACGTCCTCGGGATCGACCAGCACCGCAGCGTCGCCGGCGAGCTCGGGAAGGGCGCCCGTCGCGCCGACGACGGCCGGCAGCCCGTGGGCCATGGCCTCGAGCAGCGGCAGCCCGAACCCCTCGTAGAGGCTTGGGAAAGCGAGCACCGCGGCGGACTCGTACAGGGCGCTGAGCGTCGGCTCGTCGACATGGCCGAGGTAGCGGACTCCAGGTTCGGCCCCGATCTTCTCCAGGGTGTCGCCGTAGGCCCAGCCGGGGCGGCCGGCGATCACGAGTGGCGGAGCGTCACTTCGCGCACGTAGCGCGCGGTACGCGGCCAGCAGGCGCGGGTAGTTCTTGCGGGGCTCGATGGTGCCGACGGCGAGGATGAAACCTGGCTCGAGTCCATCGGGCAGGGGGCCTGCGGCGACCGTGGTGGGCACCCCCAGCGGCACCACCGACACCTTGCCCTCCAGGCCCGGCAGCGGGTAGCAGTCGAGCAGGTCCTGACGCGTCTTGTTGGAGATCACGAGCACGGCGGCGGCCTGCCGAAGCGCGGGCCGGAGGATCGAACCGAGGTACACACGCTGCTGCCACGGCACCTCCGCCGGCCGCAGCCGGAACGCGAGGTCGTACACGAACATCGCGACCGGCGGCGCTCCGCTCTGGCGGCGGGGTGGGCTGGGCCAGTACGGGTAGAGGATGGCGTCGCCACCCAGCCGGCCCTCCACAGCCGGCAGCCAGCGCAGCTTCAGGGCGAGCTCGTGGCGGTAGGGCGCCAGCACCGCATCGCAGTCGAGGTCGGCCAGGCTCGGGGGTCGTTCCCGGCTGCAGAGCAGCGTGTAGGCGTCGCCGTCACGCTCGGCCACCAGCGCCCTCGCCAGCTCGGTGGCGACCGTCACCATGCCGACGCGAGGCCGCCAGCAGGCGGTCACGTCGATCGCGAATCGGGCCACCCAGTGACTCTAGAGAAATCAATGAGAAGCCTCCCCGCCGTGCGGGGAGGTGGCGGGCGCAGAGCGCAGCGCCGGAGGGGGGCAATCGGGGCAGGGACAGGAGAGGAAGTCGCCCAAATGGACGACGACAGGCCCCCGGATTCGATGTAGTGTCTAGGGAGGCTCGGGGAGCAAATCGCGTTCAATTGGCCGATCCCTCCCTCCTTTCTGAGGTCCTCCGCCACGCGGGGCGGAGGACCCTCATTGTCTAAGTCAGGACTGCACCGACCGGATCGCGAACACGCAGTCGAACGTGCCCGAGACCGATCCGCACTCGACCTCTTCGACGTACCAGTCGTTGGCCAGGCCCGCCCAGCGAAGGATGGCCTCGATGGTCGCGATCCAGATGTGGCAGGACTTGACGGTCTTGATCCGGCCCAGCGCGAACATGTTGGAGAAGTTGACGAGCCAGAACTGGCCTTCGTCGACCTGCAGCCAGGCGTGCGTGTGCTCGCCGCGCACGTTGTCCATCGCCTCGGTGAAAGCCTTGACCACCCCGGCGAGCTTGCGCTGGCGGCCCGGGACCAGGCGGCGCATGCCGGGCATCCCGTGACGGCCCTGCGAGAGCCAGCGCTCCGTGGCGCGGCGCCCCCAGGCGCGGATCTGGTCCTCGGCCTCGGCCCCATACACGACCTCGAACGCCTCGTTCAGGCGGCTGAGGTAATCAACGGGAGTGGCGAGCTGCTCGTCGTCGGGCGGATCGTGGTCGAGGTACTGGGCAAGGCCCGCCGTGTACGCGATCTCGTGCCAGCGGTCGCGCGTCAGGTCCCGCGCGACGTGCACGAGGTTGGCTACATGCGAGTTGAGGATGAAGCGGCCGCGGGCGCGGGAGGTCTTCACGCCCATGAGCTCGAGGGTGCGCACGGCGGAGGACGAGCCCGAGCCAGAGCTCGGCGTGGGCGGGGGCGAGCCGGAAAGACCGGGGGCTCCGACCCTCTGCATCGGGGGCAGCGTCTGCACCGGAGCCGGTCCACCGGGCACGCCTGAAGCGGTGAGCACAACCGCCGGCACTCCTTGCGGTGTGAGCGGCATGGCTGTCGTCTCCACCGACGCGGCGACCACGCGCGTTCCCGGCACCGCGGCCGGCGTGGGCGGGACGGTGGCGCCCGTGCTGCGGCGCTGCGGCAGCTTCGCCATCTGGCCCAGCAGCTCGCGCACCGTCTGCGGGCGGTCGTTCGGGTCCTTGGCCAGGACCTTCTTGAGCAGCTGATCGAGCTCGTCGGGCAGGTTTCCATTCAGCGCCACGGCGGACGGGATCGGCGAGTTCACAGTCGCGTAGGCGACCTCCATCCGGTTGGCGCCGGTATAGGGCAGGCGGCCCGTGAGCATCTCGAAGGTGAGCACGCCCAGCGCATAGATGTCGGCGCGCCGGTCGACGTCGTGGCCCATCACCTGCTCCGGAGCCATGTAGCCTGGGGTGCCGATCGCCAGCCCGATCGTGGTCAGGTGCGTCGGCTGCCCCGCGCCGCGCGCCAGGCCGAAGTCCGCCAGCAGCGCGCGTCCATCCGAGTGGATCAGCACGTTGGTCGGCTTGAGGTCTCGGTGGACGATGCCCGCATCGTGGGCGTGCTGCAGGCCGTCTCCGATCTCGCGCAGGTAGCGCCACGCGCTCAGCGTGTCGAGGGGTCCGCGGCGCAGGATGTCCCGCAGCGTGCCGCCGCGGACCAGCGGCATCGTCAAGTAGGCGACGCCCTCGGTCAGCTCGAAGTCATAGATGGTGAGGATGTTCGGGTGGTCGAGCTTGGCCAGCGTCTTCGCCTCGGCCTCGAACCGCTTGACGAAACCTTCATCCTCGAACAGCTCGGGCGACAGTGCTTTGAGCGCGACCTCACGCCCCAGCGGCTGCTGCACCGCACGGTAGACGACGGCCATGCCGCCGCCGCCGAGGCGCTCCACGATCTCGTACGAGCCGAGCCTGGTGCCGGTGAGGTCTTTCACTGCGCGCTTTTGTTGGCGGTCAGCCGGTCGACGACCGCGGTCAGGTCGGTGAGGCGGAAAGGTTTGCTCAGCACGTCATCCGCGCCGGCCGCCAGGAAGCGTTCCCGGTCGCTGGCCATCGAGTGCGCGCTGGAGATCACGATCGCCATGCCCGGCTTCTGGGCCTTGATCTGGCGCATCGCCTCCAGGCCGTCCATGCCCGGCATGGCGACGTCCATCAGGATCATGTCCAGCGGGTTTGCCAGCGCCAGCGACACCGCCTCGAGACCGTCGGACGCGGTGAGCACCTTGTGGCCGGCCTTCTCCAGCACGCGCCGGCACAGCCGCTGCGCGACCTCGTTGTCGTCGGCGACGAGGACCGTCACCGACTCGGCCGGGGCGTCAGCCTCAGCCATGACGCAACTGCATCGCGGGGGTCACGGCGTCAGCCGCAAGCGGGATGGTGAAGTGGAATGCGGAGCCATGGCCGACGGCGCTCTCCACCCAGATCTTGCCGCCATGCATCTCCACGATCTGCTTAACGATCGTCAGCCCGAGCCCGGTCCCGGCGATGGACTGGGCCGCGCCACTGCGCACGCGCCGAAACCGCTCGAAGACGTGTGCGATCTCATCGGGCGGGATGCCGAGCCCGGTGTCGGCGATCGTGATCAGGGCATAGCCGCCCTCGGCCCGGCTCGAGATGGTCACGACGCCGCCCTCGGGCGAGTACTTGATCGCGTTGTTGACGAGGTTGCTCACGACCTGGACGAGCCGGTCGCGGTCCCCGGTGACTATCGGCAGGCGCGGGTCGAGGTCCGGCTTGAAGTCGACGGTGTTCGACGGCGCCGATCTGGCGATCGTGTCGCTAAGCACCTCGTTGATGTCGACGTCCGCCATCCGGATGCTCATCCGCCCCGACTCCATGCGGTCAAGGTCGAGCATGTCGCCGATGAGCCGGTTCACGCGGTCCGCGTCATTGAATATGTAGCCGCCGTACGCGCGCACCTCGTCGGACTCGAGCCCGCCATCGCGGATCAGCTCGCTGAAGCCCTGGATGCCGGTCAGGGCGGTGCGGAACTCGTGCGAGACGATGGACAGGAACTCGGTCTTCGTGCGGTCCAGCTTCTCGAGGTCGGCGTTGGCGCTCTGCTGCGCCTCCAGCGCCTCGGCCAGCTTGTCCTGCGCGACTCGCACCTTCGTCACGTCCTCGACCATCACCAGCACGTGCTCGGGGCGGCCGCTGACGTCGGGAATCGATGTGGCGGTCATCTGCAGCCACAGCCAGCGTCCGCCGCCTGTCGCCGCCCGGACCTGGACGCTTCCGCCGTCGCTGTAGCCGGCGAGCAGCGGCGCGACCCGCGACCTGCCGGCCGCGACGTCGTACGACCGGAGCAAGTCCGGCCACGCCTGGTCGCGCAACACATCGAGGTCGTGCTCCAGCATCCGAAGCAGGGCCGCGTTGCCCTCGAGCAGCTCACCGGTGGCGCTGACGCGGGCGATTCCGATCGGCGCCTGCTCGAAGATCGCCCGGTGGTCGGCCTCGCTGCGCTGCAACGCCGCGGTAGTGTCGGCCCGCTGGATGAACTGGCCGACCTCCGAGCCGACTGTGGTGAGCATCGTCATCACGTCGTCCTGCATGTCGGATGGGCGGCGTGACAGCAGCGCGATCACGCCCGTGACCTCGCCCGCCGACACGACGGGGCAGACCACGACCTCGTTCAGCCCCGCCTTCCTGGCTGGGAGGGTGAGCGACGGCTCGCCGATGGGCGAGATGCTCTTGATCGCGGCGACGACGCCAGACTGCCGCGCCCGTCCGAAGACGCCCTGGCCCGGAGGCAGGAACAGCTCCCGGCAGGACCGCTCGAACTCCGCCAGCGCCGTGTCCGGGCAGTTCCAGGCATGGCGCAGCCGCAGCACGTCGCCCTCCGCGTCGACCGACCAGAATTGCACCGCGTCCCGCTCGAGGTGGGTGCCGATCGCGCCCAGGACATGCGACGCGGCCTGGTCCCAGGTAGCGCTCGTGGCGATGGCGTGGCGCACCGCGACCATCGCGTCGCGGATGGCGTCGGCTCTCTTGGCGACCGAGATGTCGCTCTCCTGAACGACGAAGAGTGGGCGCGTTCCGTCGAGAGTGACCGCTGCGATGGTCAGGGCTACTGGAAACGAATCGCCACCAGGCTTCACCTGCCGGCTCTCACCTACCCAACGCGCGGTGCGGCCGGCACGGAGCGCGTCGAGCTGCTGCTCGAGCGCAGCGAGGCGGCCAGGCTCGGTGATCGCGATCAGCGTCGTGTCCAGCAGCTCCGGGACCTTCCGGCCCAGCATTGCCGCCAGGGTCTGGTTGGCCTCCACCCATCTGGTCTCCGAGTCGATCAGGCCAAGCCCGACGGTCGCTCCGCCGATGGCCAGCGAGAGCAGCTCGTCGTGATGGCGAAGCGCCTCGGCGTCATGCTTCGCGACTTCCGAGGCACGCACGGCGTGCCGCATGACCTCGTAGACCACGACGGTGACCACACCTATGGCGGCGAGCAGGACGATTGCGGCGACCTCGGCTGCGCCGCTGGAACGGGCGACACCGACAAAGATGGCGGCGACCGCAAAGAGCCCGACGAAGAGCCAGGCGGCGTACGGCGTGACACGACGAACCAGGCCCTCCGTCGAAAACGGTTTCGTGGCAAACCGATGCTTGAGGCCTGGCGACACCGGCTCTCCCTCACCCCCCCTGGCTGGGCTTGCGGTGCGCAGGGCCTGAATTTTATCGGTCGGCAGGCCGGGTGAGCCCTGCTTAAGCGCGGCGAGACGGGCATCCGCGCGGGACCTTGATAAGCTGCGGCGCACAAAGCTGAGTTGAGCTCCTCGAATTCGCCCCTGCAACCGCTCGGCCTGAGCCGGCGCGTCTACCCGTTCCTCGGGCTGGCGATCGTGGGTGTCGTTTCAGTTCGGGGTTTCGGCGCCGTGACCGCGTCGCCAGAACAGCTGGCCGCGGTGGTCATCGGCGCCCTGCTCGTGCTGGCGCCCCTGGTTCCCGTGGATTTCCTGCCCTCGGGCAGGCTCCCGGCGGCGGCGCCGGTGTTCGCCGGCTTTGCGCTCGCCGCCTACCCCCTGTGGGCCTCGGGATCGCTGGTGGGGATCGCGGCGGCGGTGGTCCTGGCCGCCGTGGGCTGCGCTCTCATCCTGGTGCCCTGGGAGCGGATCCCGCGCGCGCTGCACGCAATCTCGCCCATCGGCGGCCTCGTGGTGGCGCTGTTCGTGGAGGCGCAGTTCGGCTCGAGCGTGCTGCACGCCTTCCCATTCCTGCTGCTGCCCCTCCTCTTCCTCGCCCTGTACTACACGACGCTCGAGTTCGCGATCGGCGCGGGCCTGGCCGTGGCCAACATCGCGCTGGTGGCGGCGGTCAACCCGCAAGCGTCCGACTCGGGCCAGGCCCTCATCGCCGCCCTGACCCTGGTGGCCCTCGGGCTCCTGGTGCGCCGCGTGGTTTCCGATCTGGAGGCCAGCCACGCCGCTGCGGCCGCGGCCGAGGCGGCCAAGTCCGAGCTGCTGGCGAATCTCGCGAAGCGCAACGAGCAGCTGCAGGAGATGACTCGAATGAAGTCCGAGTTCCTGGCCACCATGAGCCACGAGATCCGCACGCCGATGAACGGCGTGATCGGCATGACCGGCCTGCTGTTGGGCACCGACCTGACTCCCGAGCAGCGCGACTACGTCGAGACGGTGCGCACCTCCGGAGACACGCTGCTCGAGATCATCAATGACATCCTCGACTTCTCGAAGATCGAGGCCGGGCGCGTCCGCATGGAGTCGATCGACTTCAGCCCCAAGGACGTCACCGAGGAGGCGGTCGAGCTGTTCGCCGAGGCGGCCGCGAACAAGGGCATCGAGCTGATCGTCGACGTCGAGCCCGAAATCCCCCGGCGGGTGGTCGGCGACCCGGGGCGCCTGCGCCAGATCCTGCTCAACCTGGTCGGCAACGCCATCAAGTTCACCGACAGTGGTGAGGTCGTGGTCAGAGCGGCGCGGCTCGACACGCGGGGGCCGGGCGTGCTGCTGCGATTCGAGGTCTCCGACACCGGCATCGGGCTGTCCGAGGAGGAGAGCGCGCAGGTCTTCTCGACGTACTCGCAGGTCGACAGCTCGACCACCCGCCGGCACGGCGGCACCGGTCTGGGCCTGGCCATCGCGCGGATGCTCACCGGCCTCATGGGCGGCGAGATCGGGGTCGAGAGCGAGAAGGGTGCCGGCAGCCGCTTCTGGTTCACGTCGCTGTTCCGCGAGTCCGACAGCAAGGTTGCCGCGGTCGCGAGCGCGGCCGACCTGACCGGCACGGCCGTCGCCATCATCGACGACAACCGCACGAACCGGACCATCCTCGAGCGCTACCTCGACTCGTGGGGGATGCGGCAGTCCAGCTACGAAAGCGGCATGGAAGCGCTGCAGGACATGCGCAAGGCGGCGGACGGCGAGGTTCCGTTTGACGTCGCGATCGTCGACATGATGATGCCCGGCATGGACGGCCGCGACGTCGCGGCCGCGATCCGGCGCGATCCCTCCCTGCGTGACCTGATCGTCCTGCTGCTCACCTCGGCCGGCCACTCGGAGCAGCCCGTGCCAGGCGTCGACGTGGAGCTCGTCAAGCCCGTCCGCCCCTCACAGCTGTTCGATGTCCTGCACACGCTGCTGGCCGCCCGGCCCGAGCATGCGAGGCGAACCGCGGCCGACCAGCTCGACGGGTCGGTCGAGCGATCCACACGAGGTGCGCGCGTGCTGGTGGTGGAGGACAACGCCGCCAACCTCAAGGTGGCGGTGCGCATGATCGAGCGCCTCGGCTATCGGGCGGACATGGCGGGAAACGGCCTGGAGGCGGTCAAGGCGCTGGGCCAGCTGGACTACGACGCGGTGCTGATGGACTGCCAGATGCCGGAGGTGGACGGCTACGAGGCGACGCGGCGGATCCGGCGGCAGGAGCACAAGCACACGCCGATCATCGCCATGACCGCGAGCGCGATGGCCGGCGACCGCGAGCGCTGCCTGGCCGCGGGCATGGACGACTACATCTCCAAGCCGATCAAGATGCACGTGGTGGCGGCTGTGCTGGAGCGCTGGCTGGGGAATGGCTCCGAGAGCCGGCACTCGGGAGCCGACGGCAAGAGCTAGGGGTCCGGCAGCCGGGACTCGGCGTCTAGCGGACTAGGCGGTCGGGTCCCACTTCCTGCGCAAGGCGAGCACGGTCACGTCGTCAGAGAGCTCGCGGCTGCGCGCGCCGTCGGTCAGGAGCTTGACCAGGGCCTCGGCGGTCTCGGCCGTCCGGACGTCGAGCGGCAGCAGCACGTCTTTGATTCCCATGTCGGGACGCAGGTCGAGCAGGCCGTCGGAGAAGACCAGCAGCGTATCGCCGGGCTTCAGGTTGGCCCAGCCGATCGAGAACTCCTGCTCGGGGAACATGCCGATCGGCGCGCCGCGCAGCGACAGGTTCTCCTGGCCGGTGCTTCCACGCAGGATGCGGGCATGGCCGTGTCCGGCGTCGATGTAGTGCAGATCGCCGGTCGGCAGGTCGAACACGCCGTGGAAAACCGTCACGAAGGCCTCGTTGACCTCGAGGGGCGCCTCCATGATCCTCGCCGCCAGGCGCACGGACTGCTGGAGGTCTTCGACCTGGGCCGAGGTCCGCAGGGCGGCCCGCACCGTGGCCATCATCATCGCCGCGGGCAGGCCCTTGCCCATGACGTCACCGAGGGTGACCGCGACGCGCTTTTCGTCAGGCAGGTACCAGTCGTAGAAGTCGCCGCTGATCTCCCGCGCGGGCGAGAAGTGGGCCGCGATGTCGAAGCCGTCGCCTTCCAGCGGCGACTTGGGCAGCATGCCCTCCTGGATGTGAGCCGCAGTGGCCATCTGCTGGGCGCGCTCGGAGACCATCGCTTCGAGTCGGTGGAGATTGGATTGGTACTCGAGCTCGAGGTTGCGACGCCTCAGTGCGTTGTAGACGGCGAGGTAGAGCTCGGTCGATCCGATAGGCTTGACGAAGTACCCGTGCGCGCCGTGCTCGACGGCGGCCTTTCCGAGCTCGGGGTCGTCAACGCCCGAGATCATCACCACCGCGATGTCGGGCCGCAGCGCCCGAAGCTCGCCCAGCAGGCCGTACCCGGATTCGTCCGGCAGCCTGACGTCGAGCACGACTACCGCGTAGTCGTTCGCGGCCAGCCTCTGGCGTGCTTCTGCGCCGTTGAATGCCGTGTCCGCCTCGATGCCCCGGCTCTTGAGGATGCGGGCCATCGACCTGCAGAGGGCTTCCTCGTCCTCGACGATCAACATGTGGGGAGCGGCTTCAGCGGCGGGCATGACTTCGCTGAAGTTTAGGTGTGTAACCCGGAACGGATGCCACCCCTAGCGTTGTAGTCTCTAGCTCCGGTGAGCCTGGAAGTACAAACTCGGCAGACTGACGCCGGTGTGACTGTGGTCGCACCTTCGGGCCGGCTGGACGTCGCAGGCGCCCCCACCTTGAAAGCAGCCATCGGCGACGCGGTCAAGAACGGCACGCCCCGCCTGGTGATCGACATGGAAGGTGTGAGTTTCGTCGACAGCACCGGCCTGGGCTCGGTGATCGCCGCCCTGAAGATGCTCCGCGGCTCCAAGGGCGACCTGAGGCTGGCGGCGCCGAATCAGCAGGTTCGCGTCGTGCTCGAGCTGACGACCCTCGATCGCGTCTTCGCCTACTACCCGACGGTCGAGGACGCGCTCACTGACTTCTGACTTTGCCGAGCCGTTCGAGTTCCACGCCAGACTGACACAGCTCGAAGACGCGCTGGACACCTTGCACAACTCGGTGCAGCTGCTGCGCGACCGGGTGGCCGGCGCCGTCGACGAGACCAACGTGATGCTTTTCGAGAGCGCGCTCGGCGAGATCGGCGCCAACGTGATGACTCACGGCCGCCAAGGGGGCGCGGACGACACGCCGGTCGAATACACGCTGCGACTGGACGGGCATCTCGCGCTCGCAACATTCACCGATCGCGGACCGCCCGTTCATAATCACCTGACTCGCGCGATGCCAGAGGCAACCAGCGAGGCCGGCAGGGGCCTCGCCATCGCACGCCAGGTCCTGGACGAGCTGGGATACGAACGTGAGGGCGAGGTCAACAAATGGCGACTGGTGAAGCGATTGTGAGCGCGGACAGCGGTCAGCTCGCCGCGCGCGAGCTCGTCCACGAGTTCAGGAACCTGCTCGCGGTGATCGTGAACTACTGCGAGCTGATCGCCGACGAGACCGGCGACCCTGAAGCCATCAAAGCCGACCTGCACGAGATCCGCACCGCCGCTGAGCGCGCCCTGGCCCTGACCGAGAAGATTCCAGTCCCGCCGAGGCCGAACTCCGCCCCCGAGTCGCCGAGCGACTCGTCGTGACCGCCGTGAAAGAGGAAGGCACGGTGAGGCCGGGCAGCCGCCGGTCGCGAAGCGGCGATCGCGAGGTCGTGCTCGTGATCGACGACGAGCCGCAGGTCCTCCAGCTCCTCAAGCGCGTCCTGGAGCGAGCCGGGTTCGAGACCGTCGCCATCGGCGACGGCCGGGCTGCGCATGACGCCGCGGTGGAGTGGCGGCCGGACATCATCCTGCTCGACCTCATGCTCGGCTCGATCACCGGCGACCAGGTGCTCGCCGACCTGCGCAAGGACTTCCGCACGCGCCTCATCCCGGTCGTGTTCCTCACGGTTCGCAGCTCGATCAAGGACAAGGTCGAGCATCTGATGGCGGGCGCCGACGACTACGTGACCAAACCCTTCATCGGGGAGGAGCTGGTCGCCCGCCTGCGCGCGGTCATCATGCGGTCGACGACCACCCGTGAGCTGAGCCCGCTCACGGGCATGAGCGGCAACTCCGACATCCTGCGCGAGATCTCTAGCCGGCTCGTTATCCCGGACGAGTTCGCGGTCCTCTATCCGGACATCGACAACTTCAAGAGCTACAACGACCACTACGGCTTCATCCGCGGCGACGACGTGATCAAGACGCTGGCCTCGATCATCCTCGAGGTCCTCGAAACGCACTACTCGCCC
>Ga0070730_10001829_pt1 | contig 19941 bp, 18 predicted proteins | sample Coa_R1_3_FD_66447 | JGI IMG/M metagenome (GOLD analysis project Ga0070730, IMG submission 66447) | Surface soil microbial communities from Centralia Pennsylvania, which are recovering from an underground coalmine fire - Coalmine... | ecosystem: Environmental > Terrestrial > Soil > Unclassified ... | reverse complement strand
CTGAACCTCTTGGCAAGAAAGTGTTCTTCTATCGCAATGGTTCGCATGCTCACTCCTTTTATACATCTTCAACGCTCAACTGCTGATACTTTGCTATACTCATTTATCCTGTTCACGCTTTCCTCACCTATTCAAGCGCCGGAAGCATGGAAGTTTCAATCAGCGGTATCTTCGGCTTCAAAGAAGCGTTCAACATCCTCGATCTTCATGGTACGCCGGGCGGGCGGGAGCGCCGCCACGACGCGGCTGCCGTAGTATTTGGTATAGAGGCGCGCGTCCAGGATTGCCATCACGCCCCGGTCCTCTTTGGTGCGAATCAGCCGCCCGATGCCTTGCTTCAGGCGCAGCGTCGCCTGGGGCAAGACGTAGCCGTTGAACCAATCCTCGTTGGCCTCTTTCATCAGCTTGACCCGCGCCTCATGCACGGGGTCGTCAGGTGGGTCGAAGGGCAGCTTGTCAATCACGACGAGCGAGAGCGCCTCGCCCGCAATGTCCACGCCCTCCCAGAAGCTCTTCAGGCCGAACAGCACGGCGTTCCCTGCCGCGCGGAAGCGCTTGATGAGTTCAATCCGCGAGAAATCGCCCTGGATCAAGAGCGGAAAATCCACCTCATCGCGGATGCGCTCGTACACCTCCATCATGGCGCGATGGCTGGAGAAGAGCAGGAACGCCCGCCCACGCGAGGCGCGCACTAACTGGGCCATTTCGCGGGCCAGCGCGGCGAGGTAGGGGCCGTTCTCGGCGCCGAACTTCGGCTCCGGCAGCCCGCGCGGCAGATAGAGCAGCGCGCGGTTGGGATAATCGAACGTCGGCGGCAGGACGCGCTCAGTCACGTTGTTCAGAGCGCCGACGCGGCGGCGGAAGAAGCTGAAATCGCCGCCAACCGCCAGGGTCGCCGAGGTGGCAATCGTGTTGATCTTCTCGAACAACTGCGTTTGCAGCAGTTCGGTGATCGAGAGCGGCGCGGCGGAGACGCTCAATTGGCGCAGCCCCGCGTTCTGGCCGCCGCGTTCGCTGCTGCGTTCTACATAGTAGACGCGGCGCTTCAGGTCTTCCACCGCGAAGGCGACACGCAGATCGCTCGCCAGATTGCGCGCGCGCTTCACCAGCTTGTCGTACAACTGCTCCTCTTTGTCGTCCAGATTGTCCGGGCGGCGATATTTCATGTCTTCAGCCAGCAAGTCTATGGCCTCGGCCAGATGCAAGCCTTCCTGAAAGGGCTGCGTGAGCAGGGCGCGATTCTTGAAGCCGGGGTCGGCGATGGCCGCCAGGCGATCCCAGGCGGCGACGTTGCGCTGCCCAGCCTCCTGGAAGAGCATGGGATCGACATGATCACGCAGGCGGCGCTGCTGAAAGAGGCTCTGCACGCGGCCCGGCGAGACGCTGATCGTGAAGGCTCGCGTGGCCTCTTCTTCCAGGTGATGGGCTTCGTCGATGATGACGACATCGCGCTCTGGCAGCAGCCAGCCCTCCATCGCGGCATCGAGCAAGAGGAGGGTATGGTTGACGACGATCACCTGGGCCTCGCGGGCGCGCTGGCGCATCTCGCGCACGTAGCAGTCGCCAAAGTAGTTGCACTTGCTCCAGGCGCACTGATCGCTATCTGCCGCGATGCGCCCGCGTAGCTCGCCGGGGAGCGTAAAGGGCACCGTATCGAGATCGCCGTCGAACGGATCGCCCTCCGACGCGCCGGTCACATCATCTTGCAAGAACTTGAGCAGGCGCCCAAACGTTGGCGTGCGCAGCACGGGCAGCAGTTCGCGGTTCTCGCGCTCAAAGCGGTCCAGGCAGAGGTAGTTGCCCATGCCCTTGATCAGCGCGGCGCGAAAGTCTTTGATGTGCTGCTGCACAAAGGGGATGTCTTTATAAAACAACTGCTCCTGGAGGTTCTTGTTCGCCGTGCTGATGATGGCGACCTTGCCGGAGCGGACGATAGGAAGCAAGTAAGCTAAACTTTTGCCTGTTCCAGTGCTTGCTTCCACCACCGCATGGTGGCCGCTCTCCAGCGCGTGCGCCACCAGTTCGGCCATCTCCACCTGCGCCGCTCGTTCCTCATAATCGGGCAGGCTCTCCGAGAGCGCGCCGCCCTCGGTGAGATCGCGCCGAACCTGCTCCGCCAGCGATAGATTGATGCTCAAGCGCCCTCCTGCCACAGACTAGACCAGACGTTCGTACCGGATAAGTATACCATATTTGCCGATAGCTGGCTAAGGGCCAGTCAAGCCGTCCAGCCTGTCTCTATCATTGACTTTCAGCCGTCAGCGCAGAAAAGTACGGGGAGATTGTGAAAACGATGAGCAGAGAGTATATTTAAGTACACCGTGTGCTAGACGCAATATCTATCGAGCGATGGTCTGCTGGGAACACCAGAGCAGACGTGGGATGCTGAATGGACGATACTACCCTCTGGCGGTCGTTGACCAGAAAGGCGCGCTTATGGAACGCTGTAGCTTTTGTCATGGTGTGTTGGACCCGGCAACACGGCGCTGCCAGCAATGTGGGCGGGTTCAACTGGCAAACCCACCGGGGGCGCCCCTTGCGTCGGCGTCTGTGCCTGGCACGCTAACGAGGCGCTGCCCGGCTTGTGGCGAGCTGCTACCCGCATCAGCACGCTTTTGCGGGCGCTGCGCCCGGTCCCTTGAATTGATGCCCGAAGCAGAACCTGTGGTCGCCTCAGATGAGCGATCCAGGGTCTCGCCTGCAATTATAGGAGATCTCGTCGGTCTATCTGGGGTGTTCATCGAGTCGGCTGGCTCCCAAACTGTGCTGCCCCAGGCGCCCGCCGCACCGCAGAGCGCGCAGCCTGCGGTGTCTGCCGCTTCCGGTGGTCCCCAGACCGGTGCGCCTGGTGTGCCTGGCGCGCCCGCAGGCCCGCAGGCGGGCGTACCCACTGTGCCCAGCGCCTCTGCCGCGCCGCAAGGCGCTGCGCCCACTGTGCCCACTGCGTCGGCAGGCGCGCAGACTAGCTTGCTGGGCACGACGCTGGCAAAGGTAGTGCTTGTTCTGGTGGTGGCGGTGACGGTCGTAGGCGGCGCTGCTGGCGCCATCTTGATCATCACACATGCCAGGGCTTCGCAGACTGAAAGTTCTGGCCCGACGATCACCGTGCAAAGCGCCTATCACGAAGGCAGCATCCCGGCTGGCTCGACAATGACCATGCTGCGGGTGCGAGGGCAGAGTTTCTCTGGAAGCGCCGCTATTACCTTCCTGCTGGATGGACAGCCCGCGCCAGGCGCTCGCACTGTTCAGAGCGATGCCAGTGGCGCTTTCCAGGCTGATCTGACGATCACGACGGATTGGAAGCTGGGCGCGCATAGGCTGGCGGCCAGAGACGCCACAGACAAAACGGCCCAACAGAGCGTTGAGGTGATGATTGTGCCCCAGGGCGAGGCCAACACCCCTGCCCCCAATGGCTCGCCTCCCGATGATGCCAGCTTTGTACTGGCTACTATGGACCCTTCTTATCTTCCGAGCGATCACTTGATGATTACAGGGCGCGCTGATCCTGCTGGTGGCATGCCCTGCTTTGCGCGCGATAATGGGCAGCCACAGATGTTTTCTGACAACGCTGGGGATGATGCTCAAGAAACCTGGACGTGCAGCGGCTCCTATAAGGGCGGGAAGCTGACATTTACCGAAACGCTGGTGAACGCGCAGTTTACTGGTCAGGGGTACACCTGCACAGGCGCCAATACTCCGCTGATTGATATGCAACTTAAAGGCGAGTTCACCAACGCCACCACCATCAGCGGTACCTACTACTACAGCTATGCCACGCTCATGTTGCACTGCACAGGCGTCGGCGGCCCTGGGCGTGGCGGCGGACCTCCCACTGGCCTCTGGACAGCCATGATTACGACTGTTTCATAGCCAGCCAGGTTTTCCTTCCTGACATTGACAGGCTCGCATCATGCGCCTAAAATGCGGGCACGAGCAGGCATGGGGAGCAAGGCTTTCGCTGGAAGCGAGTCTATAGGTGATCGTCTATGATGTACAAGACCTTGTGAAATATTATCCCGGCCAGCGGGAACCGGCCAACAAGCATATCAGCTTGCACATCGAGCAGGGCGAAATCTTTGGCATTCTGGGCGATAACGGCGCGGGCAAGAGTACACTGGTGCGCCAGATGGTCAATCTGGTTGCCAGTACCTCCGGGAGCATCACGCTCTTTGGGCAAAGCATCACGGCGCATCCGCTGCATGTGCCCCGGCATGTCGGCTATATGCCGCAGGATGGCCGCGCCCTGAACCAACTGACTGTAGACGAGGCGCTCTTTTATACAGCGCGCCTGCGCGGCATGCGGCGCGCAGATGCGCGCAGCGACTGCGACGCGCTGCTAGATCGCTGGCAGATCAACGCCCTGCGCCACAAATATAGCTCGCGGCTCTCCGGTGGCGAGCGGCGGCTCTTGCAGCTTGCGGTGGCGATGGCCGGTTCGCCGCCCGTGCTGATTCTGGACGAGCCGACCAACGATCTGGACCCGCAGCGCCGGAAGCTCGTCTGGGATGTGCTGCGCCGCTATAACACGGAGCGCGGCGCGACGATCATCTTCATCACGCATGACGCCCTGGAGGCCGAGAAGATCATCCAGCGCGTGGCGATTCTGCGCGCGGGCGAACTGGTGGCCCTGGGCAAGCCCAGCGAACTCAAGCAGGCGGTGGATCAGAAGCTGCGCCTGGAACTCTTCTTCTCGCCTGAAACGCCGCCCGCGCTGCTAGCTGGGCTGCCCACCTATGCGATTGAGGCCGGGCGCTGGCTCGTGCTGCTGGAATGGCAGCAGGCGATGGCTACACTGGCAAGCCTCAACCTGGAGCAGCTTGATGACTTTCGACTCTATTCCGCCACATTGGAGGATTTATACCTGTACTATGCTGCGCAACCGCACTGATCGCCCGGCCCTCCTGCCACAGCTTGGCGACCTGTTTCTGATGGAGCTGACCAACTGGCGCTGGTCCTGGCGCACGCTGGTGATTACCGGCACGATCACGCCGCTGCTCAGCATGCTGGCGCTGGGCGTCTTTGCGCGCGGCAGCGGCGCGGAAACGCAGGCATATATCCTGACCGGCAATATCGTGCTGGCGCTGATGTTTGGGATGATGGAGAAGCTCCAGAGCCGCTTCATGTTTATGCGCATTACCGGCGCGCTGGATTATTTTGCAACCCTCCCCATTCAGCGTTCGCTCCTCATCCTGGCAATTGTCCTCTCCTTCCTGGCGCTGATGCTGCCAGCGTTGGTCGTCATCATTAGTGTTGGCGCGCTCTTGCTGGGGGTCTCGCTCAGCCTGAACCCGGTGCTGCTGCTGGTGATTCCGCTCTGCGCCGTGCCGCTGTCGGGCATTGGCGCGCTGATCGGCTCCCTCGCCCGGACGCCGGAAGAATCGGGGGCGATCAGCCTGCTCGTCACGTTTATGCTGCTGGGCCTGGGGCCGGTGGTCATCCCGGCCAGCCGCCTGCCTGGCGTTATCCTCATTCTGGGCTGGCTCAGTCCGGCGACCTATGCCGCCTCAGCCTTGCGCCAGGCGCTGCTGGGTCCGGTAACGCTGCGGCTGCTGCTCGACTTGGCCGTGCTGGTGGGCCTCTCCATCGTGATCTTCTGGCTAGTCTCCCTGAAGATGCGCTGGCGCCAGACCTAGCCCTGCGTTAGATTAGCCGGTACTGTAATCAGCCCATACTTGATCTTGAGGGCCAGGATGCGCTCGACGGAGAGGTCGATGCGCGCTTTGGTGATCTGGCCGCTGTTGATCGCCGCGTGCAGCGCGTCAAAGACGCCTGGCATCTCGCTGGCTTGAAAGCTCAGCAGCAGATCATCGCCCGCCATGACGGCAAGCACCGCCGCCTGGGCCGCCGTCCAGCGGTTGGAGAGCGCCCCCATATGCAGACCATCGGTGATGATCACGCCCTGATAGCCCAGGTCGTGACGCAAGACCTGATTGATCATGATCGGCGAGAGCGAGGCGGGCAGGTTGGGGTCATAGGCCGGAACCAGTTCGTGCGTCGTCAGAATCATATCGACATCCCCTTGCGCGATCAGCGCCCGATAGGGGGCAAAGTCGATCTGATTGAGATCAGCCTGGCTCCGGTTCAGCACGGGCAGCCCGGCGTGGGGGTCAGTGGTCGCTGAGCCTAAGCCCGGCCAGTGCTTCAAGGCGCCGATGACGCCCTGACTCTGCAAGCCATCCAGATAGGCTCCGGCAAACGTCGTCACTTTGTCGGGTGTTGTTCCATACATGCGCGTGGGCACGGCGGAGACGGCATCGCTGACGGTTTGCACGTCAACGACGGGCGCCAGGTTGAGGTTGATGCCCAGCCCGCTGAGAATCTGCCCATCGGACACGCCCTGCTGCATCGCCTTGTTGGGGTCGTTGGTGGCGCCAATCTCCTCAGCCGACGGGCGCGGACCGGTGATCGGCAGCAGGCGGTTCACCGTGCCACCCTCCTGGTCGCTGGAGATAAAGAGCGGGATGTTGGCGTGCGCCTGCACAGCGGCATCCAGCGCCCGAACCTGCGCGGCGCTGGGCATGTTGCCGCCGTAGAGGATGATGGCGCCGACGTGATCGTTGATGATCATCGTCTGAAGATCGGGACTCAGCGAGGGGCCAAAGAAAGCCCCCACCAGCATCTGCCCAAGCTCTTCGTCCAGGGTCATATGCGCGATCATTTGATCGATGAAGAGCGCTTCGCGGCGCTCCGAGTCGCGCACAACGGGCGAGGCAACGATGGCGGACACGGAGACGATGGGAGTCTGCGCCTGCTGGCGCGCGGTCTGCTTCATCAGCAGATACGCGCCGATGGGCAGCGAGGCTATCACAGCGACGATCAGCGCCAGCGTGATGATCAGCTTCTGGCCGCGTGTATAGGGCGCGTGCCTGCGTCGCGGGCGCGGCGCTGGGGGATGGGAAGGTCTGTGGCGTGGCTGTCTGCCAGAAGCGGTCGCTTGTCCCTCTTTCTGGCGGGTCTCAGTTGATGCCTCTCTCATCCCAGATGCTCCCCCTCACCACGAGATTGATGGCCTGCTTAATTTTGCCCGAAATTGGCTGGCACGGTAATCAGGCCGTATTTGATCTTGAGAGCCAGGATGCGCTGCATCGAGAGATCGATGCGCGCCTTGGTGATCTGGCCGCTGTTGATCGCTGCGTGCAAGGCATCCAACACTTTCTGCACTTCGACATGGTTCCACGGACCCAGCAGCAGGTCGTTGCCCGCAATGACGGCTAGCACTGCTGCCTGGGCGACGGTCCAGCGCTGCGCCAGCGCGCCCATGTAGAGGCCATCGGTGATGACTACACCCTGATAGCCCAGATCGTGACGCAGCACCTGATCGATCATGATTGGTGAGACCGTAGCGGGCAGATTCGGGTCGTAGGCCGGAACCAATTCATGGGTAGACATAATCATGTCCACATCACCCTGCGCAATCAGCGCCCGATACGGGGCAAAATCAATGTTATTCAGGTTAGCCTGGCTGCGATTAAAGATGGGCAGGGCATCGTGCGGATCGACAGTGGCCGCCCCCAGCCCCGGCCAGTGTTTCAGGCAGCCGATGACGCCTTGATCCTGTAAACTCACCAGATAGTCGCCCGCAAAGGTCACGACCTTTGCGGCGGTCGTGCCAAACATCCGGGTCGGGATGATCGTCGCGCTGTTGCTGATGGTCTGCACATCGACGACGGGCGCCAGATTGAGATTGATGCCGAGCTGGCTCAGAATCTGCCCATCGGACGTGCCTTGCTGATGGGCGAGGTTCGGATTGTTGCTGTCGCCGATTTGCTGGGCTGATGGACGCCCGCCAGTGATGGGCTTCAATCGGTTCACCAGCCCGCCCTCCTGGTCGGTGGAGATAAAGAGCGGAATCTGGGCGTGCGCCTGCGAGGCAGCATCCAGCGCCTGGGTCTGCGCGATGGTCTGTACATTGCTAGCATAAAGAATAGTGCCGCCGGCATGCTGGTTCACGAGCATATATTGGAGATCACTATTAAATGTGTCGCCAGTAAACTGGACGATGATCATCTGGCCGAGTTCTTCATCCAGGGTCATGTGGGCGATCATCTGATCGATATATTGGGCCTCGCGGCGTTCCTGATCGAGTACCCTGGGACTAGCAGCGATGGCCTCCGTTCCCACCGGATAGGCAACCGGGGGCTGCGCTTGCTGCTGGCGCTCGGTGATTTTCATCGTCAGATACGCGCCGATGGGCAGGGCAGCCACAAAGGCGACGATCAACAACGACCAGATGATTACTTTCTCGCGTCGCGTATACGGGATTCGCCTGCTTCTATGCCCCGCCCGTATTGGAGGAGATGGTGGGGAGGGTTGGGCGGTAGAGGGATGCGTCTGCTCTGGCGGCGTATGGGTTTGCTTGGGTGGGCTGGATGAGATGTGACCATTCTGAGTGCTGGGCGCCGCTGCTTCTGGTTGATTGCTGTTTGTTGCTGTGCTTTGCTGGCGTCTGTCATGTTGCTGAGTTGGTGTTGTGTTCAAAGGCTTAGGAAGGGGAATCTCAGCGCCCTTTTCCAGCCGCTCTTCGGTTGGCGTTTCTTTCATCCCGCCCACTCCTTGTATTGAAAAAGAAGGGAAAATAAACAGAGAGACATTGTTCTAGAAAGATTGCTTATACGCCTCGATTCGTCGAGGATAAAATCTAAATCAAGATACGCTTGCCTGCCAATGAGTAGAACGGCTCAGCCTACCGCCCGGTAACACGGCTGCTCAGCTTCCATTACGCTCTGCCTGGCCGGTGTTGGTCGGTGAGAGGCTTGCTGGTCGAATAGCGCGTGTATCGTTGCAGGGAGCGTGCCAGGCGCCGTGAGGTTCCTACGCCTATTCTCAGAGCGTGTTTGGCAATGCGCTTGGCGGAAGTGGCGCCGCCCCTTGGCGTCTTCGGGTGATCCACGGCCAGTTTTTCCTGACTCAAGAAACGCTGGCAAATCAGGACCGATGATGACCTGTATCGGTGCGACAATCAAGAAGGGAGTTCCCCAACTGAACGCGGTGGCCTCTGACGAGGAGGCTCCTGTCCAGGCTGAAAGGGGGCCTACCCTTCAGGTGATGACTGATGAACGAAGTCTCCTGGTCTGTATGAAAGGATGACGTCACGTGCCAGACAGACCACTTACTCCTTCGCAGGTGCTGACCCTGCTTGCAGCAACGCCGCCGCGCCTCGCTGCGCTTACCGCCGGTCTGGCGCCAGAAGAGTTGCAGACGAGGGCCAGCCACGATGAATGGTCCGCCAACGGGGTGCTTGCCCATCTGCGTTCGTGTGCTGACGTCTGGGGCGCCTGCATTGCGACGATGCTCGCCCAGGACACGCCAACGCTGCGGGCGGTCAATCCCCGCACCTGGATCAAGCAGACGAACTATCTCGACCTGGCCTTCCAGCCCTCGTTGCGCGCCTTTGCCACGCAGCGTGTCGATCTCCTGGCCGTCCTGGAACCGTTGCCGCCCGAAAGCTGGTCACGCGCGGCGACCGTGACGGGGGCAGGAAAGATCCTCGAGCGGACCGTGATGTCCTATGCGCAGTGGCTGGCTCGCCATGAACGGCCACACATCAAACAGATCGAACGCCTCGTCAACACAGTACACAGGTAGCAGCGGCCACAGTGTACCTGGCCACACAAGGAGATACGACACATGGCTGACGACAACTTCACGCTCACGACCTTCTACAGCTCCTGGAAAACGTACCAGGATCACATCAAAGGGGCGCTCGCGCCGCTCACCGCCGAGCAGCTTGATCTGCGCGCCGCAGCTCACCTGCGCTCCATCGGCGAGAATGCCCTGCACATCATCGGCTGCCGTGCCGGCTGGTTCACCCATGTCCTGGGCGAAGACTGCGGCGCCGACGTGAAGGCGTATACGAGCTGGGATGCCCCTGTCGCGCCTGCCCGAACGCCCGCCGAGCTGGTGCAGGCCCTCGACCGCACCTGGCAGTGCATGACCGATTGCCTGGCCCGCTGGAGTCCCCACGAGATGCGCCAAACCTTCCCCGACGACTGGGACGGAAAAACAGTTCACTTGTCGCGCGCCTGGGTCGTCTGGCATGTGCTGGAGCATGACCTGCACCACGGCGGCGAACTTTCGCTCACCCTCGGCCTGCACGGGCTCCCGGCGGATTTCCCCGGCTAGCGCCTGTGAAAGACTCAACCTGGAGAGATGGGAGCATGCGGCTCTTTCCACCAGACGCCAACTCCCCCCCCTCTGAGAGCGGGTCTTGCAAACACGCCCATTCGGTATCAGAAAGATCGCTTGGATAGCTGGTACTCATGGACCACAGTCTATCGCATGGTAGTCCTCACCTCATTGCAAAACACGCTCTTAGAGCGCCCTGCTGGCAAGCCGCTACGTCTTGACAGACCTCTTTGGCGCGGATTAGAATTAGTGTATCCTTTACACTATGTAGGCGCGTATGCGAGTTGAGAAAGGCACTGCCATATGAGTGCAGGTGTTTCCCAGGGACAAGGTGGAACCAGGGCCAATGATGCTCAACCAACGTACTATACTGCTGAGGCTGCCGAACATCATTATGACCCCAGCCAGTGGGAGCGACCATCCGTAACGGTGGATGTGGTCATCTTGAGTCTGCAAGAAGGCGATCTGAAGGCGCTGCTTATCAAGCGGCGCAACTGGCCCTTTGAGGGCTACTGGGCCATTCCCGGCGGATTTATCGAGATGCGCGAGTCGCTGGAGGCGTCGGCGCGCCGCGAACTGGAAGAAGAGACGGGGCTGCGTGACCTCTATATGGAGCAACTCTATACCTTTGGCGATCCTGACCGCGATCCGCGCACCCGCGTGATTACGGTCGCCTATCTCGCCCTGGTAGATTATCGCCAGCTTCATCCAAACGCCGCTGATGACGCTGGTGAGGTCGGCTGGTTCTCGATGTATGATCTGCCAGCACTGGCGTTTGATCATGCGAAGATTCTAGATTACACGCTGAAGCGCTTGCGGGGCAAACTGGAATATACCACGATTGGCTTTCAGTTCCTGCCCTCAACGTTCACACTCAGCGAGCTTCAGCAGGTCTATCAGGCGATTCTGGGCAAGGAACGCAGGCTGGATAAGCGCAATTTCCGCAAGAAGATCGTCTCAACCGGCATCCTGGAGAGTACCGGCGAGATGAAGATGGAAGGCACGCATCGTCCCGCCCGCCTCTATCGTTTTAATCCAAAGGCCGAGGCGTGAGCGGGGCCAGGTCTCTAGCGGAGAGACCGGAGGTGAACAGATGACAACGCCGCAACAGGCTCCTTCGATTGATGCTGATACATTGATTGCCCAGAGTCGTCCATTTCTTGAGTGGCTGGTTGAGTGGGAGCGCGGACTGCCTGGACTGCGCTGGGCTGATCTGATGCAGGCGCTACCCCCGGAGCGCATCGGCGTTTTCTGTGTGGATATGACCAACGGGTTCTGCCACGCGGGCGCCCTTGCCAGTCCGCGCGTGCAGGCGCTGATTCCACCGGCGCGCCAACTCTTTGAGGGCGCCTATCAGGCGGGCGTGCGCCAATTTGTGCTGCCCCAGGATAATCACCGCCCGGATGCCGTCGAGTTTCACGATTTCCCGCCGCATTGCGTAGCAGGCACGGCAGAGGCCGAGACAGTTCCCGAACTGCAAGGGCTGCCCTTTGCCGATCTCTTCCGCGTCTTCCCTAAAAATTCGCTCAGCGCCTCGCAGGGCACTGGCCTGGATGGCTGGCTGGATGTGCATCCTGATCTGGGGGCGGCGCTGGTCTGCGGCGACTGCACCGATCTGTGCGTGCATCAACTGACCATGAGTCTGAAGCTGCGCGCCAATGCGCGCAACCAGCCGCTGCGGGTGATTGTGCCCGCTAATGCTGTCCAGACCTATGACCTGCCGGTAGCAACTGCCCGTCAGATTGGCGCGCTGCCGCACGATGGCGACTTGCTGCATCTGCTCTTCCTCTACCATCTGCGGCTGAACGGCGCTGAGGTGGTGCGAGCGATTGCTTGACACAGAGAAGGATGCCATCTTGTATCATCACCTGGGAGAATGTGGTCCATGAGTATCTTCGATGGTAAGCGCCTGCCCCCATCCATTTTTAAGTTGGATGTGGAGCGAATGCGCACTGGCTGGTATTCCGATAAATATTTCTATAATATCGTCGCCTTACTGGCCGCTCTGGCGCATCGGGGCTATCGCTTTGGCGGCACATCGCCTGAACTCGATGATCTGGGGCTTGATCTGGCCCAGGTGGATGTTGGCAATATCGAAGTCGAGATGCAGTGGTTCACGCGCCGTAAGCCCTTCAGTATTGTGGTAGGGGTGGATAAAGCCATCGCTATGCTGCGCGAATGCACCGGCTATTACGATGAGCAAGGACGTTTTGTGAATACCTTCGAGCTGCTCGAAGTGGAAGCGGTGCAGGATGGCGCAGTCGCCCAGTATGAAGGCGATCCCTTGCAGGTCGAGCCGGTGCTGAAGGTGCGTGGGCGCTACCGCGATTTTGCCATGCTGGAGACGCCCACGCTAGGCGCGCTGACGCGGGGCAGTCGCATTGCGACGAATGTGTATAACGTACTGGTGGCGGCGCGTGGCAAGCCGGTCCTCTTCTTCCCGGCGCGGTTTGACGCGCATGAGGTGCAGGCCGCCGATGGCTACGCTTATCAGATAGCGGTCCAGCTTTTCAACCGCAAGTATGCCCACAAGCTCGATTCCTTTATTTCCACTGATGCCCAGGGCGACTGGTGGGGTGGCGCGGGTGGCGGGACGGTGGCTCACGCCGCCGTCGCCTCATTTCTGGGTGATACCGCCGAGACGATGATGGCCTTTTCCGAGTTGCGGCCCGTGAATATTCCGCGCATTGCCCTGGTGGATTTCGACAACGATTGTGTCGGCACGACGCTGGAGACCATGCGCGTGATGTTCCGGCGCTTTCGGGAACTAACCGACGCGGGCAAACTGGAGGAGGCCGAGAAATATCGCCTCTATGGGGTGCGACCCGATACCAGCGGCAATATGCGCGATGTTTCGCTGGAGCCGCTGGGCGATCCGAAGCTGGATAATGGGGTGAACCCGCGCCTGGTCTTTCGTATGCGCCAGGCGATGGACCATGCCTGGCAGGAGTGGAACCTGCCAGCAGACTGGCGCGAGCGCGCCGAAGCCTGGTGCGCGGCAGTCAAGATTGTTGTCAGCGGCGGCTTTAACCCCAAAAAGATTCACCTCTTTGAGCAGGTGGGCGCGCCGGTCGATATTTATGCGGTTGGCTCGTATCTCTTCTCCAACTCGGATGAAGCGGGCACAGTCAACGATTACACCGCCGATGTGGTGCGCGTCAAAGTGCTGGGCGAGTGGCGCGATCTGGCGAAGGTTGGGCGGCGCGCCTGCGATAACCCCGCGCTGGAGCCGGTGAAGTAGCGCAACACGCTCTTAATGAAGGTTTCTCTTTCAAGCCGACCACGTTTTCGTCCCAGCCTGCTCAGGCAGGCTTTATGGCGTAGCATCCAGGCGTGGTCGAGCGAGAGGTCCGAGGCGCAGCCGAGAGGGGCTGCGCCCGCCGCCGCAGGCGCGGCCTTCAGCAGCCAGCCGCTTATAGCTCCTCATGTTTGATACGGTGGTGGAGCTTGAGCAGCTCGCCGAAGGCGTGCAAGATGACGCCCAGGTTGGCCCCGGTGGCTTTGCCGCCCGCGCGGGGATAATGGCGAACGGGCGCCTCCACCCAGGTGTAGCCCAGGCGACTGAGCTTGACCAGCATCTCGGTGTTGACCATCGCTCCCTGCGCCTGCACGTTGGCCCGGCGCACCAGCGCGGTGGGATAGAGCTTGAAGGCGCAGTCAATATCGCGCACCTGCAACCCAAAGAGCAGCCGCATCAGCCGCTTCCAGCCCCAGGCATTGAGGATGCGCAGCGGCGGGTCTTGGCGGTGTTCGCGGTAGCCCAGCACCGCGTCAGCCTCGTCCAGATGCGCCAGCAGGATGGTGATGTCGCGGATGTCAAACTGCCCATCGGAGTCCATAAAGAAGGTCAACTCTTTGCTGACGGCGTTGAAGCCGGCAATGAGCGCGCCGCCGTAGCCGCGATTGGGCCAGTGATGTACGACCTGGATGTGGGGGTTCTCTGCTGCCAGGGCGTCGGCAATCGTGCCCGTGCGATCCTGGCTGCCATCATCGACGACGATCACTTCATAATCGGGGGCGACCTGGCTGAGTGTCTCCACGACGGCCTGCACCGTCTGGGCAATGATGGCTTCCTCATTCCAGGCTGGCAGCACCACCGCCAGCCCGCGCGTCGTCATGGGCTGGCCTGGCGGGCTGGCGGTTAGCACTGAATCGAGCGAGCGACGCTGCTCTGGCCCATCTGGTGGTTGTTCCTCTAGTGGTGTTTGCATAGTTCCCCTTTTAGGAAAAATGCGGCAAAGACGATCTCGTGATCTGTAGTCTAACGGCTCAGGCGACGCTTGTCAACAGCAGCATGGTGCTGTACTTTGCGGTGAAGCTGGAAAAGCTGCTACAATAGAACCGCGCAGGCGCAGTCTACACAATCCAGGTTGTAAAGCCAGCAGGGGCAGATAACCTCCTGAGCGAGACAATACCATTATGCACCAAGAGATCACTTCATCACAACTCCCCAGAGAGTTTGCCAGCCCCGGCCTGACACCGGGCAGACGCTATGGCACGGCGATCATGCTCTTTGTGCTGGGCCTCTTTGTGGTCGGCGTCGTCTGGTATGATGGGCGCTCGCTCATCTTCAGCGCCATCCTGGGCTTTTTCCTGATCGGCGGCTTCATCTGGTATCTACGCCTGATCGCGCCTGCTCCCTTCACCCTGCGGCTGACCCCGGAAGGGCTGGCTCGCCAGGAGAAATCGGGAGAGCCACTGGTGATCGCCTGGGACTGCATTGCCCGCGTCAAAGAAGAGCAGTTTCCCAACGGCAAGATCATCGGCGTGATGGTCTATGCGCGCAGCACGCACAGCGTCTATCGCGCGCTGGTCCTCTACCGCGATGATCTGCCGCCGTTCGATGAGTTTCGCCAGGCGCTCAAAGAGACCGTCTTGCCAGGGACTCCCTGGCAGATAGAGACCGTTCACGAGTAGCCAGACTGCGGCTGTTCCCCCATTTTTGAAATGGTCTCCTGTATCAAAAGGTGGTGAATGCGCATCGTGGGAGCATCCTCGGCGCCAGTCCTGTGCCCGGTCTTCATTGGCCGCATGCCCGAACGTGATGCCCTCTCTCGGCTCATGGATCGAACCAGAAGCGGACAAGGGCAAGTTGCCCTCGTGTGTGGTGAGCCAGGCATTGGCAAATCACGCCTGGTGGCCGAGGCAAAAGCCTATGCCGCTGCGCAAGGCTTTCTGCTGCTCCTGGAGGGGCAGTGTTTCCAGACAGACAGCGCCTTCCCCTACGCGCCGCTGCTTGACCTCTTCCGTGCGTATTTTGCCCGTTTTGCCCCGACCGCCCTTACAGACCCTACGCGCTCCTTCGTCTCTACGCTCTCGCGTCTGCTGCCCGACCTGGCCCTGCTTTTTCCCGACCTGGCGACCCTGCCCACACCACCATCGGTTGATCCAGAGGAGGAGAAGCGACGGCTCTTCGCTACCCTGACCCATTTCTTGACGGAGCAAGCGGCACAGTGTCCCGTTCTGCTCATTGTGGAGGACATCCATTGGTGTGACGACCTCAGCCTCGACTTGCTGCTGCATCTGGTCCGCCGCTGTCGCCAGGCGCCGCTCCTCCTGCTCGTCACCTATCGTAGCGATGAGCTTCACCCCCGGTTGAGGCGGTGGCTGGCCCATCTGGATCGGGAACGTCTGGCACAGGAATACTCGCTTGAGCGCCTTTCACGCGGCGACGTTGCGGCCATGCTGCACGCCATGCTGGATATGAAGCAGGGGGCCGATGCCGATCTCCTCGACACACTCTATGCCCGCTCCGAGGGCAATCCCTTCTTCGTCGAAGAACTGCTCAAATCGCTCATCACCACCGGGGCGCTGGCGCCTGTTGATGGCATCTGGCAGCGCACCACACACATTGCGCCCGTTCCTCGCAGTGTTCTGGAAGTGGTGCAGCAGCGGACCGCGTACTTGAGTACGGATGCGAAACACCTCTTGACGCTGGCTGCGGTTGCCGGGCGGCGCTTCAACATCACCTTGCTCCAGGAGATGCTGCGCTGCGATGAAGCCCAACTGCTGGCCCTGCTTAAAGAGGTAATGGCCGCCCAATTGGTGGTTGAAGAGGCGGCAGACCAGTTTGCCTTTCGACACGCGCTGACGCAGCAGGCCATCTCTGCCGAATTGCTGCTGCGCGAGCGCCAGGGGCTGCATCGCAGCATCGCCGAAACCCTGGAGCGACTTGGCGCCTCTACCCTCCTGCGCGAACGCTATCTGGAAGACCTGGCCTATCATTGCTCTGAGGCGGGCATGTGGGAGCAAGCGCTGGCCTATTCGCAAGAGGTGGGAGAAAAAGCCTTGACGCTCTACGCTCAACAGGCTGCCATTGAACATTTGACACGCGCTGTGGAAGCAGCCCATCACCTCTCCCAGACGCCACCGGCCCATCTCTACCAGGCGCGAGGGCAGGCATATGAAACGCTGGGCGACTTCGAGCGTGCGCGCGGCGATTACGAGCGCGCCTTAGAGGCAGCGCGCGCCGCTGCTGATCGCCAGATGGAATGGCAGAGTTTGCAGTCTCTGGGGTTTTTGTGGACAGGACACGATTACGAACGGGCGGAGGTGTGGTTTCGCCAGGCGCTTGCGCTGGCTGAGGAACTGGCTGACCCCACGCTGCGCGCTCGGAGTCTTCATCGCCTGGGCAACTGGCTGCTGAACACTGGGCGCATCCAGGAGGCGCTTGAGGCGCAACAGCAGGCGCTTCGCCTGTTTGCGATGCAGCAGAACAGCCAGGGTATGGCTGAAACGCTTGAAATGCTTGGGGGCGCCTATTTTTTCACCGGAGACCCGGCCAGGGGCGTGAAGGAGTTTTTTGGACGCGCAATTGAGCTGCTCCGCAGCCTGGGTGATCGCCAGACCCTGTGCTCCGTTCTGGCTGCGCGAGCTATGGATACAGCGCCAGAGACGATTGAAACCACCTACAGCGCGCTGCGAACCCGCGCTGAGTGCATGCAAGATGCTGAAGAATCGCTGCTGCTGGCACGCCAGACGAACTCATCGGCAGGCCAGGCTTTTGCCGAAATAGCCATGACGGGGGTGCTGTTCTCCTTCGGGGAATTTGGTCCGGCGCTTGCCCATGCCCAGGAGGCGCTGCGCATTGCCACCGCCATCGAACACCAGGAGTGGATCGCCGCCACCAATGGTGTTTTGGGGCAAGTGTATCTCTTGCTGCTTGAACCTGACAGGGCGGCTGTCTATCTGGAAACCGGGGTAGCACAAGCACAGGCGCTTGGCTCGGCGATTTGGAGCAGACAACTAACGCCGTACCTGGCGCTGGCCTACCTCCTCAGACGAGAGTTTCCTCGCGCAGAAGCAGCACTCAAGACGGTTATGCTACGCGAGCGGCACGCGAGCGATTTTTGGGAACGGCAGGTGGCCCGCGTCTGGGGGGAACTGGCGCTGGCGCAGGGAGAGGCGGCTCGCGCGTTACACATTGCCGAACAACTGATCGCCTCTGCTCCCGGAGAGTGGCAGCAGCCTATCCCGCATCTGCTGGCCTTGAAAGGCGAGGCGCTGCTGGCGTTAAAGCGCCTGGAGGAAGCCGCTGAGGCGTTAGAGAACGCCAAACTGGGCGCCGAGCAGCGTCAGGCGCCATCCATCCTCTGGCGCATCCAGCGTTCCTTGGGGCGGGTCTACCACCTGCTCAAGCGCGAAGATCAGGCGCAGCGCGAGTGGAGCGCTGCCCGCGACATCATCGCCACACTGGCGGCAACCATCGATGAACCCGCGCTGCGCGAGCATTTCTTGCGGACAGCCCTGGCCGCCCTCCCTCAGGCAAAGCCGCTCTCTCCAGAGATGCTGACCAGCCGCCGCTATGGCGGCCTCTCTGCCCGCGAACGCGAAGTGGCCGCGCTCGTGGCCCAGGGCAAGACCAATCGAGAGATTGCCGACCATCTGGTCGTGAGCGAGCGCACGGCAGAGGCGCATGTCAGCAATATCCTGGGGAAGTTAGGCTTTACCACGCGCGCGCAGATCGCCGCCTGGGCCATCGAAACAGGGCTGACCACCACCCGCTGACTACGTACCGTCCTCCCTCCTCCACAAAAAGATTCGTACTGACTTCCTCTCCGTCTTGGTACTTTCCACAATGGCAAGGGCCGATTTCCCAGCTATACTGCGCCCAGAAGCGGTGATGACACCTTGGCTACACCAAGAGCAAGGAGCAACAACAATGGGATCAGCGCCAGTACAAGGCCAACTCTGGGGAGTGCAGGCGCGCAATTGGGCCGACCTGATGGAAAAAATGTGCTTGCCCGTCTACCATGTGGTCCTCGATAAGACGAACGTGCGCAGCGGGACGCGCCTGCTGGATATTGGCTGTGGAACCGGCATGGCGGCGCAGCTCGCTGCAAAACTGGGGGCCGAGGTCACAGGAATGGACGCCTCCGAAGCCGAACTCGTCATTGCCCGCGAGCGTGTGCCCAACGGTGACTTTCGCTGTGGAGAAATGGAAGAGCTGCCCTATGCGGATGCGTCGTTTGATATGGTCACAGCGTTTAATTCGCTCCAGTTCGCCGACGACCCGCTGCATGCGCTGCGGGAGGCCAGGAGGGTAGCGAAGCCAGGCGGGTATGTTGCGATGGTGACACCCGGAAGGACAGAAGACAGCGAATTCTCCATCACGCTCAAAGCGGTGATGGCCTGCCTGCCAACGCCACCGACTGCTGCCAGGACGTTTGCGCTCGCAGAGCCGGGCAAGCTGGAAGCGTCGATGGAACAGGTAGGGCTGACCATCCGTGCCAGTGGCAATGTCTCCTGTCCCTTTACGTATCCCGACGACGAAACGGCGTGGAAGACGATCAATTCCTCTGGTCCGCTGGCGGCAGCCGTCCGCGCTGCCGGTGAAGAGACGATCAAGCGGACTGTCATCGCGTCCCTGGCGCCATTCAGGACGCCGGACGGCGGCTACCGGCAGGAGAATCTCATCCATTACGTGATCGCCACAGCCTGATGGCAGCAACCTGTGCTGCTGGAGTTCCTTCGGACAGCAGTACAACCCGTTGAGGTCACTACCACCGAGGGAAAAGCAAGCGAGAAGGCAAGAAAGGAAAGGTAAATCCATGTCAACATCCCAAAAGACATCGCAGAAGAAGAGCTTCAACGCGCCCGACGAAAAGCGCACGCCCCCCAGGGCCAGGATGGAAATCGTCAAATTTGGTGAGATGTCCATCGTCAGAATGACCTGTGAGCCTGGCTGGAAGTGGTCCGAGCATATCAAGCCCATTGCCGGGACAGAAAGCTGCCAGGTTCCCCATTTTACCTATGTCATTTCCGGGCACTTTCGCACGGTGATGGACGATGGCACAGTAGACGATTTCGGACCAGGGGATATTGGCATTACCCCACCAGGACATGATGCCTGGGTCGTCGGTGATGAGCCATGCGTTCTCTTCGACTTCCAGGGCGCGAGCAGGAGTGTCTAGGAGGTATGAACATGGGTAAGCTGCCAGCAGGTCACAAGGTTCTGTTTGAGAATGACCGAGTGCGTGTGCTTGATGTTCGCATCCACCCTGGGGAGACGAGCGAGATGCACTCCCACCCCGCAAGTGTCGTCTATGCGCTCAGTTCAGCCAGGGTGGTGTTCTCCTTCCCAGATGGCACAGGCCGCGAGGTCGCGATCAAGGAAGGGGATATTACGTGGTCTGAGGGCACGACGCATGAGATCAAAAACATCGGAGAGACGCCCGACTGGGGGATCATCGTTGAACTGAAAAAGTAGGGCGGACGGCCAGCCACCTCTCACCATCGGATGTGGTGAATACCCCCTATCCATCAAGCGACACCGAGGAGAGCAAAGCATGCGCGTGCTGATCGCGTCCATCTCCG
>Ga0070730_10001827_pt1 | contig 19948 bp, 18 predicted proteins | sample Coa_R1_3_FD_66447 | JGI IMG/M metagenome (GOLD analysis project Ga0070730, IMG submission 66447) | Surface soil microbial communities from Centralia Pennsylvania, which are recovering from an underground coalmine fire - Coalmine... | ecosystem: Environmental > Terrestrial > Soil > Unclassified ... | reverse complement strand
GACAAGCTCGACATACAGCTGCTGGATGATTCCACCGACGAAACCGTGCAGGTGGCGGCGGCAGTGGCGGAGCGTTATGCCGCGCTGGGGCATCCTATCGTACATATTCACCGCACCAATCGTTCAGGATTCAAGGCTGGCGCTCTGCAGAACGGCATGGAGACGTCCCAAGGCGAATTCATCGCCATTTTCGACGCCGACTTTACTCCGCCCGAGGACTGGCTGCTGCGGGTGGTGCACCACTTCAGCGATCCCAAAATCGGCATGGTGCAAACGCGCTGGACCCATCTGAACCGCAATTATTCTTTTCTTACGGAAGTAGAAGCCATTTTGCTCGATGGCCACTTCATTCTGGAGCACGGCGGACGCGCGCGCAGCGGCGTATTTTTCAACTTCAACGGCACCGCGGGCATGTGGCGGCGCAGGGCAATCGAGGAAGCCGGCGGCTGGCAGCACGATACGCTGACCGAAGACACCGACCTCTCCTACCGCGCGCAGCTGAAGGGATGGAAATTTGCCTATCTGCAGGACATCGAATGCCCGGCGGAGCTGCCCATCGAGATGACGGCCTTCAAGACGCAGCAGGCGCGCTGGGCGAAAGGGCTGGTCCAAACCGGCAAAAAGATTTTGCCCGTCATCTTCCGCAGCGATGTGCCGTGGCGGATCAAGCTGGAAGCCTGGTACCATCTGAGCGCCAATCTGAGCTATCCGCTCATGATCGTGCTTTCCACTCTGCTGCTGCCGGCCATGATCATTCGCTCCTTTGGCGGATGGTTCCAGATGCTTCTGATCGATCTGCCGCTGTTCATGGCTTCCACATTTTCCATCTCCAGTTTTTATCTGGTATCGCAAAAAGAGCTGCTGCCGCGCAGATGGCCGCGAACCTTTCTGTATCTGCCGTTTCTGATGGCCATGGGCATCGGGCTGACTCTCACCAACACCAAAGCGGTACTTGAGGCGTTGTTCGGAATCAAGTCTCCCTTCAATCGCACTCCCAAATACCGCGTGCAGTCGAAAACCGACAAAGCCATGGCGCAGAAATATCGCAAGCGTCTGGGGCTGGTGCCCTGGCTGGAACTGCTGGTGGGCAGTTATTTCGCGCTCATGTGTATTTATGCGGTGTACAGCAGAAATTACTGGACTATCCCTTTTCTCATGCTGTTTGTGATTGGGTACTGGTACACCGGGTTAATGTCGCTGCTGCAGGGCAGATTTGAGCGCGCGAACTCCAGTCAGGAGCCACACACTAAGCCATTTCCCGTAGGTGTGTAGCCGAAAGCCGGGAGTAGTTAGGGGATTTTCCCCTAACCTGGACCACCTGGGTTTGGTATGCTATCCCGATGAAGTATCTGTTCGCGCTGCTGGTGCTTTCCCTGGTCGCCATTCTGGCGGCGGCGGGCGCTATGTGGCTGCGTTTCCGGCTGCACCTGTATCGCTCCAACAAGGCGCTCAAAAATGCGCTGGGGGAGATTCGGCCCGATCAGGAATCAGTCAAACAGAATTTGTAATCCTCACTCGGAAAAATTTACCTTAAGGAATCAACGCCATGCAGTCTTCGACCCTTGTGCCAACTCGCGAGATCAGTATTGCCCATAGTCCGGATTCGGACGACGCATTTATGTTTTATGGTCTGGCGACCAGCAAGATTCGCGTCTCCGGACTCAAATTCACTCATACGCTCACCGACATCGAGACCCTCAACCGCAAGGCTATGGAAGGCTTTTATGACGTTAGCGCCATTTCTTTTCATGCCTATCCCTGGGTTCAGGACAAATACGCGCTCATGTCCTGCGGCGGCAGCGTAGGCGATAAATACGGCCCCATGGTGATTGCGCCGCGCGCCATGAGCCTGGATGAGCTGAAGCAGGTTAAGGTGGCCGTGCCGGGAACTCTGACTACGGCATATCTGGCGCTGAAGCTTTTCGCGCCGAAACTGGAAACAGTCGTCGTTCCCTTCGACAAAATTATTCCCGAAGTGCTGGAAGGGAAGCACGAAGCCGGATTGATCATCCACGAAGGCCAGCTCACCTATGAGCGTTCGGGGCTGCATAAAATCCTTGACCTGGGAAAATGGTGGCATGAACTGACCGGGTTGCCTCTTCCGCTGGGCGGAAACGCCATTCGCCGCGACCTCGGCCCTGAACTCATCGGCGCCATATCGCATGCGCTGCGGGACAGCATTCAGTATGCGCTCGATCATCGCGAGGAAGCCCTGGCTTACGCCATGCAGTTTGCCCGCGATCTTGATACTCCCCAGGCGGACCAGTTCGTGGGCATGTATGTAAACGAACGCACTCTCGATTACGGGCCTGACGGCAGAGAAGCCGTTGAACGCCTTCTGGACATGGGGCACAAGGCAGGCATCATCCCCCACAAGCCGGAAGTTGAGTTTGTGTAGGTCTCAGGCGGCATTTCCGAAGACTTAAATTTTTTCACACAAAATGGGGCGGGAGGGTTCGCACGAAGAACTGAAAAGCGTGCGAGACTCTGCCTCATGTTGATTGGGAATTACCCCTGTTTCACTGAAGCCGCCATTCCCGGAATCACTGCCTTTAACAGCGCCACAAACGAACTCCTCACCCGCGCGCCGGTTTCGAGAACCTCCTGGTGGTTAAGGGGGTGGTCGAGAATGCCGGCGGCCATGTTGGTTACGCAGGAAATGGCCAGGACCTTCATGCCGCAGTGGCGGGCCACAATCGTCTCCGGCACGGTGGACATGCCGACCAGGTCCGCCCCGATGGTGCGCAGAAAGCGAATTTCCGCCGGGGTCTCGTAGCTGGGGCCATGGACTGCGGCATAAACGCCGTCACTGATCTTTATACCCAGTCTCTTGCCTTCTTCCATGGTCAACTCGCGCAAATCCGCCGCATAGGCGCGGGTCATGTCGGGAAAGCGCTCGCCGAACCTCTCGTCGTTGGCGCCCATGAGCGGGTTGCTGCCCATTAGATTGATGTGGTCCCGGAGTACCACCAGCCCGCCCTGCTCCATCTGCAGGTTGATTCCGCCCGCCGCGTTGGTGAGCAGCACTCCGCGTATTCCCCAGCGCGAAAATACGCGGATGGGAAAGGTCACGCGATCCATGGAGTAGCCTTCGTAATAATGCATGCGGCCCTGCATCGCCGCCACGGCTATTTCACCCACTTTTCCAACGACCAGTTTGCCGGCATGTCCCACGGCGGTGGAAACGGGAAAATGAGGAATATCAGAATAGGGAATCACCGTGCGCTCGCTCAGTTCATCGGCAAAGCCGCCCAGGCCGGACCCCAGCACCAGTGCAAGCTTCGGCTCGAGCGAAGTCTTTTGCCGCAGAAAGGCCACGGCTTCGCCGGCGCGGGAAAAATCATCCTGCTGGGATAAAGCGGGAGAGATCGTCATAAAACTCCGGGAACCTGCGTATTAATTCCAGAAACTTTTGCAACCACGAACATGAAACCACAAAGGACACGAAGGTACACAAAGGAATACAAAAACAAACAAGGTTTTTATGGTCCTGTTGCATTCGCTCTCCTTCGTGTTACTTCGTGTCCTTTGTGGTTTCATGTAGTTGGGGCTGATTAACTTCTTATGCCACCAGCAGGCCGACAATGGCAGCCGAAACCAGGTTGGCCATGGTTCCGGCCAGCATGGCGCGGAAACCCAGTCTGGCCAGATCGTTTCTCCGCTCCGGTGCCAGCGCGCTGATGCCGCCAATCTGAATGCCGATAGAACTGAGATTGGCAAAACCGCACAGCGCAAACGTGGAAATCATCACCGAGCGAGGATCCAGCAAATGTTGCTGCGCCTGATTGCCCAGCAAGGTGTAGGCATAGAGTTCATTGATCACCATGCGGCTGCCCAGCAGATTACCCACCGCCGCCGAATCGTGCCACGGCACTCCGATCAGCCAGGCAATGGGCTTGAAGATGGCGCCCAGCACCGTGGCCAGGCTGGAAGGGAACCAGTTTAGGTGGCCGTGTACCCATCCCAGGGTGCCGTCCACGGCGGCAACCAGAGCGATAAATGAGATCAGCATGATGGCCACGTTGAAAGCCAGCTTGCCTCCGTCAATCGTGCCCCGGGCGATGGAGCCCAGCAGGTTCTCGTTTTTGGTCGCTTCATCGTGAGGCATCTCCACGTGACCGGCGGTTTTGGGTTGTTCGGTTTCCGGTACCAGCAACTTGGACATCAGAATGGTTCCCGGAGCGGTCATGATTACGGCGCTGAGCAGGTGTTCCGCCTTGATCCCATAAAGGATGTAAGCTGCCATGATGCCGCCGGAGACGTGGGCCATGCCTGCCGTCATGATGGTCATCAGCTCCGATTGCGTGCACTCGGGCAGAAAGGGCCGAATGGTGAGCGGTGCTTCGGTTTGTCCCATAAAGATGGAAGCGGCTACGTTCAGTGACTCAGCTCCGCTCACGCCCATCACCCGCGTCATCACCCAGGCAAAGCCGCGAATGATTAACTGCATGATGCCCAGGTAGTACATGAGGGCAAAGAATGCAGAAATAAAGATGATCGTGGGCAGCACCTGGAAGGCAAAGAAGAACCCCATAGAGCCAGCAGAACCGGATGGCAATGCCAGGTTACCAAATACGAATTTGGCTCCATCCAGCGAGTAGCCCAAAAAGTGGGTTACGGCGGCGCCTGCCACGGCCATGATTCTAATGCCTAAAGAAAAGCGAGTTACCAGCACTGCAAACAAAAATTGCAGCCCCAGCCCCCACAGCACGGTCTTGAGCCGTATAGCGCGGCGGTTGGTTGAAAAAACGTACGCCAGCGAAAGCAAAACAAGAATGCCCAGAACTCCCGAAAATCGATACATTGCTCTCCTGTCAGGCGCAAACGCGCCTAAAAAAATGCGAGGTTGATCGTGCTGGTAACGTTAGCGCTGGTATTGTACACAGCTGCGTGGATTTTCTTTGGAAGTCAAAATAATGCACGGCATTACTGCGGCGAAAGCTCACGCAGACTGATTACGACTTCAATCACTTTGGCCGCGACGTAATCAATTTCCGCTTCGGTATTGAAGCGGCCAATGCCGAAGCGAATGGCGCATTGCGCGTCATCGTCGTTCAGGCCGAGCGCCTTGAGCACATGCGAGGGATCAATCTTGTCGGAAGTGCAGGCCGCGCCGCTGGAGACGGCAATGTCTTTGAGTCCCACCATCAGCGATTCTCCTTCGGTGTGGCGGAAACTTACGTTGAGATTTCCTGGCAGGCGGCGCTCCATTGTGCCGTTAATCACGACATCGCCCAAAGCCGCTGTGAGCTTGTCTTTAAGGCGGTTGCGCAGCCCGGCTGTGCGCACGCTCTCTTCCGCCATTTCTTCCTGGGCCAGGGTGCAGGCCTTGCCGAAGCCCACAATACCGGGGACATTGAGCGTGCCCGACCGCATACCCCGCTCGTGCCCGCCACCGTCGATGAGAGCAGAAAGCCGCACCTGAGGATCCTTGCAGCGGACATAGAGCGCGCCGCAGCCCTTGGGGCCATACAACTTGTGCGCGGTGAGTGAAACCAGATCCAAATGCATTTCATCCACGCTGAGCGGAACCTTACCCAGGGCCTGCACCGCATCTGAATGGAAGAGCACGCCGCGTTCACGGCAGAGCCGGCCAACTTCCTCGAGCGGCTGAAGCGTACCCACTTCATTATTCGCGCCCATAATGCTGACGAGGATCGTCCTGCTGGTGAAGGCGCCCTTCAATTGCGCCAGATCAACAAGACCATCAGGACGGACCGGAAGGTACGTCACCTTCCAGCCGAGCTTTTCAAGATGCCTGCAGCTATCCAGTACGGCTTTGTGCTCAATGGCGGAAGTAATGATGTGATCGCCCTTGTCGCGATACATCTCGGCCACGCCCTTGATGGCCAGGTTGTCGCTTTCCGTGGCGCCGCTGGTAAACACAATCTCACTCGAAGATGCACCGATCAGGCTGGCAATCTGCTGGCGCGCGGCCTCGACAGCGCTCAGCGCTTCCCAGCCGAACTGATGGCTTCTGCTGGCGGCATTCCCAAACTTGCTGGTGAAATAGGGCAACATTGCCTCCAGCACACGGGGATCCAACGGGGTGCTGGCGTGGTTATCCAGATAGATGGGAAGTTGAATATTGCTGGAATTGCGTTCTGTCCCATTGCCATTCATAGGCGCATCCTCGGCTTTAGAGCTTAGCAACCTTAAAGCTTAGCAAAATCGTGAGCGTCCTGGATGGGTCCCGGCCAGGGCATACGCCGGATTGTTTCCTGCCCTGTGCGATTTATGCTGGCCCGGAATGCTGACTGCACGAAAATTTCTTACTGCCGCGCTTCTCCTCCTCTGCGGGTTGGGCCACGCGTATGCGGGTGATGATTCCGCGGACCGCGGCAGCCTGAGTAAAGGCGAACAGACAAATTACCAGGAGTCCGCATACAAAATTCAGGCCGGTCTGGATGGCGAGATCTATCCGGTTTTCGCCAACTACGCCTCTCTGCAAAAACAGGCTGAGCGCAGCTTTGGCGTGGTTTCCGTAACGGTCTCAAATCCGGGCCGGGCGGCGCTGCATCAGCGTATTGCGGTGAAGATTGCCGGCTGGAGTGATCAGGAGATACAGATTGCCGATGTTGTCGCTGGCTCTACCCGGACTTTTATTTTTGCTCCGGCGTTTCTACCCCGTTTTTATGAAAACCATGAGATTACGGCTGCGACCGTGCAAATCTCGGTTACAGATCTTGCCGGACACAGCCTCTATGAAACCACCGCGCCGGTGAGGCTGCGGTCGGCGGAGGACATGTACTGGGGCAGCGATTTCAAATACGCTCCCTTCATCGCCTCCTGGGTGACGCCGCACGATGCCAAAGTTGAAGCAGTTTTGGCCCAGGCAAAAAAATATACGGCCGACCATCGTCTGCCGGGATATGAATCGTGGAAAGACGCTGGCCAGCAGGAGCAGGAAACCTGGCGCGAGGCGGAAGCAATTTATACCGCTGTGAAGCGCATGGGAATGTCGTATGTGAAAAGTTCGGCGACGCTGGGCGATCACCAGAGCGTGAGTGAGCGCGTCAGAATGCCGGGCTCCAGCCTCAGCCGGAGCAGCGCAAACTGCATCGATGCTGCCGTGATGTACGCTTCGCTTTTCGAAAATCTGGGGATGGAGTCGAGCGTGGTACTGGTTCCAGGGCATGCCTATGCGGGCGTGAAAGTTGCAACTGGGTCTTCCAAAATGCTCCTGATCGATGTGGCGTTGACTGGACGAAGCACTTTCGAGCAGGCGGTGGCTTCGGCGGAAGCAGGCGTGGCCAAACTGCGGCCTGGAGCCGTCACTCGAATTACTGTTTCCGACGCGCGGTCCGCTGGCATATATCCGATGCCGCAATAAAAAAATAAAAGCCTGAATATGCCGTAATAACACCAGCAACCCAGGCCAGTTCCGGGTCATCCATAATCTTTTTTAACCCCTGCTGAAATGCCCGTTACCACTCACAAGAAACACTTGACAATAGATAAAACAGGCTTAAAATACCGGAAATTTATGAAAGTCGCCTGGTAAGGAAGGCGGCTTGTTCTTGAAAATATGAGCCCAGGACAGAGTCCATTTGCCATGAAACCGGCGTCTCCGGGCAACGGCGCCCAGAAGCCATGCAAACACCCCCGTGTCCGCGTCGTCGCCCGCGAAGAAGATGCTGAATTTGTCGAATGCCAGGAATGTGGGGAAGTTTTTGAATCGAGTGAATTCCGGGACATGGACATCGAAGAAAATATTCAGCCCGAATAAAATTAAACTTCTCTTACAATTGGTGACTTTTGTAACAAAAATTTGCTTTTCTTAATTTACTGCGCCTGGTATCCCGGTTAATTTAGAGTCTCCCCTGGAAAACTACCCATGCGTCAGATGGTTTTTGTTGTCGATGATTCTATGTTAATCCGGCATGCGGTGTGTCGATTCTTCGAGGTGCGCTCCTTTGCCGTGGAATCCGCCACGAGTGGGGCGGAAGCGCTGGAAATGCTGGGGCATCTTTCACCCGATGTCATCATTACCGACTTAAAAATGCCCAAAATGGACGGCTATGAGTTCATGGAGGCACTCAAGGCCCGGCCAGATACCGCGCACATTCCCATTGTCGTTATTTCGAGCAATCAGACGCCGGAAAACAGGCTGCTTAAAACCGCTAAACATATCATTTTTAAGGACATTGATATCGAAGTGCAGCTTCAGCGCGTACTGAATAGTTTGTTTCCCGAGCGGGCCACGGATCTAGCGTAGGGCCAGCGACGCCTCGGCGGAAAATTCCGCGCTGGCAAAGTCTCCCGCAAGATATTTGGGCCATGCCGCCGCGGCAATCATCGCTGCGTTGTCGGTGGAGAGCTTTCGCGAAGGGAAAAAAACCGGCAGGCCTTCCTGTGCGGATTCGCGTTCGAAAGTCCGGCGCAACTCGCTGTTCGCGGCGACTCCGCCGGTCACAAACAGGGTCCGCGCATGGCGCTCCCGCGCCGCTCGCAGCGTCTTGGCCACCAGATCTTCCACCACGGCGCGCTGAAAAGAAGCGATCAGATCGAGTGTTTTGCCGTCGCAGAGCGGAAGCACCTCTGCGGAGCGCGGCTTTTCCATGCCATTCAGCGCCTGCTGGCGGGCGGCAATGGAGTCGCGCATCTGCTCCAGTTCCACATAGCGCAGCACGGCGGTCTTGATGCCGCTGAAGGAAAAGTCGTAAGCCGTCTGCTGCCCGGCGGGAACGCCGCGATTGGGATGCTTGATCTGCGCCATTCCAAAGCGGACGGCGTCAGGATTGCCCCTGGGAGCGAGAGCATCGATCACCGGGCCGCCAGGATAACCGAGCGCCAGCAGTTTGGCGACCTTGTCGAACGCCTCGCCCGCGGCGTCATCTCGCGTGCGGCCAATGTTTTCATAGCGCCAGCCATGCGCGCTCTCCCCGGCCAGAAACAAATGCGTATGTCCGCCGGAGACCACCAGAGCCAGTACCGGAAATTCAGCCTGGAATGTGCCACGCTGCTTTTCTTCGAGCAGCACGGCATGAATGTGGCCTTCGAGATGATTGACCGTAATCAGCGGCTTGCCCAGCGCATACGCCAGAGCCTTGGCAAAGCTGATACCCACCAGCAGTGCGCCGGCCAGTCCCGGTCCCTGGGTTACCGCGAGGGCATCAATGGACTCATATGTCTGGCCTGCCTCACTGAGCGCCTGCCTGACTACGGGAACAATGGCGCGCAGATGCTCGCGCGAAGCCAGCTCCGGCACTACGCCGCCATAGGGCTGATGAGTGGCAATTTGGGAAGAGACCACGCTCGAGAGCATCTGCTCGCCTCCGCTGATTACGGCGGCGGCGGTTTCATCACAAGAAGTTTCAATTCCCAGAATGCAGGGCGCAGGCATACATCTATAGTATTCGGTTTGCGGAGAACGGATCAGCGTTCCCGGCGTTCGTCGCTGGCGATCACGCCGTCTTTAATGTGGATGACGCGCCATGCGTGTTCGGCAATGTCCGGCTCGTGCGTGACCAGCACAATGGTATTGCCCTTTTTGTGCAGTTCTTCGAAGAGCGCCATAATCTCGCGGCCGGTTTGTGAATCCAGGTTTCCCGTGGGTTCATCGGCGAGAATAATGCTGGGGTTATTGACCAGGGCGCGGGCAATGGCCACGCGTTGACGCTGGCCGCCGGAGAGTTCATTAGGTTTGTGGTTCATGCGCTGCTCCAGGTCCACGGAGCGAAGTGCATTCCGGGCGCGCTCGATTCTTTCCTCCGCCGGGGTGCCGCTGTAGATCAGGGGCAGTTCAACGTTGTGCAGCGCGGTAGCGCGCGCCAGCAGGTTGAACGTCTGGAAGACAAAACCGATTTCCCGGTTTCGGATTCGCGCCAGTTCGTCATCGTCCAGCTCGCTGACCAAATTGTGGTTGAGCCAGTAATTGCCTTTGGTCGGCGTATCCAGGCAGCCGATCAGATTCATCAGCGTGGATTTGCCCGAGCCGGAGGGACCCATGATGGCAACATATTCGCCTTTATTGATGTTCAGGCGGACCCCGCGCAGCGCGTGCACCTGCTCGGCGCCCATCTCATAGGTTTTCCAGAGATCTTCGGTGCATATCATGGAACTGGTCGGAGGGCCTGTTTTCACTGCGTTTTCTGTTACGTCGGCGACTTGCGTGGCCATGAAGTTCTCCTGCTGTCATTACCTTAGACGTTAAAAAAACAGCTCTGTTTACGGAAATCGAACTTACGATTCGGCTTTCGCGGCCACCGAGTTGTCGATTTTCACGCTGGTTCCGTTGCGCAGCGTGCGCAGCACCTTGTAACTGCCGGTAATGATCTCATCGGTATCTGCGAGACCGTCTTTAACTTCGATCTCGCTTGTGCCGGTCAGACCGGTCTTTACTACCTGAAATTCGGCTTTCCTGTTGCGGATGACAAATACGCCCTGCAGCTCTTCTTTCTCTTTCTTAACGGGAGCAGCAACAGCAACTTTTTTCGGGCCTTTGTTGTTCTGGGCTTCAAGATCGGCTTTCTCGCGCACCACCAGCGCCTGAATCGGGATGGTGAGCACCTGATGTGCGGAGCCGGTAGTGATTTTTGCGGTGGTCGAGAGGCCGGGACGGACCGTCTGCGGCGGGTCTTTGAGCGTAATAACTACCTTGAAATCCTTGGCTTCCTGGCTGCTGGATGTGCTTTGCGTGGTGGCCAGCCCGGTGGAGCGCACAATCGCATTGTCGCCAATTTCGGTGACTTCGCCATGAAATGTTTTGCCCGGCAGGGCGTCAATGGTGATTTCCGCAGCCTGTCCGAGCGCGACATTCACAATGTCGGTTTCATCTACGTGGACCTCGGCGGTGATTACCGACATATCCGCCACGGTCATCAAAGTGCTGCCGGGCGAGTTTTGGATACCCATGACCACGGTTTCGCCTTCATGGACGGGTACATACGTCACAACGCCGTCAAAGGGAGCGGCATACGTACTCTTGCTGAGTACGTCACTGGCGTGGGTGAGATTGGCTTTGGCCTGGCCGATGTGACCGTGGGAGGAATCAAGCGTGGCTTTGGCCTGCGCCACGCGTGCCTGGTCCTGGGCCACCACGGCGGCGGAAATCTCGGCCGCGGCCTTTTTGGCATCGTAATCGGACCGTGCGATCAGGTCAGCTTTATAAAGACCTTCCGCGCGCTGAAAGTCGATCTTCTTGGCGGCTGCATCCGCGCTGCTGCTGTTGAGCTGCGCCTGCGCCGTCTTAAGGGCCGCCTCGGCGGCGACAGCATCCGTCTCATTGCTCGAGAGCGTAGCGCGCATGGCTGCCACATCGGCAGACGACTGCACGTTTTCCAGCTGGGCCAGCATCTGCCCTCGTTTAACTTTTTGGCCTTCGGTGACAAACAGCCGGGTGATTCTGCCCATGGCGTTTGCGCCCACGTTTACAAAAGTCTTGGGCTTGATTTCACCAGAGGCGGTCACCTGGGAAACAACATCTTCGCGGAGGACCTTGCCGGTCTGCACGGCAATCACGTTCTTCTGCGTATTGACGGTAAAGCCGACGATGGCCCCGCCCAGCAGGACAATAACGCCAACGATAATGGCAATTTTTTTTCCGCTCATGAATCCTCTTCCGTGGCCGCCCCGGCCTGTACACATTCTTATTACGCCGTACAGGCGGAAAAGTTCCCTTTCAGGAAGGTGTACCAGGGTCAAAATCCAATGGGTGGCAAGCTTTCTTTTCAGGATGGATTATAGCCGGGTTGAATGCCCTGAAACCAGCCGCTCCACGGGACAACAGCTGCAGTCCCGTCCTGAGGCAAACACCCGGTAAAAAATGCGCAGGAAAAGCAGAGACAAACGTTCTTAAAACAAGTGCTCCGCGCCTTGATTTCCGATCCAGCGGACACTTAAAATGATGGTACCTGTATTCGGCTCGCAAGGAGATCTCGGTGACCTTTTATTTTCGTTCTTTTCATTTTCTCGCCATTCTCGCAACCATCGTTCTCGCCGGTACTTTGCTTGTTGCTCAGACACCTGCTACTCAGACGCCGCCTGCCGCGGGCTCTGACAATCAGCAGTTCTCGCAGGATCCGCTCAAGCGTCCGCGCACAGCCAAACAGGATGAAGGCGCAAAGAAGGAAAAGCTGGGCGGTGTTTACAAAAAGTGGCTGGATGAGACGGTGCGCTGGATCATTACCGACGAGGAAGTATCGGCGTTCAAAAAGCTTTCGACCAACGCGGAGCGCGACCAGTTCATTGAGGATTTCTGGCGTCGTCGCGATCCCACGCCGGACACCGAGGAAAACGAATTCAAGGAAGAGTATTTCCGCCGCGTAGCCTATGCCAATGAGCGGTTTGCCGCTGGCATCCCTGGGTGGAAGACCGATCGCGGCCGCATTTACATCGTTTTTGGCAAACCAGACAGTATTGACGCGCATCCCGCTGGCGGCCCTTATCAGCGTACGGCGGAAGAAGGCGGCGGCGAGACGCAGACCTACCCATTTGAAGTCTGGCGTTATCGCTACATCGACGGTATTGGCCAGGAAGTGGAAATGGAGTTTGTGGACCGGTGCAGTTGCGGCGAGTACCGATATACCATCGATCGGTCGGAAAAAGATGCTCTGCTCAACGTGCCCAACGCCGGACTTACCGATCAGGAATCTCTGGGGCTGGCCAACAAAGCTGACCGCTTCCGCAACTTTGAACATCTTGGCTCTGGTTTCTTCAACCAGAATAACGACACCAAACAGTTTGACCGGCTGGAGACTTTCGCCAAGGTAAATCGCGCGCCCGAGGTTAAATTCAGGGAGCTCACGGAAGAGGTCGTCACGAGCAAGATCCGTTACAACCTGCTTCATTTTGATGTACGCGTGGACTTCGTAAAGGTCACGGCCGATACTGCTCTGGTGCCGATCACCATCCAGATGCCGCTGCGGGACATGACGTTTATCAACAAGGATGGCGTGCAGCGCGGATCCATCAATATCCTTGCCCGGCTGTCGAAAGTTACCGGCCAGGTGGTGCAGACCTTTGAAGATACAGTGCATGTGGACCTGCCGGCAGAGCTGCTGGATAAGGAACTCAACACTTCACGACTGTACTGGAAGGCCCTGCCCATGCGTCCGGGACTTTATAAGCTCTATGTTGCGCTGAAAGACGTGAACGGAGACAAGATCGGGGTCTTCAGCCGGAGCTATCGGGTACCGGATTACAGTGATGACAAGCTGACCACCTCTACCCTGATTCTCGCCGACAAAATGGAGCCGGTGCCCTCACGCGAGGTAGGAACGGGTTCCTGTGTGATTGGAGCCACCAAGGTCTGTCCCCGTGTGCCACCCTCGGATGGGCAGCCCTCCAGTTTTGGCCGCAACCAGAACCTTAATTTCTGGATGCAGGTCTATAACCTGACGGTGGATGAAAAAACAAGAAAGCCCTCGGCTACCGTGGAGTATCAGGTGGTGAACACCACGAGTAATCAGCCTGTGGTGGACTTCACCGAATCGACGCAGCAGATGGGCAACGTCAGCGACCAATTGACGCTCGAAAAGAGTCTGCCCCTGAATAAGCTCGATCCGGGCAGTTATCAGGTCACTATTAAAATTCATGACCTGATTTCGAACCAGGTGGCAACTTCGACCGCGGAGAAGTTCCGCGTACAGTAAGGAACGGCCCTTGCTCCGGTCCTGATCATGCGTCGGGACTCGGGGTAAGGTGAATACATGATCTGCAAGAGAGGATCGTCAACGCTCATCCCAGCGGTGACGATCCGGCTATGGAGTTTTGGATATCGCTGCCGGGAAATCGGTGATAGACTTTGCTGATTCTCCCAGTTCATGGGCACTGCTTGGTGGCTGACCCTTTGGTAAAGACCCTGCCACCTGAGAAAAATTTGCCCAGGACTTCCGGATCGAGTGACGGATCGGGGTTAATACCCCAAATCCGGTCAATACAGACAAAACGCACGGGTTAGCAGTACGAGACTCCACAGCGAAGAGGCAGGCGGATATGGCCCGAAAAATTGGCTTTGTATTGGCGGTGCTCCTGGCCGGTTTGCCGGCGTGGGGAGCGGCGACCGGGGGGATTTCCGGGTACGTGAAGAATGCGGCTGGGGAACCTCAAATGGGCGCAATGGTTGAGGTCTTTACATCCATTCTCCGTCCTGGAGCCACGGTGTTTACCGATTCTCACGGCTTTTACTCCGCGGAAAACCTGCCTGCCGGAACGTATCAGATTAAAGTCACCTCTGCTCTTTTCCTTCCTGCCCTGCGTGAAGATGTGAGTCTGCGCGCCGGTGCGCATGTACTGGTCAACTTGACGCTGAACACGCTGGCCGATGCGCTTCGCCTGCTGCCGCCTCGCCGTAATAACTCGACCGAGGCCGACGACTGGCACTGGACTCTGCGCTCCACCGCCAATCGTCCGATTCTGCGCGTTCTTGATGGCCCGCCCGCCGCGGTTTCCAGCGCGGAAAAAGAGGATGATCGCACGGTGAAGGGCCGGGTGGCGTTCATTGCCGGGGCCGAAGGCGAAGGCTTTGGCAGCCCCGGAGAAGTGACCACCGCGTTTGCTCTCGAAAAGTCGCTTTTCTCCACCGGAACGCTCTCCTTCAATGGGGACATTGCTTCCAGCAGCGGCCTGCCTGCCGGCGTGCTGCATGCTGCCTACACCCACCAGGTGGGCAACAGCACTCCTTCCGTAACTATTACCTGGCGTCATTTTGCTTCGCCTGGCACCACAGTGCAAAATTCGCCTTATGATGCGATTGCCATCACGACTTCCGACAATATGTCGGTGGCCGGCCTGGTGGACCTGGATTACGGCGCCGACCTCGAATCGCTCGACTTTACCAGGCGAGTGATCGCGCTTCGCCCGTTTGGCTCTGCCAGGGTGCATCTCTCGCCGGATATGGTGGTGGAATACCGTTATGCCACGTCGGAGCCTGATACTCGCGCCGCCAAGGGCTATGATTCAGCTCCGGCCGATCTGAGTGAAGCCGCGCCCCGCATGTCACTTGCCGGAGGAGAACCCCGGGTCGAAGATGCGCGGCATCAGGAAGTTTCCATCTCCCGCCGTATGGGCAATACGAATGTTCAGTTTGCCTACTATGCCGATGTGCTGCGCAACGCCGTGCTTACCGGCGCCGGTGATCCCTCGGGCTATTCGAGTGACGTTTTGCCGGACGTTTATTCCGGCACTTTTTCCTATTCCTACAGCGGTCTCAGCACCACCGGTGGCCGTGTGGTGCTGCAGCAAAAAATCAGTGACGATCTCACCGCCACCGCCGACTACTCGACCGGCGGCGTCATCAGCGCTCGCGGTTCTTCCGCCGCATGGCAGGACCTGCCGCAGTTCCTCACCACCGATCGCCAGCACTCGCTGGGAGCAAAGTTCGATGGCTGCATTCCCGCTACCAAAACGCGCCTGGTGGCCTCGTACCGCTGGACCAGCGGCAACGCACTCTCCCAGGTGGACGCATTTAATGCATCGCCTGGGCAAATGGATCCCTATTTCAGCGTCTTCATTCGCCAGCCTATTCCCGGACTTTCCCTGGTGCCGGGAAAGATTGAAGCATTGATTGATCTGCGCAACCTGCTGGCCCAGGGATATTTGCCGATTCTGGGACAGGACGGTCACACCGTCTACCTTGTTCAATCGGCCCGCACTCTGCGCGGCGGTCTGGCGTTTACGTTCTAAAAAGATTTCTGCAAAAATCCGCCGGTGCATTTCCCTCGCGCTGTTCCGCACGCTCTATTCCGGTGAGCTATCATCTAAATCTGCATGAGTATGAAACAAATTGCTGAATGGGCTCTCGATACTGCTGCACAACGCGGAGCCGGCTACGGCGACGTCCGAATTGTGGATGACCGCCACAGATCGCTGGCTACCAGGAACGGAAAAATAGGCCACGCGGCGAGTTCGGAATCGCTGGGAATCGGCGTGCGTGTTCTGGTGAACGATTCCTGGGGATTCGCTTCCACCGACGATCTCGCACGTGAATCAGTGGAGCGGACGGCGGCGCGGGCGGTGGAGATTGCGCGTGCGTCGGCCACGGTGAAGGAGCATCCGGTGCGGCTGGCGCCGGAGCCGGCGGTGAAAGTCGAATGGGCTACACCGTGCCAAATCGATCCGTTTACCACATCCATTGAGCAGAATCTGGATCTGCTGGTTAGCATCGATCGCGAACTGCTGGCCGTGAAGGGCGTGACTTTGGCTGAGAGCAATATGAATCTGGGGCACTATGAGCAGTGGTTTTATTCGACCGAGGGCGCTGACATTCATCAGACGAGGGTGATTACCGGCGCGGGCTTTGCCGCCTACTCCTTTCAGGGGACGGAGATTCAAAAGCGCTCGTATCCCAATTCTTTTGGCGGCCAGTATCAGACGAAAGGTTATGAGCTGATCGATGAACTAAAGCTGGTCGAGAACGCGCGCCGCATTGGCGAGCAGGCTGTGGCCCTGCATTCGGCGGAGCAATGTCCGCAGGGAAGCAGGACGCTGGTTCTCGATTCATCGCAGCTTGGCCTGCAAATTCATGAGTCCATCGGCCACCCGATTGAACTGGACCGAGTGCTGGGTATGGAGGCGAATTTTGCCGGCACTTCCTTTTTGACTCTGGAGAAGCTGCGGACACTGCGCTATGGCAGCGGCCTGGTGAATGTGGTGGCGGATGCGACCGAAGCCCACGGTCCCGGCCTGGGCACCTTTGCCTATGACGACGAGGGCGTGCAGGCGCAGTGCACGCCGATCATCACCAACGGTTTGTTTACCGGATATATTTCCTCTCGTGAGACGGCGGAATCGATCGGCGAGAACCGCTCGAACGGCACCATGCGCGCCGAAGGCTGGAACCGCATTCCTCTGATTCGTATGACCAACATCAGCATTCTGCCGGGAGAAAAGCCGCTTACCTTCGACCAGCTTATTTCCGGGACTGACGATGGCATCTACATGCAGACGAACCGCTCGTGGTCGATTGACGACAAGCGCTACAACTTTCAGTTTGGCTGCGAAATTGGCTGGGAAATCAAGGGCGGCAAGCTGGGCAGGATGTTGAAGAATCCATCGTATTCCGGCATCACCACCGAGTTCTGGAACTCCATGGATGCCATTTGTTCACGCGACCAGTGGACGCTCTGGGGCACCCCCAATTGCGGCAAAGGCCAGCCCATGCAAACCATGGGTACCGGACACGGCGCCGCGCCGGCGCGGTTTCGGGAAGTAAAGATTGGAACTGCGTACAAGGGGAACTAGCAATCAGCAGTCAGCAGTCAGTACTTGGCTCCGCAACCACACCATTTAGCCGCGGATATTGTGGATAAAACGCAGATTAAGGCAGGGAAGCTTTCATGCTGGATCAGAACAAAGCAGAATCCATTTTCAAAACCATTCAGAAGTTTGCATCGGCTCCCGAGGTAGAGGTGATCTTCTCGTCAGCCAATTACTCGCTCACTCGCTTTGCCAATAATACGATCCACCAGAACGTCTCTGAACTGAATGAAGTGGCTTCCATCCGTATAGCCTTTGAGGGCAAAACTGCCCGCGCCACCACGAATCGTTTTGATCATGAGAATTTGAAGCGCGCGGTGCAGTCAGCGGAGAGCATTGCCAAAGTCCAGGAGCCTGATCCGGATCGTCTGCCGATGGCAAAAGCTGCGGAGGCTGCCGGCGCCACGGCGCCATCCCGCTGGTTTGAACAAACGGCGAATATCTCTCCGGCGGAGCGGGCGCAGTCGGTGGGCAGGATCGTCGGCATCGCGAAAAAACACGGGTTGACCACTGCCGGAATCTACTCCAGTTCTGATTCGGCGGAGGCCATCTTTAATTCCAACGGATTGAATGCCTTTCACCGCCAGAGCGCGGCGGAAGTTTCCATCACCATGCTGGCGGAGGATTCTTCCGGATGGCAAAAAGCCAACTCTCCGAATGTAAACAATTTAGACCCCGCGCAACTCGCCGAGATTGCCGCGCAAAAAGCGAGCAGCTCGAAGAATCCCCGGGAGCTTGCGCCCGGAAAATATACCGTGGTGCTCGAACCCGCGGCGGTACTGGATTTAGTTGGCTTTATGTTCTGGGACTTTGGCGGACAGGCCATTCTCGATCAGCGCTCGTTCCTGAATAATCGTATTGGTACAAGGTTGTTCGGCGAGAACATAACCATCATGGATGATGCTGGCCATCCACTGCAGACAGGCGCGCCGTTTGATGGCGAAGGAGTGCGGCGGCAAAAAGTGAGTCTGGTGGAAAACGGCGTGATCAAAAATCTGGTGTACGCGCGGGGCACCGCGGCGAAGATGCGCCAATCGGAGTACGCCGGCAAAGTGGGCGCGATCGCTCCGACTGGCCATGGCTTTCCGCTTCCTAATGAAGTTGGCGAAGCGCCGGCTAATATTGTTTTTCGCACCCCAGGCAACGAGCAAAACGTGGAGCAGATGATCTCCGGTACGGAACGCGGCGTGTTGATTACAAGGCTTTGGTACATCCGTGAAGTTGATCCATATGAAAAAATTCTTACCGGCATGACTCGTGACGGGACATTCCTGATCGAGGGTGGAAAGGTGGGGCAGGGTATCCGCAATTTCCGTTTCAATCAGAGTCTGATTGAATTGCTGAACAATGTTGCAGTTATGAGCCATGCCGTCCGTTCCAGCGGCGAAGAGGCGTTTGATATGGTGGTTCCGGCAATGAAGGTGCGAGACTTTAATTTTACAGAAGTGACGAAATTTTAATGCGCCAGACTATTAAGTCTTGCCGGGTTGTCTAATCGTTTCAAACTATATTCCCTGAAGGGAAATTGCTATGAATACTAAAGTAACTTGGGCGGAAAAAGTCATGGGTGTATAACCCTACACAAGAGGTGACAGGTGACAACTGTTGCAAGTACACGAGCGTCAGTACGATTTCCCCTTAAACTCCCGGTAACGGTTCGCACGGCCGATGCGCGCGAACATTTTGCCGAAACGCAGGATATTTCTTCTGGCGGTGTTCTGTTTTACATGAATACGGCTTTAGCTCCGGAAACGGCAATTCATTTCCGTATCGTAATGCCTTCGGGCGTGCTGGGAACTGAAACGGATGTTCTGGTCAACTGCATTGGCCGCGTGATCCGCTGCCAGGACACCATGCGCGGAAAAAAAGCAGTAGCGGTCGTGATCGACGAGTACGGCTTTGAGCGTGCGTACTGCCACGCTGGGTAACCCTGTTCCGTCCGCCATGTACTCCCCCGGCGGTTTGCAATGCTTGCTAAAATTGAGATGTGGAAAAACCCGTCAAACCCGTAGTGATCTATGACGGCTCCTGCGGAATCTGTGCCGGTAATCTGAAGTGGCTGCATCGCCTCGACTGGCTCAAAAAGTTTGACGCCATGCCCTATCAGGCATCCGAGTTGCTCCGTTTTTTCCCGTTCCTGAAACTGGAAGACTGCGAAAAGGCCATGTACCTGGTCTTTCCCGATGGCCGTGCTTACTCCGGCGCGGATGCCTTCCGCGAGATCTTTATGCGCATGCCCCTCACGTTTCTCGCCGGCCTGATGATGGCTGTCCCGCCGCTCCCCTGGCTTCTGCGTCGGCTCTATCCGGTTCTGGCGCGCAATCGCTACCGCATCGGCGGCAAATGCGAAATTCCCGATCGCGGCGCTTAATCTCGCCTGCTTCAAAACGCTGAAGAGATTTTCGCTTATAATTGATGAGTTCCGCGCCGGAGAGATGGCCGAGTGGCTGAAGGCGCACGCTTGGAAAGCGTGTTTAGGGGAAACTCTAACGTGGGTTCGAATCCCACTCTCTCCGCCAGTTAACTGTTTAAGGCAATTGCACTTACGCGACCTGTCGACGTCCATTCGCGTCCACTAGCGCGCGATTGCCTGCTTTACCACTCTGCCATGGGCTTCCCGCATTGAATCCATCATCCCCCCGCCATACGTATTCAGCGTGGTTTGTATGGATGCGTGCCTCATGAGCTCCTTCTGAACCGTGAGAGCCTCACCGTTATCCCCGAGCCATGCCCGATAGGTATGTCTCAG
>Ga0070730_10001826_pt1 | contig 19953 bp, 14 predicted proteins | sample Coa_R1_3_FD_66447 | JGI IMG/M metagenome (GOLD analysis project Ga0070730, IMG submission 66447) | Surface soil microbial communities from Centralia Pennsylvania, which are recovering from an underground coalmine fire - Coalmine... | ecosystem: Environmental > Terrestrial > Soil > Unclassified ... | reverse complement strand
TCGACTTCCCGACCACCGCGGCCTACCAGCCGAACGCGCAGGGCGGCGACGACGCGTTTGTCGCCAAGCTGGACCCGACCGGCTCGACGCTCCTCTACGCCACCTACCTGGGGGGGCAGGGCAACGATGGCGCGTATGGGATTGCCGTCGACAGCGCCGGGACCGCCTACCTCACCGGCTATACGACCTCACCCGATTTCCCGCTCCAGGCCGCCATCCAGCCCACCTTCCACGGGCCCGACGAGGCCTTCGTGACCGCCCTGAGTCCCGATGGCACGGCGCTGGTTTATTCGACCTACCTGGGCGGCGATGGGATCAATGAGGGCTGGGCCCTGGCGATCGATACCGCAGGCAGTGCCTATGTCACCGGGGTGACCACCGCGACGAATTTCCCGCTCCACAACCCGTACCAGGCGGCGTATGGCGGCGGCACGTTCGATGGCTTCGTTACCAAGATCATCAGCACCACCGGCGTGTATACTTACGCCTATTCGACCTACCTGGGCGGCGCGGGCGACGACGAGGGCTGGGCCATCAAAGTCGATAGCCTGGGTGACGCCGTGCTGACGGGCCTGACAGCCTCCCCCGACTTCCCGCGGCTAAACGCCTACCAGCCGGCCTATGGCGGCGGGCCGGCCGACGCCTTTCTGACCAGCATCCGGCCGGACGGCACGGCCCTGCTCTATTCGACCTACCTGGGCGGGGTGGGCGACGACGAAGGCTACGGGCTGGCCCTGGATCCGGCCGGCGGCGCCGTGCTTACCGGCGTGACGAGTTCGCCCAACTTCCCCACCGCGCCCCCCGCCCCCATCCAAGCGGCCTTGCGCGGCCCCACGGATGCCTTCGTGACCCGCTTTCGTCCGGACGGGAGCCAGCCTGTCTACTCGACGTACCTGGGCGGCGATCTGACCGACGCCGGCTGGGCCGTCGCCGTCGACTCCAGCGGGGCGGCCTATGTGACCGGGACCACGGATTCCGACAACTTCCCGCTGCAGAACGCGACCCAGGCCAACGCGGGCAGCGAAGGGGACGCTTTTATCGCCGCCGTCAGCCCGGCGGGGGACGCACTCACCTACGCGACGTACCTGGGCGGCGAGGATTATGAAGTCGGCACGGCGATCGTCGTGGATAACAGCCAACATCTCGATCTCGCCGGCTTCACCTATTCCACCGCCTTCCCGATCGCCGGCCCCGCCCCGCTGCAAGACCTGAACCGCGGGGAAAGCAATGCTTTCGTGGCCCGTATCGACCTGGCGGCCCCCGTGCCGCCGAGTCCCGGGCCCGGCGGGGTGGACACGGGGGCGGGCGATCAGCAGGCGCCGGCCGCCGATGGCGCGTTTGCCGTGTGGGAGGACAACAGCGGCGGCACCTGGGATATCCGGGCCAAGAATCTCGATACGGGGCAACTATACTGGGTCTATCAAGGCCCCGGCGACCAGCGGCGGCCGGCCGCCAGCGGCGATCTCGTCGTCTGGCAGGACAACCGCAACGGCAACTGGGCGATCTATGCGGCGCGCTTCCAGCAGGGCGCCTTCAGCGGGCCCACGCCGGTGGCCCTGGGGCCCGGGGACCAGATCAAGCCGGCCGTCGACCACGACCTGGTGCTCTGGCAAAGCAGCGCGGCGGTCCTGGCGACCACGACGCCCGAAGATGCGGTCCGCTGGGACGTCGTGGGCCGCGTCATGAGCCAGACCGTCTCGCAACCCTTTACCCTCACGACCGCCGGCACGACCAACACCAACCCGGCCATCGGGGTAGCGATCCCGGGCGGGGGGCGCAGCGGGCAACCCGTCCTCTCTCTCGGCGCCTGGCAGAGCCGGCCCTATCCGCCCCCGCCCAACAGCAACTGGCAGATCAATGGGGCCGTGGCGGTCGAGTCCACGCCGATCCCCTTCGCCGTGCCGGACGGGGGGCGATCCCGGATCAATCCGGTCGTCAATGGGCTGGATATCATCTGGCAAGTGTCGCCCCCCACGCCCGGGGCTGGGCCCATCTCGGGGTCCGGTTGGGATGTGGGCGGCGGGCACGGGTCAACGGGCCTGGCCCCGGGCGTACTCCCCCGGACGGGCAACGGCGCGCCCGGCCCGGGCGGTCCCCACCCGCCCGCCTTCGGTATCACCGTGTTTACGATCACAACGGGATTGGCGGCGGAGCCCGACCCGCGCCTGAGCGACAACAATGTCGTCTGGCAGGACTATGATCCGCTCCAGGGAGCGTGGGCGATCAAGCAGACGGATATCGTGACCGGCACGCCGTTCGCCGTCGTCGCCGGCCTGACCGCCGTGCCCCACCCGGCCATTTCCGGCCCGCGCGTGGTCTGGCAAGAGACCGATCCCAGCACGGGCAATGATGTGCATGGCAATGTCTGCGGCCTCAATGGGCAAATGTGTAGCCCGACCCCCACAGCCCCGCCGACCCAGACCGCGCTCCCATCCCGGACGGCAACCGCCACGCCCACCGCGATCGCCTTTAGCGACGTCCACCCGAGCGACTATTTCTACCCGGCGGTCGAATACCTGGCGGCGCGGGGCGTGATCAGTGGCTACGCGGACGGCACTTTCCGGCCCTACAACCAGACGACGCGGGCGCAGATGGTCAAAATTGTCGTGCTCGGCTTCGCCAAGCCGATCAGCACGCCGGCCGGCGGCGGGTACACCTTCGCCGACGTGCCGCCGACCTTCCCCTTCTTCGCCGTGATCGAAACGGCGGCCGCCGATCAGATCGTCTCGGGTTACAATTGCGGCGGGCCGGGCGAGCCGTGCGATACCCTCAACCGGCCCTACTTCCGCCCCTACGCCAACGTGACGCGGGGGCAGCTCGCCAAGATCGACGTGGTGGCCGCCGGCTGGCCGCTACTCAACCCGCCGGCCGGCAGCTTCGCGGATGTCCTGCCGCAGACGGCCTTCTATACCTTTGTGGAGACGGCGTATTGCCACGGGATCATCTCGGGCTACGCGTGCGGCGGGCCGGGGGAGCCGTGCGATAACACCAACCGGCCCTACGCGCGCCAGTACAATCCCGCCACCCGCGGCCAGATCGCCAAGATCGTCTATTTGTCGGTCACCGGCGCCCCGGCCTGCGGTGGGGCGCCCTAAATCATCCACGAAGTCATCCACGAAGCACACGAAGGACACGAAGAAAGCCGAAATCCAGCCCCCAGCGCGAATGGATGCCCGATTACGGCGCGATCGGGGTGGCGTTGGGGCTGGGATAGGGCGTCAGGTCGTAGGTCGACTTATCGAGGTCGAGCGCGACCTCAGCCGCCAGCGGCGCACTGCCCGGCCGGACGATGATCAGCTCGACCGACCAGCCGCCACTCATGGGCATGAGCAGGGTCGCGGTGTACGCCCCGGCGTTGTTCTGCATCGGCTTCAGCTCCGTCACATGCCCGTGCGTGGGCATGATGCCCTGCACCTGCACCGTGGCATCGGTGACCGGCCGGCCGTTGTTGTCGCTCAGATGGAAGGTCAGGTCGACCGGCCCGGAGCGCGGGGGGTCGGGGTTGGTCGTCACCGCCACGTTCACGTAATCACTGATCTTGCCCGTCAGGCTGTTGCCCGCGATCGCGTAGCGGAACGCGGCCTTGACGTCGTCGGGTTGATTGTAGCGGCGCACGGCCACGACGACCTGCCAAGTGCCGTCGAGCGCCAGGTAGGGACCTTCGGGCACGCCAAAGCGGCCCCCGCCGGCGTCGGGGGCGGCCACGGTGTCGCTCGTGTTGTCCTCCAGCTGGGTGAGCGTCAGCTTGACGCTGAGGGCGCAGTCCGCGCCGGCCGCGGGCGTGGCGGCGCAGGCCGTGATGGGGCCGCGCGGGCCGTGCAGCGTGACGTTCAGGTCGTCGACGGGACCATGCACGATAACCAGGGCCATGACGACGCCGCGCACCGTCTGCGTGAGCGCGAGGGTGGCCGGCGGCGCGGTGGTCGCCGTGGCCGCGGGTTGGGCCGTGGGGACAGGCGCGGTGACCGTGGCCGCGGCCACCAGGGCCGGCGCCGCCGGCGCCGGCGTGCTCGGCGCCCCGGCATAGGCCGAGCGATCGGTCGCCGGGGCTAAGAGGGTGAGCAGGGCCGAGAAGACGAGCACGAGGCTGACGAGCACGGCCTCGGCGCGGATCGCGCGGCGGAAGCCGCCGGCCAGCCGCTGGAACGCCGGCTCCAGCTTGTCGCGCAGGCGGGCCAGCCCCGGCCCCACGCGGCGCAGATTATAGGCCGCGGGGATCATCAGCACGGCCAGCAGGGCGACCTTGGCCAGCACGTCGCGCCCGTAGTCGGTGCCCAGCGTGCTGGCGACACTCGGCTGCTCGGCCAGATAGAGGATCGTGCCGCTGAGGGCGAGGACCGGCACGGCGATCAGGGCGATCTGGCTGAAGCGCGCGATGGCGGCGCGCAACAGGGCCGCCCGGCTTTTCGGCGCCAGGCCGCGCAACAGCGGCAAGAGGACGGCGACGAAGTAGAAGATACCGCCGATCCAGACGGCGGTGGCCAGCAGATGGACGAAGTTGGCGACCGGCGCCAGGGCCTGGAGGACGCCCGCCCCGGGTTCCAGGCTGAGCGCGGTGGCGTGCGTACTGCTGGTGACCGCCCAAAAGTAGGCGGCGCCCACCAGCAGCAGCAGCGCCCAAAGCCAGCGCCCCCCCCGGCCGGTTACCCGGGCGCCCACCAGGCCGACGCCGACGGCCAGGGCGGCCAGGGCGCGCAGCTCGAGCGAGACGCCGACGCTGGACGCCAGCACGGCGCTGAACACGCCCGGCTGGGCGAAGACGGCGGCCAGATCGGTTTCGGTTACCCGTATCGCCTGCAAGACCAGCTCGGCGCCGAGAGTGACGACCAGCAGCCCGGTGGCGGCCAGGGCGCCGTAGATGAAACGCGCCTCCAGGCGTGCCTGCATCTCCGCCCGCCCGGCCGGCAGCCCGGCGACGGCGCTCGGCACGACCAGCAGGTTGAAGACCGTGCCGCCGACCAGGCAGGCCGCCAGCAGGATAGCGAGCCAGCGCACCCCCACGTCGAGCACCCCGGGGTTGGTCGCCTGGCCCGCGGCGTTCGCGTCGGTGGGGGCCGGAAACACGTCGGCGGCCGCCCCGGCCTCAGCCGTCGGGGGCGGGCCGGCCGCGGGCGCCCCCGCCGCCGGGGTCGCCGCGCCGGGGGTCAGCACCGCCCCGGGCCCGCCAGCCGCCCCGCGCACGCTGAAGGCAAAGCTGCCCCGCGTGAGGTGGCCGTCGACCACCGAGACCACCTTCCATTGCACGATATAGGCCCCGGGCGCCAGGTTGGGCAGCAGGGGCACGCTGACCAGGCCTTTCACGCGGTCGATGGTCGGCGGCGTGGCGGCTTCGTAGTGGCGGCGCGCCCGGTCGATGACGGCGAAGCTGCTGAAGCTCGGCTCGACGCCCTCGCTGAAGGTCATCTGCACGGCGGCGGGCGCCACGGCTAACTGGGCGCCTGACGTCGGGTTGGAGCGGACCAGGACCGAATGGGCCAGGGCGGGCCCGGCCAGCCAGACCATGAGGCTCGCGGCCAACAGGCCCGCGGCCAGGATAGTGCGGTAACGCATGGATGCTCTTGTCCTTACTAAACAGGCGCGGCGCGCCGCGGAGGAGGCCGGGCTCCCGCCCAGGCGGCGGCCCGGGAGCCCGGCGGGCGCGCTCCCCCTCGGCGCTGAAGGGGAGTGCGCCCGCGGGCCGCGGCGTGGCGGTTAGCGCAGCGCCCGGCGGCGCAAGCGCAAGCCTACGCCGAGCAGCGCCAGGGCGGCGACCAGGCCGGCCGGCAGCAACGGGCTGGGCTGGCCGGTGGTGGGTAACGTGCCGCCGCCACTCGGGGCCCCCGGGGTCGCGGTGGCTGTCGCCACCTCCTGTTGATTGCCGGTCTTCCCGGTGGGACCGGAGGGCGGCTGGCCGCTGGCGACCGTGAAGGAGAAAGTGCCGTCGACCATCCCGTTGTCATCCTCGGTCAGAGTGTGCCACTTGACGGTATAGACGCCGTCGCCCAGGTTGGCCGGGAGCGCGGCACTCACGTGCGTGCGCACGTTGACGTCGACCGTGCCCTGGGCGATGAGTTGGGGCGGCGCGGTGCTGTCTTTGGCATAATAGACGTCGAACTTGGTTTTCGTCAGCGACGTCTCCTCCTCATAGACGGCGCTGACGGTCGCGGGCTCCGCGGTGAGCACTTGCCCATCGCTGGGAGTTGAGCTGACGAGATGGGCATGCGCGCTGGCCGAGCCCACGAACAAGGCACTCAGGAGCAGCACCGCGCTGCCGGCCATCATCACACGCATCAGGAAACCAAGAAATCGCTGCATAGCTAGATCTCCCTCTATTTAGGCTAGTTGGTTAACGGCCCAGGGGCCGCCATCGCTGGATTGGTGGGGAAAGCCGCTAGGCAGTGCGGGGCGGGCGTTCGGGTGGGGCGGGGGCGTCCTGCGGCGCGCCGCCGGCCGGGGACGGGGACTCCGGGCGCGCCGGCGGCGCCCACCGCGGCAGCCCGGCCGGGAGTAGCGCGTCCAGGGCCGGGCTTTGTTCTACGGGGAGGCCCCCGCGTGTCAAGTCCAGGGTGCCGGCGGCGGCCGGTGGGAGGCCGGCGTCGCCATAGCCGATGGTCACCGCGCCGTCGTCCGCGACACTGACCGCCTGGCCGGTGGTCAGCGCCAGATCCACGAGCTGATCGTCGGTGAGCGGCGGCGCGACGAGGTGATGCGGCCGCGGGAAGAGCAGCAGATAGGGCCCGTTGGCCGCCTGCCCCGGAATGAACTCGCATAAGCAGACCAACGGCAGCAGCAGAACGGCGAAGGCTACCCCGGCCCGCACGATCGCACCTCGACGCATGCGCCTATTATACCGTAGCTGGGGCGTATCGGCCATGTTGGCTAAAAGCCGGTCGCCCGTCAACCAATCCAAGGTGCCGCGCGCCGTCGCGGTAGCGCCGGAACTCCAGGTAGTCGGTGAGCAACAGATTGGGCAGGGCGGCCCGGTAGCGCTTGAGCTGGCGGCCGTTGTCTGTCTGCGGTGCGGCGCGCTCGGAATCGCGCTCGATCGGGTCGAGGATGGCTCGTGGCGCTATTATACCACGCCAAAAGAGTCCTTGTGCCTGGGGTTGGGGTGGTGTATACTTCCCAGAAATTAGAGGAGGCACTTCCCATGCGCTATCCCCGCAAGCTCCTCGCCGTGACCGCCGGGTTGTGGCTGCTGGTCGGGCTGGCTGACCAGCCCGGCACCCAGGCGGCCGCCCCCTCGCTCTCCGCCGTGGCCCGCGCGGCGCAAACCGCACAGTGTTTGCCTGGCTGGGTCAGCCAGCCCAGCCCCAATCTGCCTTCCCAGGACGACTTTCTCATGGGTATCGCCGCTTCGGCCTCCACCGACGTCTGGACGGTGGGTGATGGGCTCGCCACCGCCCTGGCCGAGCACTGGGATGGCAGCACCTGGATTACCACTACGCTGCCGATCTCCGGCACGGGGATCACCGTGCAGGCGGTGGCTACGCGGGGTGCGACGGATGCCTGGCTGGTCGGTGCCTATTACAACGGCGGCCAGATGGGCTTTACGCTCACCGAGCACTGGAACGGCAGCGCCTGGAGCGTGGTGCCCAGCCCCAGCGGGCCGGTCGACAATATGCTCTACGGGGTGGCCATCGTCGCCGCGAACGACGTCTGGGCTGTCGGCGGCGGCGGCATGCCGCTCCTGCTCCACTGGAACGGCACCACCTGGACGGCGATGGCCGCACCCGGTCTCTCCGGCGGCGCCCGGCTGTATGGGGTCGCCGCCCACGCGGCGGACGATGTCTGGGCGGTGAGCGGCGACTCGATCTTGCACTGGAACGGCAGCGCCTGGAGCCAGGTCTTCAGCCCTACCAGTGGCGTGACCGCTGTGACCACCCTGGCGGCGAACGACGCCTGGGCGGTGGGCACCGCCACATCCAGCGGCGGCGGGATGCTGCAAACCCTGGTCGAGCACTGGGACGGCACCGCCTGGACGGTCGTTCCCAGCCCGAGCATCGGCAGCTATAGCCGGCTGCGCGGGGTGACGGCGGTGGCGGCCAACGACGTGTGGGCCGTGGGCAGCTCGGGGGATACGCCCAACCTGCGCACCCTGGCCCTCCACTGGGACGGCACGGCCTGGACGGTCGTGGCCACGCCCAACCAGGGCGCCAACAACAACGAGCTCTATGCGGTCGCCGCCGTGAGCGCCGCCGAGGTCTGGGCAGCCGGGCTGCCGCGCGTCCAGCTATGGGACGGCACCAGCTGGCAGCTGGCCCCGAATCCCGCCGGCCCGACCGACAACCTGTTGCTGGGCCTGGCCGCGCTGACCGCGCAGGATATCTGGAGTGTTGGGTCGAGCCTCCATAGCGCCCTGTTTGTGCATGGGGACGGCACGAGCTTCAGCAGCGTGCCCGGGGCGGACCTGGGCCAGGGCTATGGGCGGCCGGCCGGCGTGGCCGTGGTCGCCACGGATGATGTCTGGGCCGTCGGGTCGGTAATCATCCCCAACGTCCCCGGCCCCCAGACGCTCGCCGAGCACTGGAATGGGCAGGTCTGGACCCTGGTGCCCAGCCCCAACGTCAATCCCGACACCAATAGTCTGGCGGCCGTTGCCGCCTGGGCGGCCGGCGACGTCTGGGCGGTCGGGTCCTATTATGACCCTAATGGCCAGGCGACGCGCACGCTGGTCCTGCACTGGGACGGCACCGCCTGGCGCCTGGTGGCCAGTCCGAATGGGACCGGGGACGCCAATTGGCTCGCCGGGGTGGCGGCCGTGGCGGCCAACGACGCCTGGGCGGTCGGTGCCACCGGCACTAGCGGCGGCAGCACGCAGAGTCTGATCGCCCACTGGAACGGCACCACCTGGACGCCGGTTGCCGCCCCCGCGGTGGGCGTCGCCAGCAGCCTGACCGCCGTCAGCGCCCGCGCCGCGAACGACATCTGGGCCGTCGGCTCAACCACCGTCGGCGGGGTGCCACAAACCCTCGTCCTGCACTGGGACGGCACCGCCTGGGCTGTCAGCCCCAGCCCCAACAGCGGCAGCGGTGCCAACAGCCTCCGCGCGGTGAGTGCGCGGGCGGCAGACGACGTCTGGGCCGTGGGCGATGTAGATGGCCGGAGCGGCCTGGCGCTCCACTGGGACGGCCGGGTCTGGAACGTGGTCTCTACCGGGCGCCTGGGCGTCGCCGCCCTGTACGGGGTCGTGGCCCTGGCCGCCGACTCCGCCTGGGCGGCCGGCGCCAACACCACGAATCCATCCTTGCGGCGCACACTGGTCGCCCATTGGGCCCCCGGCACCGTGCCGTATACCGACATCGCCGGCAATCCCTTTTATGATTACATCACCAGTCTCTACTGCCGCAACGTGGTGGACGGCTACCCGGACAACACCTTCCGCCCCTACGCCGACGCCACCCGTGGCACCCTCGCCCACTGGGTAGTCACCGCCCGCGCCTGGCCGATCGACACCAGCGGCGGCCCCCACTTTTCCGACGTGCCCACCAGCGACCCGCTCTACTCCGCCATCGAGACCGCCTATCACCACGGTATGATCTCGGGCTACGCCGACGGCACGTTTAGGCCGGCCAACCCGCTCACCCGCGGCCAGATGAGCAAAATGATCGCCCTCGGCTGGGGTTGGGCCCCGGACACCAGCGGCGGCCCGCACTTCCGCGATGTGGACGCCGCCAACCCGTTCTACGCCCCCATCGAGACGCTCTATCACCACGGGTTGGTGAGCGGCTACAGTTGCAGTGGTGGCCCCGAGCCCTGCCCCGGATTCTACTTCCGCTGGGGCGCCAACAACACCCGGGGCCAGCTCACCAAAGTGCTCGCCACCGCCCTCGGCCCCTAACCGGGCCCAGCCAGGGAACCGCCCCGCGTCCAATAGACCCCCTCTTGACATTTCGCTACCTTTATATTATAATTTAGACGGTTCTAAATTCTAAGTTAAACGATCCAGCGAAAGGGCCTTCGGATGACCAGTGCCACGGTTGAAGATTACCTGAAAACCATCTACCTGTTGCAGCAGGAGGCCCAGACCGGCGGCGCCTGGCTCCCCGGCCACGAGCCGTTGATCAGCACCTCGGCTTTGGCGGAGCGGCTGGATCTCGCCCCGGCCTCGGTGACCAGCATGATGGGCCGCCTGGCCCATGTCGAGCTGGTCACCTATACCCCGTATCAGGGCGTGCGGCTGACCCCGCAGGGCGAGAAGATGGCCCTGCGGGTCGTCCGCCGCCACCGCCTGCTGGAGCTGTACCTGGCGGAGAAGCTCGGCCTGAGTTGGGACCAGGTCCATGCCGAAGCCGAGCGGCTGGAGCATCACATCAGCCCGACGCTCGAAGACCGCATCGCCGCGGCCCTGGGCAACCCCCAGGTCGACCCGCACGGCCACCCGATCCCGACGGTCGCGGGCGAAGTGGCGTCCCAGGCCGGGGCGCCGCTGGATACGCTGCCGCTCGGCGCCCCGGCCCTGATCCTCAGCGTGGGCGATGGCGACCCCGAGCTCTTGCGCTACCTGGCCGCCCGGGGCATGTACCCCGGCGCCCGGCTGCTGTTGACCGAGCGGGAGCCGTTCGGCGGCTCGCTCCATGTGCGCGTCGGGCCGGCCGAGGCCTGCCACGAATATACCTTGAGCCTGAGTGCGGCCGCGCGAGTCCGAGTCACCCCTGGTGAGGAGTAGTGTTGATGGCGACAATGCCCGTTAAGCCCCGGACCTCGGTCCTTCCCTGGCGCGGGGAGGCGGGTCCTAGTCTCCCTGGTTTCCAGGGCAGTATTGCGATTCCCATGGGTGGGCCCCGCTGGCGCCGCGCTCTGGCCTTTGTCGGGCCGGGCTTCCTGGTCGCCGTGGGTTATATGGACCCCGGCAACTGGGCCACCGACCTGGCCGGCGGCGCCCAGTTCGGCTACCTCTTGCTGTCGGTGATCCTGATCGCCAATTTAGTGGCCATCCTGCTGCAGGCGCTGTCGGTCCGCCTGGGCATTGCCACCGGCCGCGACCTGGCGCAGGCCTGCCGCGATTCCTACCCCGTCGCCGTCACCCGCACGCTCTGGGTGCTCTGCGAAGTCGCGATCATTGCCTGCGACCTGGCCGAAGTAATCGGTTCGGCGATTGCCCTGAAGTTGCTTTTCGGGCTACCGCTGGTGACCGGCATCTGTATTACCGGCGCCGACGTGCTGCTCATTTTGCTGCTGCAGAATCGCGGCTTCCGCTATATCGAAGCCCTGGTCATCACCCTGATCGCCACGATCGGCGCCTGCTTCGTGGGCGAACTGCTGCTGGTCCACCCCAGCCTGGCCGGGATCGCCGCGGGATTTCTGCCCCAGCCCCGCGTTCTCATCGATCCCCATGCCCTCTATATCGCCATCGGCATCCTCGGCGCCACGGTCATGCCGCACAACCTGTACTTACACTCAGCGCTGGTCCAGACGCGCAATTACGACCGCACCAGTTTGCCGGCCAAGCGCGAGGCGATCCAGCATGCGACACTCGAATCGAGTGGCGCCCTGACGATCGCCCTCTTCATCAACGCCGCCATTTTGATCATGGCCGCGGCGACCTTCTTCGGCACCGCCCATGCGCTGGTCGCCGGTATCGAGGAGGCCTACCAGACGCTGACGCCCCTGCTCGGCACCTCGCTGGCCAGTGTGCTGTTCGCCGTGGCCCTGCTGGCCTCGGGCCAGAACTCGACGCTCACGGGCACCCTGGCCGGCCAGATCGTCATGGAAGGCTTCCTGAATCTGCAGTTGAAGCCCTGGATCCAGCGCTTGATTACCCGGAGTCTGGCCATCGTGCCGGCCGTGATCGTCGCCGTGTTGGCCGGTGAACACGGTGTCAACGACTTGCTCATCCTGTCCCAGGTCGTGCTCAGCATGCAGCTCTCGTTCGCCGTGTTCCCGCTGCTTCAGTTCACCGGCGATCGGCGCAAGATGGGCGAATTCGTCAACCCGCGCTGGCTGAAAGTCGTGGGCTGGAGCGTGGGCGGGCTGATCGCCCTGGCGAATCTCTACTTGCTCTGGCAACAGGTTTTCAGTCCGGCGTAGCCGGCGTCGGGGGTTAGAGGGCTACATCCATGCCTGATCTGCGACAGGAATATGGCTTGCGCGGCATCCACGAGTCCGACATGGACCCGGACCCCATCGTGCAGTTCGGCCAGTGGTGGGACGCGACGCTGGCCGCCCAGCTGACCGAGCCCCATGCGATGACGGTGGCTACCGTCACGGCCGAGGGGCGGCCGGCGGCGCGCATGGTGTTGCTGCGCGGGTTCGACGCGCGGGGCTTTGTCTTCTACACCAACTACGAGAGCCGGAAAGGGCGCGAGCTGGCGGCGCACCCCTGGGCCGCCCTGGTGCTCTACTGGGCCGAGCTCGAGCGCCAGGTGCGCATCGAGGGCGCGGTCACCCGGGTCGCGGCCGCCGAGTCGGATGCCTATTTCGCCGGCCGGCCGGAGGGCAGCCGCCTGGGCGCCTGGGCCTCGCCGCAAAGCCAGGTCCTCGCCGGCCGGGCCGCGCTGGAGCAGCGGGTGCAAGAGGTCACGGCGCGCTACGCGGGGGGCCCGATCCCCCGCCCGCCCTACTGGGGCGGCTACCGCGTCGTCCCCGACCTGGTCGAATTCTGGCAAGGCCGGCCGAGCCGGCTGCATGATCGGCTCCGCTACCGGCGCGGCGCGGATGGCGGCTGGCTGCTGGAGCGCCTCGCGCCCTAAACCCCGATCAGGGCGCCGAATGGTGCTGGGCGGGAGTCAGCGGCACGTCGGACACCGTGCGGCTCGGCAGCAAGGGCGCCGGATAGCCGTCCCGGAAGTCGGCGGCCGCCGGCTTGAAGGAGCCGTCGAGCCGCACCAGGCCGAACCACTCTTCGTGGGATGCGTAGTGATAGCCGTTGGTGATCCCCGGCGGGAAATCCCAGAGCGTCCACTGCACGACGCCGGCCAGGCCCCCCGCCCGCGCCGTGGCCAGCATCGATTGGTAGAGGTACTGCTGGACCGCCTCGCTATACTCCGCGCCGGGCTGCGACTCGGCGGCCGGCCCCGTGGGCCACCCCATCTCTTCCAGCAAGATCGGCTTGCTGGTGTGCGCGGCAATGGCCGCCATCTGCGCCTGCAGGGCCCCGGCATCATAGCAATGGAAACTCACGAAGTCGACCAGGTCGATCAGCCGCTGGCCGTGCGGGGCCAGCCAGAGATTCGCGGCCGTGCCTATACCGATCGTGATCGGATGGTGCCGGTCCAGCGCGCGCACGGCGCCCGCCAGATGGCCTGCCCAGTCGACGACCTGGCCCGGGTTGTGGGCGTCGGTCCAGGTGGGATAATTGTCGGGCTCGTTGTGCAGATCCCAGGCCAGCACCCGGTCGTCGCCGGCAAACGGCGCCACGATCCCCTGCAGATAATTCATCTGCCGCTGGTACTCGGGGCTGCCGGGGGCCGGGAAGCTGTCGCTCCAGTCGAACAGCGCGAAAATCACCTTCATGCCGTAACCGGATGCCACCTGTAACAGCTGGGTCATCTGGTTCGTGATCCAGCCGTCGACATGGTCACATCCTTTCCCCTGGCTCACCTTCGCGTCACACCCCTCCCCCCAGACCACCGCGGCGGCCGCCTGGTTATCGTAGGGCAGGCCGATGCGGATGGTGTTCACGCCGAGATCATGGGCTTTGGCCAGGTCCTGCCACGCCTCGGGGCCATCCCAATGGGTCCAGGTCCCGACGAACGGGTCGTTATGCAGCCAGTAATTCGTGCCTTTGAGGACCACCGGCTGTCCCCCATAGACGAACTGGCCCCCGGCGATCGACACAAAGCCGTCGGTCAGCGGCGGGGCGGGGGGGTTGGCGGCGGGCGCGGGGGCGCTCGGGGGCGGGGTGGGGGGGGCGGCAACGGGCGGGCTATCATAGCGCCAGGCGAAGTAATGCTGGCCGGTGTTGCCCATCTGGACCTGCCAGGCCGGGCTGAAGCTCGGGATGTAGGTCAGCACCCGCCGCTGGTACAGCTGGATCAGTACCGGGAGCGGCTGGCCGGCCACCGGCACCGTCGCCCAATAGGCCTCGCTGATCGGGTAGCCCAGCAGGTAGACCGGGTCGAACAGCTGATCCGGGTGGAGGGCGCCGTTCTCGGCAACCAGGTCGCGGGTGTGCATGAAGCGGTCGAACACGTCCGGGATGTTGTGCCCGGTCTCGGGCGCATAGCGGCTGTAGTGCACCGGGCTGCTGGCCAGCGCGCCGACGGTGCCCGCGCGGTCAATCGTGGCGACCACGGCCGCGCCGGGCGCCGCGGCCACCCGCCGGTCCGGCCCGCCCGGCAGCGAGGCGACCCCCTGGAAGGAGCGGTAGACGGGCGCGGCGCCGCGGCCCCCGGACTCGCCATCCCCGGCGACCGGGACTTCGGCGGGCGCGCGCGACTCCCAACTGTCGGGGCCGGTCTGCACCCGGCCACTCACCAGCTCGACCACGAGCAGGCCCGTGGTCACCGCCCAGGGGCTCTGGGGGTCGGCGACGGCCGGGTTGACTTCCATGCGCGCTTTGTCGAAATATTGCACGACCCGGCTGCCGCCGGGCGCGCCCTGGAAGGGCTCGGTGCGCACTGCGCCCGGCGCCGGCCCCCAGAGCCACGAGCGCCCCACGATGCCGCGGGCCACCGGATCGTCGGTGCGAGTCCAAACCTGGTTAAACAACGGCGACGCAAAGGGCGCCGCCCCTCCGGCCGCCGCGACGGGGGGGCCGGCCGGAGTCATCGGCAGGGGCGGCCCCCCGAGCAGCAAGGTGAGACAGCAAATCAGCAGACGGCGATGGAGCATGCGCGGGCTTTCTAGTGCGCAATCAGGGGTGGGCGAACCGGTACTACTCCCCTCTATTGTCCCATTTCTAGCCGGCCATGTCAACTTTCCGCACGCCTGTGGTCAGAAGGGACACACGGCGGCGCCGCTGTGGCCCTGGCGCGGCCTATGCTATAATGGGCTAGTAGGGCCGTCGCCGGGCCGGCGCGGCTGGAGGATCTGCAGGATGGAATTGATCGACTTGCCGCTGTTCCCACTGGGTAGCGTGCTGTTTCCAGGATTTGGCGTCCAGCTGCATATTTTTGAAGAGCGCTACAAGCAAATGGTCGCCGATTGCCTGAGTGGGTCGCCCCGCTTCGGCATCCTGGGTATTGAGCGGGGGGTCGAGGTGGGGGACACCGCCGATCCGTACCAGGTCGGCACCCTGGTGCAGATCACGCAATTAGAGGAGCTCGCCGAGGGGCGCTTTTCGCTGGTGGCGGCCGGCCTGGAGCGCTTCCAGGTGCTGGATCTGGCGCCGCCGGGCAAGCTCTATTTGCGCGGCCGGGTGCGGTTGTGGCCCGACGAGGCCGATCCGCCCCCGACCCCGGCCAGTGTGGAGCGCGCCGGGGCGCTGTTTAACGACTACCTGAGCAGCCTGGTGGCCGCGACCGGGAGCGACGCCGCGGCCTGGGGCATCCGGTTGCCGCTCGACCTGCCGGCCGATCCTCGGCGGCTGTCGCTGCTGATCGGCGCCCTGATCCAGGTGCCGGCCGCCGAGAAGCAGCAACTGCTGGAGGCGCCCTCGCCGGGCGCCCGGCTCGCCAGCGCGATCACCCTCCTGACCCGTGAGCTCACGCTCATGAAAACCACCGGGGCCGCCCCGCGCCCCAACGCGGCCGGCCTGCTGGGCAGCTTTTCGGACAACTGAAGGGTTGGGGTTAGGGGTTGGGGGTTGGGGGTTGGGTGACGCGGGGTCGGGACGAGTAGGCAGTAGGCAGGGACGACGAGTTTTGAGTTTTGATCGCGCAGCGGTGCCGCAGGCACATTTTTGAGTTTTGAGTTGACGGGCCACGGGTCCTTGGTCCCCGATCCTTCGTCTCCCAATCCAAAATCCAAAATCCGAAGGTCCAAAATCCGATGGTCCACAATCCGAACGTCTACAATGCAAAATGAGCTTGGGGGGTAGCATATGTCTGAAGACGCAGCGAAGAATCAGAATGCTCCGGCGGCTGGGGACGTCACCGCGAGCAAGCATGCCGCGCCGGCGCAGAATCCGCCGGCGCCGGCGACGGTTGCACCGGCCGGGGGGGCGGCGACGGCCGGGCTGACGCCGATCGAGGCGGGGGCGACGGTCGAGAGCGGCACGGGCCCCGCGACGCAGACGCCGGCCCCGCCCGTGCTGGGCAGCCAGACGATCACGCCCAGCGAGGCGAGCGGCGCGGCGGGGATCACCGCCGGGGCGCGCGCCGCGGCGCTGATCCGCGAGCAGATGGAGATCCTCACCCTGCGGATTCTCTACGATACGCAAGACCTGCTGCGCCCGGCCGCCCATGGCTCGGACCCGGTGACGATCCGGCAGGTCCTGGCGACGCTGGCCACGGCCCTGGAGAAGGGCGACGCGACGACGTTCGCCTATACCTACAGCCGCACTGCCCGGCCTCTCCAGCAGCAGATCAACGACCAGGTGCTGCCGTACCAGTTGGGCTTGCAGATCAGCAGCCTGTTCGAGGGCATCATCCGCGATACTTTCAACCAGGGCTTTGCCCAGGACCCGGAACTGCGCATCGACAGCAACCGCTTATTCGACCAGCTCGCGGCGCCGGCCAAGCGGGCGCTGCTGGGCGAGCCGCAGGCCATCGTCCAGTGGCAAACCCCGCAAATGTAGGGCCTGGCCCACCGATCACAAGGCCTCGGGGGTCACGCGGATCAGCATCCGGCCATCCCGCTCAACCAGCGCCCGGAGCTCGTCCGCGGTGGGTGTGCGCTGCGTATCCAGGCGGAGGTCGATCTGCCAGGCGTTGCGCAGGCCCTTGCGGCCGAGAAAGGTGGCGATGCCCTGCGCCACCGCGCCGGGGTCGGCGGTGACGGTGGCCTGTGCGGGAACCTCGCGCCCGCGCAGCCGCAGGGAGACCATCGCTCCGCCCTCCAGATTTTTCGCCCAGGGCCGGTCGGTAAAGATGAGCAGGGTTTCGTCCACGGGGAGATAGGTCACTGGCGTGGTGAAGCGGCGCCCGCTCTTGCGCCCTGTGAAGGTCAGCAGCAGCATCGTGCCGCTGAGCAGGCCATGGCAAGGGGCGCGCAAGATGCCGCGCACCAGCGTGTTGGCGGAGGTCGTCAATTGCTGCGCCACCCAGGAAAGCTGCGCCGGACGTACGTTCGGCGTTGTCGGTGCTTGCGTGGTCATGATTGGTCTCCTTTAGTAATGGTTTTCCGCTGCAAACATGGGTCTCTAATCTAACTTAGTTCGGAGATAGGCAAAAAAAGGGGCGTCAGATCTCCGAGCGGGCTTGATGCGCCCGCAGCCAGTCGTGGGTCGCCTGTTCCGCCAGCCGGTCGGCGCGCTCCTGGCTACCCAGCAGGTCTTGCATCGCCAGCGAAACGATCCCATGCAGGGTGGCGAAGTGGATTTCCAGCACTGCGGCGCGATCCGGCTCGGCCACGGCCGGCAGCGCCGTGCGCGCGGCTGTCATCATGATGCGGCTGAGCGCGTCGAGGTCCGGGAGTGCGCTATCGAGGCGACAGATCGCCCCCCCCATGCCGAACATGACCTGGTATAGTTGCGGATGCTCCCAGGCAAACGCGCAATATGCCAGGGCTAGCCGGACCATCGGCGCGCCGGCGCCGCCGGCACCGGCAGTTTCGAGCCGCTCGCGCAGTTTACGGAAACCCTCCTGCGCGAGGGTCCCCAGGATCGCGTCTTTGCTCTCGAAGTACTCGTAAATGGTGGGCGGGCTGTATTCGATCAGCTCGGCGACCTTGCGCATGGTCACCGCTTGCCAGCCCTCCGCACTGGCGATGCGCAGCGCCGCGGCGAGAATCCCTTCTCGCAGCTCCTGCTTCTGTCGCTCGCGCCGTTCCTTACTGCCCATTTCGCCCCATTTCGCTTATCCGCCCCCGTTTACCGAACTTCGTTAGATAATAATAACATAGTTTAGAAGAGCTGTCAATAAGTGGCCAGGGCCCGGATGTCGCGCCTACAAGCTCAGGCAGGCCTCCGCGGCCAGCCAGAAGAGGGTCTCGCGGACGGCGTGCCGGGTCCAGTGGCGCGAGTCCCACTCGCTGCCGCTGAGATCATCGCCGCCGTAGAGCAATTGGGCGAAGGCGACCTGCCGGAACTGGGCCACGGCAAAAAAGGCGGCCGCTTCCATCTCCACGGTCACGCAGCCTTCGGCTTTGCGCAGGGCGATTTTGCCTGGCGTCTCGCGGTAGATGGCGTCGGTCGTCCAGGTCTTGGCCGCCACGTACGGCAAGCCGCGCGCCTGCAGCACCCGCTCGATGGCGGCGACCCCCGCCGGGTCGGCCGCCACCTCCCGGCTCGGCGGCAAGTAGTGGTAGGATGTCCCCTCGTCGCGCACCGCGGCGGTGGGCACCACGATATGGCCGACCGCGATATCAGGGGCCAGTACCCCGGCGCCGCCACAGGCGATGAACTTCCGGCAGCCCAGGGCGATCACCTCTTCCAGCATCCCGGCGGCCAGCGGCGCCCCCACGCCCGGGTGGAAGAGGGCCAGCCGCCGGCCCTGGACCGCCAGCTCGTAGACCGGGTGATCGCCGATCTCGCTGCGTTGGGTGGCGAGCACCTGGACCTGCTCGGTCGCCCGGAGGTTGGCGATCACGTCCTGGAAGAAACAGACGACACAATGCTCGGGCGCATCGATCGGCCAGATCAGCCGGCGCGGCTCCAGCAAGGCCTCGGCCGCCGGGTCAAATTCCAGGATAGGATAGGGTTGCTGCATGATTCGGTCCTCTCTGCCCCGCGCCACTACGCTCCGCGGTCCGGTAACGATCCGCGCTCTCCCGCATGATATGCAGAAAACGGTGAAACGTCAACACAGCCCCGATTGTGGCAGTCATGAAACCCGGCTCCTTTCCGGGATGGCCGGCCGCGCCGTGTTGGGGCGCGGCCGGCGGGCGTAGCTACGGTTGCAACGGACTGAAGGTCAATTCGACTTGCGCGGGCGTCTTGGGCACGGTCGTCAGCCCGGCCGCGGTCACCTTGATCAGGTAGAGCCCGGGATCGGAGAGCACATTCGACATGCTGCTTTGTTCGCCCGGCCCCAGCGTAGCCACGTCGATCTCCTTCTGCCCGCTGGCGTCGAGTATCTGCACCTGGAGCTTGCCGGCCGCGTCCTGCGGATTATACGACCAGACCCCGCCCGCGATCGGCGCGCTCGTCTTGAAGCTGAAGTAGACCACGTCGTGCGCCGAGCTCAAGGTCAGGTCGACATGGGTCGGCCCGCTCAGGGCCAGGGCCTTACTCGGGCTGTCGTGGCCGCTACTGCTGGCGACCTGGATACTGGCTTCGGTAGGGGTCGGCCCCGCCGCGCCGCCGCTCGCCGGCGTGGCCGTGGGCGGCGTCGTGTTGCCCCCGGTGGGGGATGGTACATGGATCGCCGGGTCATTCTGCCGGCTGATGGTCATGTCCGCGGTGAAGACATACGACGGGATCGGGACGGCGGTCGGCCCCCCGGCGGGGGCCAGCTTGGCGACCGCCGCGGCCAGCGCCGCCGTGGTGTCGATACGCACCGCCAGCTTATACACCGTGTGAGCCTGCGGATCGATCCAGAGGTCGATCGTCCCGGCGGGCGGGAGGTCGGGCAGGGCCGCGATCGCCGCGGCAACGCCCGGCATTTTGCCCAGGCTGATCGTGCCGGCGAAGTGCTGCGTGCTGGTCCCGTCGAGCGTGGTCGTCTCGCCGGTGTTTTGGAAATCGCTGAGGGCCGCAATGGCCGCCACGCCGCCGAAGAAGCTGCCCACCAGGTCATGCGGGGTTTGCGCGCCCTGGGCCAGCGGCGTCCAGGTGCCCCCGGCATCCTTGTGGTAGGTCTGGGTGCCGACCTGCAGGAACTCGCCCTCGGCCCCGTTCAGTTGCCCTTTACTGTACTCCTGGTCCGGGGCCACATAATCGCCCTCGATATTCCAGGGTTGGGTATAGCTCACGCCGGCGATCACCTGGGTGAAGTGGAAGCTCTGCAAATTGGCTGTGGCGGTCATGGCCTGGCTGATCAACGCCTGCTC
>Ga0070730_10001825_pt1 | contig 19953 bp, 17 predicted proteins | sample Coa_R1_3_FD_66447 | JGI IMG/M metagenome (GOLD analysis project Ga0070730, IMG submission 66447) | Surface soil microbial communities from Centralia Pennsylvania, which are recovering from an underground coalmine fire - Coalmine... | ecosystem: Environmental > Terrestrial > Soil > Unclassified ... | reverse complement strand
ATGCCCGCTCCGGGATGTGTGCCGTATGTGATGTAGGGTTCGAGCGCGGAGCCGTCGATCTGGATGGTCGTGTCGAACCGGGCCCCCTCGTCGGTCACGAAGTGCGCGAACTTCGAGAATTCCTTGGGCGCGAAGGGCCTGCCCTTCAGATAGTCGAAGGTCGTCTGGTCGGGCGCGATGAGGCCCGCGCGGGCGCCAGCCTCGATCGACATGTTGCAGATGGTCATGCGCTCTTCCATGTTGAGCGCGCGGATCGCTTCGCCGCGGTACTCGAGGCAGTGGCCGGTGCCGCCGCCCGTGCCGATCTTCGCGATCAGCGCCAGGATGATGTCCTTCGCGGTGACGCCCTTCCTCAGCTTTCCGTCGACCCGGACCTCCATCGTCTTGGGCTTGCGCTGGAGGAGCGTCTGGGTGGCGAGCACCATTTCGACTTCGCTGGTCCCGATGCCGAAGGCAAGCGCTCCGAAGGCGCCGTGGGTGGACGTGTGCGAATCGCCGCAGACGATGGTCATGCCGGGCTGAGTGTAGCCCTTTTCGGGGCCGATGACGTGGACGATCCCCTGGTCGTGGCTCCCCACCCCGTAGAAGGTGATGCCGTTGTCCTTGCACCCGCGGTCGAGCTCGGCGACCAGGTTCTTCGCCTGCGGGTCGGTGATCCCGAGCTTCGGGTCGTGGGTCGGGATGATGTGGTCCACGGTGGCGACGGTCCGGTCGGGACGGCGGACCCTGAGGCCGCGCTGCCGCATCCCGGCGAAGGCCTGGGGGGAGGTGACCTCGTGGATCAGGTGCAGGTCGATATAGAGGACGGCCGGACAGTCGGGCTCCTGAACGACGACGTGGTCGTCCCAGATTTTCTCGAAAAGCGTCTTCGGCATAGGGGCGATACTCTAACGCAAAGGGGGGTGCAGTTCAATCCCTGCCGGGGAAACGCCCCCACGGAAGATCGGAGCCCGGCAGCCTTCAAGGATTCGTCCCCGCTTCCCGGCGTCGGCGACCGCCTCTTCCGTCTCCTTCGGGGTAGAATCGGGGAGGAGGCTCCCGTGATCCAGTTCTCGTGTCCTTCGTGCTCGTCCACCTGCAGCGTGGACGACCGCTTCGCGGGAAGGAAGCTGAAGTGCCCCAAGTGCGGGGCCCGCGTCCTTCACGTGAAGGACCGCGAAGTCCAGCTCCTGACGGCGGGAAGCGCGATCCCTTCGAAGCCCCTTGAGCCGACGGGAGCCGCGCCGCCGCCTCAGGACGTCACGCCGGTGGCGACCGCGGCGCTCCCCCATTCGATCGGCGAGCTGGTGGGGCAGAGCGAGTCGCGGCAGAACCTCTACGTCGGCGCGGGGCTCCTGGCCCTCTTCGCAACCGTCGCGGTCATCCTGGGCATCGCGCTGGGCGTGCGGCTCCTGGTGGTCGCGCCCATCGCGGTCGTGCTCTCGGCCGTCGGCATCTACCTGTGGTTTCACACCCGCAAACTCAAGAGTCGCCTCACGAAGAAATGATGATTTTCTGAAAGACTGCCCGAGGCGCCGAAATGAGGGGGCCGAGAGATCGGAGGCTCCCATGAACGCCGGCGTGCTGGACAACGTGTTCTTCCTGACCTTCCTGGCCTGGCCGGGGGTCGTCCTGGGCTGCGCCCTGCTCAACATGCTCCTGCACTGGTCCTTCAGCTGGAGCGAGCTGTGCATCGACTACCTGGCCGGCATGGTCATCGGCCTGTGCTTCTTCTTCGGCACCGAGAGGAAGGCGAACGAGGCCGCCCACTTCTTCCTGGTCTTCTCCAGCGGCCTCCCCGGGCTCCTCCACGCCTGCGGCGTGTCCGCCCTTCAGCACCGCGGCATGCTCTTCGCCGTGAGCGCCGGCGCCATGGGCGGATCCGTGGTCCTGGCCGGCCTCCTGGACATGGCGTGCAACGCGATCTCCAAGAGCATGAACGTCGGGGGCGGGCTGCTGTCCATCCTGATTGCCCCCCTCAAGCTTCCGTTCTCCTTCTGCACGTCCGCGGTCGGCTTTCTCCTGTGGCTCGCGGGATTGTTCACGTTCATCGTCCAGGCGATCAGTCTCGCCGTCAAAAAGTCGAACGGGACGGCCACGGCCGACGACGAGTACATCACCCGGGTCGGCATCCTCTGCGGCGTGCCGTTCGTGGAATGGAGTCCGAAGTCCGGGATGTACGCCACGACCATCGGCTCGTTCGTGATGGTCTGGAAGGGCCCGGTGAGCAACGTGATCCGCCACGAGTCCTACCACACGCGTCAGTACATCTACCTGCACGACTGGCTGATGCCCTTCTGGGTGATCGGAGGCCTCTGGGGCCTGGCGAGCGCCCAGCTCGTCAAGCACGCGGTCAGCTTCGACGATTTCGCGGCCGCGAGCTCCAGCCAGGAGGTCGGCAACCCGATCGAGCGCGCGGCCTACGGCGGTGGGGACTGAGGTGAAGACCGCTCCGGCCCCGAGGGCGCCGAAGATGAAGGGCCGACGCCCGAGCCAGATCGGCGACGCCCGGTTGCGCGCCTCCCGAAGCCTCTTTGCGTGGCTCTCCCTGTACGGCAGGCGTCCCTCGTCCGGCGAATCCAATGGTCGGGCCGGCGAGATTTGAACTCGCGACCTCCTGCGCCCAAGGCAGGCGCGCTAGCCAGGCTGCGCTACGGCCCGATGCGGGCGACTATATCACGTCCAGAGCGGGATTGCGACGTCCAGGAGGGGCCGCCGAGGACCGGACCCGGCTCAGCGGCGCAGATGCGGCACGCACTGGTGGCAGTAGCTCCGGAGGACCGCCACCCGGATCTTGCACCTGGCGCAGAAGTGCTTCCGGCAGCCGCCGCAGATCCGGGTGCCCTTGCGGTTGAGCGCGCCGCAGCCCGGGCACTTGAACTCGTCGGACCGCATCGCGATCTCGAGCGGACCTGCCGCGTCGCCCAGGTTCTCGCCGCACACCTTGCACTTCCGCTCGGTCACCGCGTTGGAGGTCTCGCAGAAGCTGCATTTCACCATCTGGCCGTACTCGGCAAGGGCGTCGGGGTCCTCGCCCTGCGACACCTTCTTGAGATCGTCCAGGAATTCCGGCACGTGCGGATAGCGCTTCTTCGGCGGCTTGGCGATCATCTTCTTCACCATCGCGCACAGACCGTCGGCGAGCTCCGAGTCGTAGTGCTTCATCGACGGCGCGACCACCTTCAGGTGCTGGTGCATGAGCTCGTTCACCGTTTCGCCCTGGAAGGCGCGATGCCCCGTCACCATCTGGTAGAGGATCACGCCCAGGGAGTACAGGTCGCTGCGCTCGTCCGCCTTGTGGCCGAGCCACTGCTCGGGAGACATGTAGTAGGGGGTGCCGACGATCAGCCCTTCCCGGCCGTCGGGGTTTTCTGAGTCCTGAGCGAGACCGAAATCCGTCAGCCGAGCCCGGCTGTCTTCGGTGAGCATGATGTTCGCCGGCTTGAGGTCGCGATGGACGATGCCCTTGGCGTGCGCGGCCGCCAGTCCGTTGGCGACGTCGTGGATGATGTCCAGCGCCGTCGGCACCGGCAGCTGCTTTTCCTCGTTCAGCCTTTCCTCCAGGGTCTGTCCCTTGAGCAGCTGCATCACGATGAAGAAGTACCCCCGCTGGAAGCCGACGTCGTAGACCTGGACGATGTTCGGGTGCTCCAGCTTCGCGATCGCCCTGGCCTCGAACAGAAGCCGCTTCACCAGCTCCGGGTCGTTCGACACCGACGGCAGCAGCTTCACTGCGACGTAGCGGTTGAGGCCGACGTGCTTCGCCTTGTAGACGGCGCCCATCGAGCCCTTGCCGATCAGCTCCACGATGCGGCAGCCGCCGGCCTCCATGCCGATGGGGGAATCCGGCGTGGCGGTGCCCGACCCCAAGGTCGCCGCGACGCCGACGCTGGCGCTCTGCTGGATGTCGGTCAGGAGCGACGAGTCCGACGGGCACTTCGCCTTCCCCCGCCACTCCTTCAGGACATTGTATTTCTCCCCGCAGGACGGGCAGGCCATGATGACCTGGTCCTGCTCATGGACCAGTCCCTTGACCTGCTCGGAGGTCAGGATGCGCTTGGCGATGAGCAGCTCCCCGAGGTTCTTGAAGGTCCCCTGTCCGGCGAGCTCGGCCTGTTCGCGGAGGGCGTCATTGACCTGGTCGGGGGTCGCCAGGCCGCGCGAGACGACGGCCTCGCCGAAGAGCTGGGACTCGTCCATGGCGGTTTCCGAAGGCTGGGCGCTGGCGTGGTGGGCGGCCATCAGCTCCTTGAACTGGTCGCCGGTGATGTGGCCCAGCTGAAGGAGCAGTTCGCCGACGGAAATCTGGGAGTCGCGCGCTTCCAGGAGATGGAGGGCCCGGTCGGCCGTGCCGCGATCCACCATCTTGCGGGCGACCGCCAGGTCTGCCGCGCGGACATTGCTGTCATTACGGTCATTCATGGGGCTTGAGGAATCTCAGGGCTTCGCCCGCCACATAGAACGAACCGGTCACTACGATCGCATCCTGCGGGCCCGCGGCCTTCCGGGCCAGGGCCAGGGCCCGGGCCACGCTTCCCGCCGCCACCGCCGGACACCCCTTCGCAAGTCTCATCAGGTCTGACGTTGCCGCCGCCCTCGGATTCACCGCTTTCGTGAAAATCGCCAGGTCCGCCACCGGCAACAGCGCCCGAAGCATCGCCCGGACATCCTTGTCCCGCGAGGCCCCGAAGACCAGGAGCAGCCGGCGCCTCGGCACGGCGCTCAACGCGGCCGCCAGGGCCCGCGCGGAAACCGGGTTGTGCGCCGCGTCCACGATCAGGGTCGGACGGCGGCCCACCCGTTCAACGCGACCAGGCAGGCGGATGTTTCGGAACGCCCGCCGGACGGCCCCCGGATTCACAACTGCCCCGGACCGCCGGACCAGGGCCAGCGCGGTCGCGGCGTTGGCGGCCTGGTGTTTCCCCAGGACCGGCAGCTCGTAGGGCCGGCCCTCCGCCCTGAATTTTAGCACGAAGCCGCGGGAGCTCAGAACCCGAAATCGCGGAAAGTAGATCGGTGCCCTGGATTCCAGGACCCGGCGCGCGGCCGGGGGCTGGGGGCTTGAGACCGACGGCACCCCGGGCTTCAGGATCCCGGCCTTCTCCGCCGCGATCGCCCGGAGGGTGTGTCCCAGCTTCTCCATGTGGTCGTAGTCGATGGTGGTGATCGCGCAGGCCGCAGGGAGGATCACGTTGGTCGCGTCCAGTCGCCCGCCGAGGCCCACTTCGACGACCGCATAGTCCACCCCCCGGCGGGCGAAGCTCAGGAAGGCGGCGGCGGTCATGGTCTCGAAGTAGGTCGGCCGCAGCCTTATGAGCTCGGGCTCCATCTCCGCCATGACGCGGGTGAAGTCCGCTTCGCTGATCAGCTTGCCGTCCAGGCGGATGCGCTCCCGGAGGTCGACCAGATGGGGCGAGGTGTAGAGTCCCGTTCGGTAGCCGGCCTCCCTCAGGATCGCCTCGGCCAGGTGCGCCGTCGAGCCCTTTCCCTTCGTGCCGGCGATGTGGAGCGACACAAAGGCGCGTTCGGGGTTGCCCAGGACGCACAGAAGGCGCCGCATGCGCTCCAGGTTGTAGTCGCCGGGACTATAGACGGAGGCCATCCGCTCGTAATCGGTAAAGGAATTGAGGAAGCGGAGGGCGTCGTCGTAGAGGCGGATCATCGCGGCGCGAAAACGTAACACAAGCCGGGAACCATCGTCTATAGTATTGCATCCCTAACCTGTGAGGACTCAATGAAACTTCTGATGGCCGCCTTCCTTCTGGCCCTGCCCGCCGCCCAGGACAAAGTCGAACTCCGCTGGAAGTGGCAGAAGGGACAGGAGCTGGTCTACAAGTCCGTCCAGAAGACTCAGCTGGAGTTCGGCGGGGCGCCGATGGACCAGCACATGGGCTATACCTACTCGCTCACGATCGCGGACGTGGCCGAGTCCGGCGAGGCGACAATCACCGTGAAATACCTCGCAGTGGTGACCAAGGGCAACGGCCCCACCGGAGAGTACGACTACGACTCGGAGAAGGACAAGGAGCCGCCGACGGAAGGCCCCGCGGCGATGCAGGCCAAGATGGTCGGCCAGTCCTTCACCATGAAGATGACGCCGACGGGCAAGGTCACGGACGTCCAGGGCTACGACAAGGTGCTCGAAGCGATGACCAAGGGCAGCGGCGAGGAGGCCGCGGCGGTCCGCGCCCAGCTCAAGCAGATGTTCAACAACGACACCTTCAAGGGCATGATGCAGCAGATGGCCCCGCCCCTCCCCGAGGAGAAGGTCGGCAAGGGGGACAGCTGGAGCAACGAGTTCCAGGTCAAGATGCCGATGATCGGCGGGATGAACTTCACGCTGAAATCCAGGCTGTCCGACCTCCAGGATAACAACGCCCACATCGAGCAGGACATCAAGGTCGAGCTGAAGGGCGGCGACAAGGACAACCCCCTGGCCGGACTGGTCGAAATCAAGGACGGCAAGGGAAAAGCGACGGCGGTCTACTCGACCGACAAAGGCTGCTTCCTCTCGCAGAAGTCCTCGATGGACATGACGATCGCAGTGCAGGGCCAGTCCATGCCGATGAAAACGGTGGTGGAACTGATCCTGGTTTCGAGGAAGTAGTCCGGGCCCCGGAAGGAATTTGCAGACCGCGCGACGCCGGACCCGGGACGAAGCCTGCCGCGATCGTTCTGCGGGAACGCCTCCGGCCGTGAGGCGCCGTCCGGAAGACCGGCGACCATCCCCGGAATGCCCCTAGAGCTTGAGATCGGCGAACGACGTGAACCAGCGGAAGCCGGCGCCCGCCGCCTTAGCCGCCCCCTCGTCGAAGCGCGAGTCGCCGATCATGATTGTCTCGCTCGCCCGCACTCCCAGCCGGCGGCAGGCCTCGAAGATCCCATCGGGAGCCGGCTTCGAGCGGGGGACCTCGTCGCTGCCGACGACGGTGTCCAGGTAGCCGTCGAGCTTCGCCGTCGACAGCGCCTTTTTGGCCAGGCCCACGGGACTGTTCGTGATCACCGCCTTGGGAAGCGTGATCGACTGCAGCGTCGCCGCCGCGCCGTCCATCACCTTCATGTGATGGAGGAAGTCGCCGTAAAGGACGTCGTACTCGGCCCGGAGCTGCTCGATCGTGTGCCGGGTGTAATAGAGTTTGAGGTCGACTTCGAGGCCCTGCCCCCAGCTGGTCTTGTACTGTTCGCGGGTGATGGGGGCGTACCTGTTCCGGCGGGCCACTTCGTTCAGCAGGTAGAACCAGACCTCGTAGGAATCGACCAAGACCCCGTCCAGGTCGAAGAGAATCGCCTTGACCATCGGCGCGGAATGATAGCAGAATAGCCCCCCAATGAGACGACTTTTTGCGCCCCTCCTGCTCCTCCCGCTCTTCCTGGATGCCGGGTGTCAGGAGCCGCCGAAACTCGCGATGATGGACAATATGGTGAGCAACCTCTGCAACCTGCGGAGCTGGGACCGCTACATGCAGGGCAAGGGCAACCTGACCTACGACTCCGTCATGGGCTACGGTCCGGAGATCTACCCGATCATGGTCGACCACCTTACCGACGAGACCCCGACGGCCATCGAGGACGAGATGTCCGGGCGGACGCCGAAAGTCTGCGACGTGGTCCTCCTCATGCTCTTCGAGCTCATGCACAAGAAGTGGCAGGATTTCTCGTCCGACGGTCTGTTCATCTCCACGGCCCTGCCCGACCCCGTCTACTGCATCAAATGGGACCGGGAGACGAAATTCAAGCTCCAAGTCCGATTCCGCTATCTGATCGAGCATCCGGAGGAGAAGAAGAAGTAGGTACGGGACCCCCGTTGCAATCCCCGCCGGCCCCGGATATACTCCCCCTCCCTGTATGGACCTTCGCAACATCGCGATTATCGCCCACGTCGACCACGGGAAGACCACCCTGGTCGACTTCCTGCTCCGCCAGTCGGGCGCGTTCCGGTCGAACCAGGAGACGACCGATTGCGTCATGGACTCCAACCCCCTGGAGCGCGAGCGCGGCATCACCATCCTGGCGAAGAACACCTCGATCGTCTACAAGGGCACGAAGATCAACATCGTCGACACTCCCGGGCACCAGGACTTCGGCGGTGAAGTCGAGCGCGTGCTCCGCATGGCCGACGGCTGCCTCCTTCTGGTGGATGCGGCGGACGGCCCCATGCCCCAGACCCGCTTCGTCCTGAAGAAGGCCCTGGGCCACGGACTTCAGCCCATCGTCGTCATCAACAAGCTCGACAAGCCCGAATCCCGCCCCAAGGAAGTGCTGGACGAGATCTTCTACCTCTTCATGGAGCTGGAGGCGAACGACCAGCAGATGGACTTCCCGGTGGTCTACGCCATCGGACGCGCGGGCCAGTCGAAGCTGAAGATCGAGGACGAGTGGAGCGATTTCCGCCCGCTCTTCGAGACCATCCTGAAGCGCGTGCCGCCTCCCAAAGGGGACCCGACCGCGCCCCTGCAGATTTCCGTCGCGAACATCGACTACAACGAATATGTCGGCCGCATGGCGATCGGCCGCATTTCCAACGGGGTGGCGAAGACCGGCGCGCAAGTCTCGGTCCTGAAGCGCGACGGGAGCAGGTCCCCGGGTGTACTGACCGAGGTGCAGACCTTCGTCAACCTGCGGCGCGAGAAAACGAAGGAAGCCGCCGCGGGCGAGATCGTCGTCATCGTCGGGTGCCCCCAGGTCGACATCGGCGACACCATCGCCGGCGGCGAGAATCCCGTGGCCCTTCCGTTCCCGAAGATCGAGGAGCCCACGCTCTCGATGCACTTCATGGTGAACGACTCGCCTTTCAGCGGGAAAGAAGGGACCCTGGTCACCTCGCGAAATGTCGGCGACCGGCTCATGAAGGAGACGCTGGTTGATGTCGCTCTCAAGGTCGAGCAGGTCGGCCCCGACGAGTGGAAGGTTTCGGGCCGCGGCCTCCTTCACCTGGGCATTCTGCTGGAAAACATGCGCCGCGAAGGCTACGAGCTCCAGGTCTCCAAGCCCGAAATGATCACGAAGAAGGTCGGCGACATCCTCATGGAGCCGGTCGAAATCGCGATGGTCGACGTCCCCAACGAGTACTCCGGCCGGGTGATCGAGATCTTCGGATCCCGGAAGGGCTTCGTCGAGAAGATGGATCAGCGCCAGGATCGGACCCATTTCTCGTTCCGCATCCCGGCGCGCGGGCTGGTCGGCCTCCAGTCGCGGCTCCTGTCCGCCACGCGCGGCCAGGCGGTGCTGCACACGTCCTTCGAAGGCTATGAGGAATGGAAGGGCGACATCCCCGACCGCACGGCGGGAGTGCTGATCGCCATGGAAGCGGGGGAAGCCACCACGTATGCCCTCGACGGCCTCCAGTCGCGCGGAACCTTCTTCACCCCGGTCGCCACCAAGGTGTATGCCGGCATGATCGTCGGCGAGAACAACAAGGAGACGGACCTCGTCGTCAACATCGCGCGTAAGCGCAAGCTGACGAACATGCGCGCCGCCAGCGCCGACTGGACCCTCGTGCTCGCCCAGCCCCGGATCTTCTCGCTAGAGGAAGCCCTCGAATACATCAACGACGACGAGCTGGTCGAAATCACCCCCAAGTCGATCCGGATGCGGAAGAAGGTCCTCGACGAGCTGAAGCGCCGCCGCACGTCGTCCAAGGAGCTCGCCGAAGCCGACACGGAGTAGGCCCCGTCCGTCCGCCGAGCCTTCGCCTCCGCCCGCCCTCCGTCCCCTCCGCGCGCACCCCGCCGTGCGATCTATGTGACCTAAAATGGCACAGTAACCCCGTATCGTTAGGTGGAAGTTAGATACGAGGTGATATCCATGTTCAGCATCGACCAGGCTCCTCGGTACGTGGCCGAGACCTGCGCGGGTGCCGCGCGGCTCCAGGAGCAGACGACCCCCGGGCAGTACGCCGCGCTCGTCGAGCGCGCAACGCGGCTCCTCGAGGGGATGTTCCGCGTCGAGACGAACGTCGACCCGGAGCTCCGGATCCGCATCGCGCTTCGAGAGAAATTCGACCGTGACCGCGTCAAGCAGGCGGTGCTCCTCGTCGCGACCTGGCAGCTGATCCGCGGGCTGTCCAACGCGATGAACGTGCGCACGGCCCCGGCTGCCGCGGCGGCCCGGCCACTGGCGCTCCTGGCCAGGTGAGCGAAACCTTCCCGCAGGGGGCCGAATCCGGTAGGCTAGCTTCATGAAGCTCCGGATGTCCCTCGCGGCCGCGTCGATCGCCCTGGGCGGCTGCGTGTCCCAGACGTTTATCAACGACGTGAACTTCCTCACCCGGCACACCGAGGTCCTCGTCATCGCTCCGGACCGGACCAGCAGCGCCCAGATCGCCATTTGCCCCGAGCTGCAGGGCCGCGTCATCACGAGCACCGCCTCCGGTCCGGGCGGCCTCAGCTATGGCTGGATTAACCGCGACCTGATCGCCTCCGGCGAGAAGCGCAGGCACATCAACGCGTACGGCGGCGAGGACCGATTCTGGCTCGGCCCCGAGGGCGGCCAGTTCTCGTTCTTTTTCACCAAAGGCGATCCGCAGGACCTGAGCCACTGGCAGACGCCGGCCCCCGTCGATTCGGAGCCCTTCGACGTCGCCCGCCGGTCCGGCGACAGCGTGCTGCTCCGGAAGAAGATGCGCCTGCTGAACACGTCGGGCACGACCTTCGAGCTCGAGGTGCAGCGCGAGATCCGCGCCCTGGGCGGCAACGATCCCGGCAAAATGCTGGGCATCCAGCCCACGAGCTACGTCCGCTGGGTCGGCTACGAATCGCGAAACAAGATCACCAACACCGGCGACTCCGAATGGAAGCGGGACACCGGCCTCCTATCCGCCTGGATCCTGGGGATGTTCAATCCTTCGCCGGAGGCGACGATCGTGATCCCTTATAAGGAAGGCCCGGAGGAGAAGCTGGGCCCCGTGGTCAACGATGCCTACTTCGGGAAGGTGCCCGGCAACCGTCTCAAGGTGACACCCGGCGTCCTCTACTTCAGGGGCGACGGCCTCTTTCGCAGCAAGATCGGGCTCTCGCCTCGCCGCTCGCTGGGCGTCCTGGGCTGCTACGACGCGGAGAACGAGACCCTGACGGTGGTCCAGTTCCGCCAGCCCAAGGGGGCGACGGACTACGTCAACTCGATGTGGGAGATCCAGAAGGACCCTTATTCGGGAGACGCGGTCAACAGCTACAACGACGGCCCCGCTTCCCCGGGCGCCTCGCCGCTGGGACCCTTTTACGAGCTGGAGTCGTCCTCGCCCGCGCTCGCCTTGAAACCGGGCCTCGCCTACACCCACGTCCACACCACGTTCCACTTCCAGGGCCCGGTCGAGGAGCTGGACCAGATCGCGGTACGGGTGTTCGGCGTGGGCCTGGCTCAGATCACGACCGCCTTCCCCCCTTAGCGAGGCGGATGGCTCCAAAGGTCGGCGTTCACTCCCTCGCCGCCTTCCTTTCCGTCCTCCCCCCAGCTGACCAGATCGAAGGGCCCCCTGACCCCGGGAACGGCATAGTGGAACGGGCGGTCCCAGCCGTCGAGCGGAAGTTCCTCCAGGTAGCCGCGCTCCGGCCAGTTCCGGACGTCAATATAGGCAGGCCGACGGACCAGGTCCTCCAGGGACTCCGGATACCGGTTCTGCTCCCCTTTGAAGAGCTGGATCTCCGCCTTCAGCTTGGCGAGCGCGACCTTGGTAAGCCTGGCTTTGGCCTTGCCGGGCTGCTCTCCGATGCTGACGGTCACCACCGCCGCAATGACCCCGATGATCAGGACAACGACCATCATCTCGATGAGGGTGAAGCCGCGCGTCTTCAGGTTCTTCATAGACTTCCAACGTCCGGTCCGCGACGGAGTTGGGCCGGGAACGGACGCCCGGGCCGATAATCCAGCCGAAGCTGCGGGGGAGGAGCCCTGAGGGCTGGGACCCGCCATCGGGCTGCTCCCGACCCGGGAGCCTTCGGCCCCCTCCCCGGGGAGGACGGGACGCCGCTTTGCTGGCGAAGAAGGTAGACCGCCGTCAGCCGCGGCAGAGGATGTCGGGGCGCGTGCCCGCCATCGGCCAGTCCCGGGCCGCGGTCAGGACTTCCCCCGTGGAGAGGATCGTGTCTTCGGATTTGGTCCCGGTGATGGACGGATTCCAGCCCACGAGCTGGTTCGCCGCGACCTTGCGCGTCTCCTTGGGCGTCGCCTTGTAGTCTCGCCCTTCGTAGCCCAGCGGGCCGCCCTGGTGATGCTGCTTCCACTCTTCCCCGAAGCCGGTTTCGCGATAGGCCTGGAGGCCGATCAGGAGGATGTCGCACCAGCGCTGGCCCGGCGCGGTCGCGGCATGGAAGGCGGCATCGACCTTGCATACGGCGTCGTGCTTCCGCCGCAAGGCCGGCGGCAGCTTCTTTCCGAAATGGACGAGTCGGGTCGCCGCGACCATGAGCCCGTGGCGGCGGGGACAGACGGCGACCAGGACGGTTTTCTCGATCTTGCGCCCCGTCGGGATCGGATGGCGGTACTTGGCGATGCGGTCGTCGGCGGCGACGAGGAGGACGGGCGTCGACGCTCCCCACCCTCGAAAGAGACCGGAGAGCGCGCCGGCGATCTCCAGTTCCGTGTGGCCGGGCCTCAAGAAGCCTTTCAGGATCTGCTCCAGGGCGATCGACGCATAGAGGCCCAGATCGCGAGCCCGGGCAAGCTCGAGGTCCGTCAAGGACGCGCGCAGGTCGGCAAAAGGATCCTCCGGCACGTCGGTCGCCAGCCTTCCCCTGGGAGGCTTCTCGTCGCGCCACCAGTCGTGCGGCTGGATCACCCATTCCTCGCCGAACTCTTCGTCCGCGAGCCGGGGCTTCTCGATATTGCTGGTGAGGACGACCTTCCTGCGGGGAGTCCAGACGAGGCTGGCGACGCCCGTGGTGCTGGCGCCATCGACGTGGACGTCGGCGCCGTCGGTCAGCCAGGCGATGTTGGTCCGGCGCCTGAGCCAGACCCCGTCGACGCCCCGCTCGCGGCACCAGGCCGCGAGGCGCCGTTCCTTCTCGGTCACACGAGGCTCTTCGCGGCCGGATAGAGGCGCTTGAAGCGCGCGTAGTCCTTGTCGTAGGAGCGCCGAGGCCTGGTCACCGATGTTTCCTTCACGATCGCGTCGGTGGCCTGCTCGACCGTCTTGAAGGCGCCTGCGCCGACGCCGGCGAGGATGGCCGACCCGAAGGCCGCGCCCTCGTCGCTCGTGTTGACGGTGATGACCGGGATGCCCAGGACATCGGCGATGATCTGCCGCCACACCGGGCTCTTCATGCCGCCGCCGGTGACGCGCACCGAGGTGGCTTTCATGATCTCCTGGGCGTCGCGCAGCGCGAAGGCCGTTCCCTCCAGGACCGCGCGGACGAAGTGCGACTTATCGTGGTCGGGCGAGAGCCCGGCGAACATCCCGCGCACGCTCGTGTCGGCATAGGGAGTCCGCTCGCCGACCAGATAGGGGGCGAAGAGAAGGCCTCGGGAATCCTCGGCGATCGGGGCGTTCTCGACGCTTTCGCCCACCACCTTCAGGATCCAGTCGAAGGAGCGGGTGCCGGTCAGCATGCAGCCCAGCTGCAGGAACTTCTTTGGCACCGCGTGGGCGAAAGTGTGGACGCGCATCTGCGGATCGACGACCGGCTTGTCGTGGACGGCAAGGAGGACGTTCGACGTTCCCATGCTCGCGAGGGCCTGGCCCTTGCGAACGACCCCGAGCCCGACCGCGGCCGCGGCATTGTCGGCCGCGCCCCCGACCACCGGAATCCCCTTCCACATTCCCGCGATCTGGGCCGACTCGACGGGCGGGGGGAAGAGTCCGGGATCGATGCCGACCTTCTTCAGGACCTCGGTGGCCCAGCGCGCTTTGGAGAGATGCCAGGTGATCATGCCCGAGGCGTCGCTGATCTCATGCTTGAGTTCGCCGGTCAGTCGAGCCCGGACGTAGTCCTTGCAGAGGGCGACGTGGGTGCCCTTCAGCTGTTTGTTCTTCTTGCGCCAGAGGAGGTGGGGCAGCGTGAAGCCGGCGAAGGCCATGTTGCCGACGGTCTTCCGCAGCAGGGCTGCGCCGACTTTCCGGTTGATCTCGGCGCATTCGGCTTCGGAGCGGCCGTCGCACCAGAGGATCGCGCGTCCGATCGCCCTGCCATCGGCGCCGATGGAGACCTCCGAATGCATCATCCCGTCCATGCCGATCGCGTCGGCCGGGCCCAACTCCTCGAGGATGCCGGTGACGGCGGTGACCCAGTCCTCCGGCTCGTGCTCGGCGCGGGTGCCTTCGGCGTAAAGCGTGTAGCTGCGGCGGGCGGACTTGAGCACGGCCCCGTCCGGGAAGGACACCAGGACCCCCTTGCAACCCGACGTCCCGATGTCGAGGCCGATGGCTTTCATGGGCAACGGTCACCAGTTCTGCGGATGCAGAATGGAGAACCTCCTACCCCCGGACGCCCATGAGCAGGTCGAAGAGGAGCTGGTCGAGCTTCTCGTAGCCCGAGCCCTTCTCCGCCATCTTCTCCACGTCAAACTTCTCGCCGACGAGCTTCTTGTGCGCGTCCTTCGAATACTTCGACATGGCCTGGCTCTGGCCCTTGCTGATCAGACCCTGGATCTCCTTGTCCTTGGCGAAGAGCTTCGCCTTGTGGGCGAGGATTTTGTAGGTGCGCATGTTGCCCCTGGCGAACTCCCAGACTCCCTCCATGTCCTCGGTGCGGTACGCATGGGCGTCGAAGTGGCGCGGCCCCTCGTAGCCGGACTCTTCGAGCAGCTTGACGAGGAAGAAGGCGCCCTTATAGTCCTCGGACCCGAAGCGCAGGTCCTGGTCAAAGCGGCCGATCTTCTGGTTGTTCAGGTCGATGTGGAAGAGCTTGCCCGCCTCGATCGACTGCGACACCACGTGGTAGAAGTTCAGGCCCGCCATCGTCTCGTGGCCCACCTCGGGATTGACGCCCACCATCTCGGGATGCTCGAGGGTGGCGATGAAGCCCAGGACCGAGCCCGTCGTCGACAGGTAGATGTCCCCGCGGGGCTCATTGGGCTTGGCCTCGAGGGCGAACCGGACGTCATACTTCCGGTCCTTGCAATAGCTGGTCAGGTAGTTGAAGCACTCGCGGTTGCGCTTGATGGAGTCCATGGCGTTCTTGGCGACATCGGTCTCGGAGCCCTCGCGCCCGCCCCAGAAGACATAGATCTTGGCTCCGAAACGGCCCACCGACATGTCGATCGACGCGCAGGTCTTCTGCAGGGCGTAGCGGCGGACAGCGGGGTCGGGGTTGGTGAAGGCGCCATCCCGGAAGACCGGGTGGGAAAACAGGTTGGTCGTGCCCATGGCGACGACCATGTCGTTGTCCTTGAGCGCCTTCTCGAAATCCTTCATCCGCTGCTCGGCATCGGTCGACCCGTGCGGGATGAGGTCGTTGTCGTGCAGGCTCACTCCATAAGCACCGAGTTTGGCGAGGTTCTCGACAATGGCGGGGGCGGAGGTGTGGGGCCGGACGACGGGTCCGAAGGGGTCGGCGCCGCGGTTGCCCACGGTCCAAAGCCCGAAGGTGAACTTGTCCGATTTCTGGGGGGCAAAGGGATCAGCCATGACGGACCTCGCAGAATTGAAGGGTCAGAAAATCCACCGCAAGCCGGACGGAAAGTATAAGGGAATCTCCGCGGCGATGTAAAGAGATCGAGCGGGGCACCGGACTAGGGAAGGTGGACGGTCGAGCTCGAATGGGCATCGGCGCCAGCAAGGGGCCAGGACCCGGTTTTCTGCTGGGTGATCTCGGTGACGCAGCCCTTGCAGTAGGCGCGCTGGGCAATCATCACGGCGAAACCCTTCTTGAGGTGCGACGGGGGAATGGGCGTCCGGCAGAGGTTGCACGGCGTGGAATCCGCAGAACCCCCGAAGACGCTGAGCAGGCGCCGGATCCAGAACCCGAGACCCATATCCGCCTTTATTTTCCCTATTTGGCCCGAATTGGATAGCAAAATAAATGCAGCCCCCGGAGGAGGAAGCGGATCCCTTTGGGCGGAGGCGTCCCGGCGGACCTGGAAGGCCGGCCGGATCGGCGCTCCCTGCCCTCCGGCGTTCACGACTTGCTGGCGGAAATCGCGGGCTCGGGAACTCGTTCGCGGATTGCCAGGAGGAAGCAGACGACGGCGCCGACCCCGGCCAGGATGGTCATCCAGGATCCCGCCTCCCCCCACTGCGAGGGCATGCCCGCCATCCGGGAGCCTCCCCAGAGGGAGCCCAGCAAGACGCTCAAGATCCAGTATTTCGCGCGCTGGCGGTCCCGCACCGAGGATCCGTCGTCGCGGACGCGGATGGGAAGGATGATCGTGGAGATCCCCGACCACTCCAGCCGGCGCTGGATCGATTGGGCGGTCTGGTTATGGAGGAGCCAGTGGAACCACTTCTCCTTGTGGAAGACCAGCTTGCCCGAAAAGAACGTGGAGCGGGCAAACTCCTTGGCGACCGCGTGACAGAGGGTATCGCATTCCTCCACCGGATCGGTGCCGACGGACTTCCGGGTCGCCGCCGCCATCCCCATGCGGTTGGCCAGCGCGACGTAGCGGTCCAGGGCCTTCTGGGTTTCCTCCTGCAGCCGGTCGACCTCCTCGGTCCCCTTGAAGTTCCCGGAGTCGAGGACTCCGACGGAGACGAAGATCATCTGCGAGTAGTAGTTGGGAAACATGCGCCAGATGGTCATGACGGAATGCACGCCCAGGCCGTTGTATCCGCCGACCAGAAGCACGGCGGTACGGGCGTTGGGGTCGAGGTCCCTGGGGTTCTCGGCCAGGGCGTTCGCGGCGACCATATCCGCCGGAGCCAGCTTGTCCGCGGAGATGAGCGAGATCTTTTCCTGCACGCCGCGATAATAGTGACGGATGAGGAAACACAGGAGGATCAAGCCCAGGGTGATCACCGCGGTCTCTTTCCCTCCCGCCTCGTACTTCTCGATGATTTGTAGGGCCAGGATCGAACTGCACAGGACCAGGCCCGTGGCATGGATCGGGAGGTGCCGGATCCAGTCCTTATGCTGCCTGCGCTCCCGGATCCAGAATCGGCACATCCCCAGCTCGGTGAGGGAGAAGGTGACGAACACGTTGATGGAATACATGGTGACGAGCTGGTCGGTGTTGCCCCGGGTGAAGAATAGAGTGCCCAGAGCCGAGCCGCCGATGATGAAGATTCCGTAGTGCATGGTGAGGCGATCGGAGAGGGAGCTGAATCGGTGGGGCAGCCAGCCGTCGTGCGCCATGTTCGCCATGACCCGGGGACCGTCGAGGAAACCCGTCTGCGCGGCGATCACCAGGAGTGCCGCCTCGGCGATCAGGACGAGGATGACGAACCACTGGCCGAATCCCAGACCTTCGGCAAGCACCGCGTTGAGCGTCTTCCCATCCTGCGGCCTGACGCCCAGCAGGGTGTAAGCCAGGAGAATGCCCCCGGCCGTAATGGCCAGCGAGGTGGCCATGTAGATCATGGTGCGCTTCGCGGTGGGGACCTTCGGCTCGCGCATGACCTGAACGCCGTTGGAGACCGCCTCGATCCCGGTGTAGGTGCCGGCCCCCTGAGCATAGGCCCGGGCGAACACCTTGAAGAGCCCGAAGACGCCCAGGGTGGCCAGACCGCTGTGAAAGCTGTTCTTCGCCTCCGTCAAGACCTCCGACACCTGGCCGGCATGAGTGACAAAGGCTCCGATGAGAAGGGCGATATGGCTCAGCACGAAGAACAGAAAGATCGGCATGAGGATGTTGACGGACTCCTTCACCCCTCTCAGGTTCATGACGACCAGGACCACGATCGCGACCGCCTCGAAAGGAACCTTGAATGAATCGAGCGAGCGGGGGAGAAAGCTCCAGATCTGGTCCGCTCCCGATGCGATCGAGACGCTGATCGTCAACACGTAGTCCACCAGGAGCGCCGACCCTGAAACCACGCCGAACCGTGGTCCGAGGAGTTTCGTGGCGACCACGTAGCCTCCGCCACCCGATGGGAAGTGCTCGATGATCCGGCTATAGGCATAGGAGATGATGAAGACCGTGAGCGTCATCGAAAGGAACATCGCCAGTGCCAGCTCGGGATGCCCCTGGAGCGCCTTGAAGGCCTCCTCCGGACCGTAGGCGGACGAGCTGAGCCCGTCGGCCCCGAGACCCACCCATGCCATGAACGCGATGAGGGAAACCTTGTGGAATAGGTTGGGATCGTGGATATCTCGGGCATCCCCGATCAGCACTCGCTTGAGCCATGCCATCATGAGGTCTCCGCTTCGACGAATGTGTCGTTCCCACCCGAACCCCGGGACCGCCGGACTTAGCCCCGCCGCTGATCACCGCCGGGGACGGCCGGGAGGTCGCCTCCCGGTACCGGTCTCGAAGTGAATCGCCCTTGCCCCTGGTCAGGCTGACGGATCCGGGCTCAACCTCGGACTTGGAGGAACCATCCTACGCCATCGCTCTGCACGGCTCGGGCGAGGGAACCGGGTTAAAGCAATCTCTGTACCACACGTCGTCTTGCGGCATCGCTGCCAGGACCGACTCGCCACTCGGGCGGGGATTGCATAATGCAAGATCAGCATTCCAGCGCCATTGCAGATTCCACGACCTGCGGAGGAGGTCCCGCCTCGAGAAGTCTGCTCTGAAAATGCTTCACGACTATGCACCTTGACACCTTGCCGAGGCTGGGCGCGCCCTGGAAGGTAGGTCGTGACGAAGGTCGCCACACTTGTAGAATATGATCAAGCTCTCGCCTGATTTAGATTCGACACCAGTAGAAGAGGAATCCGGGACGGTGTTCATTCCTGCGGCCAACGGTGTCGCCCTTCGACCCTTCTTGGCGAATCGATCCCGGCCGCTCCTCATGGGTAGGACTGACGCATGTCGCTCCTGTCGCTGATCCTGCCCCTCCTGGGAACTTTCACCTCGACCACGCTTCAGGCCCCTGCGCAGTCGCAGGAGCCCGTACCGCCTCCCAAGGAAGCCAAAGCGTCCATTCCGCCCAAGCCCCTGGACGTCGATCAAGGCGTGAGCTTCTATCCCATGCCCGCGATTTCTTCCGACAAGGATTCCGGCTACACCTATGGGCTTCTGGGAGCGCTCATGTTCACGAATGACCAGGGGATCCAGGATGGACTGTTTTCGGCGACTGTGACCTACCAGCATCTCGTGAAATGGGGCAGCGAGGTGGAATTTCGCCACTATCCCACGCTGACCGGTTTGGTGGATCTGGACGCCTATCTGGCCGAGCGCGTCGAAAGCTCGCTCCGCCTGTTCTACGAAGAGACCCGGCTCGCCGACCTTTGGCACGCCCGGTTCGAGTACTTCGATGAGCGCTCGTCGACGGATCGCTTTTTCGGCCGGGGGGACGGCAATCCCAGGTCGGCGGAAAGCGCCCGGACCTCCGACGAGTACCGGACGGAGGCCCGGTTCGGGCCCCGTCTCAACGATCAGTGGGACGTCGAAGGGACAGTCCGGTGGCGACACTACCGGGTCGGAGACAGCCTGATCACCGATCTTCCCCAGATGAAGGCGCTTTATCCCAACGAGCCCGGGATCGAAGGGGGAAGCGTGGTGGCCGGCGGGGTCCGGATCGTCGGGGAATCCCGCGATAGCGTCACCACGCCGACCTCCGGGACCAACATCACCCTCTACTTCGAATCGGCGTACGACTCCGCGCCCGGAAAATCTCATCCCTACTGGACCTGCGGAGCGTCGCAGACGACGCTCTGGCCGCTGGACCAGGAACGACAGTTCGTCACCGTGGTCAATACCGCGACCCAGTTTGCCATCGGAAGCTATATCCCGTTCTGGGAGCTGCCCGCCCTGGGCGGAGGGACAACGCTCCGGAGCTTCAACGGGGGCCGGTTCATCAACAAGGACATGATCCTGATCAATCTCGAGGAGCGCATCCGCGTCTACCAGACGAGTCTCTTCGGCGTCTCAGGGGAGGTGCAGGTGGCGCCGTTCTTTGATCTGGGAAAAGTGTTCGACTCCGCTGCGGACCTCGTCGGA
>Ga0070730_10001824_pt1 | contig 19954 bp, 16 predicted proteins | sample Coa_R1_3_FD_66447 | JGI IMG/M metagenome (GOLD analysis project Ga0070730, IMG submission 66447) | Surface soil microbial communities from Centralia Pennsylvania, which are recovering from an underground coalmine fire - Coalmine... | ecosystem: Environmental > Terrestrial > Soil > Unclassified ... | reverse complement strand
TGGCATCCTTGATGAAGGGCGACTGGCGCATGCGGGCCGCAATCTGCCCCGGGTCAACCAGGAAGATATTCAGGCCCAGGATACCGGTCATGCGCGCCGCCTGCTCCCCACTGATCGCTTTCGAGTCGACCACCGTCACCGTCTGCACCTGGTAATCGGGCGAGGTCGCGATACTGATCGCCAGAGCCACCAGCAGCGCCAGGCCCGTCAGGTCGATGATCCGCCCGCGCCGCACATCGTCGCGGAACAGCCCCCAGCCGACCCGCTCAGTCGCCTTTGCCCGCCGCCGCGCCTGCCGGATCTCCTCGCCCAACGCCACCAGGGCCTGGCGCGCCGTCGGCGGGCTGGCGGGCGGCGCTTTCCGGCGCCGGGGCGACGTCGCGCCCGCGGGTGCGGTCGCCGGCCCCGCCGATGCCCCCGGCTTGATAGCGTTAGCAGCGTCTTCTGTACTCATTACAGTCTCCCAACCGGGAGCTTTCCTCTCCCCCACCCCTCCCCTAAAGGGAACTGGGCTTTACATTTTCACTACCCACCACCTACGCATTTCACTGACGACTGACGACTGACGACTGACGACTAATCGCTCACACCGGCAAGTTTTGACCCCCGACGGTCCGAGCATCCTCGTCGTCGGCAAGGGCCGTGGGCGGCCGGCGGCGGTCGGCGTGGCGGGCGATCGCCAGGTCGATCAGGCGGGCGACGAGCTCGGCATACGACAGGCCGCTCGCCGCCCAGAGCTTCGGGTACATGCTGATCGCCGTGAAGCCCGGGATCGTGTTGATCTCGTTCACGAACACCATCCCGTCGTTGCGCCGCACGAAAAAGTCGACCCGGGCCAGGCCGGCGGCGTCGATGGCCCGGAAGGCGGCCACCGCCAGGGCGCGGACGCGCTCGCTGACGGCCGGCGGTAGGTCGGCCGGGATGATCAGGTCCGAACTGTCGTCCAGGTACTTGGCGCGAAAATCGTAAAATTCCCGCCGCGGCACGATCTCGCCGCAGACGGAGGCGCGCGGCTCGTCGTTGCCCAGCACGCTGCACTCGATCTCGCGCGCGTCCAGCCCCTGCTCGATCAGGAGGCGCCGGTCGTATTGGGCGGCACGCTGCAGCGCGGGCGCGAACTCGGCCGGCCCATGGATCTTACTGATACCGACACTCGACCCCAGGTTGGCCGGCTTGGCGAACATCGGGTAGCCCAGCGCCGCCTCGGCCCGCCGCTGCACCGGCGCCGGGTCGGCCTCCCACTCATGGCGGCTCACGGCAATATACGGCCCCACGGGCAGCCCATAGCCCGCAAACACGGCCTTCATAGCGATCTTATCCATGCCGAGCGCGGAGCCCAGCACCCCGGCCCCGACATAGGGGATCCCGGCCAGCTCCAGCAGCCCCTGGATGGTACCGTCTTCGCCGAACGGCCCATGCAGCACCGGAAAGACGACATCCACCGCGCCGACGGCGTGGCCGGCCAGCTCGACGACGTTGCTGCCGGCGCCCGCCCGCGTCGCCAGGGCCATGCTCTCCTCGGGCCCGTCTCCGGGACTCTCGCGCTCGGCCTCCCCGGCCCGCAATTGGCGCAGCGGGTCGCCCGCCACCAGCCAACGCCCCGTGCGGGTAATGCCGATCGGCACCACCTCATACCGGGCCGGGTCCAGCGCCCGCATCACCGACGTCGCCGAAGCCAGCGACACCGCGTGCTCCTGCGACTGGCCGCCGAACAGCACGGCCACGCGGATGCGCTTCGGCGCTGCATTCGGCTGTCGTGTCGTATCCGTCAATCTATTCCCCTACTGCCAGACTCACTTCTTCCGCACTCCGCATTCCGCACTCCGCACTCCCCGTTACGCCTCGCCCACAATCTCAATCTCCGTCTCCAGCGCGATGCCCGTCTGTTCCAACACGCGTGTGCGGGCCAGTTCCAGCAGGTGCAAGACCTCGGCGCTGGTGGCCCCGCCCAGGTTCATCAAAAAGTTCGCATGCACCGGCGAGAACTGCGCGTTGCCGTACCGGTACCCCTTCAGCCCCACGGCTTCGATCAGCCGGCCCGCCGAGTCGCCGGGCGGGTTCTTGAACGTCGAGCCGGCGCTCTTGCCCTGCGGCTGCGTCAGTTGGCGGTGGGCCAGGTACTCCCGCATCCGCCGCGTGCCTTCGGCGACGGTGCCCCGGCAGAGCAGCAACTCCACCCGCAGGACGACCGGCGCCGAGAGCGCCCGCCGGGCGTACGTGCCCGGCGCCTTGAAGACGCTCGTCCGGTAGCCCAGCTGCAAGCGCTCGACCGGCCACTCGGCCACGATCCCGGCCGCGTCCAGCACCCAGACGCGGCGCAGGTTCGCGGCCATGTCCCCCCCGTGCGCCCCGGCGTTGCTCACGACCCCCGCACCGACCGAGCCGGGAATACTGTTGCCCCACTCGGCCCCGATCCAGCCCTCGGCCACACTCATGCGCGCCAACTGCGTCCAGAGCAGCCCCCCGTCGGCGCGCCAAAGCGCTTCCACGCCTTCGGCTTCCCGCTCCGCGGGCAACGGGGCGCCCTGGCGATCGATTACCACGCGCGTGACCTGGTGCGCCCGGTTGTGGATCACCAGCCCCCGCACGCCGCCGTCCAGGACCAGCAGGTTGGTGCCGTTGCCGATCACCAGGTAGGGCAGCCCGATCTCGCGGGCGGCACGCACCGCGGCGACCAACTGATCCGCCGATTTGGTTGTTAAAAAATAGTCGGCCGGCCCGCCGATGCGCAAGGATGTATGCTTGCTCAGCAATTCCCCTTGCCCTACTTCTACGAGTTTTGAGTTTTGAGTTTTGAGTTTTGAGTTAGGCATCGACGTTCGCTTGGCATGGTTCGCGTATTTTGTATTTTGTTCACGCAGTTTTTGCGAATTTTGAGTTAGGTATCGACATTCGCTTAGCACGGTTTGCGTATTTTGTATTTTGTATTTTATGTTACTTATCGACTCTCGCTGGTCGTTTTGACGATTGACGTCAAAACACGGATAAGTTCATCAATCTGGTTGAGCTCTGGCACGACATTTACATTTGTTAGGTTCGATTCCTGGAGTAAGCGTAGCCAATATTTAGTTTCGCGCGCCTCTTTTGAGGCGATCGACATTTTCGAGAGGAAATCTCCGCGACTCTGGCCGGCACTAGCCTCCTCGACATTCGCGCCGATACTCGTGCCACTACGTAATAGTTGTCGAGACAGCACATATTCAGGCTGGTCTTGCAACTTACGATAAAGCTTGATAATCTCCAGGGCAAAGCCAAAACTCTTCCCCCGAATCCCACTATCGCCCATTCCCTATTTCCCACCCAGCCAACTCCTCGCCAAGCGCACTAAACAACTCAAAACTCAAAACTCCAAACTCCCTTCCAACCCAGCCAACTCCTCGCCAAGCGCACTAAACAACTCAAAACTCAAAACTCAAAACTCGTATTTCAGCACCGCCTCGCCGACTTTCCACACATCCCCGGCGCCCAGCGTGAGCAGGACATCGCCCGGCTGCAGGAGGTGGATCGCCAGATCCGTGGCGGCCGCCAGGTCGGGGGCAAAGCGGGCTTTGCCCGGGGCCAGGGCGGCGATGCGGTCGACCAACAGCTGGCCGCTCATCCCCAGCGTATCCTGCTCCCGGGCCGCGTAGATCGCGCAAATGATCGCGATATCCGCGGTGGCCAGCACGGCCGCGAACTCGGCCAGAAAGCTGTGCGTGCGCGTATATGTATGCGGCTGAAAGACGACCACCAGGCGCCGGCCGGCCAGATGCCGGCGGGCCGCGGCCAGGCTCGCCGCGATTTCCGTCGGGTGATGGGCGTAATCGTCCACCACCAGCACGCCCGCGACAGTGCCCTTGACCTGAAAGCGGCGCCAGGTGCCATGGAAGCCGCCGAGCGCGGCCGCCGCCGCGGGGGGCACGATCCCCAGCGCGCCGGCCGCACCGATCGCGGCCAGCGCATTCAGTACATTGTGGTGGCCCGGCAAGAGCAACGCGACCGGCGCCACCGGCTGGCCGGCCCGCACCACCACGAAGTCGCTCCCGCCCGCCGGGTTCGGCTGCTCGCCGGCCACCTGCCAGGTGCAGCCCACCGTCGTGCCGTAGAGCACGCGCGGCCCGGGCGGGGCGCCGGCGGCATGCCGCGCCTGCAGCTCGTCGTGCAGGCGGCGCGCGCCCGGGTCGTCGCCACACAGCAGCAGCGTGCCGCCCGGACGGACGTTCGTGGCGAAGCGCCGGAACGACTCGCGGATGGCGTCCAGGTCTTTATAGAAGTCGAGATGATCGGCCTCCACATTCGTGATCACCGCGACCTGGGGCCGCAGCTCCCAGAAGGAGCCGTCGTACTCGTCGGCCTCGGCGACCAGCTCGGCGCCCCCGGCCCAGCGGCCCCCGGTGCCCAGGTCGCTCAGCACGCCGCCGACCAGGAACGACGGATCCCGGCCGGCCTGGTGTAAAATCCAGGCGATCATCGCCGTCGTCGTCGTCTTGCCGTGCGTGCCCGCCACGGCGACGCCGGTGCGCTCGTCCATGAGCTGCCCCAGCAGGGCGGCCCGTTTCAGCACCGGCTTGCCGGCGGCACGTGCCGCCGCCAGCTCGGGGTTCGCGACGGCCACCGCCGCGGTGATCACCACCCGATCGGCCGCCGCCAGGTCGGGGTTCGTCGCCTGGTGGCCCAGCGCCACCCGCGCCCCGCGCGCGCGCAGCCCCTCCAGCGCCCTGGACTCGCTCTGGTCCGACCCGCTGACGACGTCCCCCCGGTCGAGCAGGGCATGGGCCAGCACGCTCATCCCGGCGCCGCCTATTCCGATGAAATGCCAATGGGTCATAGTCGTCAGTCGTCAGTCGTCAGTCGTCAGTCGTCAATACGATGATTGGTTGCTGGTCACCCGTACTGGTCACCGGTCACCGGTCACCGGTCACTCGTTAGGTCGCTAGAAGATCACATTGCGCACGACGCGCCAGATCGTGTAGACGACCAGCAGCATCAGGAAGATGGCCATCGCCAGCGTACCCAGGCCGACCCAGTCCGCGGCGCCGGACGAGCCGCCGAAGCCCAGGCTGATCGTCGGCACGCTCAGGTTAAGCGAATTGGCCAGCGGGTCGCTCCCGTTTAATTTGGCAAAGCTCTGGTAGTAATTGGACACCTCGCTGAGCACCAGGATCGTACCGAGCGCGCCGAAGATCGCGCCCATGATCTTGCCCAGCAGCCCAATGGCGATCCCGTTGCCGAGCTTCTTCGCCACCCAGTAGGCGAAGATGACCAGGAACAGGAAAAAAACGGCGGTCGCCAGCGGCTGCTGCGCATCGGTGATCTGGATCACCGGCGGCTTGACCGAGTCTTCGGGCCGGCCCAGGGTAATGGCCAGTAACTGGGCGCCGACCGCGAGCATCTTGTTGACCAGCAACACGATTTTCGGCCCGATCTTCGAGGCGACGATCGTCGAGAAAAAGACCCCCACCGTCCAGATGGCCATGTACTTCCAGCCGATCAGGAAGCCCAGCAGCGCCGTCGCCACCACAAAGGCCATTTCGATGAGCAGCCAGTCGAGATTGATGGTCATAAGCGTGCCTCCTTAGGCGCGGCGCCGCCCCCCGCGCGCGCCCGGCGAAATCGATCGCGCCAGCGCCGTCGTAGAGGCGGGAGGGGCCCAGCAGCCCCGGCCGGCCCCGGGATCTTGCGCCGGGGCGTGACTTGGTAGCGCGAGATATTCAAGAGCAGCCCCACCCCGGCCATGGTCACCGCCAGCGAGGAGCCACCATAACTGATAAACGGCAGCGTAATCCCGGTGAAGGGGATGGCCCCACACACCGAGCCGATATTGATCAGCGCCTGCACACCGATCCAGGCGGTAATGCCCGTGGCGAGCAACGTGCCGTAACTATCACGGGCCCGCAGCGCCGTGCGCGTGCCCCGAAAGATGAGCAGGCCGAACAACACCAGCAGCAACACCGCGCCGATGAATCCCCATTCCTGCCCCAGCACCGCGAAAATGGTGTCGGTGAATTGCTCCGGCAGCCAGCCGAATTTTTGGCGGCCGGCGCCAAGCCCGAGTCCGAACAGGCCGCCCGACCCGAGCGCCATCCGCGATTGCGAGATATGGTAGCCCGCGCCGAGCGGGTCGCTATCGGGGTCGATAAAGGTCGCGAAGCGGTTGCTGCGATACGAGGCCGTGAACATCAGCAAATAGAAGACAAAGCCGCCCATGACCGTGCTGGCCAGGAAGTGGATCATGTGCGCGCCGGCGATGAAGAAGATCGCCACCCCGATCGCGATCAGCACCAGCGTCGTCCCCATATCGGGCTCGCGCAGCACCAGGAAGGCGATCATGCCCATGACCACGCCGAAGGGAATCAGCCCATAGGTCAGGTCGCGCACTTTCTGGCCTTTCTGGGACAGCCAGTCGGCAATATAGAGCACCAGGACGAGCTTGCAGAGCTCGCTGGGCTGCATCGAGAACGGCCCCAGCTGGATCCAGCGATGGGCACCGTTAATATCCGGGCTGATGGCGGCGGGGGCGATCAGCACGAGCACCAACAACAGCAGCGTCAGGCCCATGGCGGGCACCGAGATCCGGCGCCAGAACGGGTAGGGCACCGCCGTGAAGATAACTAGCAACACGGCCCCCGTCAGCAAACTCTGCAGATGCTTGAGCGCGAAGAGCGCCGGGTTGCTGGGGTCGGCGGCCAGCGCCTCAGCATACGAGGCCGAGTAGACCATCACCAACCCCACGAGGCAGAGGCTGATCACCGCGGCCAGGATCCAGTAATCGGGCCGGCGGTTCAGGTTGGTATCGAAGGCCCGCGGCCGGTTGGTCGCGGTGCTGGACGCCAGCACGCCACTGCGGGACAAGACACTCATGCCTGAACCTCCTGCCGGGCCGCGCCGGCCGGCGCCGTGGCGAGCTCTTGGACGATCGCGCGGAACTGGGCGCCGCGATCGAACTCGTTGGCAAACATGCCGAACGAGGCGCACCCCGGCGAGAGCAGCACCGCATCCCCCGGCTGCGCGGCGGCAAACGCGGCCCGGATCGCCCGGGCGAACTGATCATCCCGCCCCAGGACCGGCGCCCCCGCCGCGGCCAGCGCGGCCTGCAGGGCGTCCGTCGCCGTCCCCTCCAGCAGCACCACCCCCCGGCAGCGCGCCGCGACGGCGGGCGCCAGTGCGCTGAAATCCGAGCGCTTATCCGCCCCGCCGGCGATCAAGAGGATCGGCTCCGCCAACGACTCCAGGGCGACCAGCGTCGCCGCCGGGGTCGTCGCCGTGGTGTCGTTGTAGAAGCGCACGCCCTGCACGCTCGCCACCAGCTCCAGGCGGTCGGGCACCCCCCGGAAACTCCGCAACGCCGCGCCCACCGCGGCGACCGGCACCCCGGCCAACAGCGCCAACTGCGCGGCACAGCAGGCGTTCAGCCGGTTATGCCGCCCCGGCACCAGGATCTCCCCGACCCCCACCAACGGCGTCCGCGCCCCATCCCGCGGATACCAGACGATCTCCTCCCCCTCCAGATAAACGCCCGGAGGAATGCGGACTGGCGACTGGCGACTGGCGACTGGCGACTGGCGACTGGCGACTGCCGACGGGCTGCCGAACCACACCACCTGGCCGGGAGCGCGCTGGGCGAACGCGGCGACGCGGGCATCGTCGGCGTTGAGCACGGCGGTGTCCTGGGGCCGCTGGTGGCGGATCAGGGCGAATTTCGCCTCGCCGTAATCGTCCATGTCGCGATAGCGGTTCAGGTGATCGGGCGACAAATTGGTGATCGCCGCCAGGGGCGGGCTCCAGCCGAGCGCATCGGTACCTTCCAGTTGCCAGCTCGACATTTCCAGCACCACGCGCGTCTGCGGCGTGATCCGCGGCAGCTGCTCCAGGGCCGAGACACGCAAATTGCCGGCCAATACCGCGCTGGGGTCGGCGCGGCGGATCATCTCCCAGGTCCAGGTGGCCGTTGTCGTCTTGCCCTTGGTCCCCGTCACGCCGATAATCGGCCCCGGGCAGAGCGCTGCAAACAGCCCCAGTTCCATGTAGACGGGCTTGCCGAGCCGGTGAGCCAGCGCCAGCCAGGGCGACTCCCGCGGTACCGCCGGGTTGCGGACCACGAGGTCGGCCCATACGAAATCGGCCGCGTCATGCCGCCCCAGGGTGTAGGCCAGGGGGAGGCCGGCGAGTGCGGCCAGCGGCGTCTGCAGAGCCGCGGCATCCTGCAGGTCGGTGACTCGGACCGTGGCCCCCTGCTCCACCATGAAGCGGGCCACGCCCAGGCCCCCGCCATGCACGCCCAGGCCCAGCACTAATACATTTTTCCCGCGTAATTCCATAAGTTAGTCGTCAGTCGTCAGTCGTCAGTCATCAGTCGTCAGTCGTCAGTCGTCAGTCGTCAGTCGTCAGTCGTCGGTCGTCAGTCGTCAGTCGTCAGTCGTCAGTCGTCAGTCGCCAATTCATTCGACAACTCAAAACTCAAAAATGTGCCTGCGGCACCGCTGCGCGATCAAAACTCAAAACTCGTCAAGCGAGAGCGAGCGCCACGCCGAGCATGCCGCCGAGCATACTGATCAGCCAGAAGCGCATCGCCACCTGGGTTTCCGACCAGCCGAGCAGCTCAAAATGATGATGTAACGGCGTCATCTTGAACAGCCGCTTGCCACCGGTCAGTCGGAAATAGACCACCTGTAAGATCACCGAGGCCGCCTCGGCGAGGAAGATAATGCCGACCACCGGCAAGACCAGCCACTGCCCGGTCATGAACGCGCAGACCGCCAGCAGCGCGCCCAGGGTCAGGGACCCGGTGTCGCCCATGAAGACCTGCGCCGGGTGGGCGTTGTACCACAGGAAGGCCAGCAGCGCGCCCACCGTCGCGAAGCAGAGGTAGACCACCGGTTCCTGGCGTTGGAGGTAGGCGATAATGCCGTAGGCCACGAAAGACATGGCCGCCATGCCGCCGGCCAGGGTATCCAGGCCGTCGCTCAGATTGACCGAGTTGGCCATGCCCACGATCACCAGCACGGCGATCGGCAGATACCAGAGGCCAATGTCGCTGCCATGCTGCGTGTTATAAAAGGGGATATAAATGCTCGTCAGCTTCAGCGGATAGTGCAGCACCCAGGCCGCCACCCCCGCGATCAGCAGCAGCCAGAGCATCTTGAAGCGGGCCGTCAGCCCCTCGCGCTTCTTGCCGCCGACGATGCTCAGCCGGTCGTCCACGGCGCCCAGCAACCCACAGGCGATGATGATCCCGAGGGGCAGCAGCAGCGACTTAAAGGCGGGCACATCCATAAAGGCGATGATGCAGATCACGATCGTCACCAGGAAGATCAGGCCGCCCATTGTCGGCGTGCCCATCTTCACCATGTGCGATTGCGGGCCCTCGATGCGGATCTGCTTACCGATCCGCCGCCGCCGAAGCTCGGTGATGATCGGCCGGCCGAGCACCAGACCGATCAGAAAAGCGACCCCGCCCAGGGCCAGGGCGCGGATCATGATGAAGCCGGCCAGCGGCGCGATCTGCTGTGGCGGGGCCGCCAGGACCAGCGCGAAAAACTGGTCCATTATACGGGCACCCGTAACCCTTCGACGATCTCTTCCATATGCATGCCGTGGGAGCCTTTGACCAGCACGAAAGAGCCCGGGGCCAGCACGCGCCGCAGGTACTCGATCGCCTGGGCGTTGGTCAAGGCAAAAAACACCCGCGCGGGCGTCATGCCGCAGCGTAGCGCCTCTTCCCCCATCAGCCGGCCGAGCGGACCGACGACGACCAGGCGATCGACTACTTCCACCGCCCGGCGGGCGACTTTGATGTGGCCTTCTTCTTCGTACAAGCCCAGCTCCAGCATATCGCCGAGCACGGCCACCCGGGGGTGCGGTAATTCCAGCAACAGGTTCAGCGCTGCCAGGGTCGATGCCGGGTTCGCGTTGTAGCTGTCGTCGATCAGGGTGGTCTCGTTGAGACCCCGGGCGACCAGGAGCCGCAGCTGTTGAGCTTCCCCGGTCTGTAGGCCGATCACCAGATCCTTCCAGTTCATGCCGACCGCTTCGCCCGCCGCCGCGGCCCGGAGCGCGGTATGGACGCTATGCACGCCCAGCAACGGCAGGTGCAGATGCAACGCCTCGCCATTATGGTGCAGCGTGCAACGCACGCCATTCAGCCCGCTGCTCTCGATTTCATCCGCCCAGATATTGGCGGCCGGATCCAGCCCATAGGTCACCACCCGGGCCGGCGATTGGGCCGCCATGCCGCGCACGAGCTCGTCGTCATAATTGAGCACCGCGACTCCCGTCGGGGGCAGGGCACGCACGAGCTCCGCCTTGTGCTGGGCCAGGTTTTCCAGCGTGCCCATGCTCGCCAGGTGCGAGTGGCTGACATTGGTGATCACGCCGACCTGCGGCTGGGCGATCGCGGCCAGGGCGGTCAGCTCGCCCATCCACGCGCCCCCCCCCAGTTCGAAGACGGCCACCTCGTGCTCGGCACGCAGGTGCAGGACGCTCAGCGGCAGCCCGGTCTCGCTATTCAGGTTGCCTTCGCTGCGCAGGACTTTATAGCACGTCGCCAGGACCGCGGCCGTATATTCTTTCGTGCTCGTCTTACCGATGCTGCCGGTAATGCCCACGACTTTAAGCGCCGGGAAGCGGCTGCGCCACCAGGTCGCCAGGGCCTGGAGGGCGCGCAGGGTATCCGCCACCCGCACGACGGCGATCTCCGCGCCGAGCGGGGCGGCCGGCTCCCAATCGGTGCGGGCCAGCACCGCCTGCGCGCCGTGGCCCAGGGCATCGGCGATAAATTGGTGGCCGTCGACGACCTGGCCCGGCAGGGCCACAAAGAGGCTCCCCGGCCCGGCTTTGCGCGAGTCGATCACGACCTCCCGCAACACCAGGTGGGCGGCGCCGGGATACACCGGGTCCACCTGGCCGCCCGTGCCGGTCACAATGTCGGCGAGGGTATACATCGCTTATTTGGCCTCATCCGGCGGGATTTTCCAATACTGGAACAGCTGCGTGGCCAGCCGGCCAAAGGCGGGCGACGCCGTCTCCCCGCCCCACTGGCTGGACTGGGGCCGATCGAGCCGGATCAGCATCACAAACCGGGGGTTGTGGGCCGGGGCAAAGCCGACCACCGAGGCAATCGTGCCGTTCGGGTCGTATGTGCCGTTCGGCAGCGGGATCTGCGCGGTGCCCGTTTTGGCCGCCGTGGAGTAGCCGGGCACCTTGGCCAGCTTGCCCGCGTCCGTGGTATCGACCGCCCAGGTCAGCATATCGATCACCGACGCGGCCGTCTCCGGCTTGATCACCCGCCGCACCAGGGTCGGCTTGTTGGTCTGGAGCACCTGGCCGTTGCGGGAGATGCTCGACACCACATAGGGCTTCATCAGGTTGCCGCCATTGGCCACGGCGGCGATAGCGCTAACCAGCTGGACCGGCGTCATGGAGAGACCCTGCCCGAAGCCGTTGGTGTAGAGATTGAGCGGGGTATAGTTGTCGTCGCCGGGCAGCCAGAGCGTGCCCTTGACCTCGCCCGCCAGATCGACGCCGGTCGGCTGGCCGATCCCGAAATTCTGCACGTAGTCATAGAATTTCTTTTCGCCGAGCGTGGTCGCCGCGTAGTCGATAGCGATATTGTCGGATCGGGCGAGGCCCTGGCGCATCGATTCGATGCCGTACGCCGTCCGGGTGCTGTTATAAATGGTCGCCCCGTAGACGTTGATCACGCCGCTGCAGTAAAAAGTCGTGTCCGGGGTGACGGCGCCGCCATCGATCGCCGCGGCCATGGTCAAAATCTTGAAGGTCGAGCCCGGCTCATACACGTCGCTGATGGCCGGGTTCTTGAAAATATCCCAGTTATCTTGCCCGACGTCGGTGAAGTGATTGGGATCAAAGCGCGGCGCGGTGGCGAGGGCGAGAATGGCGCCCGTCGCCGGGTCCATGATCAGGATCATGCCACTGCTGGCCTGGGTGCTGCGCAGCGTGTTGTCGAGCTCCCGCTCGGCCATATACTGGACAGCGCTATCGAGGGTCAGCGTCAGGTCCGCGCCGTCGATGGCCGCCTTCTGGCTGGAATCGCCGATCGGCAGGGGCACGAGGTTCGCATCCCGCTCCGCCGTGACGAACCCGGGCTCGCCGGCCAGCTTATCGTCGTAGAACTGTTCGACGCCGTATTGCCCCTGGTTGTCATAGTCGGCGAAGCCCAGCACATGGGCCGCAAACGAGCCGTTCGGGTAGTCGCGCCGGGGCTGCTGATCGAGCCAGATACTGGTCCGCAGCAAGGGCCAGGTGTTGAGCAGCTGGCGCACCCGGGATGTCGAATCGGTATCCAGCCGCCGCGCCAGCAGCTGGGTCGTCGCCGTGACGCCCTGGATGCGGCCATAAAGGTCTTCCGGGGCCTCGCCGACGATCGGGCCGAGCAAATCGGCAATGCTGTGCAGGTCGCCCTCGGTCCGGCGCGTTTTGTCCAGGTAGAGATCGGCGGCCTGCGCATCCCCGGCCAGCAGAAACCCCCGGGCGTCGTGGATCAGGCCCCGGTTCGGCAGGATCTGGTCGGTGCGGGTGATGTTGGCAGCCACGCGCTGGGCCATCTCGGGCTGGGCCAGGACCTGGAGCTGAAAGAGCCGCACGCCAATATAGACGGTGCCGAGTAGGAAGAAGGCAAGCATCGCCCAGATACGCCACCCGCGGATAAGGGTTTGTGATTGCGGCATCGTCCACCTCGTAACGGCTAGGGTTGGGCGCTGGCAGGAGGCGGGGAGCCGGCCGGCCCGCCGCCCCCGGAGTCCACCGGCGGGCTCCCCTCCGGCGGCACCGGCAGATAGCGGAAGTTGTCGCCGACCGGGACCATCTGCAGCCGCGTGCGGGCGGCTTGCTCAATGGCGGGCAGCGCCTGCGCGTGCGCGATCTGGATCTGCAGGTCCTGGCGCTCATGCACGAGCTTGGTATGCTCCACCACCTGCTGCTGCACCTCATAATTCAGTTCGGTCACACTGCTCGTCTGCACCAGATACAACAAGCTGATCGCGGCAACCAACCCCAGCGCGATGACGAAGCGGATCGCCGGGTCAAGCTCGAGGTAGGCGTCAAGCTTGGCCCGGCGCTCGCGCACGTCGGAGACGGGCCCCGGGGACGGCGGGGCCTCGGGCTCCAGGGAATAATTCGGTATCGCAATCCGTAACGCCATCCGAGTCACCTTGTCCGCCCCGATCAGGGACAAACGCGGCCGCTCGGGCCGCGCTCTAGGGATCGCTAGAACTTTCGTTCTATTCTGATTATAGCACCCCGAGTCAATAGACAATAGACAACAGACAACCAGAAAAGACCAATCCAAAAAGGCCAATAAAAAAGAGATCCCGCTGGGCCGTGGTCCCCGCGCGATCTCCCGGCTACGAGCCCGGCACAGCGCCGGCCTCTAGGGCCCGCCGGGCAAGCGTTCCGCCACTCGAAGGCGGGCGCTGCGGGCACGCGGGTTGCGATTGATCTCGGCCGCGCTGGCCTGGATCGCCCCTTTGCTGATGGCCCGTAAACGGGGGACACGCCCGCATTGGCAGACCGGCAGCTCCGGGGGACAGATGCAACCCTTGACTTCCTGCTGGATAAACTGTTTGACGATGCGGTCTTCCAGCGAGTGAAAAGCGATGACCGCCAGCCGGCCCCCGGGCCGCAACAACGCCAGCGCCGCGTCCAGAGCCGGAGGCAAGACGTCAAGCTCGTGATTGACGGCGATGCGCAACGCCTGGAAAGTCCGCGTGGCCGGGTGGATGCGCCCCCGGGGCCCCGCAGGCCGGCCCCCGACCGCTGCCAGGACAATCGTGGCCAGCCTGCTCGTCGTCCCGATCGGGGCCTGCTGTCGCTCGGCGGCGATGCGCCGGGCGATGCGGCGGGAGGCGGGCTCCTCGCCGTAGCGGTACAACAAATCCGCCAGCTCCCCTTCGGGTAAATGGTTGACAAGGTCGGCCGCCGTGGGCGGCCCGGCGGTGGGATCCATCCGCATATCGAGCGGTGCGTCCGCCAGGAACGAGAATCCCCGCACGGGGCTGTCGATCTGCATCGACGACACCCCCAGGTCCAGCAGCAGCCCCGCGTTAGCCAGGAATCCGCGGGCGGGTGCGACTTCGCCCAGCGCGGCGAAGTTTGCGTGGACCAGCACCGCCTGCGCGCCAAACGGGGCCAGCTGCGCGCGGGCCAGATCCAGGGCCTGGGGGTCCTGATCGAGCCCGAGCAAGCGGCCGCCGGGCGCCGCGCGTTCGAGAATGCCCGCGGCATGCCCTCCGGCGCCGACCGTGCCATCTATGTAGCTCCCGCCCGGGATGACGGCCAAGGCGGTAAGCGTTTCCTGGTAAAGTACGGGTTCGTGCATCCCCGGCGGCGCCAAGCTTAGAATTGGCCGGACATGTGCGAGGCGATCACGTCGCCTTGTTCTTCGACTTGGGCCTCTAACGCCTCCCAGGCGGGTAAGTCCCAGACCTCGATATACGAGTTCATGCCCACGACCGCGACGGTACTCTCCAACCCGCCATATTTGCGCAAGCGCTCGGAGAGGACGACGCGCCCTTGCTTGTCCAGGTCGGCCGGCTCGGCGGCGGCGAAGGCGGCCCGGCGCAAGTTGCGCGCATTGGGGTCGCCCATCGGCAACGCGTCCAGCCGGGAGGCGATCCCCGTCCAGGTGGAGACCGGAAACAGATAGAGGCAGCGATCGGTGCCCCGGGTAATGACCATGCCGTCTTGCAAGCCCGCGCGGAACCGCGCCGGGATCGCCAGGCGGCCCTTGTCGTCAAGCACGTGGTCAAAGCGCCCCAGGAACATCCGTCGGGACCCCTATCGCGAACCGGAATCGTGAACGAGACGAGCGCGTCAGCCGCGCGAAAAAGAATGAATGAGTGACGCAGATTGGTGACGGCAACCTGCGTCACTCATTCACCGGGAGCTATGTTGGTCAAGTACGGCCTCTCGGGCGCCCCGCTCAAAGAGTGGGATATCCACAATATTCCCCACTTATCCCCACTTTCCCCCACATTGTCCACATTATAACACCACTTGCCCCACATTGCAATACTTTGATGCCCCAATTTAGGGTCTATTGTTGACTCATTTTCGATTATTTTGATAGTACATTTGTTCTATTTGTTTTTCTTCCCCACTTTCTACCGCTTTCCACCTCATCCCGCATCTTTCCACTACCTTTGCACTTTTGGGTGTCGCTAGGTTGAAGCGATGGAGCGGCACGGCGTGCCGTGCCGCTACCCTATCGGCTACTGTAGTGATCCTTCGTTATCTTTGCACTTAGATAGCGGCTATCGGGATGAGGCTGGCCCATAAAGTCCAATTAAGGCATTGTTCAGCCCGCGCCTGTGCCAGCTTGACAGTTTGTGTATGTACAACGTATATATAAACGGACTTACTTAGCCTATTATTAGGCTTGTTTCGCTCGTCGCGTAGACCAAACTGTCAAGCTCATTTGAACCATGCCTAAGGCCTAATTAGCGTGATTTATTATCAGAAAGTATAAGATTTGTCATTCTGAGCGCAGCGAAGAATCCGCTGCCCCGCGGATCGGGTCGGTGTCGGCCCCCGCTGCCCGGGCGTTGCTGTCCAGGTCGCCCCTTCGGGGACGCGAGTACGCGCCTCGGCGGATTCTTCGCTGCGCTCAGAATGACAAATCTTTTAACGGTTTTACTAATATTTATCTCAGAATACGCTTGTGGCAGCATAGCGGCCGGACGGGATCGCGGAGCGGCACTAAAAAGCTCGTGATCTTTCCACACCTTTCCACAATTTGTGGAATATTTGTTCTACATCGCGGTCCGCTTGCCAGAACCCGCCGAACCGGGTAGGATGCGGCAGACGCTATGGCTACTCTCCTCTTCAAGCTCATCTTGAGCCCACTGCTGATCGGGGCCGTCAGCCTGGCGGGCCGGCGCTGGGGCCCGGCCGTCGGCGGCTGGCTCGTCGGCCTGCCGCTGACGTCGGGCCCGGTCGTCCTCTTTCTCGCCCTCGACCAGGGTCCGGCGTTTGCCGCCGCGGCGGCGCAGGCTATCATGCTGGGCATCGTCTCGCCCGGCGTCTTTTGCCTCACCTACAGCTGGTTGGCCCGCCGCTGGCGCCCGCTGCCCACCTTGCTCGCCGGCTGGCTCATGGTGCTGGTGGCCACCGTCGTGCTGGAGCAGGTCTCGTTGGCGCTGCTGCCGGCCTTTGGCCTGGTCGTCCTGATCCTGGGCCTGGTGCTCAAGCTCCTGCCCCGCCCCGCCGGCCCGAGCCTGGGGGTCGCCGCCCCCCGCTGGGAGATCCCCTTGCGCATGGTCGTCGCGACCGGATTTGTGCTGGTGCTCACGGGCCTGGCCCAGGTCTTAGGCCCCCGCCTCAGCGGGCTGCTGGCGCCGTTTCCGATCTTCGCCACCATCCTGGGCGTCTTCACCCACCGGCTCCAGGGGGCGGCGATGGCGGGCCGCCTCTTGCGCGGCGTCGTGCTGGGCTCTTTCAGCTTCGCCGGGTTCTTCCTGGTGGTCGCGATCCTGCTCCAGCCGGTGGGCCTGCCCCTGGCCTTTCTCTGCGCCAGTGGCGTCGCGCTGGGCATGCATGGGGTCTCGCTCTGGCTGCTCCAGCGCCCGCGCCCGGACCCCTGGTAGGATGGCCGCGCCGGCCCCAGATCTGCCGATTGCCCTTCGCTAAGCCCCGTGGTATAATGGGGGCGCGCCTTGTGCCTGCATCCTCTATACGCCGGATGAGCTGGCCGGAGGAGCTGCACAGGCGGGCAGTACAGGAGGCTTACGCGTTTGCGTGAATTTTTACGGCATACCCCTATCAACTTTACCAGCTCTGATGCCGATCGGGCCCGGCTCCGCGATGTGCCGGAGAATATGTGGGTCAAATGCGCCCGCTGCAAAGAGCTTTCGTATACGAAAGAATTTGAGAAGTCGCTCAAGGTCTGCCAGAAGTGCGGCTATCATGCCCGGCTCTCGGCCAGCGAGCGCCTCGAAGGGTTGCTCGACCCCGACAGCTTTGTCGAAGTGGCCACCACCATGCAGCCGGGCGATCCGCTCGCCTTTGCTGGCGAGGGCCAAACGTACCGCACCAAGCTGACCGAAACGCAGACCAAAACCGGGCTGAACGAGGCCGTCGTCGCGGGCACAGGCACCATCGACGGCGCCCCGCTGACCGTGGCCGTCGTCGATTTCAGCTTCATGGGCGGCAGCATGGGCGGCGTCTACGGCGAGAAGATCTGCCGGGCCGTCGAGACGGCCATCGCCACGCACAGCCCCCTGTTGACCTGCTCGGCGTCGGGCGGGGCGCGGATGCAAGAGGGCATCTTCTCCCTCATGCAGATGGCCAAGACCAGCGCGGCCCTGGTCCAGCTGGCCGAGGCGAAGCTGCCCTATTTCTCGCTGCTGACCGATCCGACCTTCGGCGGCGTGACCGCCTCCTACGCCGTCCTGGCCGATATCACCATGGCCGAGCCCGGCGCCCTGATCGGCTTCGCCGGGCCCCGCGTCATCGAGCAGACGATCCGCCAGAAGCTCCCGGCAGGCTTCCAGACCGCCGAGTTCTTGCTCCAGCATGGCATGCTGGACCTGGTCGTGCCACGCCGCGAGCTCCGGGCGACGGTGTCCCGCCTGCTGCGCCTCTATCAGCCCGTCGCCCTCAGCGAGGACCCGTGAGTAACGAGAAGAAAGACGCCAAGACCAAAGGGCTGGACCCCCGCACCCAGGAAACCTGGAAGCGCGTGCAGCTGGCCCGCCATCCGGAGCGGCCCCATACCTTAGATTATATTCGCCAGATCTTTACCGAGTTTGTCGAGCTCCATGGTGACCGCACCTTTGGCGACGATCCGGCGATCATCGGCGGGCTCGCCCGGCTCGACCAGCGGACCGTGCTGGTGCTGGGCCACCAGAAGGGCGCCAATACCAAGGAAAACGTGGCCCGCAACTTCGGCATGGCCAACCCGGAAGGCTACCGCAAGGCCCTGCGCCTGATGCGCCATGCCGAGAAGTTCGGCTTCCCGGTCATTACCTTCATCGATACCCCCGGCGCCAGCCCCGGGATGCAATCCGAGGAGCGCGGCATGGCCCAGGCCATCGCCGACGACTTATGGGCTATGCTCACCTTGCGCGTGCCGATCGTCGCGGTGGTGATCGGCGAAGGCGGTAGCGGCGGCGCGCTCGCCATCGGCCTGGCCGATCGCATCCTGATGCTGGAGAACGCCATTTACTCCGTGGCCAGCCCCGAATCGGCCGCCGCGATTCTATGGCACACCGCGGCCCAGGCGGCGCAGGCCGCCACCGCGATGCGCATCGGCGCCACGGATCTGCTGGAGTTTGGCATCGTGGACCGGCTGATTACGGAGCCGGAGGGGGGCGCGCAGACCGATGTGCCCACGGTCATGAGCCAGGTCGGGGCGATCTTGCGCGAGGAGCTCGAAACGCTCGAAGGCCTGATCAGCAAGCGGAAGGAGAGCGGCCTGCGCAAGCTGCTCGCCGCCCGGCAGGCCAAATATATGCGCATCGGGGTCTACAGCGAAGCGGGCACGCCCGCGCCGGGCGCGAAACGCAAGGGGAGCCATACGCAGAACGGGCGCGAGAACGGAACCCCCCTGCCCGATCCCGCCGCGGCGCCGGCCACGCCCAGTCCATAAAAGGGTGCCGAAGGTGGGACTCGAACCCACATGGGAGTTACCCACACGCTTTTGAGGCGCGCGCGTCTGCCGTTCCGCCACTTCGGCGCAGCTACAGTATACCGGAATAGCCAGTCACCGTCAAGGAGCCTGCCGCCCCCCCGGGCGCCAGGACGTGCATGGACGAGCAGCAGCAAATTCAGGCCGCGCAAGCCGGCCAGCTTGGCGCCTTTAACGACCTGGTTGGGACCTACGAGCAGCGGGTCTATAACCTCTGCTACCGCATGCTCGGCAGCCCCGATGCCGCCGCGGATGCCACGCAGGATACTTTCCTCTCCGCCTACCAGGCCCTCGCCCGCTTCCGCGGCGGCTCCTTCAAGTCCTGGGTGCTGCGCATCGCGACCAACGCCTGCTACGATCACTTGCGCCGGCGGCAACGCCGGCCGACCCAGTCGCTCGACCAGCTCATGGGCGATGATCAGCAGCCGATCGATTTCCCCAGCCCCGATCGTAGCGGCGACCCGGAAGACCATGCCCTCCGTAACGAGTTGAGCCGGGAGATCCAGCGCGCCCTGGACGGGCTGCCGGAGGATCAGCGCCTGGCCCTCGTGCTGGCCGATATCCAGGGCTTGAGCTATGACGAGATCGCCGAGGTGACCCATACCTCCCTGGGCACCGTGAAATCGCGCATCAGCCGCGCCCGCTTCAAAATGCGCGACTTGCTGCTCGGCCGGGGGGAACTTTTTCGCACGAAGGCGCGTCATATAACCGGGAGTTAAACGCAGTTCTGAAACGCGGCGTTATATTATGGGGGGCCCGGGTCTGGGGCGAAGCTTATGTTGCTGAACACACCGATCAAAGTCAATAAGAACTCGCCCGGCGGGCACGTCGTCGAGCAGCTGGCCGCCTACCTGGATTATGAGCTGCCCGAGCCCGAGCGCGAGGCCGTACGCGAGCATCTGCGGCGCTGCCCGCAGTGCGAAAACGACCTGGCCACGCTGCGCGCCGCCAAGCAGCTGCTGCGTGACCTGCCGCCGGTCACCTTGCCGCGCTCCTTCAAGCTCAATCCCGATCAGGTCGCCGCGCTGGGCAGCCACGGGGCGGCGGTGCCGGCGCTGGCGGCGCCCGTGGCCCGCATCTCGCGCTGGGTGTTCGGCCTGCGCGTGAGCGCCGCCGGCCTCGCCCTCCTGCTGATTATGCTGCTGAGTGTCGACCTGTTGGGCAACGCCGGCACCAGCGCGAGCCCGTCGGCGCCGCGGCCGTTATCTTTGGGCGCTAGCGGTACCGCGCCCCCTCAGGCGCACGACCCGGCGTCCACTGACGCCGCCGCCGCGGCGACCACGACCCCCGTCTTGGTGCCCACGCTGCACGCGAACTATGAAGCCGCCGCCC
>Ga0070730_10001823_pt1 | contig 19958 bp, 20 predicted proteins | sample Coa_R1_3_FD_66447 | JGI IMG/M metagenome (GOLD analysis project Ga0070730, IMG submission 66447) | Surface soil microbial communities from Centralia Pennsylvania, which are recovering from an underground coalmine fire - Coalmine... | ecosystem: Environmental > Terrestrial > Soil > Unclassified ... | reverse complement strand
ATAATGCTGACAAACTGACGGCGAACCGCATTCGCCTACCGGCCAGTTGAATTGTTCTTCGACTCATGTTCACAATTTTGACCCCATCAGGGATGATCTGCATTTGCGCGAAGTCCATCGAACAGGGAACGTTCCTTGGTTGGATATCGGCCAATCGGAGCCGGGCTTTAATCGCTGGACTTTATAGAGTTATCCTGAGGTAAGCACAATTTTGGACAGCATGGAAGGAGCCAGTAAGATGAAGCGCTTGCCGTCGTCCGGAGCAACCGAAACTCTGAATGGTAATGAACTCTATTTTGAAGTTCATGGAACAGGCGAGCCGCTGGTTCTGTTGCACGGTTTCTCTGGTTCGAGTCAAGATTGGAAGACGTCGCTCCATGAATGGGGCGACAATTTTCAACTGATCGCTCCTGACCTGCGAGGCCACGGACACTCGAGCATCCTATTGAAGCCGTTCCGGCATGAAGACGCCGCAGTCGACATGTTTGCCCTGCTGGATCATTTGGGGATCAGGGCCTTCAAGGGACTTGGGATAAGCGGTGGAGGCAACATTTTGCTGCACATGGCCACGCGCCAGCCGGACCGCGTGAAAGCCATGGTGATGGTGAGTGCTACGCCATACTTTCCTGCCCAGGCGCGCACCATTATGCGCCAGTATGCCGGCGGTCTGCCCGAATCAGAGTGGGAGCGCCTGAGGCGCATCCATTGGGGCGGAGATGCACAGATCAAAGCTCTCTTGGCAAGCACCACGTCGTTTGCCGATAGTCACGACGATATGAATTTCACTCCGCCGCGCCTCTCCACGATTCAGGCCCGCACACTCATTGTGCAGGGCGACCGCGATCCTCTGTATCCGGTTGAGATGTCGTTGGAGATGGCGAAAGCGATCCCACAATCAGCTCTTTGGGTGATTCCTAACAGCGGTCATGGCCCAGTTATCGGCGAAAAGTGGCTTGGGTTTGTGAAAGTGGCCATGATGTTTTTGCGCGACTGACGATGATGCCCAAAATTCAGCCAATGCGCCCCGATCTACCCTCGCTGGCGCGCGCGTAGACCGTCCGGATGACGGTTTATTTTTTATACGATTTTGATTTTCTTGATCAGCGTTATCAGTGAAAATCAGCGGCAAAACTTCGGTGTTTCTTTGGCTGAATGCTGAGTTCTGGCGGCTGTGTGCTGCTTAGTTTTCCACATGGGCAACAAACGAGCCTGTCTCCACGTGTCCGGCACGCTGCACTTGCACATAGATGTGGTAATCCCCAGGTTGAGAGAAGCCGTAAGGAAATGAAACTTCGGCTGAGGGTGCCCCGTGATTCATATTCATGTCCGGCCCGGGATTGGGCAGGGTAGCAGGATCTTGCGCCATCGCCATCTCCGCAGCGGCCATGGAGACTGAGCCAGCTGGATGCACATGGGCAAAGACCTGGCCGTCGTCGCGAATAAATGCAGCGTGTCCCGCCATTCCCATGTAGTTCTCGAGGCCGGTGGCTGGAGCGCCGTTCTTATCTTCAATACGAAATCGGAACCAGATGGGCTGTTTGGTTTTTAAGGACGCGGACTCTCTCTCCCAAACCATGCGGTAGCCATCGGAGAGTTGCGACACCTTGTCTCCGGTAGAAAGATCAGCACCTCCGGAATCGTCATTACTCAAAGGTTTAGCGGCAATTGCCGGTAGATCCATCTCGCCTATCTCAGTTTCGGGAAAGCCGGTCTTATGTACGATATCGGCGTAGATGCGATAATGCCCCGCCGGCAGGCCGGGCAGGCCTTCGCTGAACTCCCCAGTCTTGATCTGGTCGGGATGCAGGTGCCAGAAGCTCTTCATGTCGGGCATGCGCACCAGGAAGAGGTGCATCAGATGGCCATGATCGGGAACCAGATCATCGAGCCGCAGGCGGTCCGCTCGCTCCATGCCAAACTGCGTAAGGAAAGCCTTTTCGTTCGGGTTGTCGAGATGCAACTGCAGGGTGCTGCCTGCCTCGAGCGACGGCTGCAGATGGGGGAGCTGATACGACAATTTCGCGTTGGCGCTGGCTTCCGTGCCCCACCATTTATTTGCAAACACCAGCACGCCGATCATGAGGGCTGCCGCAAATCCCATGCTGACCCATCCGCGTTGCCTTTGCGCAGGGGTTGGGTCCTTGTCAGGATCCACTTTCGCATCGCGGTTGGCTGCGCCGACGATGCCGACAAACCCGGAAACCAGCAACAGTCCTAAAACACCCAGCAAAAGACCGAGCGTCTTTTTCATCTTCGCCGAGGTCGTTGAGATGGCGGGCACCGGAACCGCCAGTTCAGCCTTGCCATGTTGTCCATTTACGTTGACCTGCACCTTCCAGGAGCCCCGATCCATAATCCACAAGTGGCCGTTAAAGAGCTGCGGATCGCCGGTGGACCGCTCTGCCGTATCCGGCTTGGGAGCCAATTTGGCTCCCGGACCGACCATGCGCAACGGAAGAATTTCGATCTGCGCAACATCGCTGGACTCGCTACGCACCTGAATCTCAGCGATACCGGGTATCACGGCAGGCGGACGGATCGTGACCAGCAGATGGTACTGGCCGGCATAGCCGTCGTAATAAACATCCGGACTGCCGACGTGCGCCGAAGCCGCCAGCGGCAGCAGCAGAAGAGCGACCAACCAGAGCCGGTTGCGCGTCATGGCCATCAACATCAACATCATCATCCTCTAACGGCGCACCTCGCGCATCCAGTTGCCCCAGGTAATGCCCAGGCGCGTGCTGATAATGGCGGCGAGAAGTGCGATTCCCAAAGTTTTGATGAACTGCAAGGTCGTGGTCTCTATCGGAACAAACATCTGGCGGGCCTCGTATGCCGAAGGTGGCATGGCATAGTAGAAGTAATGCGTGCCAAACATCCAATTGCGGGAGGCATTCGACATGAGGAAGCTGCCAAACGGCCACTGCACGGCCATCAGCACCAGCACAAAGGCCATTCCAGCTACGAGCGAGGCCTGCCACTTGCCCCATGTCTTCATTTTTGGCCAGAGGAAATCCAGGGCGAGGGCGGGGGCCACAAGCAAGACGGGAAAGCCCAGGGGCAGCATATGAGTTACACGCTGGTATACAGGACCAAGCTTCGGCTCGCCGGGAAACAGTGGAACAATCCAGAGCAGCAATATGAAGGAGCCCATGTAGATGCTGGCCATGGTGGTTCTGGCCCAGCGGCGTCCCGAGGCGCGCGCAAGGGCTTCCAGCACCAGCGGCAACGAAATACCGGCTACCATGTACATATAGGCGGAGTGCATGAATATGCGGCTAACGTCGAACAGTTTAATGGTCAAGTCGAGAATGACCAGCAATCCGCCGGAAAGCAGCAGCAACGACTCCAGGTTTTTGCGCAATGTCCCCTGGGCGCGGTTCATCTCGCCCAGAATCAGGATTGCGCCTCCCCAAAGGATGCTGCCAATGCCCAGCGCCAGCAGCATGTGCGGCGGGCTGATGATCTTGACGTCGAGACCGTAAGCGTCGTGCCACCAGTTGTCGAAAGGCGCCGATACCAGCATGGCCGCTCCGCCCCAGGCGCAGATGAAGGCGCCCAGCGGTCCGCGAAACCCGAGAACATTCACAGACGCCTTCTTGGCGGCTTCATCCCGTCCAAACGTGGTGCTGAAAATCAACCAGGAGGAAGAAACGGCGGTAAGGATCGCGCCAAATTGAATCAGCAGATGGGCCGGCGTCCAGAATGTATCGCGGCCAATGGTCTGATGCCAGGAGATGTCCCAGTACAAGCCGCTCATGATGCCGGTGGATGCCGTGATGCAAGACCAGATGTACCAGGGAATGGTTTCGGATTTTGACAGAGTCAATCCGGAAGCCCGTGCCGGGGCATGGGTGGTAACGACGGTGGTGCTCATATCCAACTCCTCAAAACTGGTTCTGAAGCCTGCGCTCAAGCAGGCCCGGGGCCCTGACTTTATGAGGCGTCAAAGGACTGCCGCAGCGTGGCCGCAGACCAATCCCCACTGTTGACAAAACCAATTATATGAGCAAAGCTCGTATTTTGTTACTCGGATTTAGCAGGAGGGGTTGAGCATGTCCCAGCAGGGCCAGATCACTGATTTTACAAGGAGAAAGCCGCGGCAGGTGCGCGCTCTCGATACCGTGGAGATCATCCTGGAGGCCACGGCTCGGATTTTGCAGAAGGAAGGCCCTGCCGCTCTCAACACCAACTACATCGCCGAGCGCGCCGGCATCAGCGTCGGCACGCTTTATCAATATTTCCGTAACAAGGAGGCAATCCTGGTTGCTATGGCCCGGCGCGAGATAGCGACGGACGAGGCCGCAGTGATCAAGGCCGTGTCCGATGGCGCGGAAGGAAGCGACGTTGACCCCGTGCGGCTGGCCATGCGGGCCCTGATCACTGCCTTTGGAAAGCGGCGCATAGCGCGGCGCGTGGCTTTCGAGGCCCTGGTCAGCGAGGGCATGGGAGACGAGCTGGCGACATCGGTGCAAAAAGTCGCGCAGATGGTGGGCGAGAGAAGCGACCGCCTGTTGCCGGCGCAGACTAGGCCGGTGACGCCAACCAACCTCTTCATCATTACCCGCGCGGTGAGCGGGATCATGCGCGCTGCATCCCAAGAGGAATCTCCGTTGCTGGGCACACCTGAATTCGAAGATGAGCTTGTCCATCTGGTGCAGGCATATTTTGCTGCGAGTTTGTGAGCAGGAACAGTATTGGTCGCAAAGGACACAGCGTGGCAAGCCACAACCAAACCCGTTCAACCGCAAAGGACGCGAAGGGCCGCAAAGGAAATTCAACATTTTAACCACCCTTCGCTATGCTCAGTGCAGGCTCCAGCCACGGAGGAACACGGAGAAAAACCAAATGAAGATCACCGCAGAGTTCACAGCGTGGCAGAGCCCGCAATCAAAACTCCACCGCGGATTTCGCGGATGGACGCGGATTCAGAGAACTGAAGCCCCGTCAGGCAGAATTATTGAGCCCAGCACGCAAGCGCTTGGGTAAGTAGAGATTGAGAACCGGAGTCCCGTAAGGACGACAGAATTCATCGTGGCGGGAGAAGAATTTTCGCTGATAGCCGTACAGAGGACACGAGATTAAAGCCAAGAACGCTGTACGGGAACATCAGACAAAACATAGATTGTTCAATTCTCAAGGCAGTCCCGCCCCCGCAACGGCCACCCGCATGACCTCAATGCGGCCTGAGCGTAGCTCCCTTGTGCGCTCCGGCAGGTAGTGCCGGGCGGTACATATATAGAGGTCGCGCCGGTCGACGCCGCCCAACATACAGGCAAAGGAATTGCGCTCCGGCAGCGGAATGTTGTCGGTAATTTCGCCGCCTTGCTTGACGCGGATGATCTTGTTACCGGACGCAGAGGCCACCCACACCGCGCCCTCCTGGTCGAGACAAATTCCGTCGGGTAAAGTTGTTTCATCGAATTGCGCGAAGACTCGCCGATGGGTGAGAGCGCCATCGGGTAAAACATCAAAGGCGGTCAGGCGGTTGCCAAAGGTTTCGGCAATGATGAGTGTCTTTCCGTCGGGCGTGATCACGGCGCCGTTGGGAAACAGGATATCTTCTGCGGCCACTTTGACATCGCCATTCGGATAAACACAAAACAATTGCGTGGGCCGCGGAGTTTCACCCTTGTTCAGATCGCAGCCGAATGTGCCGATGTAGGCGCGTCCCTGGAGGTCGATGACCATATCATTGATCACGTAAGCCGCCACCGAGCTCAGGTCGGCCGCTGTGACCGGCCCTTGTGGGGTCAGCCGCAACAAACGCCGGTCAGCCATCGAGACGACGTGGAGCGCGCCATCTGGAGACCAGCCTAGCCCGGAAGGCAAAGTCGGCAACTCCAGGACCTTAGTCGCTGCGCCTTGAGGGGTGAGCCGCCAAACGATACCAGCGTGCATGTCGGAGAAATAAAGAGCACCGTCGCGCCAGCGCGGGCCTTCGGGAAAAACCAGGTCGTCGAGAAGGGTTGTGGGCGTCATAGGAAGCGACAGCGATTGTATCGTAGAAGCAGGAAATAAATGACACTGGAAGACAAGGTCACTCATGTGAAGTCTTGCCGCTGATTTGCGCAGATGGCCGCTGATAAAACCAACATCGGGCGAGATGAGTTCGATGCGATCTTTGCACTCATCCAATTCGGATTTCCCGGTTTTTATCAGCGCTCATCTGCGTAATCAGCGGCAATAGTATCGTCCCTGATTTTGGCTGAGGCTAGTTCATCTCAACTTTGACCGGGATCTCCAGGGAGCCGAGCCAACCTGTCGTTATGTCTCGAACCCCCAGACGAAGATAGACATCGCCCGCTGGAAGGTCGAGCTCCTGATGCATGGGCCAGCCGGTCTGCAGGAACTCACTATATTTGGCGGGGTGAATGATCCGCTTGAATGTGCGGTCGGAGTAATTCAGGATCTTGCCGTTCGCGTCGTAAGCAATCGCGATAAATTCCAGCGTGGAATGGCGGGCCCCATCCTCCGCCAAATCGGCGTTGACACGGTGCATGTCGGCCAGGAAATCGATCGAATAACGTTTCAGTGGTCCGGTTAGTTGGTGCGTGAGGGACCCACCCGCATCGGCATTCAGCGGCTGGATTTGGACAGCGGACTGCCCAGCGGAACCATCCGCTGCCGGGAGGACCTTGGCCTGGAAAAGGAGCCTGGCGGAACCGGGTGCATTGTGCACCATGCTCGAACCGGCGGCCCAAGTGGAAGCTTTGCTGGAACCGGCTTGCGGCGCGTCCGCGAAATATCCCCGGCGATACGACAGGCGGTATTTGGCGACATTCGCGTCTTTCAAGTTATTCGAACCCGGCAAGTTGTTCGAAGCCAGGAGTTTGATTTCAATTTTGCGAAACTGACCGTCCAATTGTTTGTTCTCAGGCGAATAGGCCAAAGTGTAATAGTTGGAGCCGTCTGCAATCGCCGATGCGAAGGCTTTCTTGAAGGCATTATCTTCGTAAAAAGCTACGCCGCCGGATTCCTCGGCGATCTGCCGCATGGTTCCGTGTTCTGCCGCGGTCTGCCGTACGAACTGCCCGGTCGAAGCAGAAGGGATGCTTCTTCCTTGTGAACCGATCGTCCCATTGGCTGAAGGCATATGCCCCATGCCCCCCATCTCGAGATGGCCTACGGTGAGTACTTCGGGAACGGGCGTGTCTGCGGGAGTGGTCGTAAATGTGGGATTGGGTATCAGGCCGCGCGCATCCACCGGATAAACCGCGATGCGGTCGGCAGCCAGCAAATCATCCACTTGCTGCAGTTGTTGCCGGTAGTCGCGTTGCGTCCAGAAAGGATTGTTCGACCCTGGGTTGGGAGACAAGTCAATCGGGAACGAGCCGGAGATCCAGATCAGGTTTTTGCGTCCGGGAAAGCCGTCCAGCGAGTGCGCCAATTGCCTCAGCGCATCCAGGGTGATCTGCACCCGGATATCGGTTTGAAAGGTCATGACGTCGGCCTTAAACCTCGAGAGGCTGTCGGCGGACGCGCTTGGATCCAGCGAGGAGTCGAAGCTGGAGTCGATCATGTTGTTGTTGTCGTCGAGCAGGATGGATTGACTGACTGCATTTTTAGGATCGCTCAAGACAGCCAGCAACGACGATACGTCGGCGGTAAATCCCTGGACGAACCTCAGCCTGGAAGCCAGGGTGAAGATGGCGATACGAGTGCCCGGGGGGATTTTTTTCAGATATTCAATCATCTGCAGGCGAACGTAAGTCTGGTTTTCCATGGGCGTGTTCAGCGCATCCAGTAAAAGGATGTTGGCGGAGGCGCCTATTGTGGAATCAGGAAAATTGCTATAGGTCGCTGGAGGCAGCGACGGTCTCCGGATTTCCGCAGCTTCATCTGACGTATGCTCTTCAAAAACCTTGACGGCCTGCTCCCGTCCGCCCTCCAGTACATGAAACGCATCCTTTGGCAACCCCTTGACCGGCTGGCCATTGTGCGTCACCACTACATCCACCAGGACCAGATTGGATGTGCTCTTAAACGAAGGCGCGGCGGCCTGAGAGGCTTGGCCATTGCTCCCAGACGGAGCATTCGCCGATTGGGAAGAGGGAACATTTTGGGCGAACACCGTGGCGACAAATAAAACGAGGTTCCCGACGATAAACGCCGGTAGCAGATGTGAGCGTTTCATGCAGCCTCCTTGCACTTCGCTGCTGACTTGGATCAATTTAGGATCAGGATAATACATATTCGGGGCCCTGCCCAAAAACCTAGAGCCAAACTTTGAGAGTGAACTTTTGTTCACACCTCGGGCGTGTCTTATAGCAGAATGTGTATACCTGACAAATCATGGAAACAACTAGCACGGCAAGACGTCCGCTAAAGACACGGCAGAAGGAGTGGGCCAAGGCCATCGCCCATTTCCTGGTACGGCAGCGAGTTCATCCGAATGTTATCTCGGTGATGAGCATCATCTTTGCCGCGCTGGCGGGCGTGGCGTTTTCTACTTCCAGTTACAGCACTGCTGCTCACCGTGTGCTTCTATTGCTGGTGGCCGCCGCCGGAATTCAACTGCGCCTGCTCTGCAACATGCTGGACGGCATGGTAGCTGTTGAAGGCGGCATGCAGACCAAGTCGGGCGAGATATTCAATGATCTTCCCGACCGCATTTCCGACGCGTTGATCCTGGTTCCCGTGGGCTACGCTCTACCGGGTTGGTCTTATGGTCCGGCTTTGGGGTGGTGCGCCGCGCTGTTGGCCATCTTTACTGCCTATGTGCGCCTGTTGGGAGGCGCGGCCGGTTTGACGCAAAGCTTTATGGGGCCGATGGCGAAACCGCATCGCATGGCCACGCTTACGGCTGCCTGCCTGCTCTCGGTGGTAGAACTAAAAATTCTTCCAGCGGGCACTCTGCTCTGGATCGCACTGATCGTGATCAATGTGGGCTGCGTGGTCACCATCTGGAGGAGGACGGCGCACATCCTGCACGGATTGGAAGTCCGTTGATTCGGGATTGGCTCGCTAGCTTGATTGCCGCCTTTGCCCGTGGACTGACGGGCGCAACGGTGCAGTGGGTGAACTGCCGGCCAGCGGTCGGCCAGCGAATTTATTTTGCCAATCACACCAGTCATCTGGATTTCGTCGTCCTGTGGTCGGTGTTGCCTCCGGATTTGCGAAGGCTGGTCCGCCCGGTGGCTGCCAAAGACTACTGGAGTTCAGGGTTACGCAAGGAGCTGGCGGTCAACGTCTTCCATGCTGTGCTGATCGAGCGCCGTGCGCATTCAGCTACTGTTAAAGCCGCCGGCCAGCATGAGCCAGTCCAGCATCCAGCCGGACACGCGCTCCTTGCGCAGCAATCGGTGATAGAACGAACTTCGACCGAGCGAGCGCCTGTGGAGCACAGCTTGATCGAGCATGCCATGGACGATCTGCTGAATGCTTTGGGCGAGAAGAACTCACTTATCATTTTCCCCGAGGGCACGCGCGGAAACGGCGAAGTCATAGCGCCCTTCAAGAGCGGGATTTATCATCTGTGGCGGCATCGGCCGGACGTGGAGTTTGTTCCCGTCTATCTCGCCAACCTGAACCGGGTCCTGCCCAAAGGAGAGTTTTTGCCCGTCCCCATCATCAGCCGCGTGATTTTTGGCCCGCCTTTACAGTTGGAGCAGCATGAGAGCAAGGAGTCGTTTATCCATAAAGCCCATCAGGCCGTTTGCACGCTCGGAGAATTATGATCGCCAAACTCGATCACCAGATGCTTTGGATCTTTGCCGCATTGCTGGTTCTGCTGCTGATTTCCAGCGTCATTGGTTTTATTCTTTCACGCACCGCCAGGTCGGAAGGCGGCAAGGCGACTATTAAAAACCTGAATGCGCGCATCATTGCATGGTGGAAGATGAGCGGCATCTTTGCCCTCACCTTGCTGATGGGGCCGCACGGCTCGATTCTGTTGTTTGCGCTGATCTCCTTTCTGGCCCTGCGTGAATATATGACGCTGATCCGCACCAGCCGCGCCGACCACAACACTTTGTTCTGGTCGTTTTTCGTGATCACGCCGCTCCAATACTGGCTCCTCTATATTTCCTGGTATGGGCTATTTGTCGCCCTGGTTCCCGTCTATGTTTTTCTGTTTATTCCCGCGCGACTGGTGCTGGAAGGCGACACCACGGGCTTTCTGGACCGCGCCGCCAGGATCCATTGGGGATTGATGATCTGCGTATATTGCATCAGCTATGCTCCGGCGCTGCTGATCCTCGACATACCGGGGCACCGCCAGGACCCCAAGTTGTTGCTGTTCCTGGTGATCGTGGTGCAGTTGAGCGACGTCTTTCAATATGTTTGGGGCAAGCTGTTGGGCAAGAGAAAGATCGCCCCGCATGTCTCGCCCAACAAGACCTGGGAGGGTTTCGTAGGCGGGATTTTGTGCGCCACAGCGGTAGGAGGCGGACTATGGTGGATGACACCCTTCTCTCGTGGGCAGGCCCTTGCTATGTCACTGCTGCTCACCCTGCTGGGCTTTGCCGGAGGATTGGTCATGTCCGCAATCAAGCGTGACCGGAGCGTAAAGGATTTCGGGAACACCATTGAAGGACATGGCGGCATTCTCGACCGTATGGATTCAGTGTGTTTTTCTGCGCCTATATTTTTTCATTTGACACGGTATTTTTTTACGTAGGTAGTTAGCCATTCGTAATTAGCCTTTAGCCCAATTCGCTACGGCATTCCGAACGTAACTTGGGAATGCTCAATTCTCGTTGCTATCGGGGGAGCTTTCATTTAGTTTTCTTTAAAAACATTCGGAGTAATTTCATGCGACATTTTTTGCTTGTTCTCCTTCTTGCGTCGAGTTGTGTTTCCGTCCGGGCGCAGGCCCCGGATTGTGCGTCTATGATGCAGCAAGCGCTGGAGACCACCGAGTTCAACCAGTCGATTGACGACATGATGGAGATGATGAATTCAGAAGAATTCATGCGGCAGGCGATGGGAGGGAAGGGCGACATTGAGGTCATGAACGTCGTCCGACCCATCCTGCGGAAGCATTTCGATGGGCCGTCCATGAAAAAAGAGCTGCGAGACCGCATGACTACCCATTGCAACCCGCAGCAGATGACGCTTGTCCTGCAGGAGTTGCAGTCGCCTGTTGTTGCGCAGATGATACGTCTGGACGCTGAGGCCAGGACCCCGGAGGGAAAACAAAAACTGCAAAGATACGCACGGGCCATGCAGGTAGCGCCGCCGAGTGAGACCAGGCTTTCTATGATTCAAGCATTCGATGAGCAGGCCGGCGTTACTGCCTTTGCCATGGATTCGATGATTGCCGCTACGCGCGGAATGATGGCGGGTGCGGGTGCTCCACCCGAGGTGCTCTCTCAGTTCGACACGCATCGGGCAGAGATCAAGGCGCGGATTCAAAACAGCATCTTGCTGGCCCTTTCCAGCGCCTATCGCAACGTCGGTCGCGCTGATCTGGAAGCTTTCGCCAAGGAATTGAGCACACCGCCATTAAAGGGATTTTATGACCAGGCAAGAAAGGCGTTTGTAGGGATGACCGAAGCTCGTTGCACCGCCATCGGGAAGGAGTTGAAAGTTACGATGGAGGCGAGGCAGAAATAGACAGGCACTCTAATAGACAGTCGCTCTATAGTTATTTCAGAGTTGGTGTAGCCCTTTATCAGGAGAGCACAGGTGCTAAGCGTCCTTGGTTTAAGAAGCTATTTCCTGGGGCTTGATTTTAGGACGATGGTCTTTGCTTTTGCCATCAACTGCGTGTTTCCTTAACAACCAGGGACTTCAGGGCAGCCATGCAACCATTCAAGAGGGTGATGGCTGCAAAAATCCACAACACTTTGTCATGCGACCTGAACCCCACCCACACCAGCACCAACCCTATTGCAAAAAACGCGAGCGAGATGATCTTGTAGAACCGTGGCGACGGCGATGGTCGGCGTTGGTCCGGAGCTGAAGTACTCATAAAGCGCTTCACATTTTGCAGAATTGGTAATTTTGTCTGGGACCTAAAGGCTAACCCACGGCAAGCTTAAAGGCGGCAAGCGACGCTGCTCCCAAGTGGCCCGTGACTGTCGCCTTAACGTAGTTGCGGTTGGTGGGATAGACTGAAAATAGCGACATCGCATCCCCGAGCAGTGTTCCCTGGTAGTGAATATTGCCGATCTGCGCGTCATACCTGCCGCCTGCGCCTGCGACCCAGTCAGTCTTCAGCGTCGGCATGTTTTGAATGGCAGTGTCGAGGTCGGCTACCGTGGCGAAGATCGCTACCTGTGTAGGGTGCGCTGTCAGAAGTCCCAGAGCCCTGTTGGCGTAAATACCCTCGTATGTATGCCGAGCATAAGCGTGCTGGCGTCCGGTTGCCGGGTCTGCTGTCGCGTAATTTGCTTCGACATATTCCGCGTAGCCACCGTCGTCATCCTCATCTTCACCGTAGTTGTCATCGTCGTGATAATCGTCGTCCGCGTAATATTCTTCCAGTCCTTCGGCAATCTCAGCACTCAATTTGCGCTGCAGGACTGCGGGCGCATTCATTCCCGAAAAAATCGGAACGCTGCCGGCAAACGGCCTGTGCTGAATCGAGGCTGCACTGGTTTTCATCATACCGGGACGATAAACAGGCGGCGCGGTGACACGCACATTGGGACCAACTGCTCCAGCCGCTTTCAATTGCATGATTTTCGGCTGGGATGGCCGGTAGACCGGGGGAGCGCCATGCTGACCAAGGCCGGAAGCCACCGCTGGCTTCAGTTGCATGATCTTCGGCGCCTCCGGCCGATAAACGGGCGGTGTCTTGGGAGTCGCAGGACGAGCTTGGACCGTGGGCTTCACGCTGAACGGGTTATACGCGAGAGGAGCGCCGGCTTTAGCGGCTGATCCGGATTGATTCCCGCCCGGCAGTTTTGCAAGAGGCAATTTTCCGTCTGGAATCATGAGGCCATGCCTTTTGCCGGAACGCTCGCATCACAAGCTTTCATTGCTTCTCTCCACACAATGGATTGTCCTAGGACTTGCATTTTTGGCGTTCAGGTGTCCAGATAGCATACACCCAACCATCTCTGTTCGTGCCTATTTTTCGTTTTGAATAATTCCAGGTGATATTCTAGCCAGCCAAAGGAGCACTGAGTGATGGAATCCTCCCGTCGTAGTTTTCTTCAGAATGCCGGAGTTGCCGCCACGTTAACGCTAGCCCGCCCGGGCGCTGCCCTGGCTGCCCAAAGCGATGACCAGCCGAAAGGGAAGCTGCCGGAGCCTATCGCGCGCCTGAAGTCGCGTCGCGCGGAGGCCAGCCCCATCACCACGGAGGAGCGGGCGCAGCGATTGGAGCGGGCGCGGCACCTGATGGCGGAAAATCAGCTGGATGCCATCATGCTGACCGGTGGCACCTCGCTTATTTATTTCACCAACATCCGCTGGTTTATGAGCGAGCGGCTGTTTGCCATGATTTTGCCGGTCAAGGGCAAGCCTTTCTACGTTTGCCCGGCCTTTGAAGAAGATCGCGCCAAAGAACAGATTGCCGGAGGGCCGGGCGGGACCAATCCGGAGGTCCGTCTGTGGCAAGAGGACGAAAGCCCCTATCAGAGAATCGCCGAAGGACTCAAAGACCGGGGGATTGCCAGTGGAACGCTGGGAATGGAAGAGACGGTGCGCTTCGTTTTTTCCGACGGAGTCGGCAAAGTAGCGCCTGCACTGAAGGCGGCGAGCGCCACCCCGGTTACTGCAGGCTGTCGCATGATTAAGAGCAAGCATGAGCTGCAGCTTATGACCCTGGCCAACCAGGTGACGCTGGCGGCTTATGAAGCCGCCTATCTCTCCTTGAAAGAGGGTATGACGCAGCACGATTTTGCCGGACTGGTGGAGGCGGCCCATTCTCAACTCGGGTTTCATGGCAGCGCCGGGGTGCAGGTGGGCGAGAATTCGGCGCTGCCCCACGGCTCGGCCAAACCTCAAGTGGTTCGCGAAGGGACCATTCTGCTGATTGATGGCGGCTGCACCGCAGAGGGCTACGAATCGGATATCAGCCGCACCTTTGTTTTGGGCAAGCCCTCGGAGCAGACCAAAGACAAGATGAAAAAAGTCTTCGACATCGTGCATCGCGCGCAGGCGGCAGCATTGGCCGCGGCCAAGCCCGGCGTGCAGTGCCAGGCGGTGGACGCCGCGGCGCGCAAGGTAATTACCGACGCCGGCTATGGCCCCGACTACAAGCATTTTACCCATCGCGTAGGACATGGCATCGGCATGGATGGCCACGAATGGCCCTACCTTGTGCGGGGCAACACCTTGCCGCTGGCCCCGAATATGACTTTCAGCGATGAGCCGGGCATCTATATCCGCGGAGAATTTGGCGTGCGCCTCGAAGACGATATGCACATCACCGAAAACGGCGCGGAGTTGTTTACGCCGCAAAGCTTGTCGTTAGAGGAGCCATTTGGGAAAAACAGATAGAGATTGCCAAAATTGCCATAATTATCAAGATCGCGATCGCCATCGTTATTGAGAATTACAAAATTATGGCAATTGCTTCTGCCTCATTCACTTCAATGCATTGTTCAAGAACGCGCCGATATCTTTTCTCAGCGTGGAGAGCGATTCATCCTGGATGTACATCATGTGTCCAGCGGGGTAATATCCCAGGCTGATGCGGCTGTGCTGGGCTGTATCCAGACCCATGTGGTTGAGCGTGTATTGAGTCGCGAAGTATGGAGTGGCGAGATCGTAGAATCCCGAAGCGACAAACAGTTTCATAAACGGATTCTTCTCAAACGCGTCACTGAGCGCCTGGGCCGTGTCCGGGAAACCCTGGTTGGCCTGGCCCCAATCCCATTCTCTGAAGTCAAACCCGCCGCCCAAGATGTAGTACTCCAGATCAGACTTATAGCCCAACTCGGTGCGTACATACTGATTGAACATGGCCGTATAAGGCGGCCGGATTGCGGTCATGCTCGGGTCGAAGCTGGTGGTCTCGCCGATCACTTGCCGATCGGTGCCGGTGAAGCGGCTGTCGAGTCGTCCAACGGTTTGCTTTTGGTCGCGCAGCAACTCCTTGGTAAGGTGCGGCTCGTCAATGCGAAGGTTGGCCTGATCGATGTAGGTCTTGCGGAGGCCGGTGTATCGCGCCAACCGGTCAATGACTGCGTTGCGCTCTTCGGAGGTGAGCCGATCTCCTTTGGCCAGGGCTTCTGCGTATCCAGTGGAGGCCCATTGCTCAACTTCACGGCGTAGCTTATCGAAATCCTGCTGCAGGTCGGGGCTGACTTTTTTGTGGTACCAGGCAGTGGTAGCGAACGAAGGCAGAAAAAGAACATACGGAAGGTCGTTGCCTGGCCCCGGCTCCAGGGTCTGGAAGTTCAACACGCTGGAGATGAGCATGATGCCGTTGAACGCGATGCCATGCTCAAACAGATATCCGGAAAGTCCGGCGGCCCGCGTGGTGCCGTAGCTTTCACCCACCAGGAAAAGCGGTGACGACCAGCGTTCAAAGCGGCCCAGGTAGAGACGGATGAATTCGCCCACGGACTGGACGTCCTCGCGCACTCCCAGGAATTTTCGTTTCAAGCTGGCTTTGGCGGCGCGGCTGTAGCCGGTGCCCACCGGGTCGATGAAAACCAGGTCGGTCTGGTCAAGCCAGGTAAATTCATTGTCTACCAATTGATAGGGAGGCGCGGGCATCATGCCGTCCGGCTGCATTCTGACTCGCTTGGGCCCAATGGCGCCCAGATGCAGCCAGACCGAAGCAGAGCCCGGCCCGCCATTGAACGAGAACGTTAACGGACGTTTTCCCGCAGACTGGCCCTCCAGGGTGTAGGCGATGAAAAAGATATGGGCCTCAACTTCGTCATCGGTGTTGCGGATGGGCATCATCCCGGTCGTGGCCGTATAGCGCAAGGACTTGCCTCCCATGTGGATCTCGTGATGAGTCACGATCGGCGGCTGGTCCAGCGGGTCTTTTTTGTCACCAGTCTTTTCATCAGCCGCAGTCCTGGTTGGCGTGGATGAAGGTGTCGGATTTGCCGGTTGAGCAGTGGCCGAACCCAAGGACAAGGCGAACAGGATAAAGAGTGGCAATACAGAGCGGTTTACTATCATCAGGATTTAGACCTCGGCAGGTGCAAAATGGTAGAGGAAAATAAAGATAATTGAAATTCTTTGCCGTGTCGCCAATCGGGAGATCACTCTAAGAATCAGTGAGTGTAGCTGGAGAGATGGGAAAGGCCAGATTCAGCGTATGACCGCTGTTCTCATGCATCGGCATGGTCGGTTCAGGCGTGGCACGGTGCCTTCTGAGCATGAAAGTGGCGATTACCATGAACAGCAGTATCATGAGCATCCACAGGACAAAGGTGCTGCCCATGTTATTGCTCCTGGAATTGGGACGCCGCTGCCTCATCGTAGGTTAGATGCAAAAGAATATTGTGGCCACGGCCACTGCCAATATAATTGTCATTGGAGAACCTATGTCCACATTCGCCCCGGCGCTCGCTCAACTGGCAATTGACTGTGAATCTGAAGGTCTTACTGTAAAGAACAGTGAAAAGATTGCGGTGGAGCTGGCTAAGTTCTTTAACGTGCAGCAGGACGAGATCGGCATTTTGCGCCTCGACAAAGAAAGCCTGCTCTTTGTCCATCCGGCCCAACTTCACAACGTCGGCAGGATTCCTCTCAACAGCTCCACCTCGCTGGCGGTCCGCACCGCCAATACCAAGCGTCCGGATGTCGTCAACAGCTTTGCCCGCACACGCCATGCCAGCTTTTTTGAAATGGTTGACGTGGGCAGCAAGTCCAAAGAAGCCGGCAGGAAAGCCACGAAAGAAGAGCAGGTCATTCAAAAAATTATGTCGGTGCCCGTGGTTTCCATGGGCAATGTTTTGGGTGTCATCCAGGTCTGCCGCAAAGGCGCCACGGCCCCGGCTGCTGGTCTTGATTTTTCTCCAGCCGACCTGCAGAAGCTGGTGAGTATCGCTTCGGCCCTGGCCAGGTGCTTCATCAAGTAGAGCTGAGTCCATGTTGCTCTCATCTGGAGCTCAACGCTGATTACAAAATTGGAAAAGAAACAAGAAGGCTGCGGATTTGAATCCGCAGCCTCGTAACGCATTCGTATTAAGTTCAGTGTGTCGGTACGACTAAGTCCCGATCGAGCCGGACTTCAAGCTGAGTGTCTTTACTCAACTTGACGTCTCTGCCTTTGAACAGTAATCCAGTACTTGTCCCAAGGCCGGCGCCGACTGCGGCGCCAACTGCAGCGCCTTTGCCTCCGCCCAGAGCGGCCCCGCTGACTGCCCCAATGCCGGCTCCGATGGCCGCATCCGTGATTACTTTTCTTGTATTCGGGCCTTTGCGAGTGACTTCGCCCTCATTTTCGGTGGACTTTACCGACGGATCCCCAGGAACTCCGGTTACCGTCCCGATCAATGGCACCCATCCTTTGCGGGTCTCAATTTCATCCAGGGCGATCTGAATATGGGCCCCGGTATAACCCCGGTCAAAGCTGCCGACGTGTCCCTTGACGGTACGGCCTTTGGGAATGATCGCTCCGCTGGGAGTGACCAGGTCTTCCCGAAGCTCAGCCTTGAAATGTTTCCCTTGGTCCATCTTACTGGTGTCCAGGGTGTCTTTGAGTTTGATGATGAAGCGTGTGCCCTCGGGAATGGCGTTGGATGGGGCGCCCAGAACTTGACTGGGGTTAGAGGTCGTTCTGTCCTGAGACGCGGGGTTTGACTGCCCGTTCCGGTCGTCCTTAGGGCGCGTCTTCAGCACCGGATTGTCTTGACTGTTCGAATTTCCATTTTCCTGTGCTGCCGCGCCAAGAGCCAGCGCCAACACTAAGGCACAAAAACAGGCCTTCCAGGTTGCCTTCATCATTGGGTCTACCTCAATTGAAAATGCTTGCCCATTCTGATGCGGTCAGCAAGCAGAAAAGCTGCCTGCAGGAGCTGATTTTTTTTGGCGGGCACTCGCTTAATATTATTTATGATTGCAAATTACTAAGGTAACTCTTAAAGTACTAGCTTTTCAGCTACTTACAGCATCATACTTAGCCTAGGGTGGAGATATGAAAAACTGGTTTTTACCTGTACTTGTGTTGGGCTTGAGCGGCGTCGGTCTTCTATTTGCCACGGAAAAAGGCCGGGAACGGGTCTTGGGCTTTTTTGATCGTGTGGTTAACAGCGAAGACCCATTAGAAATTTTTAATCAGGCATTCGAAGAGCAATTAGATAATATCCAACACACTCTCGATCGTCTTTCGCAAGCGCTTGAGGGACCGCAGCTTAGGAATTAAGCAATTGGCGAGTAGCAATTAGCCAAATAAGTCCGGTTAATTCACGGCTTTCTTACCTTCTTTGCAAGAGTCGATCTGGTTTATTTCCTCACCCCGCGATCTGGTTGATTTTCTCGGCCATTCTCACGTCCCGTGGCGTTACTCCTCCTGAATCGTGAGACACCAAGGCCATCGTCACTTTGTTATAGCGGATATCAATGTCTGGATGGTGGTTTGCCTGCTCTGCGGCATCGGCGGTCTTGTTAACAAACTGCATCGCAGCCTTGAAGTCAGGGAACTCGAAGATGCGTTGGATGGCGACTCCGTTTCGCTGCCATCCCGGCAAAGAACCCAGCGCCTTTTGAATTTCTGAATCGGTCAGGACAGCCACAGCTCACCTCAAAGTATAAAATTGTTTCCGATGATCAAGATCAGCATTCTGCTTGTGATCGCAGTGTTCATTTTACTGCGCTTGAGAAGACCGGGACCGGACCAATGAAATTTTCTTTAAGTATTCAATCTTCGTCCACTTGCTCATAATCTTCTGGACGTCACGGTCACAGACGAAATCGCCCGCATCCGCCTCTTTGATGGCTTTCTTGATTTCCTGGGTATGCCATTCGTTGAGTGCAATATATTGGCGGATTGCTTCAGCAGCAAGAAACGATTTACTGCGCCGGGTCGATCGGGCGAGTTTTTCCAGCCGTTTATTCAAGTCCTCATCGAGTCGAAGAGTTAAGATGCTGGAATTCATGAATGTTTATGATACACATTAATTGCCACGCTGAAACTTGCTGGATAGGTCAACGCCAGAACTCCCGGTCATTCATTGTACAAAGAGCCCAATGAAACTTTCTTTCACCAGCCCAGAGATCACCACCCCCGCCTTTCTCGTTGACCACGCCATCGTGCAGCGGAACTGCGACGTGATGCGGGAGAAGGCGCGGCATTCGGGCGTAGCCTTCCGCCCGCATGTAAAGACCCACAAGACAATTGAGATTGCGCGCATGCAGGGCGGGGGGCTACCCGGTCCCATTACCGTCTCAACTTTGGCGGAAGCCGAATTCTTTGCCCGGCATGGGTTTGGTGACATCACGTATGCCGTTCCGATCAGTCCGGCTAAGCTGGAGCGTGCGGCCAAGCTGGCTCGCCAGATCAGGCGGCTGAATTTGCTTCTGGATAGTTTTGAAACTCTTGATGCACTGCAGAATTTTCATGCCACCCACGGAGTTGCATTTGATGTTTTCCTGAAAGTCGATTGCGGCTACCACCGCGCAGGGGTGGACCCGGATTCCCCCGAGAGCGTGCGGCTGGCGGATACTATGGCGAATTCCGCAGCCGTACGCTTTCATGGCCTGCTGACCCATGCCGGGCACTCGTACAACTCCCGAAATCCGGAAGAGATTCGCAAGGCTGCTGCCCAGGAAACAGCATCTTTGACCCGTCTTCGCGCGCGCATCGCGCGGAAAGGAGCGGATTCGCTCGTACGTAGCATCGGCTCCACTCCCACAACTTCTGTTGTCGAGGAATTCAGAGATACCGATGAAGTGCGGCCTGGGAACTATGTTTTCTATGACGTTTTTCAGGCGGGAATCGGCGCCTGCACTTTGTCACAATGCGCGGTTTCTGTTCTGGCGACGGTGATCGGCAGCTACCCGCAGCACAAACATCTTCTTGTTGATGCCGGCGCACTGGCTCTGTCTAAAGATCCGGGACCAGACCATGTTGATCGAGAGTGTGGATTCGGATT
>Ga0070730_10001822_pt1 | contig 19962 bp, 16 predicted proteins | sample Coa_R1_3_FD_66447 | JGI IMG/M metagenome (GOLD analysis project Ga0070730, IMG submission 66447) | Surface soil microbial communities from Centralia Pennsylvania, which are recovering from an underground coalmine fire - Coalmine... | ecosystem: Environmental > Terrestrial > Soil > Unclassified ... | reverse complement strand
TGGCCGCAGGGCGAGAAACGGCCTTTCAAGTTCGCCGATGGCGGTGTTGTCTCCCTGCTCTGCAACGTACATCCGGAGATGTCCGGCTACATCATTGTTTCACCAACGCCCTATTTCTCTGAGACTGGCGCGGACGGAGCTTACACGCTCGCTAATGTACCCGACGGTGACTACACCATCACCGTGTGGCATGAAGGCAAGAAAATCCAGTCGAAGAAAATCAGCGTAAAAGGTGATACGACTGCCGACTTCACGCTGCAATAACTGAAACGGCCAGGATGTCCACGGGCCGTCCTGGTCCTCTTTACCCATTACGAATAGTCGAGCGAACGGATTCATCATGCAAAAGCGCTACATAAACAAAACGGTAGACAGGGAGTGGCTCAACACCAACTTTCCCTGCATGATGGCCTGTCCGGCCCATACGAATGCCGGGCGCTACGTCTCCCTGATCGCCGATGGACGATTTGAGGAAGCCTACCGGTTTGCGCGCGACCCCAATCCTTTGGCCAGCATTTGCGGACGAGTGTGCGCACACCCCTGCGAAACTGCGTGCCGTCGCGGCGAGATTGACGGTCCAATCCAGATTCGCGCGCTCAAGCGCTTCCTGACGGAGCGCTATGGACCCGAATCAAAGAATTTCAAACCATACCCCATACCAGCGCAGGCCAGGCGGGAGCACAAGGTCGCCATCGTAGGCGCCGGCCCCGTGGGTCTTTCGGCGGCGCACGACCTCGCGCTGATGGGGTATTCGGTCACCATCTTCGAAGCTGCCGCCGTTCCCGGAGGCATGCTTTATCTCGGAATTCCCGAGTACCGGCTGCCGCGCGACGTTGTGGAAGCGCAGGTGAGAGAGATTCTGAACATGGGCGATGTAACGCTCAAACTGAATCAGCGCGCGGGAAAGGACTTTTCCATCACCGGCTTGCGGGCGCAGGGCTTCGATGCGGTCGTAATTGCGGTGGGCGCCCATCGCAGCCGTGATCTTTCCATTCCCGGCGTCGACCTCGACGGTGTGCATAAGGGAATCGATTTTCTGCTGAACGTGAACCTGGGCTACAAGTTCACGATCGGAAAGAAAGTGGTTGTGATTGGCGGCGGCAACGTCGCCATGGACGTGGCCCGCTCCGCCGCGCGCGAGGTGGTGCGCCAGCACGAAATACAAACCGAGGACTGGACCAAAAATCTAAACGCGGTCGCGGCCCACGAGATGGTGGATATCTCGCTCTCCGCGCTGCGTCTTGGCGCCAGCGAAGTCCATCTTGTCTGCATTGAGCGCCGGGATGAAATGCCGGCGGCGATGGAAGAGATCGAGGAAGCCGAAACCGAAGGCATCACCATCCATGCCGGGCTTGGCCCGAAACGCGTTGCCGGAAGCAACGGACGTGTTGCCGGTTTGGAAACCCTCCGCACGAGCCGGGTTTTTGATGAAAGCGGGAGATTCAATCCCGAGTTCGCGCCGGGTACTGAGTCGCTGCTGGAATGCGACACGGTCATTCTGGCCATCGGTCAGTCAGCCAATCTGGATTTTCTTGGTGAAGATACCGGAGTCAAAGTTTCGAAACGGGGGCTGATTGAGGTCGACCGCAGCAACCTGATGACGTCTGTTCCCGGGATTTTCGCGGGCGGCGATTGCGTTTTTGGTCCGCGGCTGATTATCGACAGCGTGGCCGATGGAAAGCGGGCCGCGGTGGGCGTTGATGAATTCCTTTCCGGGCAAAAGCACGCCGATCCCGTCATTGAAATTGAGGTCCTCGACCGGCACCAGATGATTACCAACTATATGGAGGTCCTGCGGCAATCCGTTCCCATGTTGCCGCTGGAGCGCCGCACCGGCATGACCGAAGTCGAGACCGGCTTTGACGAGCAGAGCGCGATGCTCGAGGCACAGCGCTGTCTGAGGTGCTGGATCAACACGGTTTTCGAAGGCACGGAGGTCGATGGCACCGAGTGCATCCTGTGCGGAGGCTGCGTGGATGTGTGCCCCGAACAGTGTCTTGAACTCATTCCATTGAGCAACCTCGAGTTTCCCGAACCTGTTCTGACCCAACTCGAAGCGAACCCGGGGATGTACGAAGCCGAGTTGCGCGGCGTCAACGCCAGCGAGCTCGGTTCAGGGCAGACCGCCGGTTCGGTGATGGTGAAGGACGAGACACGGTGCATTCGCTGCGGGCTGTGCGCTTTGCGATGCCCGGTTAACGAAATCACGATGGAAGCTTTTCATTTCAAATCAGCCGAACCAACCGGCTTGATTCCCATTCAGTCATTCGACGTAAGGAGCGCAACATGAGCGATGTGAAGACGGAAACCCTGGATCATCAAGCGCAGCCAGGAGCTTCCGCAGCGAGGGAAGGCAGTTGCGCGGATTGTTCGCGGCGGGATTTTTTCACCAGACTGGGAGTCGGCTCGCTGATCGTGGCCGGCGCGGGTGCGGGGCTGTTTGCCTGGGAGTTCTTCTCACCCAACGTCCTGTTCGAGGCCTCGCCTGTGGTCAAGGCAGGCAAGCCCGACCAGTTTCCGCCCGACTCCGTCACGCTGGATCCGCAAAGCGGCATTTATTTAGTGAACAGCGCCAAAGGCTACTACGCGCTGGGCGCGGTCTGCACGCATCTGGGATGCCTTACCGCGTGGAAACCGGAGCTGGAGCTGATCGCCTGCCCGTGTCACGGCAGCCGATTCAACCGCGATGGGATCAAGGTCGCCGGACCGGCGCCCGATCCGCTTCCCCGGTTCAAATTATGGCTGGCCGAGGACGGATATTTGATGGTGGATCGCTCCCTGATGTTAAAAACCGCGGAGTATGTGAAGGCATAAACCATGGCGACGGCATTCAAGAACGAAATGGAACGAATCAAGGGCTCCGAGGTATGGCGCTCCATATTCCGCAGCGGCAGCGGCGCAAGCAACCTGCATCGCGCGCAGGCGGTGCAGCAGAACCTGCTCCTGCACCTTTTCTCGGTAAAAATTCGCTCTCGGGCTTTGGAGTTCAAACCGACCTGGTATCTGGGCGCGCTGACCCTTAGCACATTCTTCATCCTGGTGGTCACCGGCATTCTCCTCATGTTCTATTACCACCCGTCGGTTCCCCAGGCATACGCTGACATGAAGGACCTCCAGTTTGTGGTGGCCTCGGGAGTTTTTCTGCGGAACCTGCATCGCTGGTCCGCCCACGTCATGGTGTTTCTGGTGTTTGCACACATGTTCAAGGTGTTCTACCGTGGCGCCTACCGGCCTCCGAGGCAGTTCAACTGGATCATCGGCGTCTTTCTTCTACTGGTCACGCTGCTGCTGAGCTACACCGGATACCTGCTGCCCTGGGACCAACTGGCGTACTGGGCGGTGACCGTGGGTTCCAACATCGCCAAAGCCGTGCCTTTGGCGGGAGACAAGATGCGCTTTCTGCTGCTGGGCGGCAATGAAGTCAACGCCAACGCCTTGCTGCGCTTCTATGTGCTCCATTGCATGATCCTGCCGCTGGCGGCCGTGGCGCTGGTGGGAATTCATTTCTGGCGCATCCGCAAAGATGGCGGCCTGTACGTTCCGGAGAAGAAAGAATCGTGACCGAACAACCCAAACAACAGACAGAGTTGCAATCGGACGTGAGGAAGAACCCGCGCCGCATTGCTTTCATTACCCGGCGAAGCTCGCCGCAGGTCCACCCTCAGGATGATGAAAGGGTCATGACCTATCCCGCGGCCCTGTCCCGGTTCATCATCGCTCTCGAGGTCGTATTTCTGGCTTTGGTGTGGTGGTCTTTGATCGTCAATGCCCCGCTCGAGGGCATCGCCGATCCCATGCACACTCCCAATCCAGCGAAAGCCCCGTGGTACTTCCTTGGCTTGCAGGAGCTGCTTCATTACTTTCCGCCGGTAGTTGCGGGAGTCCTGATCCCGGGGCTGGAGATCGCCGCTCTTATTGTGATTCCTTACTTCAACGTGAATGTTGAGGGCCGTAGTATTTGGGCGAACCTTGCGCATCGGCGGTGGGTTCTGACCGGGGTTCCCGTATTTGCCATTGTTATTTTTCTGCTCTTTGCCGTGCCACAACTCAGGCACGGCGTGGGTGCGGTGCCGGGAATCGATCATGTACTGGATCTCGTGGTCCCTATTGTTCCCACGCTGCTCGTCGGCGGCGCCCTGCTGTGGTCTTCGCGTTTTTCGCCGGACTCGCCCACGCCATTACAACGCTGGCTGGCGGGCCGGCCAATCTCTTTTTGGATCATGACCTGGTTCCTGGTGGAGCTGATATTACTCACGGCGGTAGGGACATTTTTCCGCGGGCCTGGATGGTCATGGGTCCTGCCCTGGCGAAGCTGAACCAACGGAGAAGATGAGTGAACGATAACAACCGAAATACTCCCTTGCGCAGCCGCCCTTCCTCGGGCGAACTCCTTACCTTTGGAGCGGTAAGCGCAGTACTGCTTGTATCCCTGGCGATCGCGCCGGCGAAGAATTATTTCAGCGACTGGCGCCATTATCAAAAGGCCTATCTCAAATTAGCCACGGATCGGCAGGCCGGAACACTGGCCCGCAATTTTCACGTCGGACTCCGGCAAACCTGGATTCCGAAGCTGGGCGTGGTGGACCGGTGTGAAAGCTGCCACGTGAATCAGAGCGGGGTACTGGTGGGCGCGTCCGAGCAGCCATTCCGCAAGCATCCGCCCATTCCTCATACCGCGGACCAATTCGGATGCGTCCTTTGCCATCGTGGACAGGGAGCGGCTTCCAGCCTGAGCGAGTCACACTACACAACCGAGGCATGGGAACAGCCATTGCTTCCGGCACGTTACCTAAGCAGCTCCTGCGGGCAGTGCCATCTCGGCACGCTGGCGGGTGCTCCCCGTCTCAACGAAGGGCGGCATTTGCTCTCCAGTATGGGATGCGTACATTGCCACCTTGTGACGCAGCCTGACGGCAACGTGATGAAGGCGGATGACAATCCGCCGCCGCTTACCCACATCGCCGAGAAAACCACGCGGGAATGGATCTTCGCATGGATCAAAAATCCGCAGGCGTATGCTGCTTCGGCCACGATGCCCAACTTTCAGCTTAACGATCAAAACGCCGGTGACATTGCCGCGTTTTTGATGGCGCAAAGCACGCAATCGGCGGCAGTCAGGAATGTTTCCCTGCCCGGCAGTTCAACACCGCCTTCCGCAGCCGACGCCACCGCCGCTGCCACGCTTTACGGGAGCTCTTTCTGTTCTTCCTGCCATGCCGTGCAAAACGCGGCTGGCAATCTTGTGGGCGGAGACTTCGGGCCGGAACTAACAAGGATTGGAAGCAAGGTCAATCCGGAGTGGCTGAATCGCTGGTTGAAAGATCCAGCCCAATACCAGCCCACTACGCGCATGTCGCACTATCGCTTTGACGAAAAGCAGATCGCGCTTCTTTCCGGCTTCCTGATGAACAAAAAAGACGACGACCTGCTGGCGAATGTCCATTTGCCGCCGGCCGACGCGGAGAGCATTGCCCGGGGCAAAAAGCTGGTTACCGAAAGCGGCTGCGCGGCCTGCCACCAGATCAACGGTATTGCCACTCCGCAAAATTTTGCGCCCGACCTTTCGCGCGTGGGCAGCCGGGCGTTGTCGCAGATTGTGTTCCTCCCCGAAATGAAGCACGATCTGCCCGATTACATCACCGCCAAAATTCGCGATCCACGGTCGTTTGGGGCCGCGCTCAAGATGCCGAAACCCAACCTGACGGATGGACAAGTCACATCTTTGACCACCGCCCTTTTGGCGCAAACGGACCGGGCCAGCGGGCTGCCGCATGAACTGCTGCTCCCGGCAGAAAGCAAACCCAGCTATCACCCCGGAGGCAAGGCCGGAAAGTTGATGGACGACCTGCGCTGCCTGAGTTGCCACTCCATCAGTGGAAGTGGCGGCGATATGGCTCCCGACCTCACGCACGAAGGAAGCGCGGTGCAGCGCGGGTGGCTCGAAGATTTCATGAAGAATCCCAATACTCTGCGCCCGGCGCTGATCCGCCGCATGCCCAAATTCAACCTGACGCCCGATGAGATCAAAACCCTTTCCGACTACATGCTGGTCGCATACCAGGCGCCCGGCCTCGATTCGGAGATGTTGCACCCCAGCGATTTGGGGCCTGACGCGGCCGCCCGCGGCAAGCAGCTCTTTTACTCGAAATATGGCTGCCAGGCGTGCCACATCGTCGACTATAAAGCCGACAAAGGCTATATTGGCCCCGCGCTCGCCAGTGCAGGCAACCGGCTCACACCGGAATGGATGTTTAGGTGGCTCAAGAATCCGAATGCTCTTCGTGCTGGCACGCTCATGCCCAACCTCAATCTCCAGGATGAAGATGCCCGCGATTTAACCGCTTTTCTGACGACGCTGAAGGCCAAACAGAATGGAGCGACCAAATGAAACTGGCACACGGACTTTTCTTTTGCGCGCTGCTGCTGGCCGGCTGTTCCCGTGATAGTTCGTCCAGGAGCCGGCCTGTCGCAAAAGCCTATGGAGCACAAATTATTGAAGTGAGCGGGAGCAAGCAGACCGTCGACACAGGCAACAAATTCCCGCAGGCCCTTGTCGTCCAGGTGAACGGCGCCGGCGGCAATGGCGTGGAAGGCGCGCTGGTTTCATTTCACGGCGAAGGCTTGGCATTTGATCCGGCCGAGGTACTGACGGACTCAAGCGGACAGGCATCCACGTCCGTGCAGCCTGGATTCAGCCCAGGCGATTATCAGGTCATTGCGGAAACTCCAAAAAAGAGTGGGGGAAACGCCTCTCTTACCCTGCGCGAGATCGCCTTGGGATATCAGGCAACACTGGGAAAAGAAGTGAATGATAAGCACTGCATCCGTTGCCACGATCCTGAATCCACGCCCGAACGCGTATCGAACTTCGATAATCTCTCGCCGGCCCCACACCCGTTTTCTGACGGCGCGACGTACAACCGCATTTCCGACGCAGATCTGGTGAACATCATCACCCATGGCGGACAAGCGGTGGGCAAATCGCCGCTGTCGCCTGCTTTTGGCGGGACTCTGACGCCCGCGGAGGTCAAGGCCGTAGTCGCCTGGATCCGCGCGATCGCGGACCCGCCCTATCAAACATCCGGAGTGAAGTATGCAAAATAGACGATTGATTCTGGCCCTGATTCTGGCCAGCTGCCTGGGGGCCGCATGCGGCGCGCAGGTGATTTCCATTGCCAAAATCAGGGACCTGCAGGCCCAGCGACTGCAACTGGCTTATATTGCCCAGTTGCGCGACCTGAGCGCCGATGCAGTCAGCCTGCATTTTCCGTTCCCGTTCTATTTCAGCGAGACACTGGATATCGACGAGGCGCGGCAGAAGCAGCTGGCGCAGGGCTCCGTCCACTTCGACCGCTTCCAGGGACAGATGGTTCTCGAAATTACCGGCAATTATTACGCCTCTTATTCCACAACCGTACTGACCCCGAACCAGCGTGCGCGAAAGACGTTTCAGGATGTCATCCTGCCCCTGCTCAAAATCGCCGTCAGGCACATCGACCGCAAGGTTCCGATTGATGCCTATGCTTTTGAAGTCGCGCATCATGTCCGGGCCCAGGTGCTGAAAGTTGATACCGAAGGGCCGGAGAACTTAACGTTGATCATTCCTCGCATCCTCGCCGAGCGTCTGGTGGTCGCTCAGGACCAGGAAACGGCGCAGGCGGTGTTGCTGGAGAGCTCAGCCTATCTCAACAGCGAGCCTTTGACTCTGTGGCTGACCGGCGATGACGCACCCGCTGACGTGAACGAACGTTACATTGCACGGCAAAAGCCCGCACCCGATAAGCAGAGCACGCCGGCGAACGGTCCGCAGGAACCAGGTTTTCAGGAACCCGGTTCTCAGGAACCCGGCTCTCTGGTGAGCTCACAGCTTATGCCACAGTCGGAGCTTCTCAGCCATGTCCGGGAGTACAACAGCACACCCCACGAGGTTTCGCCGGAACGCCTCGAGAAACTGCAAACATCCAATCAGGCTACGCTCGAACGCATGGTGGCCGATCTCAAGCCACAGGCCCATTTTGTGGACTATGCCGCGCCGGCATTCATTGCTTTTCATGAGGGCGCCTATCTGCAGCTCAGCATGACCACGGAACTGGAGCAGCCTGCCGGCCCATCACAATACCGAATCGCTGCCCTGGCCTTTGATCAGCATATCGCCCATCTCCTGCGGCCCATTGCCAAATATTTTCATGGCAATCCCCAGTTTGAAGGCATCGATCTAAGCACCACGGTCCACCAGGCAGTGCAGCCCGCCACCCAGTCGGTTGAGTTTGTGGTGCCGCTCAATACACTCGCCTGCTATGAAAAGTACGACTGCACGGGCCAGGAGTTGATCAACCGCAGTATCGTGCTGATCAACGGAGAACGGGTCACCCTGGATCTGCAAAAGGCGGAAAACGATACGACTGCCGGCGGGCGTTGAATATGACCCGCGTCATCTCAAATTCCTGAAAACCGCAGACTAGGGTCGTGAAGAATGAGCCAAAAGATCGCAAAAGTTGGCGGTTGTTGTTTTTATCCGCCAACAAGGAAGCCATTCCGCGTAGTGCGAACTAACCCATGTCGCATCAGTAAGTTAGTTGGTGCCGAGAGGGGGACTCGAACCCCCACGCCCCTTTTAAGGGCTGCGGATTTTAAGTCCGCTGCGTCTGCCAGTTCCGCCATCCCGGCACAATCGAGATAAACACTTGCTGCGTAATAGTTTACAGGATTGTCTCTGGTACGTCGTCGATTGCAGCTGGTGCTAGTTTTGTAGTTAGTTGCCCTTTTCTGCCAAGTCATCCCTGATCGTCAACCCTCGATTTGTTTTAAAACAGCCCATTTGCTGCATCGGAGAAGCTCTTAGCGGCGTCCGATAAGCGCGACTGGGTGGCATAAGGCATCTTTAGTGTAACGCTTATACCGAAAAGCGCCCAAGCGGACAAGACCGTGGTAAAATGGCGCGATTTATGGAGAGATAGCTATGCAGTTAAAAGTCGAAGGACTTGCTGTAGAAGATTCGTGGAAAGATATTATTCGGATCAAGAATAAATATCGGAAAGACTCTAAGGGACGACATATCCGAAGAGGCTCGATCTGTTGTGTTTCAGTCGGCGATAAATTGAAGTGGGTTATTTTACATGGTCGTGAAGATGACGATGCGGTAATCCAAATGGACTTGAATGCGCGACTCGCGCTGGGCGTGAAGAAAGGGCAAACCCATGATTTCCAGCTGGAACGGCTTTCATGGCTGAAAAGTCTATGGTTTCCATGGAAGTCTTCAGACCCTACTTACCGCGTGCCTGCGCAACTGAGCTTGATCGCACTTATCCTTGGGGTCGTTCTTGGGGTGGTGGGGATCGTCATAGGTCTGATACCGATTTACGAGAATCATCATAGAGCCTCTACGCATCAATGCAGTGAACCTTTCTAAATCTGCCAAACCCTGACCTCAGCCCACAGTAGCACTCACTCTTCGGCATCCATCATTACGCGGATGTCATTTGGCGACAGCGTCAAAAATGGCATAGCCTCCAAAATCGTAGTAGCCTCGTTCAGATGCAATGTTGCGAACAGCAGTCTGTAACGTCTTTCCTGCCCGTTTGTCAAATACCCAGACCTGTTCACGATTTGTGGCAATCATAAAGCCGCGCTGGTGTCAGTAATTTGTCCATCAGCGGCAGCATATGGCATTCCTAGATAAACCGCATCGGCAGATTTTCAAGCGAACACAGAGCATTGGCCGCGTGTGACAACAAGCTGCAGTTCGGTGCAATTTTGTTTGAAGTGATTTTAAGTCCGCTGCGTCTGCCAGTTCCACCATCCCGGCACAATTTTTCTATTTTATATGCCGGATCGCGCAAAACGAAAGCACACGGGACGCAAAATGACCCCCAAAGCATTGAGAGTTATGGATTTACATAGTATTGACGCCATTTGGATCTTATAAATTGTAAGTTGGGGTTCCGGTTGATCGGGTGAAAACCAGGTAATTTTACTTAATAAGCAGTAGTTCAAATTGCGAAATTATGTAATTTTTAACAAATCTTAAAAATCATATAATCGCAATTTTTTCTTTGCAAAAAGCCAAAAACCTGCCTATAATCAATAGTTTTTATAACGGTTCCCGACACCGTGCGGGGGCGACATGGACGCGTTTGTGTCCTAAGAATCCAAAAGCAGTTGCAGGGAATCAAACAGGCAAGACTTTTATTTTCCATATTCCTATTTAAAAGGCAGGACAAAAAGATCATGGCAAAGAGACGTGGTAATCCGAACTGGGGCAAGCCGGAGCCGATTGGCCCGGTGATCCCGGTTGTTACTTCTTTTGAGCAGGCGGTCAAGGAGTTTAAGCTTACGCCGGACCAGTATATCCGCTCCACCCGTTTGCGCGAATGGGCACGCCGCAATAAGAATTCCAAGTATATCCCCGAGCCCCTGCTCGAAGCCTGGGGTTTCGAAATCGAATCAACCCTTTAAAGTCAAGGAAAGTGCTCGAAAGGCCGCCATTTTGGCGGCCTTGTCTTTTTTGTGCATGCTTGCGGTTTGTTTCTCGTGGAGTCGGCAATAAAAATGGGAGGGGTGGCGTTTTACAGCCAGGACATACCTGACAAAACAAAAACCTCTTGCCGCGGATTTACGCGGATGGGCGCGGATTAAGAAGACAAATCTCAAGACAAAACCTGGGACACAGCCGTGGCTCCACCGCATTACGCGCGGCCCTGGGGCTGTGCGGAGTGAAATGCAGGTTATTAACGAATTATGTCATTGATACTCAGAGAATTTGTGTGGTACCACGCAGGGGCTTGTCTCAGGGACGAGGCTGGGTATTTGGCATTTGAGAATTGGCTTTTGGCCATTGGCTCCTGGCTCTTGGCCTTTATTTCACAAGGAAGCCGTCTGGCATTGGGTGGCCATTGGGTCGAATTGAGCTAAGTCATTTGTTTTCCTAATTGACACCTGGGGAGGGGGTATCCCTATGGGGGGGACAGACCGGGCGGATGGTTGACAGAACAGACCGGGAGGATAGCTGACAAACAAAGAACCTCTACCGCAGATTTACGCGGATGGGCGCGGATTTAAGAATATCAAGACAAACCCGGACACAGCCGGGTGAGCGCCTTCCACCCCTTTACGCGCAAGACCGGCACGCGATGGGTCACCCGGGCTGTTCTGCATGGCCCCCGGACACAGATTAGGGCGGCTGTGCTGCATGGGCATGGGAGTCCCTTAGTGGGTACAAAGCCTGGGATTCGCGTGCAGTCATCGCCTGGCTTTTGATATATGCTTACGGAAGAAACGGTCTTTTTTCTGAGAGTTCAGGATAGTTGTTATGAATATTTCAGGCAAAACACGTTTAACTCAGCCTCTGGTCCGGGAAAATGGAATTCACCGCCCGGCCACGTGGGACGAGGCTCTGGACCGCGTTGTCCAGGGCTTTGAGCGGCAGGTGAAGCAGCACGGCCCGAACACCTTTGGCATGTTCAGCTGCTCGAAGACCACCAATGAGCTGAACTATACCGCGCAAAAGTTTGTGCGCTCGGTGATTGGGACCAACAACATCGATAGCTGCAACCGTACCTGACACGCGCCCAGCGTCGTCGGTCTGGCGACAGTATTCGGAGCGGGCGGCGGGACCAGTTCCTACACGGAAATCGAAGACACCGGTGTGATTCTGTTGTGGGGATCGAATGCGCGCGAGACGCACCCCATCTTCTTTCATCACCTGTTAAAGGGCGTGCGCAACGGCGCGCGGCTGTATGTGATTGATCCGCGGCGGACCAGCTCGGCGCAGTGGGCGCACCGCTGGGCTCCGCTTGAGGTGGGTTCGGACATTTCTCTGGCCAACGCCATGGCCCGCGAGATCATTGCCGCCAATCTGGTGCATACGAGTTTTATCGAGCACGCGACCAGCGGGTTTGAAGCTTACAAAGCGCAGGTGCAGCGGTACACGCTGGAGCGCGCCGAGCGGGAGACGGGCGTGCCCGGCGAGCTGATTCGCGAGATGGCCCATGCGTATGCGAAAGCGGAGCGGGCGCAGATTTGCTGGACTCTGGGCATTACCGAGCATCACAACGCCGTGGACAACGTGCTGGCGCTGATCAACCTGGCGCTGCTCACTGGACACGTGGGGCGCTATGGCAGCGGCGTAAATCCGCTGCGGGGGCAAAACAATGTGCAGGGCGGCGGCGATATGGGCGCAATTCCCGACCGCCTGCCCGGCTTCCAGCACGTGGAGAACAACGAGCTGCGGGCCAAATTCGAACGAGCCTGGGGTGTGGCGATTCCGCCCAAACGCGGCTGGCACCTGAGCCACATGTTCAATGCCATGGAGCGGGGCGACCTTACCGCGCTTTATGTGCTGGGCGAAAACCCGGCGGATTCCGAAGCCGACCGCCATCGCTGCCTGAAGCTGCTGCGCGGCCTTGAGTTCATGGTGGTGCAGGACATGTATTACACGAAGACCGCCGAACTCGCGCATGTGGTGCTGCCCGCCGCCGCGGGCTGGTGCGAAAGCGAAGGCACGGTCACTTCCAGCGAGCGCCGCGTGCAGCGGGTGCGCCGCGCCGTGCCGCCGCCGGACGGCGTGAGTGATGATACGGAGATAATTTTTGAACTGGCGCGCCGCATGGGCCATGACTGGGGACGTCCGGAGGCGGAGCGCATATGGAACGAGCTGCGGACACTCAGTCCCATGCACGGCGGCATGAGTTACCGGCGGCTTGAAGAGATGGGCGGAATCCAGTGGCCGTGTTATGACGAATCGCATCCGGGCGAGATATATCTGCATGGCCGCCTGTGGCATGAGCCGCTGATCGGGCCGCGCGCGCCGTTCAGTCCGGTGGAGTTCGAGCCGGCGCTGGACGTGCTGGACGAAAATTTTCCCATCCGGCTGACCACGGGGCGGCGCCTCGATTCCTACAATACCAACGTGCAGAGCGGGCGGTATGCTTCGCCGCTGCGCCGCCTGGAGACCCTGGATATTTCACCGGCGGACGGCGTGCGTTACCACCTGCACGAAGGAGAAAAGGTGAAGGTGAGTTCCCGCCGGGGATCGTTGATTGCTCCGGTGCGCTTCGATGACGGACTGAGGCCGGGACTGGCTTTTCTCACGGTACACTTTCACGAACAGGCGCCGACCAACGATCTCACGCTGGACGCCTTTGATCCCAAATCTGGGACCGCCGAGTTCAAGGCCACGGCGATTCGCATTGAAAAAGTCATGCAATCGGCAGGAGAGTAATTTTTTGGATCTTCACCTCACCGGCGCGCAACCCACTCCCGAGGAGATCGCGGCGATTGACGCTGAACTCGCGAAGGGAGATGACCGTCCGGAGCGGCACCAGCTGCTTCCCGTGCTGCATGCGCTGCACGCGCACATTGGATGGATTAGTCCGGGAGCGGTGAATCACACGGCGCGGAGGATGGGGCTTCCTACGGCGGAAATTTACGGCGTGGCGTCATTTTATGGCATGTTCTCGCTCGAGCCGCGTCCAGCGGTGGTGGCCCATGTCTGTGATGACATTGCCTGCCATGCGCGTGGCGCTGAAGCTCTCTGCCATGAACTGGAGCGTAAGCTCGGGCCATCCGGCTCGGCTTGCCGGGAAGGCCGCGCACTTTGGCAGCGCAGTGCATGTCTGGGATTGTGTGAGCGCGCGCCGGCAGCGCTGGTTACACTCGCGGGCAAGAGGCCGCAGGAGTGCGTTGTGGCTCCGGCAATGGCGGATACCATCGGCGAAACCATGGATCATCTGCGGGCGGGCAGTCTGCCGCTCCATCCCGATGTGCTGAAGCCCGAACTTTCTGTTCCCCAGGCAGGATCGCAAAAGCTGCATTTGCTGCGGCGGGTGGGGGCTGGCCACGGCTTGGCCGAGTACCAGCGGGACGAGGGCTATGAAGCTTTGAGCAAGGCGTTCGATCTGGGGCCGGAAGGCGTGATTCGCGAAGTGTCCGAGGCGAAACTTCTGGGGCGCGGTGGCGCGGCATTTCCGGCGGCGAAAAAATGGGAGGCGCTGCATGCGCAGCGTCGTCTGCTGAAGCCGGATTCACGACGCAGGCATTACCTGATTTGCAATGCCGATGAGTCCGAGCCAGGGACGTTCAAAGACCGCATTTTGATGGAAGGCGATCCCTTTGCCGTGATTGAAGGCATGACCATTGCCGCCCTGGCCACGGGCGCGGAGCGGGGCTACATTTATTTGCGCGGCGAGTATCCGCTGGCGGCGGAGCATTTGACCCATGCCATTCGCAACGCCCGCGCGGCTGGTCTGCTGGGCGAAGATATTCTGGGCCGGGGGCTGAACTTTGATATTGAATTGCGGCGCGGAGCGGGCGCTTACATTTGCGGCGAAGAGACGGCGCTGTTCAATTCCATCGAAGGCTATCGCGGCGAGCCTCGCAACAAGCCGCCGTTCCCCACACAGTCCGGACTCTTCCATCAGCCTACCGTAGTGAATAACGTGGAGACGCTGGTGAATATACCGCTGATTATCCGAGAGGGCGGTGCGGCGTACGCACGAGTGGGCACGGCGAATTCCACGGGATACAGATTGTTCTGCCTTTCCGGGCATGTGGCGCGTCCGGGCGTTTATGAAGTTCCCATGGGTGTGACCCTGCGCAGCCTGATCGAGCTGGCCGGAGGCGTGGCCGGCAACGGCAGGCTGCAGGCGGTGCTGCTGGGCGGCGCGGCGGGCGCGTTTGTCTCGCCCAGGGAACTGGACACGCCGCTTACCTTTGAAGATACGCGGGCCATTGGCGCAACTTTGGGTTCCGGCGTGGTCATGCTGTTCGATGACAGCGTGGACCTGAAAAAGATACTGCTGCGCATCGCGGAATTCTTTCGCCATGAAACCTGCGGACAGTGCGTCCCCTGCCGCGTGGGCGTGGTGCGCCAGGAAGAGGCGCTGCAGCGCCTGGCTGCGAGCCAGACACTGGGAAGCGCGACCGATGAAATCGCATTGCTGCGGCAGATGGGGCAGGCCATGCGCGACGCCTCCATCTGCGGACTGGGCCAGACCGCATCGAGCGCCATTGAATCCGCACTGGCCCGCTGGAGCTTGTTTGCATGAATCCTCTCGCTCAAGAAACGCCGAAGACCGCCGAACCCATGGAAGCGCCGTCACCGCTGGTTCCGCTGCCGCGTGGGCCGCTGCCGCAGGCCCCGCCAGCGCGTGAAGCACGGCAGATTGAAGTCACCATCGACGGCCAAACCGTTTCCGTGCCGGAAGGCTCCACCATTCTGGACGCAGCGCGCCGCATGGGCATCGACACGCCGACGCTGTGTTTTCTCGAAAGCCTTACGCCGGTGAATGTTTGCCGGGTTTGCGTGGTGGAACTTGAAGGCTCGCGCACTCTGGTCCCCTCATGCTCGCGCAAGGTTGAACCGGGAATGTCGGTCAGGACGGATTCCGAGCGCGTGCGCCTGAGCCGACGCACAGTGCTCGAATTGCTGGCTTCCTCGGTGGATGTCTCGACCGCGCCCGCGTTTCCCGAATATATGGAGCGGTATGGCGCGCGTCCGGACCGCTTTGGTCCCAAAAAAGCCACGGTGGCGCAGCCGGTAAAAATCGATAACGATCTCTACGTCCGCGATTACTCGAAATGCATTCTTTGCTACAAGTGCGTGGAAGCCTGCGGCGTGGACGCGCAGAATACCTTTGCCATCGCGGTGGCCGGGCGCGGTTTTTCCGCCCATATTGCCACGGAGTTCGATGTCCCGCTGCCGGATTCGGCCTGCGTTTACTGCGGCAACTGCATTGGCGTGTGTCCCACGGGCGCGCTGATGTTCAAAAGCGAATACGACATGCGCCAGGCAGGCACATGGGACGAGACGCGGCAGACGCAGACGGCCACTATTTGCCCGTATTGCGGCGTTGGCTGCAACCTCACGGTGCATGAACAGGAAGGAAAGATCGTCCGCGTGACCTCGCCGCTCGACCACTCGGTAACGCACGGTAATCTTTGCATCAAAGGCCGCTTTGGCTGGCAATTTGTTCAAATCGAGCCGGCGCCGAAACAGCCGAAGAAATAGTACAGGTGTTTATCATGCAGCCATCCACGGGACGACGAAGGCTCATCCCATTGAGCATGGAAACAATGCAGTCTGGTTTCACGAAGCAGGCTCGCCGGCGCTGGCAGGAACTTGCGGAAGAGCTTCAGGCAGACGTGGCTGAACTGAATCTGCGTCATGGCAAAGTTTCTTTTTTGCAGCCGGCAGAGACGGAGATTCGCGTATCCAACCCCGGCTCGGGAGTGGAGCTTGCGCTTACGGCGGATTTCGCGCAGCGCCTTGTCCGCTACGATTACGTGGCAGACGCCGCCGAGCCAGCGGGCATTCCTGAAGGCGGAATACTCTCCATGCGCGAACGAAACGACGGCAGTGTGGAATTCTATTCAGCCGACGAGCGTCTCACGCCTGAAGAAACGCGGAGCGTGCTGCTGGAACCACTTTTCTCTCCGCCCATGGCGGCGTAAAGATCAGCGGAAGAGCAATCAGCATTTAGATTTCAACATCAGTCATTCAGGAGGAATTGAAATAGAATTTCAAATTCTATGCTGACGCCTGTTGCCGACAATCCATTTGCTGTTCTCACTTTAATCGCCGCGCCTGCGGTGTTTACCAATGCTTCTTCAGTGCTGGCGCTCGGTACGAGCAACCGCCTGGCCCGTGCCGTGGACCGGACGCGCCAGCTGGCAAAAGAACTTCATCATGATCCGCCTGACCATGGTCTACCTGACCATGATCTGCCGAATGAAGACACCATGAAGATGTGGGGACGCCAGATTGACCGTCTGCAGATCCGGGCCAGTCTTCTGGTGCGGGCACTAAGTTTTTTCTATACCGCCATTGGCGCGTTCGCCGGCGCCAGTCTGGTGTCGATCATTGCCGCTAGCCTCGCCGGATCGAGTTATAAATTGCCCTTTGCTGCGGTCGCGGCTGTTAGCGTTATTGCCGGAACACTTGGCTTCATCGGGTTGGTGATGGGCTGCTCATTGCTGGTGCGGGAGACGCGTCTGGCACTGATCTCGCTCTCGGAAGAAGCCAAAGCGGCCAAGACGTGGGTGAAATAAGCTATGCGTCAGCCGCTTCGCCGAAGCTGGCGTCAAAGACCGGCACCGGCTCGGAAAAACCTTTCAGCATCGCCGGCGTTAGCGGCTTGAGACCGGCTTCAGGTCCGGACTCATCCACAACTGCCTGGGAAACCAGCACCTGGCCCGGATGCGCGACGGAGCAGAGCCGCGCCGCCAGATTTACCGTGGCGCCGATGGCCGTATAGTCTTTGCGCGCCGCGCTGCCAATGGAGCCGACCACCACGGCGCCGGCATGAATGCCGATGCCCACCATGGTTCCGGGCTGCCTTTGAAAGCGCTCCTGCAGCGTGGCTGTGATTTCATTCGCTGCCTGTATTGCTCGCTGGCAGCGGCCAGGCCCGGAGAACCAGGCGACCACCGCATCGCCGACAAATTTATCGATGTCGCCCGCGTGTTTTTTGATGATTTCAGCCTCAATGCCCAGTACCTGGTTCAGCAAGGCAATTACGGTTTCAGGATCGCGGGTCTCGGCAAAGTTGCTGAATTTGCGCACGTCGGAAAACAAAATTGCCAGAGAGGTCCGGCTGCTGGCGGAGTTGTCCGCGGTATCGCGCTGAATATGGTCGAACGTTGCCTGAGAAAGAAACGCTGACATGGCCAGCCGCTCTTTCAATTCCTGCACCATGCGCACAAAGGAGCGCCCCAGAACGCCGATCTCATCTTTGGCCGCCATGCGCTTCGGATTTTGCTGCAGCAGCGTTCCGGCGGCTTCCAGTTTGTCCTGGGTAACAAACTCGGCCACGGTGGCCAGCCTCGCCAGCGGACGGGCGATGGGGCGAGCAACAATCACTCCCAGCGCCAGCCCCACCACCAGAGTTAGAGTGGCGAGCACAAGCAGGTTGTATTCCAGGCGGCGGAAAGGGGCGAATTTTTCCTCCAGCGGCTGGACCAGCGCTACATGCATGTCCATAGGATTGGAAACAATGTCATCCTTATCTTCAATGTTCGCATTCAGGATGCTGTAGTCGTCATCGCTTCTGAAAAAAGGTGGACCGCTGCTGCTTTTTTTCGCCGCGGTCTCGAGCAGCCCGCTTAGCGCCGGATCGCTCACGCCCAGCAGATGCGGCTTGCCGCCAGCCATGTGCCACAAAAAGCTGTCTTGTCCGGTATGTTGCTTGATGTGCAGGGCGAAGGCACTGGAGACTTCAAAACCAACGATCAGCGTTCCCAAATTGCGCCCGTTGGCATCCACAATGGGCGATTGCACCAGTTCGAAAAAATGATCGTTGGGAGACTCCCAGTTGGTGACCTCGCTGGCCTGCTCATGGTTGGTGAGGCGCGGGAAACGCCATTTGTCGGTTTCACTGCAGGGTCTCTGCGCGGTCACCGCCGCGAGTGGAACACCGTCCGGCAGGACCACGGCAATCAGATCAAAAGTATCTTCGGGATGGACTGGATTCTTCTTGCCCGAGAGGATCTCGCCGGCCCGGCGGCAGGCCTGCTGGCGATGCTGCGTGGTCAGCAGATCGATCATGTAGTCGGATTCCGCAATGGCTTCCACTTCCACCACATGCTCATGCAGGTGCTCGCCTTCACTGGCAACGAAGGCGGCGCGGGCAGACTCCAGCTCATGCACGACGTCATGGTTGATTTGCCGCCGGGCCGAAACCGCAACCGACGCCAGCATCAGCATCGTGAGCACGGCGACTACGCCGGTTACAACCACTACCAGTTTGCTGCGAATACTAAGGTCGTTAAAATTGCGGAGAAATCGGCGAAGCACCAGCAGCACCCCTCAATAACATGCTTACTGTACCCTGGTTTCGTACGCGCACATCCTTTTATCCCGAGGCGGACGGGTCCTGTATTCGGCCTTTCCACTCGCCGCCGCGTCCCGACCAGAACTTCCCGGCGGAGTGAAGCGTGGCGCCCATATAGAAGAGGGCGGCCAGGGGCAGAGTGAGCGCCCACAAAGGATTGAGCCGGTAAAACCGCACCATCGGCAGATACGCGGCCACCATCAGGAGCATGGCCGCTCCAGCCGTGAGCCGGACCGTGAGGTACGAATTCAGCAAAAGCAAAGGCGGAGCAAGATAGGTGATGGCCAGCCCCAGAATGCAGCCCAGCAGCATCCCGGCGGAGTGGCCCAGCTGGTTGAAAGCCGTGCGAGAGATCATGCGCCCGACTTCGGCAAATGTGTCATACCGCCGCACGCTTGCCGAGGATGTGGTCAGTCCCAGCCAGAGCCGTCCGCCGACGGCTTTCACTCGTTTGGCCAAGGCACAGTCGTCGATGATTTCATTGCGAATCGCAGAGATGCCTCCGGCCCGCTCCAGCCACTCCGGACGCAGCAAAATGCATCCGCCGGCCGCGCCCGCGGCGCCGCGCCGCTGATTCGAAATCCAGCGTGGTGGATACAGCATGAAAAAGAAAAACACGAATGCCGGAATCAGAAATTTTTCCGCCCCCGCCGAGCAGTGCAGCTTCACCATGAATGAAACCAGATCAAACGGGCCGGACCTGGCAAGGGAAACCAGTGTTGCCAGGCTCTCGGGCGCGTGAACGATGTCGGCATCGGTGAGCAGCAGAAAACTGGGAGAGACTGCGCGGGCCGCTTCCACTCCCTGCTCGACCGCCCAGAGTTTTCCCGACCATCCTGGCGGCAGCGGCTGCCCTTGGATGATGGTGAGTGCTTTTGCTTTGCCAGCCTGCACGGCGGCAGCCCGCGCTATTTGGGCGGTCCCGTCGGTGCTGCCATCGTCGACCAGGAAAACCTGCACTGTACGAATGCCAGTCTGCTTCAGAAGAGAGCTGATACAGTCTCCGACTACCGCTGCTTCGTTGCGCGCGGGAACCAACACGGCCACGCTGTCAGGATAAATATCAGTCGCAGGTGCGGCAGTGGCGCTGTCCGCCAGCCAGAATGTGCCTCGGGCAAACAGCAGCGAGCACCAG